>WBZY01000097.1_pt1 | contig 91942 bp, 85 predicted proteins | sample 5204191 | NCBI WGS metagenome assembly WBZY01 (sample SAMN12344363, study PRJNA552823) | activated sludge metagenome | biome: Activated sludge suspended growth; feature: Anammox Sidestream; material: Wastewater; isolation source: activated sludge from anammox sidestream of wastewater treatment... | reverse complement strand
GCGACCGTCACTCTCGTCACACCCATTAGCGGAAGTGTGTACGATATCACCGTCTCCGGCGGCGACCTGGCGGGATTCAATGGAGTTGTCGGGCTTGATCTCGCTGGCGGGCAGGATATCACCGATTCCCTTGGCAATGCGCTCCCCGCCGGGGAACCCGCCACCGATGAGACCTACACACTGGATAATTCTGCGCCTGCGCTGACATCCTTTGCTCGTCAAACTCCTCCCACCTCACCAACCAATGCCGATACGCTCGTGTTCCGCGCCACTTTCAACGAAACCGTTGTCAATGTGAGCGTCGGCGATTTCGCCGTGAACGGGACAACCACCGCGACCGTCACTCTCGTCACACCCATTAGCGGAAGTGTGTACGATATCACCGTCTCGGGCGGCGACCTGGCGGGATTCAATGGAGTTGTCGGGCTTGATCTCGCTGGCGGGCAAGATATCACCGATTCCCTTGGCAATGCGCTCCCCGCCGGGGAACCCGCCACCGATGAGACCTACACAGTCGACAATACCAGCACATCGCTCATCTCATTCGCCCGTCAAATACCCGCGACCAACCCAACCAGCGCAGACGTTCTGGTCTTCCGGGCCACCTTTAGCGAAGATATGCTCAATGTCGATACGGCAGATTTCACGGTCAACGGAACGACCACGGCAACAGTGACACTTGTCACACCCATCAGCGGCTCCGTCTATGACATCACCGTCTCCGGCGGCGACCTGGCAGGATTCAACGGCGTGGTTGGCATCGATTTGAGCGGCGCGCAGAACATCACAGATTCTGTTGGAAACGCGCTCCCCGCCGGCGAACCCGCCACCGATGAAACCTACACAGTCGACAACTCGGGACCCATCGTCACCGCCTCAGTACCGGCAAACACCGCCACCGTAACCGGACCAACCCAGTTAACCGTCACCTACAACGAAGATGTAAAAAATGACGCCTCGGCAGGCGCGGCGAACAACATCGTCAATTACCTGCTGGTCGAAGCCGGCGTGAACGCCGCCTTCGATACGCTTTCATGCCTGGGCGGCGCGGTTGCCGACGATACAGCCATAACGATCAATACCGCCGCCTACACAAACAACGGCGGAAGCGGTCCATTTATTGCCACGCTCGATATCAACGGCGGCATCCCGCTTCCCGTGGGAACGTATCAACTCTACGTGTGCGGAACCACATCCATCGAGAATCTGATCAACCTTGAATTGAACGACGGGCTGGTAGATACGATCATCCGGTTCACAGTGATCGGCGGAGGCGCAGGCGGCGGAGGCGGGGGAAGCGCGCCCGCAAACCAACGCAGCGCTGTGCCAGCCACGGGCTTCCCGCAAGGCATACTCACCACCCTGCCGCTTCAACCTGCGGAAAAAGCCTACACCGCCACAAGCCTGTGGATCGAAATTCCGCGCCTCGGCGTAAAGATGAACATTGTCGGCATCCCACAGACAAAAGACGGCTGGGATGTGACCTGGCTTGCGCGCGATGCCGGCTGGCTCAACGGCTCGGCATTCCCCACCTGGCAGGGCAACTCAGTCCTCACCGGTCACGTATGGACAGAAACCAACAAACCCGGCCCCTTCAACAAACTCAAAGACCTGCAATATGGCGACCAGGTCAAGATCCACGCCTTCGGTCAAGTATTCATTTACGAGATCCGCGAATCGGCATTGATCTCCTCCACCGACACAACATCAATGATGAAGCACGAGGAAAAAACCTGGCTCACCCTCATCACCTGCGAAGGGTTCAACGCCAAGACAGGCGACTACCTCTACCGCCGCATGGCGCGCGCCGTGCTGGTCAGCGTGATCGCAGACAAATAACGCCCGTAAATAAAACCGGCGCTACCGTTTTTAACGGGAAACCTTTTTTTCAAACGCAAAAGACACGACGGTCACAAAGGAAAACGCAAGGAATCTAGGCTCCTTTTTGCCTTTGTGTACTTTGTGCCCTTCGTGGTGAAGCTCTTTCCCGTTAATGACGGGAGACCCATAAAACCAAAAGAGTCCATCGTTGAACCGGTGGACTCTTTTGATTCAATACGCTTCAGAGATGACAAACACTGGACGCGAATACCCCGCGCCCAATGGATGAAAATCAAATCGCTTCATTTCCGACGGGAAACCTGACAACCGCGCCTCGGCTTTTTTCCCCGCGTATATGGTATTTATAAGCAGGTTCTAGCCTTTTTCATCCTGTATCTTGTATGGAATGGTCATGAGAAACCCGATCGCGATAATAACCTGCCCAATGAGCACTCCCGCCGATTGCCATGGACCGAAATATGGGACGTTCGGCAACGGCTGAGTGCCCAATCCGAAAATATCTGCCATGCCCGTAAACACCGCGATCACATAACCCGTGCTCACCAACCGCAAACCAAAATCGGCAACGATACTCCGTTGCTCCCTGCCCCACAGCGCCATGAGCCCAATAGACCCGCCCACGCAGATCATCGCCAACCCAATGAGAAAAACGGAAATTTGAATAAACCCAACCACCGTACTACGATCCCAACCAAACCAGCCGGGTTTTGCCCCCACAGTAAAAATAAACAAGCCCAGCCCAATAAGAATTAGGCTGAGTCGGATTCGCAAACGCGAAACTCGAAAACCGGGTTCGCCGTTCATTTCGGCAAATGCTCTCGTAAAAATCTCAGCCAATTGCCGCCCAAAATATTTTCCGCGTCCGCTTCAGTGTAGCCGCGCTCAAGCAACTTCCCGCGCACCATCTGCAGGTCGGCGATGGTATCCAACTCGGCAGGGATCGACTGCAAGCCAAAGCCGCCGTCAAAATCAGAGCCGATTGCCGCATGGAGGGAATTGCCCGCGATCTGGCACACATGGTCGATGTGAGCCACGTACGCATCCAACGGCACCTCCTCGCGGCTCGCAGTTTTGCGGTTCCAACCTACCTTGAGAAAGGTGTTGAACGGGATGAGCCCCTGCACGCCGCCGCGTTCGATCAACCCTGCAATGACGCGATCAGACACATGGCGGTTTGACTCTGACCCTTTCATCAGCGCGGCGCAATTCGAATGACTTGCCATCACCGCGCCTTCATAACGATCGAGAGACTCCAACGCGGCGGCTTCGTCCATGTGACTCAGGTCGAGGATGAAATTAAAATCTGCCATGGCAGAAATCAACTGGCGCCCTTCGTCGGTCAGCCCGCCGGGTTCGCCGGTGCCGCCGCAGTAGCGCGTTCCCACCCAGGCAAGACCGATCATGCGCAAGCCCAGTTCCCACCATTCGGAGAGTTCCTTAATAGAGCGAATTCCCTCCGCGCCTTCCATGAGCATCACCAATCCCACCGGAGGTCCTTCGTCTTCACGCGCGGGCTGTGACCAATGTTGAAGATGGGAATCCAGTTCGCCCGTCGAGGCGATGAGGCGGAATTTGTCCGGGTGCGAATCCGCAAGTTTGCGATAGGCAGTCGCCTGGTCGCGATAGAGTTTGCGGGCGGTGTCGAAGTCGGGATACCACAGGCTGTCCCACGTTTCTTTTTTTCGCGCGGGGGTGGCGAACAATGTCGAGAATACGACCGCCACATTGCCACGTTGGTATTCGCGCCATCCGAGCGTGCAATCGCCCATGCGTTCGGGGATGAGGGTGCTCGCTTCGAGGCGGCGCGTTTCAGCCACCGGGCGCGTGTAATCGCGCTTGAAGGTGAGCATGTTCCAGGCAAGGTCCTGGTGAGAGTCAACGATGAGAGTCATACATTCAAAAAAGCGCCCCGCGAGGGCGGGACGCTTGCCTTTTATTTTTCCTCGGTCGATTCGGTCGGCGGATCGAACGGTGAATCTCCCGCAGGATCATCATCTTCGGCGTCGAACTCCGCCGCGAGCATTTTGAAATCTTTGTCGGCGAAGGCGGCTGAGTCCACTTTGCGAAGGCTCAAGCCAATGCGATGCTGGTCGGCGTCGATGCGGATGACGCGCAGGGTTTTCACATCGCCCTCGTGCAACGCTTCCTTCGGGTGTTCGATGCGCTGTTCTGAAATTTCGGAGATGTGAATAAGACCTTCCACATCTTCGTCGAGGCGAGCAAACGCGCCAAACTTCGTCAGGCGCGTGATCTTGCCTTCCACAAGTTGACCGACGCTGTACTTTTCGATGCGCGCGCGCCACGGATCGTCTTGTAAAGCGCGCACCGACAAACCGATGCGCTTCTTTTCACGATCGATGTTGATCACCTTCACTTTCACTTCCTGCCCAACTTCGAGCGCTTCGCGCGGGTGATCGATATGATCCCACGAAAGTTCTGAAAGATGCACCAACCCGTCCGCGCCGTTGACGTTGATGAAGGCGCCGAAACTGGCGAGGCTGGTCACGCGCCCGGTATAGACCTGGCCTTCCTGCAATTCGTCGATGACGCGCTCTTTCAACGACTGGCGCGATTCGGCGCTGGCCGCGCGTTCTGAAACGATCAGGCGGCGGCGTTCTCGATCCACTTCAATCACACGAATGGAGATGGGTTGCCCTACCATCTTCTGATATTTTTGCTCGGGTGTTTCGCCGGCGATCTGGCTTCGGCGCAACGCCCCGATCTGTGACGATGGGAGAAATCCGCGCAAGCCTTCCACAGCCGCGATCAGCCCGCCCTTATTGAAGCCGATGATCTTGGTTTCGATCACCACCGCGTCGGTGATAAGTTTTTCCACGTCGTCCCATGAAATTTGTTCCTGCGCGCGTTTGAGGGAGAGGACAACGTTCCCGTTCGCGTCTTCGGGATTGATCACGAACGCATGGACTTCCTGCCCGACCGACAACGCCTCGATCTCCGCCGGGGTGAGTTGATCCAATTCTCGACCGGAGACCACGCCCTCAGATTTCGCGCCAATGCTGATGAGAATCTGGCTGGGGCTGATGCTGGCAATTGTCCCTTTGCGAATCTCGCCAGCCTGTGGCAGGTCGACGTTTAATTCCTGCTCATTGAGCAGTGATTCCATGGTTTGATTGTTCGCATGATTTTGTTCTCCCTGCGGATTGCGATCGCTCCCTTGGGTAGGCAGGGCTTGGTTTTCGTCTGTCACTTGATACTCCGGTTGATAAAAATGTAAGCGGGATTATACAGGTGAATGTACAAGTTGACAACCCGCCCAGACAACCATGTGAAAAAAAATATTCGGGATGGCGGAGAAACTCCCGCCGGATTCACCTCACCGGCTTTAGTTTGGGAATTTTTCAAACACGCATTATAATCACGCTTCGGAGTCACATTAATGCCACCTATTTTTCCCTTCACAGCTATTGTAGGACAGGAGCGCATGAAACGCGCTCTGATCTTAAACGCCGTAGATACGCGTATCGGCGGCGTGCTTATTCGCGGCGAACGCGGCACTGCCAAATCCACCGCGTCGCGCTCGCTTGCCGCGCTGCTTCCCAGCGTTAAAGTAGTGGACGATTGCCGCTTCGGGTGCGACCCCGACAAGCCCAACACCTGGTGCACCGAATGTAAGGAACGGTTCGCCGGCAACAAAAAAATTCCATCGCACACGCGCACAACCTCGTTCGTAAACCTGCCCGTTTCCGCCACCGAAGACCGCGTGGTCGGCACGCTTGATATCGAGCAGGCGATTCAAAAAGGCGAACGACACTTTGAGCCGGGCGTGCTCGCCGGCGCGAATCGCGGCTTGCTCTACATTGACGAAGTCAATTTGTTGGACGATCACGTGGTAGATGTTCTCCTGGACTCTGCCGCGATGGGAACCAACATGGTCGAACGCGAAGGGATTTCGTTCTCACACCCCGCCCGCTTCATTCTCGTGGGGACGATGAATCCCGAGGAAGGCGAGCTTCGCCCGCAATTGTTAGATCGTTTCGCCCTCTCGGTGGATATCGTCGGCATCCGCGACGCGCGCGAACGCGTGATGATCATGGAACGCAATCTGGGTTTCGAACAAGACGCGGAGTCGTTCCGTCAGCAGTGGAAACTGAAAGAGGATGAGTTATCGCGCCAAATCGAAAAAGGACGCGAACTCGTCGGCGAAGTTAAACATACCAGCCGCGATTTGCTGTCCATCGCCGCGTTGACCGCATCTCTCAATGTGGACGGTCACCGCGCCGACTTGGTCATCTTGAAAGCCGCGCGCGCCCAAGCCGCATTTGAAGGTCGCACAAAGATCAACGACCACGATATCGCGCTTGCCGCCGAACTGGCGCTCCCCCACCGCATCAAACGGACTCCTTTCCAGCAAGCCGAGATGACGACCGAGCAATTGCAGGAACGCATCGAGCAATTGGCGGGGCAGTCTATGCCGGATGAGTCTGAAGCGGACGAGTCTGAGTCTCAGCAGAATAAAACCGAAGAAAAAAAAACTTAAAGCTCGAAGATGAGCGCGAGGAAGGTCCGCAGGAGGGCAAGCCTGAGCCAATGCCGCAGGATGTGTTTGCGAACACGTCGGCGAATTGGTGGGAAGGCGGACAGAAAGTAAAAGCGGGAGAGAAGTTCCAACCCCGCAAATTAAACACGCCTCTCGATAAACTCACCCGCAAACAGGCGGGACGGCGTTCGCTTACCAAAACCGAGCGCAAACACGGACGGTATATCAAAGCGCGTCCCGCCGGTGAAAAGAAGGACGATATCGCCTTCGATGCCACCATTCGCGCCGCCGCGCCTCACCAGAAAAAACGGACAGAAAAAAGAAAACGGCTTGCTTTTGCCATCGAGTCGTCGGACTTGCAACGCAAGATCCGCGTGAAGCGCGTGGCAAATCTTGTATTGTTTTTGGTGGACGCTTCGTGGTCCATGGCGGTCGCTGAGCGCATGAACGCGACGAAGGGCGCGATCTTGTCATTGCTCACGGACGCGTATCAACGCCGCGACCGAGTTGGGCTGATCGTCTTCCAAAAAGATCGGGCGACGCTCGTGTTGCCCCCAACAAATTCGGTTCAACTTGCCCAGCGCGCGTTGATGGACATCCCCGTCGGCGGGAAGACCCCGCTTTCGGCGGGCTTGTTCATGGCGGCGGATGTGTTGCGGCAAGAGAAACTCCATCACCCCGATGTGGAACCATTGTTGATCGTTCTCACCGACGGCGCGGGGAACGTGTCCATTGGCACAATGCCCCCGCAAGAGGAATCGTACAAATTCGCCGAACTCATCGCCAACGAAAAGATCAAATGTGTGGTCATCAACATGGAACACGCCGCTTTCGATCAGGGACTCGCGCAACAATTGGCGAATCACCTCAAAGCGCCGTGTTACGCGCTCAGCGAGTTAAAAGCGGAGAATTTGTATCATGCGGTGAAGGATGAGATGGCGAAGCCGATGAAGAAGTGACGAAACAGAGACCTCCGAGATTTTTAAAATCTCGGAGGTCTGCGTTGAGAAAAACGAAGAGACTGTCACCTTGCAGGTGACAGTCTCTTTTTAAACAAAATAAAGCATCAGGCAAGCGATCCCCGCGCAGATGGTTAGGAGCAAGAGCAGGGCAATGACTGCAAGTCGTTGCGGGGTGGCGCCGCGTAGATCGTCGCGGTATTGCCCTCCGTGCCCTAGGCTAATGAGTAAAGATGCAATGAACTCGAAAAGTTCAGCCAATGAACTCGCTCCGTTAAACCAGTGGTTGGCGCTGATTTCGCTGATTCAAAAGAAAGAAAAATCCGCGTGTTCAGCGTGAATCTGCGTCCCGATTTTGAAAGTGTAAGGTAATCAATGGTTAGTGATCATCTCATGGCTTGGTGGTTTCGATATATCCTGCGAACTGCGCGCGGGACTGATTACTCGACCACCCTGCTTTGTTACGATGATTTTCCCTTCAACAATTCATCCACCAGCGCCGCGGGAACCTGCACGGCGACTACCTCTCCTTTCACAGTGACAACACCATTGGCAACGATCCATTCTTCGATGACGACTTTACGCCCTTTGTGTTCTTTCACTTTGCCGCGCACTTCGAGTTCGATGCCGAGCGGAGTTGGTTTGAGGTAATCCACATGCAGAGACGCGGTGAGAAAGCGCGTGTTGGGATCCGAATTGGGGTCCGTTTCTTTCGCGGCGCGATAGGCGACTCCGGCGGCTGTCCCGGTGCCGTGACAGTCAATGAGGGAGGCGAGCAGTCCGCCGTAGACGTAGCCGGGGATGGCGATGTGGTACGGCTTGGGCATGAAACGACAAACAGACTCATCGCCGTCCCAATAACTTTGGATGTGATGCCCGTGTTCGTTGAGGGTGCCGCACCCATAGCAGTGGGCGTAGGATTCGGGGTAATACTCTTGGAAGGCTTTTTGGGTCATTGGTTTTCCTTTTTGTCATGGAGTTCCGGTCACCGCTGTACTCACAGGGAGCGAGGCCGGGGATGAGGTTTCCGCCGGGGAGGGCGAGACAGTTGCACTCGGGGTGGGAATCGCAGTGGGCGCGTCGCCTTGTATGACGAATTGCCCCACCACCTTGTAGTCGAGTCCAACAAAGATTTGCACTTCGTACGCGCCGGGTAGAAACTGATCGGCCGGCGCCTCCCATTCGGTGAACCCGTACCCGCCGGTCTCGCCGTCCCAGGGGATGGTTTCGTAATGTGCGAGTTGTCCGTCGCGCAACCAAAGCGCGGTCCATTGGGAGCCGGGGACCATTTCGGCATAGGTGAATACAGCGCACATGTAATGAACCGGGGTTTGAAAGACAGCCGCCGCTTCGAACTCGACAAAGTTGGAGCAATTTTCAGTGAACTGCAATGGGCTAAAGACCGCGTTCGGGTTTGGCGTGACCACGCTTTCGAATAACGCTTCGATGGCAAGCGGAATGAACGGGGTTGGCGTGATGGTGGGCGTGTCGGTGACGGATGGGGTGTTGGTGATCGTCGGCGATAACGTGATGGTGGGTGAAAGCGTGATGGTGGGCGAAAGCGTGATGGTCGGTGACAGGGTGATGGTCGGCGAGGGAGGAAAATACCGATACGCCACAGGTTCGCCAAAAATGGATAGCCAAATGGCAAACGCGAGCGTCAACACGCCGAGAACGAATGTGACTAATCCGCCGCGTTGTCGTTTGATCTTGATGCGGTAGAACGAAAGTTTTCGCGCGGAGATAAATGCGCGCAGGCCTGAACGCATCACAACGAACGCGCCGATGAAGAGGAAGAAAACGGCGGCAATGATTCCCGCGCGGATATCCATGGAAAAGATTATAGCAGGGGGGATGGAAAAGGATGAAGATCGAATTGGGTAGTTGGGTAGTTGGATAGTTGGATAGTTGGGTAGTTAGGTAGTTAGGTAGTTGGGTAGTTGGGTAGTTGGGTAGTTGGGTAGTTGGGTAGTTGGGTAGTTAGGTAGTTAGGTAGTTGGGTAGTTGGGTAGTTGGGTAGTTGGGTAGTTGGGTAGTTGGGTGGTTGGGTAGTTGGGTAGTTGGGTAGTTGGGTGGTTGGGTAGTTGGGTAGTTGGGTAGTTGGGTGGTTGGGTAGTTGGGTAGTTGGGTGGTCATGAAAACGCTAGCGCGCGTACTTATTACTTGTTTACTTGTTTACTTGTTTACTTTTTTGCTTGTTTGCCTGTTTGCCTGTTTGCTTGTTTGCCTGTTTGCTTGTTTGCCTGTTTGCTTGTTTGCCTGTTTGCCTGTTTGCCTGTTTGCTTGTTTGCCTGTTTGCTTGTTTGCCTGTTTGCTTGTTTGCTTGTTTGCTCATGAACGTTAGGGCGGTGTTGGGGTGCGTGTTGGGGTACGCGTGCGCGTCGGCGTGCGGGTGAATGTTGCCGTTCGAGTCGGTCGCGGGGTGCGGGTGAATGTGGAGGTGGGCGTTGGGCGCGGCGTGCGCGTCGAGGTGAGTGAGGGTGTGACGCTCGGTGTGAACGTTAATGTTGAAGTATGAGTGGCTGTTGCGGTAAAGGTCTGCGTCGGTGTAAAGGTCGAGGTGGGCGTGGAGGTGATGGTCGGCGTGAATGTGATAGTTTTCGTGGGCTGGCGCGTGTCTGTAGGGCGCGGCGTCAAACTTGGCTTGACCGTTGAGGTGGGGATCGGCGTGCGTGAGGCAGTGAAGGTCGCCGATGGGATCGGCGTGTTGGTGATCGTGGAGGTGGAGGTGAATGTGGCTGTGGGTCGAGGCGTGCGCGTTTGAGTCGGCGCAATGGTTGGACGCGGCGTGCGCGTGAACGTGGGTGTCAATGTGGGACGCGCTGTGCGCGTGGCTGTAGGCGTGGAGGTGGATGAAGGCGCGGCGGTTTCAGTCGCTACGGGTGAGAAGGTTGGGGATGGGGTAAACGTTTCGGTGGCTGAGGCAGTTACACTGGGCGTGTGACTCGGCGACGGCGTCGCGGTCACGGTGGCGGTTGGGCGCTCCGTCGCGGTCTGGGTTGGGGGCGAGGTGGTCGTCGGTATCGCAGTTGCCGTGTTTGTTGCCGAGGGCGTGGGAGACGGGGGAAAGATTTGATTTGCAAGGGGTCTGCCAAACAAGGCGGAGGCGCCGCTGGCAACCAACGCGAAGAATGCGACCATGAGCCATTGACGACCAAAGCGCATGTACGATTGTCGCTTGCGATAGAACACCATGGCGCGAGCCGCTTGAATCGAACGAATGCCCACGCGCGCCGCGAGCAATGCCGCGATCGCAAAGAACACAACGAGACTGATGACGAGAATGCCCGCACTCATAAGGCGAAGATTATAATGCCTTGTTGCGGCGTGTGGCAGTCACTTGCGGAGCGCCCATCACCTCATTTACAATGGATATATGAAAGAACTCGTTTTCCTCAAACTGGGCGGCTCGCTGATCACCGATAAAACCAAGCCTTACACTCCCCTGCTGGATGTGATGGACGATCTCGCCTTGCAGATTAAAACCGCGCTTCAAACCCACCCCGACCTGCGCGTGCTCGTGGGACACGGCGCCGGCTCTTTTGGCCACGTGCCCGCCAGCGAATATAAAACGCGCGATGGACTCCCGCCGCGCGCCACGCCGTTGGTCTATCGCCAGCGCGACGACACGCAAGACAGTTACTGGAAGGGTTTTGCCGAGGTCTGGTATCAAGCGTCCACGTTGAATCGATTCGTGATGGAGGCATTCCACAAAGCGGATGTGCGCGCGATTTCCCTGCCGCCCTCGTCCAGCGTGATCTCAAGTAACGGGCAAGTGTCGGTCTGGGATACGACGCCGATCCGCATGGCTCTCGCGGCGGATATCGTGCCGGTGGTGTTCGGCGACACCATCTTCGATGAAGTGCGCGGCGGGACGATCCTTTCTACCGAGGATTTATTTATGTACCTCGCCAACGCGCTTCACCCCGACCGAATCTTGCTCGCGGGGTTGGAAGCCGCCGTATGGGAAGACTTCCCCGCGCGCACGAAGAAGGTGGGAAAGATCACACCCGCTTCGTTCAACGAGATTCAATCGGGTGTCGGCAAGTCTGCGGCGGCAGATGTGACCGGTGGTATGGAGTCGAAAGTGAAGCAGATGCTTGCGTTGGTCAAAAAGCATGAAAACCTCACCGTACAAATTTTCTCCAGCGATGAGCCGGGGAATCTTGTCCGCGTGTTGGGAGGCGAAACGTTGGGGACGGTGATCAGTTCATAGAAAGCGGAACGGAAGGATGGCTCGGTTAAATTCTTGATATCCAATATAGGACTTACGCAGTTGAACCTGTTGCGCCGTAGTTGCACTGCGGCGGTGGCAGTACAACTGCCCGCCAACTTCGTAAGTCCTGCAAAGTCGTTTTTAGCGCAAAGTCAGGCGACTCAAGTCGCCACTACAAATAATTCAGAGGAGACACCATGGCAACAAAAACCAGCAAGGGGAAGAAATCTGTGAAGAAACTCGTTCGGAAGGTCAAAGCGGCGAAGAAAGCGCCAGCATTCAAGCCAACCAAATTGAAATTGCTACGACCGGTCCCTTCCAACATCGAGATCGCGCAGGCGGCAACGGTCAAGCCGATTCTACAAATAGCGAAAGAGTTGGGAATCCGCGAGAACGAACTGGAGTTATACGGTCCCTACAAAGCCAAGATCAAACTCGAAATTCTCGAGCGCCTCAAGGACAAACCCAACGGCAAATATGTGGTCGTGACCGCCATCACGCCGACTCCGCTTGGCGAAGGCAAAAGCACCACCACCGTAGGCTTGTCGCAAGCGCTGGGCGCGCACCTCGGCAGAAAATCGGTTGCCGCCATCCGCCAGCCCTCACAGGGACCGATCTTCGGGATCAAAGGCGGCGCGGCTGGCGGCGGATATTCGCAGGTTATCCCGATGGAAGATTTCAACCTGCATCTCACCGGCGACAACCACGCCATCACCGCCGCGCACAACCTGGTCGCCGCCGCGCTGGATGTGCGCGTGATGCACGAAAAACAACAAGACGGCGAAAAGATGTTCAACGCGCTCTGCCCGATGGACAAAAAAGGCAACCGCAAATTCTCGCCCACCATGTTGCGCCGCGTGAAAAAACTCGGCATCAACAAAACCAATCCCAATGACCTCACGCCCGAAGAACGGAGTCGCTTCGCGCGGCTCGACATCGACGAAGCCACCATCACCTGGCGGCGCGTGCTGGATACCAACGACCGCTTCCTGCGCGAAATTCAAGTGGGACTTGGCAAAGACGAAGCGGGATACGAACACCGCTCAGGCTACGACATTACGGTTGCTTCAGAGATCATGGCGATCCTCGCGCTGACGACGAGCGTCAAAGATATGCGCGAACGCTTCGGCAAGATGGTTGTCGCCACGAACAAGAACGGCGAAGCCGTGACGGTGGAAGACCTCGGCGTGGCGGGCGCGGTCACCGTGTTGATGAAGGACGCGATCAAGCCGAACCTGATGCAGACTCTCGAAGGCAACCCCGCCACAGTTCACGCCGGACCGTTTGCCAACATCGCCCATGGCAACAGTTCCATCCTCGCCGACAAGATCGCGCTCAAACTCGTCGGCAAGGACGGGTTTGTCTGCACCGAAGCCGGCTTCGGCGCGGATATCGGCATGGAAAAATTCTTCAACATCAAATGCCGTTACTCCGGTTTGATCCCGCATGTGGTGGTGATGGTCACCACCGTCCGCGCGTTGAAAATGCACGGTGGCGGACCGAAAGTGGTGGCGGGTAAACCTCTCCCAACGGAATACACCGACGAGAATCTCGAACTGCTTCGCGCGGGCTTGCCAAACCTGGAACGTCACATCGAGAACGCGCGCAAGTTCGGCGTGAATGTGGTCGTGGCGGTCAACTCGTTCGCCACCGACACCAAAAACGAAGTGGAACTCATCCGCGATGCCGCGCTGAAGATGGGCGCCAGCGACGCGGTCGTTTCGACTCACTGGGCAGACGGCGGCGCGGGCGCGAAGAAATTGGCGGAAGCGGTGGTGAAAGCGGCGGAGATGCCGAGCAAGTTCCATTTCCTGTATCCACTGGAGAACAACATCAAGAGCAAGATCGAAGATATCGCCGTCAAGCTCTACCGCGCCGACGGTGTGGACTACACCCCCGAAGCCGAAGAACAGATCGCGCGATATACCCGCCTCGGGTTCGATCAACTTCCCATCTGCATGGCGAAGACGCATCTCTCGTTCACAACGGACGCCAGCAAGAAAGGCGCGCCGACGGGATTCCGCATCACAGTGCGCGAGATCCGCGCAAGCGTGGGCGCGGGATTCCTCTATCCCATCCTCGGCGATATGCGCACGATGCCGGGCTTGCCCACCCGTCCCGCCTTCTTCGATGTGGATTTGGATTTGAAGACCGGTAAAGTAGTGGGATTGTTCTAAAAACTCAGCCACAGAGCGCGCAGAGACTCTGAGAAAAAACTCAAAGAACTCTGTGCTCTCTGTGGCTATTTCTTTGGCGTCACCTTATAGATCTCCCCTTCTTCGATCTTGACAACCAACTCAAGGTCTGCGATCTCTGCCAGCAGTTTCGGGGGGACGGCATTGCGATAAATGCTGTTCGGCAGAATCCAGATGATGTAGCCGGGCTTATCGTGGGGCCAGCCTGCGTAGTTTTCCTTGATCTCATTTATATCCATTGTGAACGAACGCGGCATGATCGGCGACTCGCGGCGCGTGAAAAACCAGACGCCGTCGGTGTAGTTGCTGTACAACGTCGCATCGGGATTTTCTGTTGCAATCCTTTGCATCGCTTTGATGATCGGATTCTCGTGGAAGGCGCGGTTGTTGTAGACGTTGTATCCGCTCGCTTCGCCGTCTTGCATCGAGGCGGAAACATATTTCACCAAACTCCAGGCGGGGTAAACTGCCAGCCAGAGGAAGAAAACCGCCGCGCCGAGTTTTTGGAGCGTGAGTTGATTCCATTTCAGATGAGGGAGAATCAGTGAATCAAAAGTAACGAACAACATCACCAGCACAAGCGAGAGTAAGCCGACATAATAGCGATCCGAGAAAAGATCAACATGGTCCTCGGTGGTGACGGAGTACATCAGCCCGAGGATTGTCCAAGCGAAGAACGCCCACGAGACAAGCGGAATCGGTTGCATCATCGTCCGCGCGAAAGTTTTCCAATTTTCTTTTTTGTTGAGCAACAATAGAATCACCATGATGACGCCAATCACGATCCACGGATTGTCGAAGAGCGGTTGAAGCGCTGGATGACTCGGAATGAACCAATGCAGAATCTTCGCCAGCGACAGGCGCAAGTTTTCGAGCGGATTTACAATGGAACCTTCCACGCCCCAGAAGGAGTTATATTTGCCGATGTTGTGAAATCCGATCCATGCGGCGATGGGAATGAGGGATAGAACGCCAAACAGAAACGATTCGCGGATGCCGCGCCAGATGTCCCTGCGGTGGGCGAAGAGGATGAAACAGCCCCCCGCCGCGATGAGACTCGCCCCAAGATAACGTTGAAGAGGGGCAAGAGCCGACATGGCGATCATCCACCACAACGCGCGGCGCGAACGAGTCTGCAAATAGTCCGCGCTGGCGAAGAGGAAGATCATCGAAAAGGTGACGAAGAGCGGCTCGGAGGAAATGTTCGCGTGGATGCGAATCGCCATGTCCGAAGTGAGGATGAAGAGCGCGCCGAGAAATTGACGGAGCGGTTTATCGGGGAAGGCGTAATAGACCAGCGCGCCGTTGAGAAAAATATTTGCGGCGAACGTGATGATGTTGAGCCAGCCCGCGGCGAGAAGGACATCGAGTCCCATGAGGCGACTCGCGCCCGCAATTTCAAGCGGATACAACAGGGGCCACCACAACAGCGGACGCCCGGTGTGATCGAAGAAGCCTTTGCCGTCCAACAGATTTTGAGAGATCGATAAATATTTCGTAGCGTCTGCCGACACGCCAGGACCGTACCTCGACATAACCAGCGCGGCGATCAACGCGCCCGTCAGCGAAATGGCGAGCAAAAGCCACAAGTACTTTTTATCCATTGAATACGGCATGTTTTCATTATAATGGAGGGCATGACCCCGCTCCCCGCGCAAACCATCGAAGAAGCCCTTGAGTTGATGCAGGATAAAAAACTCACCGCGTCAGACCTCGCTTCTGCCTGCCTCGGCAATATCAAGCGACTCAACCCCAAACTGAACGCGTTCATCACCGTGCAGGATTCGTTCGCGCGCAGTGTGGCAAGCACGATGATCCCCGCCTCAACTCCCCGCGCCACCTACGCGGACGTTCTGCGCGGCATCCCCATCGCCGTCAAGGATCTGTTCGACACGGCGGGGATACGCACCACAGCCGGCTCGAAATTTTTCGCAGATCACATCCCCGATGAGGACGCCTTTGTGGTGGAGAAACTCAACTCTGCCGGCGCGTTCATCATCGGCAAGACCAACACGCACGAGATCGCGCTCGGCGTAACCGGGAACAATCCCCATTTCGGCACAGCCCGCAACCCGCGCGATCTCACCCGCATCCCCGGCGGCTCCTCGAGCGGGTCAGCCATCGCGGTGGCGACCGGCATGGCGCTCGGCGCGCTCGGCACCGACACCGGCGGCTCGATCCGCATCCCGGCTTCGCTATGCGGCGTGGTCGGGTTCAAACCCACGTATGGGCGCGTCAGCCTGCGCGGCGTGTTCCCCCTCTCGTGGAATCTCGACCACGTTGGTCCGCTGACTCGAAGCGTGAAAGATGCGGCGCTGTTGTTGCAGGCTATCTCGTCGTATGACGCGTTCGACCCCGCCTCGATCAAAATGTTGAACGGCGATTATCTCGGTCATCTGACAGATGATATGGCGGGCAGGCGCATCGCGTTCGCTGTGGGCGACTATTTTGCAAGCGCGGACGCGGACGTGTTGCAAGCCGCGCGCGATGCGGCAAACGTATTTGAGGGCATGGGGTGCATCGTCGAAGAGATCGGCATGGATTGGTTGCGCGACGCCGCATCTGCCAATAAGACCATGACGCAAGCCGATGGCGCGGCGGCGCACCGCGATCGCTTGAAGGAACATCCCGAATGGTTCGGCGAGGATGTGCGCCGCCGGTTGCAAGAGGGCGCGAAGACCACCTCCACCGAATACGCGTTGGCGAGGCGGACTCAAGCCGAAATGAAGAAACGATTCGAGTTGTTCTTCGAAGCGCACGATTTGCTGATCCTGCCGACCACGCCCATCCCCGCGCCGACCATCGAAGGTCACGACGCGGTGGAGCAAGCCGCGCGGCTGACGCGCTTCACCGCGCCGTTCAACCTCACGGGTCTGCCTGCGCTCTCCCTCCCATGCGGATTCACTTCCAGCGGACTACCCCTCGGCTTGCAGATCGTCTCGCGCGCGTGGGGCGACGCGAAAGTTTTGAACGCCGGGTACGCCTTCGAGCAGGCGACGGAATGGGGCGAAAAATCTCGTAGTATGGTCTAACAAAAACCGCCCCGGCGAATTTCTCCGGGGCGGTTCTCAACTTTTAGAGAGTGTTTCTTTGCCAAGTTGTAAGGCTGGTTCAGAATGGTATGATTTCCCCATGCCGCTCGAAACGAAACCCCGCTTCTACCTCCCCGAATTGGACAGGTTGCGATTGATCGCGCCAACTTCCCGTCAGTTTACAGGTCGTCGCGCGCGATCAACATCATGTACTCCGATCTTGTATAAGCCCTGACCCAATTCGCAGCAGAGATCACGGGGGACATTGCGTTGACGAGCGAACACAAGCGCAAAGTTTCTCACACCAAAGAAAATTTCCACAATTATCTGTTGGCGGCGCGCAAACGGTGGGAACATCAGGAATATCTCCCCCACCACCCGGCTTCCTCGTCGGAATGATGCAATTCGGGATGCCCACATTCTGCACCACCGACACAACTCCCTGCGCGGGGTATGGCACGCAGACATTTTGACCGGGGAGATAATACGTACCTACCGGGCATTGCGGAAGCGGAACACTGCCATCCTGCCCCGGTTGAGCCGAGCAACATTGACTGTTCGGGTCATAGTTATAACCCGGCAAACACTGTCCTGGCCAGCCTTGTGAAACGCATTGATTTCCCTGTTGCTGGAACCCTAGCGGGCACGCCGGACTGCCCGGCAAAGATTGCTGGCAATCGGCTTTAATCGAAATGGTCGTCGGCGAAAGACAACTGTATTGACCGGGATTGCCGGTGGGCGAACAAGTCCCCGCATCCACCGCCGCTCCCGGGGGACCGGTAAAACTCACATTCGCCGAGCCAGCCTGATTCACACAGATCGGCACAACTTGAATCGCTACCGTGGGGCAGGTCTCTGAAGGCGCGCCTCCGCCGCCAGGCGAGCCGGGCGCGGCGTCCTGTCCGTACACCAGCGCGGCGGCGCACATCGGCGCAAAATACATCGGGTCTTCCACCACACAGCGGAAGCCGAGATCGTTGCGTTGCTCCACCGGGGCAAGCGAGAGGCGCCGCGCCGATTCGGATTCGTACGCGGGGGAGTTGAATCCGCTGGAGCGCACAGACCGACGGAGGGCAAGATCGGGACCCAGCGGGTCGTCCAGCGGCGAATTGTTGTAATAGTTGGCATCGTACCAATCCGCCACCCATTCATACACATTACCCGCCATATCGAAGGCTTCGTAATAACTCTGCCCCGCAGGGTGATCGATCACTTTCGATGTTTCGTATTCACACGTGCCATAGTTCACCAGATCGCACTGCGGCGTCGCGTCGCCCCACGGATAAATGTTCCCATCCGGTCCGCGCGCGGCTTTTTCCCATTCGGCTTCGGTCGGCAAACGCCCATTCACGAACGAACAATACTCCGAGGCTTGCTGATAATTCACGCCCGTCACCGGATGATTCGCCCGCACCGGGTCGCCATAGCCGCCGTTCTTATCGACATTTGGCGGCGAGCATTTGCCCAACAAAACACACAGCGCATATTGCGAATTCGTGACCTTCGAACGATATAACCAAAAATCGCTGACATTGACTTCATGCTCAGGGTTATCGTCTCCGCCATGCCCCATGGTGAACGGACCGCCCGGCACCGCCACGAGCGTGCTCCCATCCACATACAGGAATTTCGATCCCACTTCCATCGGAGGACCGGAAAGGTCGACCGGCGCCTGCGTGATCGTCTGCGGCTGTGTCGGCTGGATCGGGACTTCCGTCAAGACAGGCGGTTCAGTCCCGACGGGAGGCTGGGTCGCGCTCCCCGGCTCGCTCGTCGCCTGAGGCATCGCCCCCAAATTGCATGCGGACATGAGGAACGCGCCGATAAAAAATATCGAGACGATACTATTCAACTTCTTCATGGAGAAAATTCCTTGCGAGAGTCTGAAGTTCACAATGATGTAATTATACAAGCCGCCCTGAAACCTGAACCCTTACAAATGGGTGATGAAGTTTTCGCCACATTCGATCAGCGCGCAACCCTGAGGGCGACAACTCACCGCCGGTACAACGCCATCTCCCACACGAACAACCTGCGCGTGGATATTCTTTTCAACCCCTCTTTATTCAGCAACGCCTCCATCTCCGCTACGGGATGCACAAATACGCGAAATGGGTCTCTGCGAATCCGCTGAATCAAATTTGCCGCTTTCACCACCACTTTCGACAACCACGTCTCGCGCGGATAGGTGAGAGCGATTGCTTGACGACTCTTCGACGAAGCCGCTTTCAACAACTCACGAAAGTTCGGGTAACAACACACCACACGATCCAGCGTGACCACATCCACCTGCGGAAGTTCATCCGCCACATCCGTAAAATCGGCATGGATGAATTTCACCTGCGCCTCATGCCCCAGCCGCTTTGCCTCCTCCGTCGCCACCATGAGATACGCCGACGACGCGTCCACGTGCGTTGCCTCTCGCGCCACATCGTTGAGCAACTCGTGGTGAATCGCCCCGATCCCCCCGCCGATATCCAACAGCGCGGCATCCTTCAACCCCAATGAACGCACCGCTTCGAGGATTAATCGGGTTTGTTTGGCGGGACCACGGCGGCGATAATCTCTGAGATTCGCTTTGGCTGACGCCTCAGTGAAGGTGTTGTTTTCAATTTCACAGCAATTACAGGGCATAAGACCTCCGCACAAGATCAAGGAGAATGAAACTCGATCAGTCGTAAACTTCCATCAAAAAACCATCGTCCACCCGCCGCATCAAAAGCGGGCGAAAATAACGACGGCGCATAAGGATATACTCTGAATTTGTCTGGCACATCCATTAGGTCCAACAATGTCGGCATAATGTTGCTGTGACTCGCCAGAAAATTCTCGTCAGAGGATGCGGGCAGGTTGCGCCCCAGCATGAGGAGCGGGATAGTCGCCTCCATTGGCGTGTCATTGCAATGCAACCAACTTACGCCGTTTTCGAATAGCGTCTGCCCGTGATCGGATGTATACAGGATCGTCGTATCCGTAAGGATTTGAGGATCTGCCAACAGCCGCTCAAAGAACGCGTTCACATTGTACATCACGCCGTTATCATACGGGTTGGTCACCAACTCGGGCTGGCTGGTGTACTCGCCGGGGACTGGACCCCAGAGTTCGAAACCCGCAGGGTACGAGTTTTCATATAAAAAATGGACGCCGCGTTTGTTCAACACAATAAAATTCCCTGTATCGTTCATCGTTCTCTCCACGATCCAGTCTGCCGCGCGAAAATCACTTTGAATATCATCGCCCAGGTCTTTCGCTTTGATCCATACATCGATATATTCAAGATCGTCCGGGGTCAGCCCATTCCAAAAGGTGTTCGTTTGGGCATCCATGTAAACCGTTTCATATCCCATTGCCTTCGCGTATTGGAATACAGTGGGATGCGTTTCCACCATCCCAAATTCATCCACTCCAGGACGAACCCCGGTCAAGATCAAGGCATTGGAAGGGTAACTGCACGTCGCGCCTGCCACAGCCAGTCCCCAATTCCGAATTGAATCGCTGTGGCGAAGCAATTCATCCAGAACGGGCGTTGTCGCGCGTGCGTATCCATTAACGCTGAGGTGGTCGCCGCGGATGCTTTCATCGATCACCAAAACAATGTTGTTTTGCGGCGCAACGGATTGTTGAAAGCCGACATCTGCCCGCGCAGACGGTCGGAGCTCATTAAAAATAAAACGCGGTATCGTCTGGTAAAACGAGGAGACGGATGTTCCCAAACTGAGCGACTTGCCTGTCAATGTATATGAAAAACAAAGCGCCGCCAGAAATAGAAATAAGCTCCAAGCTCTACGCCCGTTGTGGGTTGTCCTCTCTTTTTCCCAAAAAACAAATAATACAATAACAAATCCTGCAACAGGGAAAATGAACCGCCAGTCAAAATACAATGCCCCTGCCCCCGTCCATGTGCTATAGGGTGTCGAGAAAGCGATATGTAAGTCTACATCTGACATGAACCGTTTTACAGCCTTCCAGAATCCATATTCGACGAGAGACGAAACAGTAAGTAAAATTACTGGAATAATCTGAATGTTGCGGGGAAGTTTTAACGATACCCAAGTGAACCAAAAGAAGATCCCAAGCGATGCGATACCAGACAAAACCGCGACCAACTTCTCGTCGAACGGACGCAAGGTCATGGTAAGTTGAAAAAAGCGGAACTGCTGAAAGTCGAACAGGGTTTCTTCGAAACTATATAAGAACGTCACAAACAAAAGCGCGCCCGTGAACGCTCGGTTGGAAAACGCCCTCTTGAAACGCGAAAAATTTCCCGCCATGGCGTTACAATTGTTCCGTTATCTTCTCGTAAAACTCCAACGACCCCGGGTTGATCAACGCATCTCGATTACTCACTGCCCGCCCGTTGAGAATATTTGTCACCGCGCTTTCGACCTTCTTCATATTCAATGTGTACGGAATCTCCGGTGTTTCGAGAATCACCGCAGGGACATGCCTCGGTGAGGCATTCTCTCGCAGAGTCTTTTTGATCTTATCTTTCAACTCATCTGTGAGCAAAAATCCCGCCACAAGTTTGACGAACAGGATCACACGCTGATCTTCCTGATAGTTTTGTCCCACCGCGAGGCTGTCCGCGATTTCGGGCAGATTCTCCATCTGCGCGTAAATCTCCGCCGTGCCGATGCGCACGCCTGAAGGTTTCAACACCGCGTCCGAGCGACCATAGAACGTCACGCCGCCGGTATCTTTGTGGATCAACACATAATCACCGTGACGCCACACGCCGGGATACACATCGAAATATGCCTTGTGATATTTCAAGCCGTCGAGGTCGTTCCAAAAATACAACGGCATGGATGGCGCGGGTGCTTCACAGACCAACTCGCCCTGCTCATCGAGAATCGGCTGTCCTTTTTCATCATAGGACTTTATCTTCATCCCCAACGCCGCGCTTTGCAACTCGCCCGCATACACAGGGACGATGGGACTCCCCGCCGCGAAACAGCCGTTGATGTCGGTCCCGCCCGCGATGGAGTTGAAGTGTAGGTCAGATTTGATCTCCTTGTATACGTATTCAAATCCATCCGCGGAGAGCGGCGAACCCGTCTGCGAGATTTCGCGCAGGGACGATAGATCAAAACTCGCGCGCGGAGAGATGCTTTCTTTTTTCAAGAAGTGAATGTAACTGGCGCTGCACCCGAAGATGGAAATTTTCTCGTCTTGAATCAACTTCCACATCGCGCCCGCGGCGGGATAGTTCGGGTTGCCGTCATATAAAACAATCGTCGCGCCGACCGCCAGCGAACTGACCAGCCAGTTCCACATCATCCAACTGCATGAGGTGATGTAGAAAATCTTGTCACTGCGTTTGAGGTCGGTATGCAGGATCAACTCCTTGAGGTGATTGATCAGCACTCCGCCCGCCGACTGCACAAGGCACTTCGGCTTGCCCGTCGTCCCCGACGAGAACATGATGTAGTGCGGATGATCAAACGGCAACTGCTCAAACTGGATTTCAAGATTTTTCTCTTTCGCAAGAAAATCTTCATAATGAACCGAATTGGGGACTTGAGAAATATCAGGCTTCTCGCGCGCGTACGAAACGACGATCACTTTTTTCAACGATGAGATTCCCCGCGCCACCTCTGCCGCGTGAGCCAGCGTATCGAACGCCTTGCCTTTGTAGAAATATCCATCCGCGGTGATCATCACCTTTGGCGCGACTTGTCCCAGCCGTTCGATTGCCGCGCCGGGACCAATGTCGGTGGCGCACGAAGCCCACGTGGCGCCGAGGCTCGCCGCCGCCAACATGCAGACGACCGTCTCGATCAGATTCGGCATGTATCCCACCACCCGATCACCCACGCCAACTCCCGACTCTTTCAACGAATGCGCCAGCCGCGCCACCGAGTCATATAACTCGGCATACGTCATCCGCTTCGAGGTTTGCGTCTCGCCGATGAAAACGAATGCCGCATGATCGTCACGATAGCGCAGAAGGTTTTCGGCGAAGTTCAACTTCGCGCCGGGGAACCACTTTGCGCCCGGGAAGACGGATAAATCCGTCACTACGGAGTCGAATCGCTTTGAGGCTTTGATCTCGGCAAAGTCCCACACGTCCGCCCAAAAGTCAGCGAGATTTTCCACCGACCACTGATATAAATCCGAATACGAAGCGAGATTCAACCTCCGCCGCGCATTGACCGCGTCCATAAAGCGCGTGATGTTCGTGTCTCGTTTACGTTGTTCGGAGGGAATCCATAATGGAGTTCGCATGTTCATCTCCTCCCCGTCATTATATGACTATTTTTGCAGACAGCCGATGAGTTGATTGACCGCGCCCTGCGGTTCGGATTTCGTCAACGCCAGCACGGGGACTTCCGCAACTGAATACACTTCGCGCATATCACCCGCCACCCATTGTCGTGGCAGGATTCCAACGGCATTTGATTCACTATTCAGCACATCAGACATCTGTTGCGGATTGACTGCCACAAACGCCGACGACGAAACGCTTCTTCCCTCCATTACGAGTTGGTCGAACACCTTCTGCACATCCGCCTCTGACGCGTACACCCACGCCTGCGCGGACGGGTCGCCGAGTCCCATGAACAGCGCGCGCGCCTCGTCGAGAGTCAAATTTTGGAGCGGGCTTTGACGATTTGCAACGATCAATATCTCCTCTTCGTCAATTTGATACGCAAACGAAGATAAAAATTCTGGCTCACCAATTTGCAACGCGATGTCGGCGGAGTTGGGGTCATCCACGCGGACGAGGGTGGCAACAGAGTTCGCGCAGGCGTAGAGGTCGGTCAACCACGGCTCAGCGGCAAAGGTCGAATAGACGGAGACAACTTGAGGCGGGGTCTGAGGCGGGTTCGTCGAACAAGAAATTAAAAGGAAAGAGAAAAGCGCCGCCCTGAGTTTGTCGAAGGGAAGAAAGAAAAAAAACGTGGGGCGGATTGCGCGAAGCGGTCCGCTCTGCCTTGCGGGATACCATCCCGCACCACGATTTACCATTCCTTGATCAACTCCGCGATCAACTTTGCTTTATGTTCCATGCTGTCGGCGAAAATAAATTCGCGCTCCGAGTGATAGCCCTCGCCCACCGCGCCCATGCCGTCGAGCAACGGGATGCCGAGCGGCGCGACAAAATTTCCATCCGACGCGCCGCCTGTGCCGCCCGCCATAAGTTCCATGCCGATTCGCGCCGCGATAGTTTTCGCTTTTTCAAACGTGGATTTCATCCGCTCATCGAACGGCATCGGCGGACGATTCAATTCGCCAGCGATTTCAATCGATGTCCCGTCGAGAACAGGCGTGAGATTCTTCATTTCCGACTCAAGCCGTTCCCATTCGCCGGGTTGCATCACGCGCACATCCACTTCGATGCGCGCTTCCTCTGGCACAACATTCGACACCGTGCCTCCGCGCATCACGCCGACATTCACCGTTGTTTGTTTTTCATAATCGGTCAGTTTTTGAATCGCGATCACCTGATGCGACATCTCTTCGATAGCGTTGCGTCCCGCTTGATGATCGCCGCCCGCATGCGCCGCGCGTCCGCGAACCGTGACCGAAAATCCGCCCGTGCCTTTGCGCCAAGTTTTGAGTGAGCCATCGAGCAGTGCGCCTTCCATCACCAACACCAACGCGGATTCTTTCGCCAGCGACTCGATCAACGCGCGCGACGTATGACTGCCGATCTCTTCATCGGATGTGCATAACAACGTGACCGAACGCTTCAACCCCGACCTTTGAACTGACTCGACTGCGGCGAGCGCGATCACGATCCCAGCCTTCATATCCAGCGTGCCAGGACCGAATATTTTCCCGCCTTCTTCGCGGTAGGGAGTTTTTTGAATCGTGCCGATGGGGAAGACGGTGTCCATGTGGCAGAGAATTAAAATTGAAGGTTGAAGGTCAAAGGTCGAAGGTCGGGCGGGCGAGAAACGAGCTAAGACATGATCGCCAGTTTCCTTGTTGGAGATGACTTCAACCTGTCCGCCTAATTTGCGCGCTTCTTCAGCGACGATGACTCCAACGCGGTCAACGGCGGATTTATCGTGCGAGGGCGATTCGGTTTCGACGAGAGTCTTTAGGAGTTGCGTTAGTTTCATGGTTTCATAGTTCCATAGTCAATAAAGTTATCAGTGAACAGTGATCAGTTTGGCTTCAGGAAAATATCAGAACGACGGTACCCACAACTGCGCAATAAACGGCAAACACATACAGTGACCGTTTGCTCAAGTAATCAATCAGCCATTTGATCGCGAACCAGCCGACAATTGCCGCAGTGACGAATCCAACCGCGAGCAGGGGGAGGAATCCGCTGAGGTTGGGCATGTTCATCACACCCAGCATTTCATATCCTCCCGCCGCGAGCATGACGGGAACTGACATCAAAAAGGCAAACCGCGCCGCAGACGGGCGGTCAAATCCGCGGAACATGCCGCCTGAGATCGTTGTTCCACTTCGAGATGCGCCGGGGAAAACGGCGATAATTTGGAACAAGCCGATCACTAGAGCATCAAGCCACGTCATTGATTCGAGATTTCGTTTTTTGCTGGTAAGCAGTTCAGCCAAAGTAAGTAAAATCGCGGCAGAGAACAATCGAACGGAGGCTTGAAGTATGGGATGTTTGAACATTGCTTCGACTGCGTCTTTCAAGAGGTAGCCGGCGAGCAACGCGGGGATGGTGGTAATAAGTATGTACCAGCCAAGTAAAGATTCAGGTTTCAAGTTCCAAGTTTCACGCGGCTTGGTCAGCATGGAACGTGAAACTTGGAACGTGGAACTCACGATAGTGAGCAAATCCTTCCAGTAAAACGCAAAGAGAGATACGAGCGTTCCAAGTTGGACAATGACGAGGAACGAGAACATCGCGCCATCGGCGGGGATGCCCAACAGTTTTTGCCCGATCAATAAATGCGCAGTGGACGAAACAGGGATGAATTCGGTCAGTCCTTGAATGATGCCGAGGAGGAGGGCGTGGAGGAGGGTCATTTTTACTTTTCAACCCCATCAACTGCAATCGCTTGATTGCAGACCTTGCATTCAATTGTTATACCAATCATTATTATTTTGCCTCGTTGATAATGACCAACTTGAATAAGCAATTGACTTCCGCAGACAGGGCAGGGATAAATCTGCTCTGGGGTAAATTCGGCAGGCTTTTTCATGAGTTTGTCAGCAATTTTGAAAATTGCATCATCCCATAATCCGTTATTCATGGATTTTTTTTTACGCTCTGCATTCCCCTGCCATTGACTCAACAACTCAGGCACGCGCGACTCAAACGAACCATCCGCGATGTAGACCCGCATCTGCTCCATCAACCGTATCAAGGCGCGCAGGTTATGAATGGAAATCAATGTACCTGCTAATAATTCCTTCGCTACGATCAAGTGACGGATGTATGCGCGTGTGAAAGTTCTGCAGGCGTAGCAATCGCACGTGTCGTCAATCGGACGCTCATCACGCGCAAACGTCGCGTTCATCAAGTTGAGGCGACCTTCTGGCGCAAAGGCGGAGTGGTGACGGGCTAGGCGAGTCGGCAGAACACAATCGAAGATGTCAATGCCGCGAGCCACGCCGTTGATCAAATCTTCGGGTGTGCCGACTCCCATCAGGTAGCGCGGTTTGTTTTCGGGCAGAAGAGGAACAACCACGTCGAGCGTGTCGTGCATCTCTTGTTTGGTCTCGCCGACGGAGAGTCCGCCGATGGCGATGCCGGGGGTGCCGAGCGAAGCAATGAAGTTGGCAGACTCAGCCCGAAGGTCCGCTTGAACGCCGCCTTGCACGATCCCGAATAAAGCCTGGTCATGTCGCGTCTGCGCTTTGAGGGAACGCTCCGCCCAGCGATGAGTCCTGTGCATGGCGAGTTTGGAGTAGGCGTGGTCGTTGGGGTCGGAACATTCGTCGAACGCCATGATGATGTCGGCGCCGAGATTCTCCTGGATCGCAACGGATTTTTCAGGCGTGAAGCGATGCGTCGAACCGTCTATGTGACTCTTGAAGGTCACGCCGTCGTCGTCAATTTTGCGAGTTTGTGCCAAAGAAAACACCTGAAAGCCGCCCGAGTCGGTGAGCATGGGACGTCCCCACTGCATGAACTTGTGCAAGCCGCCCATGTCGCGCACGAGTTCGTCGCCGGGACGCAGGTAGAGATGATAGGTGTTGCTCAACACGAGCGAGGCATTGATGTCTTTGAGATGCTCGGGCGTGAGAGTCTTGACCGTCGCTTGTGTGCCAACGGGCGCGAAGACCGGAGTGACGAGGTCGCCGTGCGGCGTGGAGAAAATCCCCGCGCGCGCGCGATTATTTTTGGAAGTGATTTGGAAGGAGAACATCGGGCATGATTATAACGGGTGACCGAATAACGATGAGTGATAAAATCCTGAACATAGTAACTCCTGCCTGGTTGAAATTATTCTATAGCGCGTAAACGAGAAGCGACCTATTAATTTTGAGGGGTAGTTGGCGATTGGTAATTGGAGATTAGAGAAATGTACGACGGCTGTGCGGCGGCGATCCAATACGCGGTGGAACATCCCGAGATCTTGATCCCGCTGGGGAGCGATTATCACGGGGCGCAGAGTCATATCTACGTGCCAGCGGATGTGTGTCCGTTTCGATAAGGGCGAAGTGATCCACCAACGATCAATATTTCAGATTTAGGAAGCAGTGCTATAATCGCTTCATTGGAAAAGGCAGGTAGAAATGGCTATGCCCGTTCTCAATCAAATCGTCGAGCAAGTCAAAGCGCTTCCTGACAACTTACAACACCAAGTGTTGACGTTCGTCCGTTCGTTGCGATCCGTCGCGGGGCGTGGCACGCATGGTTCTTTGTTGATGCAATTTGCGGGCGGGATCTCCATGGACGATGTCCGCACGATGCGCGAGGCAATCGAAGAAGATTGCGAGCGGGTGGACGGGGATGAGTGGTAGTTTTCTGCTTGATCCCAGTGTACTGATCGAACTATTCGTAAATCCAGGTGACAGTCATCTTGAAGATGACTGTCACCTTTTTACTTGAAAACTATGGCTCGCATCTACGACTTCATCATCATCGGTTCTGGCTTCGGGGGAAGTGTTTCCGCCATGCGGCTCACCGAAAAAGGATATTCCGTTCTCGTTCTCGAAAAGGGCAAGCGCTACGACGATAAAGATTTCGCCACGACCAACTGGCAGTTCTGGAAATATCTCTGGCTCCCCGCCCTCCGCGCGCACGGCATTTTGCAGGTCAGCATCCTCAAAGGCGCGATGATCCTGCACGGGGCGGGCGTCGGCGGCGGCAGTTTGGGGTACGCCAACGTGCTCGAAGTTCCCAGCGACGAAACATTTGCGACCGCCGCGTGGAATCAAAACCTGAAATGGGGCGACGTGTTGCGTCCGCACTATGAGACGGCGAAGAGGATGCTCGGCGTGGCGCGCAATCCCAAACTTTGGAAAGCGGATGAAGTCCTCAAGCAAATTGCGGATGAACGCGGCATGGGACACACCTTCCGCGCGACGGATGTCGGTTCATTCTTCGGGGAGGCTGGGGTCACCGTACCCGATCCTTTTTTCGGCGGCGACGGACCCGCCCGCGCGGGCTGTATCCATTGCGGCGGGTGCATGGTGGGATGCCGTCATAACGCGAAGAACACGCTCCCGAAAAATTATTTGTACTTTGCAGAGAAGAACGGCGCGGAGATCATTGCCGAGGCTGAGGTTGTTGACCTGCAACCTTTGACCTTTGACAACATCAAGTCACAGGTCGCAAGTCAAAGGTCTGATGCTCGTTACGAAATCATCTATCAACCCTCCACCTCCCCATTCAAACGCAAACAAACAGTTTTTGCCAAGAATGTGATTTTCTCCGCTGGTGTGATGGGGACGATGAAATTGTTATTGAACCTGCGCGACGTGAAAAGGTCACTGCCGAATCTTTCGCCGCGACTCGGCGACATGGTGCGGACAAACTCCGAAGCGTTGCTCGGCTCGATTGCCCGCACATCAGACGTGGATTTTTCGCAAGGCGTTTCGATCTCCTCCATCATGAACGCGGACGAGGTGACGCGCGTCGAACCTGTCCGCTACCCAAACGGCTCGTCGCTGATGCGTTTCCTCGGCGCGCCGCTCATCTCGGATGTGACGAACGTGCCCGCCCGCATCGTCCGTTCGCTCGCGTGGATTCTCCGTCATCCCATTGACTACCTCCGCGCGATGGTCTTCCCCAACTGGGCGAGCAAAGTGACCATCCTGCTCGTCATGCAACACGTGGACAACCACATGAAATTCCGCATCGGGCGCAGTCCGCTCACGCTCTTCCGCCGCGGCTTGGTCGCGCAACCCGACGCGGATCACCAAATCCACGCGCGGGTGGACGCGGGTCACGATGTGACGCGTGAGTTTGCCAAACGCATCAACGGCGCCGCGCTCGGCTCCATCACCGAAAACGCGTTCAACCTCCCCACCACCGCCCACATCCTCGGCGGCGCGCCGATGGGACGAAACGCCCAAGAAGGTGTCGTGAACGAAAATTTTGAAATCCACAACTACGAAGGCATGTACATCATAGACGGCTCGATCATGCCCGCCAACCCTGGCGTCAACCCGTCCCTCACCATCACCGCGCTGGCGGAGTATGCGATGAGTCGGATACAAGGTAAACAAGTAAACAGGTAGACATGTAAACAGGTAGACATGGAAACACGTAACTCGTATCTTGTAACTCGCATCTTGTATCTCGTATCTTGTATCTCGTAACTCGTATCTCGTAACTCGTATCTTGTATCTCGTAACTCGTATCTCGTAACTCGTATCTCGTACCCCGCATCTTTCCTCTTTCTTCTTTCTTTTCCTTTGTGCTCTTCGTGTCCTTTGTGGTAAAAACAGTTATGACAACATTCAACACAACTCCCGACTTCGCAACACAGCTCGACTCCCTCGACCCCCTCGCCTCCTATCGCGAGCAATTCGTCATCACCGACCCCGACCTCATCTACCTCGACGGCAACTCACTGGGACGCATGCCCAAGTCCGCGGCGGAACGCGCCAAACAAGTGATAGATGATGAATGGGGCAACGACCTCATCCGCGGCTGGAACAAAGGCTGGTGGGACGCGCCCCAACGAGTCGGCGACAAGATCGGCAAACTCATCGGCGCGGAAGCGGGTCAAGTGATCGTCACCGACACGGTATCCAGCAACCTCTTCAAACTCGCCACCGCCGCGCTCACACATCAACCCAACAAAAAACGAATCATCACAGATACATTTAACTTTCCATCTGACCTTTACATTCTTCAAGGAATACAAAATCTATTATCCCCCTCTCCCCGCGGGAGAGGGGCTAGGGGTGAGGGCGAATACGAAATCCTTCGCATCACCCCCGCCGACAACGACATCACCCCCGACCTCCTCCAACTCGAAGGCTCCATCAACGAAAACACCGCCCTCGTCACACTCTCGCACGTCGTCTTCAAAAGCGGATACATCTACGACATGCAAGCAGTTACCAAACTCGCGCATGAACGAGGCGCGCTCGTGCTATGGGATCTGAGTCACTCCGTCGGCTCCGTCCCCATCGAACTCGACCACTGCAACGCCGACTTCGCCATCGGCTGCACCTACAAATATCTCAACGGCGGACCAGGCGCGCCCGCCTTCCTCTACGTCAACAAAAAAATTCAAGACAAACTCACCTCGCCCATCTGGGGTTGGTGGGGACAAAAAAATCCGTTCGACTTCGGTCTCGACTACGAACCCGCCGACGGCGCGCAAAGATTTTTAGTCGGCACACAACCGATGATCTCACTGCTCACGATGGAAGCGGGCATCGAACCGACTCTCCAAGCGGGTATGGACGCCATCCGCGCCAAATCCATTTTGATGACGGACTACGCTTCTTTCCTGACGGATAGCTGGCTCGCCCCTCTCGGCTTTTCTCTCGGCTCCCCGCGTGACTCTGCCAAGCGCGGCTCACACATCTCCATCCGCCACGCCGACGGCTACCGCATCAACCGCGCCCTCATCGAAGAGATGAACGTCATCCCTGACTTCCGCGAACCCGACAACATCCGCCTCGGCTTTTCATCGCTCTACACATCCTTCGCCGAAATACGGGAAGGATTTGATAGAATCAAACGCGTGATGGAAGAAAAACGATACGAAAAATATCCGAAGCAAAAGTTGACCGTCACCTGATGGCATCCAAGACTCGCGCGCGAATCATCGAACATCCCTTTGCCTCCCTTCTACAAGGCGGCAGGTTGGATTCCTACGAGGCAACCAAAAACACGATCGTGTTGCGCGTTCAAGGATTCCAGCCGCTGTCTTCCAAATTGATCCGCAAAGATGGGAAAATCATCGAGCGCGTCAAGGCAAAGTTCATTCCGTTGGAATTGACCTTCTCAACAATCTCCAAACTCAAACGGGACGATTTTTTCACCAACCTCGACAAATACAGCATGGACGATTCGTCGCGAATCATCGCCTACATGTATTCATGGCGTCAACCCAATAAGAAAGATGTGTTCTACATGTTTGGTCTGCGCCTCCCCGTCGGGGCAGACATGTCATTTCTGGCGCGAAAGGTGACTTGCAAGGTCAGCCGCGCCGTTCAAAAACCCTTCACCATCGAACGCGATTGGTCGCCCGCTCCGCCTATGACGAATAGATTTGTTCCCGAATTCAAGGCGATCAATAAGAAATACGGCGGCGATCCCGTCAACATCAAAAGAAACGGCATTGAAATACGCCGCAGGCTGTTCGTCGGTGGAGTGCATCTACAACCCAAGTCGCGCCCGCAAGTGGACGCAGTTCTCAATCTTGGAGAAAAACCCAGCCGCTGGGTAAAATCTGGAAAAGAGTTACATCCAAACGATCGCGCCATCGAACACGGTGAGGGCTCGCAAGGGATGACGGTGGAACAGATCCGTGAGGAGGCGGGCTGGGTGATCGAGCGATTGAGAAACGATCAACGCGTTCTTGTCCACTGTGTGGCAGGAATGAATCGTTCCGTTACAATTTGCTGCGCCACGTTGATCCTTTTGGAAAGGCTGAACGCCGAAGAGGCGCTTGCCCGCGTTCGCGAGCATCATCCGTGGGCGCGACCCGATTCGCATCACTGGCTGGCGCTCCGCTGGATATCTCTTGAAGCAAAGACTCGCACGAAATCGGCAAAGTGAGAAATATTCGAAACAAAATTTACTGCCTACAAAACCCCGAAGGGGTGTAATTTTTATAGACTTGATTCAACATTGTTTCCGAACCCCGAAGGGGTGATATAAAAAATGCTATAATCCAATCAGCACAGGAGAACGACCATGACCCAAACTTTTACAGCCGTAATCCATAAGGAAGACCATTGGTATGTGGCAGATTGTCCCGAAGTGGGAACCGTGAGCCAAGGGGAGACAATCGAAGAGGCTGTTGCGAATCTCAAAGAAGCCACAGAACTCTACTTGGAAGAATTCCCGCTGAAAGAATTTAATCGCCGATTATTGACCACGTTCGACGTGGCAGTGTATGCCTAGTTTGCCGCATCTATCAGGGCGGGAGATCGTCCGCGCGTTGGAAAGGCTTGGCTTTGTTCAAGCGCGCCAGCGCGGAAGCCATGTTGTAATGAAGAAATCTACAAATGAGGGAAGTGTTGGTTGTGTCGTGCCAATGCACAATGAAGTGGCAATTGGAACATTACACAGTATCCTCAAACAAGCAAGAATTTCAGCGGAAGATTTTCTGAAGGTTGTGAAGTAAAAACGCTATGGAATCCAAACCCGACACCATCAAAGTATCCGCAAATCATAAAGAAGAGATATCCGCCAACCGCGCGGACTTGTTCGTGACCGTCAAAGGGTCGTCGCTCGTCAGCGGGGATGCGGCGATGAAAAAAGCCAAAGAGGTGAATCAACTCGTCGAAGCGGTGACCAGCCTCGGGGTCGAATCGGAAGCGATCCACTTGCAGGGAGTCCACATCGAGACATCGAGCGGCGCGTTGTTGAAATCATCCAGCGCGACGTATCGGCTGAAAATCCAGTGTGAAAAATTGGATTCGCTCGCCGAAATACTCGATGTCATCTCAGAGCAAAAGAACGCCACGTTGGAACGCATCGTGTGGAAATACAACGAAGATGAAGCGCGCGAACGCGGTCTGCTCGCGGCGTTGGAAAAAGCCAAAAGCAAAGCGGATAAAGTGGCGAAGGCGATGGGTGTGAAGATTCTTGGCGTGTACGATCTGATCGAAAATACTTTCGATGAAGAGATGCCGTATCCGCAATTTGCGGCGCAGGCAATGCCGATGAAACGTTCCGTGGGCATCACCCCCGAACCCAGCCTCGGCATGGACATTCAACACAGCAAGACGATCAATGTGAACGTAGAGATTTGGTATCGCGTGAGCGCGTTGTAAACCCAAGAGACTCAGCCACAGATTTCACTGATTTACACGAAAAAGCCAACCCTGAATAGAGGGTTGGCTTTTCGATTTTCTCATCACGTAAAGAAATAAAAAATCCGTGACAATTCGTGGAATCTGTGGCTAAAGAATTTATTCCCTCGCCAACACAATCACAGACGCGCCATCGGCAGAAGTGATGGTCAGCGTATCGCCATCCAGCGAAAAGGTTGCGGCGCCAGCGAAACGATAAGTGTCTGTTCGAAAATCTAATGTTTGAACAGACGCTTTACTTTTAAGGATGATTTATACCGAAATCATCAATAGAACATAAACAGCGTGAAGTATTCTTTTACTATTGACTTCAAAATCTCAGAAGGACCAATTAATGTCCCTTCAAAGGACTTTATGTTTGCGCCCGACAAAAAGTATTTATCGTATCTTTTTTTCCTCTGTTCATCTATTATATCATCCGTCATATCCTCTCGAGGAGGAGGGGGAGGTTCGTCAAACTTAGGGAGGTCTTGCACTCGGAAAATAGGTATGTTAAGTTCTTCGTAAATCTCAAAATCACTAAATTCATTTACAACCAATTCCAACCAGCCTTTATTCTTGGTCTTCGAGAATAGGTTTATTGGCACCCCATACCCCTTGATCTTCACTCGCCATTCATGTCTTGGAGAAATCTCTACTAAAAAGCAGCCGTCATATCGGAAATCATCTTCGTCACTTGTTAATCTTGAGAGATCGTCGGGATACAAAATCATCCCCGAAATTTCTCGACTGAGAAACGCATCTGTGGTTCTAATAAAATACCACGTAAATTCAAATAGTTCGTTTATTGAATGTTTTTCATCATTGTGAGGATATTTCTGCTCGTGAATTACGAAGTTTCTCAGATCAATGAGCTTCTTAACTAGAAGAGGTCGCATGACATGTAACTCAGATAACTTATCATGATCTCTTCCTACTGGCCATCCATCAACAGACAGCTTCGACAAATTAAACTTTTTCACTATTTGTTTCTGGCGATGCTCAATCGCTCCTCTAAGGTGAGCCACAGCCTCCCCTAGCGCAAAAGCCTCCTCACCTGAGGTACCTTTGTCATCAACCTCGAATATCCTTTTTTGTGCATGTTTTAGAAGTTCATAAGGCTTAAAGAAGACATCTTCGTTTGGGGTAGCCTGATGAAAAAGCGGATCCCTAGGACGGTCGAGAATTTCAGGTGAAAGCCAAACATTCATAAAGAGACTCCTAAATTCAAATTATAAAGCATTCATCTATGGATAAATGTTGCTGTTTGGAATCAGATACACGTTCTTCTCACAGTAGGTTGGCAAATTGGTAGTTCTGAAATCTGATGCTACGACTTCATCACCAACGACCGAATAACGCGAGTTACCCAAGATATGTTATTCTCGTTTAAAACTTTGCTTTGGTAAAGCCCTGAACCTAGAATTATCTTCCAGCACTTTTGTTCTAACAATGATAAAATCGCGTCTCACACAAGGAACAAGGGCATGACACCAGAATCCATTCTCGTTGAACAACTCAGCAAAACGTATCAAGTCCCCGAACGCGAAGGCGGATTCGGCGCGGCGGTGCGCGGCTTCTTCAAACGCAAATACAAGGATGTGAAAGCCGTGCAGGAAGTGAACTTCAAGATCGAGCAGGGAGAGATCGTCGGCTTCCTCGGTCCGAACGGCGCGGGAAAAACGACCACGCTCAAAATGCTCTCTGGCTTGCTCCACCCCACGGGAGGGAAAGCCGCCGTGCTGGGATTCACTCCGTGGGAACTCAAACCCGATTACCTGCGCTCGATGACCCTCGTGATGGGACAACGCAACCGCCTCTCGTGGGACATCCCCGCGGCGGATTCGTATTTGCTCGCGCAAGCCATCTATCGCCTCTCGGATGACGATTATAAAAAGACATACAAGGAACTCGACGAACTTCTCGAACTCGAACCGTTGATGAAGAAACCCGTCCGCAACCTGTCGCTGGGCGAACGGATGAAAGTCGAGATCGCGGCGGGATTGTTGCATCGCCCGAAAGTGTTGTTCCTCGATGAGCCCACCATCGGACTCGACATCACAGGGCAGGTGAAGATCCGCGAGTTTTTGCGCGAATACAACAAACGCACAGGCGCGACGATCCTGCTGACGAGTCATTACATGGCAGACGTAACCGCGTTGTGCGAACGGATCATCATCATCCATCACGGTCAACTCAAATATGACGGCGGCATCGCCAACCTCTCGCGCCGCATCGCGCCGTTCAAGTTGATCGGCGTGCGACTTGCCCTGAGCGAAGACGAAGGGTTGGAAAAGCCGAACGGACGCGACCTGTCGCAGTATGGCGAACCAGTTCAAAATGAGGAAGACGCGGAGAAGGTCTACATCCGAGTTAAATCGGAGGACGTCACCAAAGTCACATCGCGCATGTTGTCCGACCTCCCCATCCACGACATCACGATTGCCGACCCGCCGATCGAAGATGTGATCGAACGGGCGTTTAATGAATAATTTCCGCCCTGAGCGGAGTGACGAGCGAAGCGAGGAACGAAGTCGAAGGGCAGGTATCATGCCAACATGCGCTTCGACTTCCACTTCGCTAGCGCTCAGTGTCCGCTCAGCGCGAAAAAGGTAAATCATGTTAAACATCTTCAAACGACTCTGGCAAGTGAACTGGGCGGAGCAATGGCAATACCGCGCCAACCTCATCATGTATATTTTGTACTGGCTTGTTTCGCCGATCATTTATCTCGCGGTGTGGACGAGCATCGCCTCCGCCAACGGGAACGTAGACGGGCTGACCGCCAACGATTTTGTCACCTATTACATGATCCTGCTCATCGTGGATCAACTCACCAGCAACATCATCATTCACAACTTCGGATTCAAAGTGCAAGACGGCTCGCTCTCGGGCGAACTCATCAAACCGATCCATCCGATGCTGACAAACTCGCTGGTGAACGACATCGCTTTCAAGACGTTGAACATGATGCTGTTGATTCCGATCTGGATCGGACTCACGTTTCTCTTCCAGCCTCAATTTGATTCGGTTTCCTGGGGCGGAATCGCGCTTGCGATCCCCGCCATCGCGCTGGGGTATGTCATCAATTTTTTACTCTCGGGCATCGTCACGTCGCTTGCCTTTTGGACGACGCGCGTGTATTCGATTCACGAATTTTATTACGCGCTGACCTTGTTATTTGCGGGCTCCTTTGTGCCGCTGCAATTGATGCCCGAGGTCGTCCAAAACATTGCCCGCGTTCTACCGTTTCAATTATTCATGTATCTGCCGATTCAGATCATTCAGGGAAATCTCTCGACGAGCGAAATCACGCAGGGATACGCGACAGGCATCCTCTGGCTCGCCGCCGCCCTGATCGGGTTCCGATTCGTCTGGCGCGAGGGTGTCAAACGCTATTCGGCGGTCGGAGCCTGACATGCGCGCCTTCAAACTTATTTTCACCCTGATCAAGATCAACGTTCAAATGGCGGCGGCGTATCGCGCCGATACTGTCGTGAATATTTTGCTCAACCTGATGTGGCTCGGCTGGGAACTGCTCACCCTCAGCATTATCTTCAGCAACACACAAACCATCGGCGGCTGGGGCTTCGGCGAATTGATCGCCCTGCTCGGCGTGTTCCGCCTCGTCAACACGATGATGGTCGCGCTGATCTGGCCCAACACCGAAAAATTCAACGCATCCATCCGCGACGGCTCGATGGATTACACCATCCTGCAACCCGTCAACAGCATGTTCCTCGTCACGTTTTCGCGCATCACCATCTGGCGCGTCTGGGATTTACTCCTTGCCATCGTGTTGATCGCCGTCGGCATCAACATCTCGGGAGATTTGGTCACCCCGCTCAGTTTCGCGCACTTCGTCTTGCTCGCCGTCTCAGGCGTGATCATCATCTACAGTTTGTGGATCGTCCTTATCGCCCTTACCTTCTGGTTCACCAAATTCGACAACAACGTGACCATCCTCCACGCCCTGCTCGACGCGGGACGCTACCCATCCACTGTGTATCCCGTCTGGTTGCAGGTCATCGTCACCTTCCTCATCCCCATCGCGGTGGCAACGACGGTTCCCCTCCAAGCCCTGCGCGGCGAACTCGAGGGCTGGCGCATCGTGATGTTCTTCGCCATCGGCATCGCCAGTTTTATCGTTGCATCACAAGTTTGGAAACGGGGATTGAAACAGTACAGCGGCGCGAGTAGTTAAAACTAAAAACCTCAGCCACAGATTGCACGGATTCTCACGGATTTTTATTTTTCTGTTCTGAATCGAGCATGAAAAAAACCGACCATTTGACGCTGGTCGGTTTTTTCGTGCAAATTCGTGAAACTTGTACTGCGACTGAAAGGAGTGTCGAAGTATCCGTGGCTAAAAGCTCGTATTATTTCTTCGCCAGCACAACGACCGAACTCCCATCTGCTGAGGTGATCGTCAACGTGTTGCCATCCAATGAATACGATGCTGTTTCAACGAACACGCCGAAGACGGCGGTTTCCTGTTCGCCTGCCGCTCCTTCACAGAACATCAACGTCGCGGCGAGAGCGCCGAATGTGATCGTGCCGTCGCCAGTTTTGTAATCGCCGCCGAAGCCGTTACAACCGACATTTCCATTCACTTGACCATCGTCGCCAAAGATGATGGATGTTTCCACATCGGGCGCGGCAGGCGTCGGGTTGGTTGGGTCGCCGTAGGATTCGAGAGTCCACTCCCCAACGATCGAAGCGGGTTTAGCGGAGGAACATGCGGCAAGAGCAATTGCCATCACAGAAAGTAACACAAAAATTTTTTTCATTATCATCTCCAAATATGTTGTTACTGAATGGACGAATTTCCACACAAAAAGTTCCCGATGATAGCAGACGATGGACGACAGACAATTGACCATGACAGCGTCCAAGTGTCAATGGTCTATGGTCCAAGTTGGTTGAAATTTCTCCGCGCGAACAACGTAATCCCCGCCGCCGCTGAGACGTTCAACGACTCCACTTTTTTATTGATGGGGATCCGCGTCTTCAAACTCGCGGCATTTTCGATCTCGGGCGAGCATCCCTCTTTTTCACTGCCGAAGACGATGAGCAGACGTTCATTGATAGACGCGATCTCATCCACTGTTTTTTCCGCATCCGCAGACGTGACCAGCAAAGGTTGATTGTTTTGTTTGCAATAGTCAATCAGTTGACTTGTTGTCGCGGTCATCACGGGCAACGAAAACAGATAACCTCTGCTCGCGCGGATTAACCTGCGGTCGTAAATATCGAGCGGATCCATGTTCAGCAGGATCATCCCGCCGACGCCCAATGCCAACGATGTGCGGATGATGTTGCCGATGTTCCCCGAAATGCTCACATCCTCCAGCACAACAACATCTTTCGTGATGGATTTCAATTTTTCCAACCCGATTGGCTTGGGAGTTTCAGCAATGGCAAAGATGCGCGATAGTTTGTCGTTCTCGAACAGTTTCTTCGTTGTCCGTTTTGCTACTTCGTGGATGATCGCGCCTGCGGTGAGTTTCTCTCTCAGGTTGTCGGAAACTTTGTCGTCGCCTGAAAAATAAACCGACTCGATCTCGATCCCCGCTTCGAGGGCTTGGGAGATGTTCTCCTCATCATCAATGATGATCTGGTTAAGTTCGCGCCGTCCCTCGCGCGTAAGCAGTTTGCGGATGGGTCCCGCGAGGGGATGGTTGAGGGAATCAACAAGGAAGGGGTTGTTTGCGGAGGGTTCGTTCATGGTTGGGATAATATGCGGTTACAGACATGGCGTCAAGGTAAAATTGAAACGTGGTGCGGATTGACAATCCGCATTCATCGTAAATGGGCGGGATGACATCCCGCCCCACGAATTATGAACATTCTTTTTCAAGACAAACACATCCTCGTCCTCAACAAACCCGCAGGGATTCCCGTCCTGCCTGATGGGTGGGAGAAGGATTCGCCGTATTTGGTGAAGATGCTGGAGGAGGAGTTCGGGAAAATGTGGATCATTCACCGCTTGGACAAGATCACCAGCGGGGTGATGGTCTTCGCGCGAGATGCGGAGAGTCACCGCGCGTTGAATATCCAATTTGAGAATCACGAGGTAGAGAAGGTCTATCATGCGATCGTGGAGGGGAATCCAACGTGGGAGGAGAGAACGGCGAAGCATCCGTTGCGAGTCAATGTGGGGCATAAGCATCGGACAGCCGTGGACGACAGGAACGGGAAGCCGTCGGAGACGCGATTCAGGCTGAGGGAACTGTATCAAGCCGCGGCGTTGGTCGAAGCGATGCCGAAGACGGGGAGAACGCATCAAGTGCGAGTCCACTCGAAGGCGGTGGGACATCCGTTGGTGGGAGATGTCCTGTATGGCGCGGCGGAGTCGAATATTATTGCGCGTCCCGCGTTGCATGCGCTGTCGTTGACGCTCACACATCCAAACACTCACGAAAGACTCACCTTCAAAGCGGAGTATCCGCAGGATTTTGCCACCGCGTTGAAACTTTTGTAAGTTGAAGGCGTTCGGTTTCTTGTGGTATCCTTCGCCCGATGATTCCAAACCCTTCGACTTCGCTCAGGACAGGTTTGCCTCGCCTCGATATTTTGCCCATCGAAAGTTTGATCTTGCATGAAGACCACGACGCGCAAAGGAGCGCCCCGCTGATCGAAAAACTGCGCGGCGCGGGGGTTCTGCGCAACCCGCCCATCGTGATGCCATTAACGGACGGCACAGAACGGTACATGGTGCTGGACGGCGCGAACCGCGTCACATCGTTGCATGAGTTGGACTTTCCGCATCTTGTGGCGCAGGTTGTGCAAGCAGACGACCAAAACGTAAATTTACAAACATGGAATCATGTTGTCTGGGGGATGAGCGCGAAATCGTTGATGAGCGAACTTCGCAAACTCAAAGGCGTCGATGTTGTCAAAGTCGACACGCATAAATCGGTGGACGCGCCGAAGTACGCGCCTGTCAACGCGCGCCTGCCCGATGGGAAGTTGTATTTACTCCTGGAAGAGCCTACCGACCTTGCGAATCATATCGCCACGCTTCATGCGATTGTGAACGCGTACAAAACGTCCGCGTCGCTCGATCGCACCAGCCAGACGTTGATCGAACCGTTCCGCGAAGTTCACCAAGACCTGACCGCGTTGATTATCTTTCCGCGTTTCAAGATTCGCACCCTGCTCAAACTGGCGGGGAGGAAGATCGTTCTGCCCACCGGCATCACACGCTTCACCGTTTCGCCGCGCACGTTGCATTTGAATTATCCACTGCACGAGTTGTCGAGCGGAAAGCCGATCGAATACAAAAGGGAATACCTCAAGAAGTGGGTGGATGAGCGCGTGATGAAGAAGGGCGTGCGTTTATACGCCGAAGCGACATTTTTGTTCGATGAGTAAAAACTAGAGATTAGAGACTGGAGATTAGTGGATAAGAGAATTAGAGGATTAGAGGATTAGAGGATTCGTCGCCACACATTGTCCCGATGGTCTTCGGGAGAGAACACAGAGAGATTTGAGCTTTTGGTTTATTCACTTTGACGACTCTTCCTGACTAAGGAACTATGGCTCTACCGTTTTTAACGGGAAACCTTTTTTTCAAACACAAAGGACACGACGGTCACAAAGGAAAACCCAAGGAATCTAGGCTCTTTTTTGCCTTTGTGTACTTTGTGCCCTTCGTGGTGAAGCTCTTTCCCGTTAATTACGGGAGACCCGGAACTATTCAACTACTCGACTATTCAACTACTTAACTACCATGGATTTCTTTTTTGCCGAAGACAATTTGAAACGCATGACGCCTGCGGAGACGCGGATCACGTCGCTCGCGGCGGAGCCGTACCCCGATGGCTATCGCGCGCGAGTGAACATCGAAGTTACGCCGTTTCAGAAGAGACCGCACATCGAAGTGGCGTTGAAAGACGCGAACGGCGGCGAGGTTGCCTCCGCAAGCATCGTCGAGCCGATGGGATGGAAACTCGAGCTCACCATGCACATCCGCGCTGAGGAGTTGAAGAATCCATACACGCTGGAGGCGAAGTTATATTATCCCGACGGACCCGCGCAAGAACCGGTCAAATTTTCCTTCGACGTAAAACCGCCTCAGCCCGGTTCTAGTTAATCGACATTTTCAATGCGCAAACCTTTTACCAGACTAACTCTCATTATCCCCCTGCTCCTGATTCTTTCATCGTGCTTGCAACCTGGCGAGGATCCGTCCACTCCGCAGGCGTTTTCGCAAACCCCTTCCACAGCCGATTCCGCCCTGCCGATCTCTAGCGGCGCGCGCGAGACGCTCATCTTTTCGATCGAGGAAGACGGCTACGCCCACCTCTTTGCATTCATCCCGAACCAGATGCCGCTCACACGTTTGACCGGCGATAAGTGGGACGACATCACGCCTGCCATCAGCCCGGATGGAACGCGGATCGCGTTCGCGTCCAACCGCAGTGGATACTGGGACCTCTATCTCTTCGACGCCTCCAACGGGGAAGTGACCCGGCTCACCGACACACCGGAATATGAGGGCGCGCCAACCTGGTCGCCGGACGGCTCATTCCTCGCTTTCGAAGCCTACCTCGAGGATAGTCTTGAGGTCGTGATTGGGCCGGCGGGGAATCCGCGAGAGGGCGCAATCTTGTTGACTTCCTCCGCAACCGCAGACCATTCGCCGGCGTGGTCACCGGGCGGGCGGCAGATCGTATTCGTGTCGGATGGCGAGATCATCCTTGCCGACCTGGATAAAACCGACGACACGCGTTACGCCAACTTAAGCAACACAGCAGACGCGGCGGAATCGCATCCGGTCTGGTCGCAGGATGGGACTCGGTTGATGTGGGCGGCATCCAGCCAGAATGTGGGGAGAAGCGGGATTTACCTCTGGGATTCAACGCGCAACGCGCCCGCCGTCTGGGTCGCTGACGGGGATTATCCCGCATGGAATCCATCGGGAGATAATTTCATCACCACGTTTAACACGCCAAATGAAACCTATCTGGCGAATTATTCGCTGGATGGAAACCTGCTCGAACCGCTGGCAACCTTCCCCAGTTCGTTACGAGGCTTCGACTGGGCAAACCTGACCCTGGCAGAGCCTTTGCCGGCGATCGTTCAACAAACTGCGGGAATCACCCCCGCCCCGCTTTGGGTGTCGAACTTTGCCGCGTCCTCCGAAGGCGCGGGGCGCGATTCACTCGTGAGTTTGAACAACGTGCAAGCGCCGTACCCGCAATTGAGCGACCGGGTGGACGAGGCATTCAACGCTTTGCGCGAGCGCGTCATTCTCGAATCGGGCTGGGATGCGCTCGCCAGCCTCGAGAACGCGTATGTTCCGATCACCACAGCGCTCGACCCGGGCTTCGAGGAATCGTGGCTATACACTGGGCGCGCTTTCGCCATCAATTCGTTGATGACCAACGCCGGCTGGATGGTTGCCGCGCGGGAAGATTACGGCGCGCAAACGTATTGGCGATTGTACATCCGAGCGCAGGCGCAGGATGGTTCGCTCGGCGAGCCGCTCCGCGCAAACCCGTGGGACCTCTCGGCGCGATATAACCTCGACCCGAAAGTGTACGAACAAGGCGGCAAGTACAGCGCCGTGCCTGCGGGGTATTGGGTGGATGTGACCGCGCTCGCCCTCCAGTACGGCTGGCAACGCGTCCCGGCGCTCCCCAACTGGCGGACGTTTTATCGAGGCGCGCGTTTCACCGAATTCGCGCTTACTGACGGGCTTGATTTTTATTCGGCGCTTTTGCAACTATATCCGCCCGATGTGTTGCTCACGCCCACGCGTTTGCTCCCGCCCACATTCACGCCGACCGTCACCTCCACCTTCACGCCGACCATCACGTTGACGCGCACGCCGCGGATTACGCAAACCACATCGTTGACGCCGACCATCACTCGAACGACCGCGCCAACCACCACGCCGATTCCAACCAACACAATAATGCCCACGGTCACGCCGCCGACGATCATTCCATGAGGAAGGTATTGAATGTAGGGTTCGCGTGGTCTCGCCTGTTTGGCTACAGTTCCTCCAAGAACAAGAGGATAGGTTTTATTTTCGGGTTGGCGATTCTAAGTTTGCTCGCCTCTTGCGTTCCCGCAACGCCGGGCAACGCGAGCCAGACCCCAACGGGGGTGATTGCCGGGGATGCGAATCAGCTACCTAGCGAGTCGGAAGCGACGCCGCGTCCCACGATCGAACCGTTTCGATTCATCCTGCCAACGCCCGGAGCAGAGCCGGTTTCGGGGTGGCGTCCGCCTCTGTACCCGATACCCTGGTCTGTTTCGCCGTATGATCATTTTTACTTCGCGCGCCCCATCGCGGCGGATAACGTCAACTGGCCCCTGGCGGAATATCGCTATGGCGGCGTGTTCTTCGCGCCGAATATTGTGCACACCGGCGTGGATATCGATGCGGCGGAGGGCGCTCCCATTCTCGCGGCAGGGGCGGGGACGGTTGTTTCGGCGGGTTGGGGCTTGTATACCGAAGTGCCCGGCAACGAGTCGGATCCGTATGGGCTGGCGGTGGTGGTTCGTCACGATTTTGGCTACAAGGGTCAATCGTTGTTCACAATTTACGCGCACATGAGCGCGATCTCGGCTGTTGAAGGTCAACACGTGGACACCGGCGATGTGATCGGCTTGGTCGGCGATACCGGCGCGACAACGGGACCGCATTTACATTTTGAGATCCGCTTGGGGAAAAACTCCTTCTACAACACATTCAACCCGGAGTTGTGGATGGCTCCGCCACAGGGTTGGGGCGTGTTGGTGGGTCGTATCACAGACGAAAAAGGCAAGTTGTTGAATCAATATTCCGTTGAGGTGCGACCATTGCCCTCTGAAACGCCGTTGCGAAAAGTTCTCACCTACGCCGAAGGTTCGGTCAACGCCGATCCATATTATCAAGAAAATTTGGTATTAAGCGACCTGCCCGCAGGGGTGTACAAAATCCTGATGGAATACAAAGAGAAGGATATGCAGTTCTTTGTGGAAATCTTCCCGGGGCAGGTCACTTACTTCACGTTTACAGACAAGGACGGGTTTCAACTAACCCCGCCGCCCGTGCCGACGCTGGATTTTCTGCCGGGGACGGCTACCGCCGTACCTTGACGCACAGAACATCTGTGCTATACTCTCGGCTACACAACATTAAGACTCTTACACTGTATTGGAGAAACACACCATGTCCCCTCGAAAATCTAAAACCGCTGTTGAAGAACAGGAACAACCCTCCCGCAATGTGGATGGCGCCAAACGCGCCGTGCTCGATAAAGCGCTCGGAGACATCCTCAAACGCTACGGCGATGGTTCCATCATCCGTCTCGGCGAAGCGCAACACATGCAAACCGAGACCTTCCCCACCGGCTCGCTCTCGCTTGACATTGCCCTCGGCGTGGGCGGCATCCCGCGCGGGCGTGTGATCGAAATCTACGGGCCCGAATCTTCCGGCAAGACCACCATCTGCCAGCACATCATCGCCGAAGTGCAAAAACTGGGCGGCACCGCCGCCTTCATCGACATGGAACACGCCCTCGACCCGGTCTACGCCGCGCGCGTGGGAGTGGATATCGACAACCTGCTCGTTTCACAACCCGATACCGGCGAACAAGCCCTCGAAATCACCGAAACCCTCGTCCGCTCGGGCGGCGTGGATATCGTCGTTGTAGACTCGGTTGCCGCGCTCGTGCCCCGCTCCGAAATCGAAGGCGACATGGGCGACGCCACCATGGGCGTGCAAGCAAGGCTCATGTCGCAGGCGCTCCGCAAACTTTCCGGCGCCATCAACCAGACCAAAACCGCCGTCGTTTTCACCAACCAACTCCGCTCGAAGATTGGCGTGATGTTTGGCAACCCCGAAACCACCACAGGCGGCAACGCCCTCAAGTTTTACGCCTCTGTGCGCCTCGATGTCCGCCGCATCCAAGCCATCAAGGTGGGCGAGGAAGTCATCGGTAACCGTACCCGTGTCAAAGTGGTCAAGAACAAAGTCGCGCCTCCGTTCCGCACCGCCGAATTCGACATCATGTTCAACGAAGGCATCTCGCGCGCCGGCGACATCCTCGACCTTGCAACCAAATTCGAGATCGTCCAGAAACGCGGCGCGTTCTTCTCCTATGGCGATCAACGCCTCGGTCAGGGGCGCGAAAACGCGAAAGACTTCCTCCGCTCGAACCCCGCGCTCATGGCTGAGATCGACGGCGTCATCCGCCAGAAAGCCTTAAGCGGCGAGATCGCCATGCCGCTCGAAATCGGCGGCGGCGAGGATGGCGGCGGATCCGACGAAGAAGCATAAATAATTCATGGGCGGACCGTTGTGTCCGCCTTTTTTATTTTTGACATGCTCCGCTTCATTTCGAAATTCATCCTGATTCTCCTCCCCGGCGTTTTCCTCGCCTCAGCCTGCTCGCCTGCGGATACGCCCACCCCGTTCGTTCCGCCAACATCCCAGTCCCTGCTCATCGAACCCACGTTCATCATCCAACCCACACAAAATATCGTGACGGCACAATCTACGCCGTTGCCAACCATCGCGCCAACATCAGAAGCGGAAACCTGCGTCAACGATCTCACCTATATCGAAGACTTGACGATACCCGACAACACCTTCGTCACCTACGGCGCAGTCATCGACAAGCAATGGCTGGTGCAAAACAGCGGCACCTGCGACTGGGACTCAACGTATCGCTTCATCCACATCGGCGGCGCAGACTTGGGCGCCCAAACGGAAGCGTCGCTGTTCCCCGCCCGCGCCGGCATGAACGCCACCATTCAAATCATATTCACCGCGCCATTCACCGATGGAGAGTATGAATCCGCGTGGCAGGCATTCGACCCTGGCGGTCTCGCCTTTGGCGACCCGATCTATATCCGTGTGAATGTTGTTGCGCCATGAGAAAGCGATGCGCCAGCCGTTGAACTGCCGACGCATGAAATCAATAGGACTTACGCCGTTGAATCTGTTGCGTCGTAGTTGCACTGCGGCGACGGCAGTACAACTGCCCGCCAACCGCGTAAGTCCTGATCAAAATGCCATTATGTTCTTCTCCAGTTCAACTGCGGGAAGAACAGGAGAGAACACATGCCCCCCCGAACCGACTTCCCCATCGTATTCGAACAATTGAAAAATATTCTCAAACCCTACGCGCCCAAACTCACCGTAAAAATGGATAACCAGAATGTGTTCTATCTCGATGGACCCTACAGCCAGAAATGGAAGAAGGAACTGTACTTCGCGTCCACCCACATCAAGAAAAATTATGTTTCCTTCTATCTCATGCCTGTTTACATGTACCCCGATCTATTGAAAGACATCAGTCCCGCGTTGAAAAAGCGAATGCAAGGGAAATCCTGTTTCAACTTCAAACGGGTCGAACTTGAGTTGTTTAAAGAACTCGCCGCGCTAACAAAGAGGGGCTTCGAGCGATTCATGAAAGACGTATCGGTCTCGTGAATGGGTAACTCATGAACAGAACTCGGAGATTTTTGAAATCTCCGAGTTCTGTATAACGGGGCAAGGTCAAACTTTCTCACGATTGAACTGCGTTTCATACAACTGCGCATACAGCCCATTGAGCGCAATCAACTCCTCATGTGTGCCGCGTTCAACAATCTTTCCTCTGTCCATCACCAAAATTAAATCAGCCGCCAAGATTGTGGATAGGCGATGTGCGATGACAATGCTTGTTCGTCCCGCCATCACGCGCTTCAACGCTTCTTGAATGAGCGATTCGGATTCGGAATCGAGATGGCTTGTCGCTTCGTCTAAAACCAGAATACGCGGGTCTTTGAGGATGACGCGGGCGAGGGCGATGCGTTGCTTTTCGCCGCCGCTGAGACGGTAGCCGCGCTCGCCGACGATGGTGTCGTAGCCGTCGGGCAAGTCCATGATGAATTGATGAATGTTCGCGGCGCGAGCGGCGGATTCGATCTCGGTTTGCGTCGCGTCAATTTTTGCATACGTCAAGTTCGTGCGGATGGTGTCGTGGAAGAGATACGTCTCCTGCGTCACCATGCCGATGGCGTTCGCTAACGAATCGAGCGTCACGTCCTTGAGGTTGCGCCCGTCAATGCGGATGACGCCGTCGGTGGGATCGTAGAGGCGCGGGATGAGATAGGTGGTGGTTGTTTTGCCCGCGCCAGAGGGACCGACGAGCGCGATCAACTGTCCAGGATGGGCGACGAAGGAGATTCCCTCTAAAGCGACCTCCCGCGCTTGAGAGGTCGAATCAGCCTCCCCTGAGTCTGAATCGTGCTCTTCATCCTTTTTCTTCCCGTTTTTCTTATCCGCTAAAGACAAGACCGCGCCGACATCTTCATGGCGTCCGTAGCGTTTGACATCCTTCAATAATTTGGAGGGGTCAATATGATAGTCGAACGAGACGTTGTCGAATTCGAGTTCGCCGCGCACATCACGCAGAGGCGTTGCATTTTCCTTTTCAACGATGTCTTGCGGCAGGTCAATCACCTCGAACACGCGCTCGAACGAAACCATGCTGGTCGAAAATTCGACGGGCGCGCCCGCGAGACCTTGAAGCGTGCCGTAGAGTTGACCGAGATACGAACCGAACGCAACGATGGTGCCGACCGTGAACGTGCCTGCAATGACGTACCATCCGCCGAGACCATAGACGAGCGCGGTGCCGACCGCAGTGATGAGACCGAAGATGACGAAGAATGTCGAGCCGACGACGGCGCGGCGGATGCCGATGTCGCGCACACTCGCGGCGCGTTGACGGAAACGATTCTCCTCTTCCCGCGTGCGCCCGAAAAGTTTGACGAGAAGCGCGCCGCCGATATTGAGGGTCTCGTTCATGTGCGCGTTCATCTGCGCGTTGGTGTCCATGGCTTGACGCGCAATGTCGCGCAAGGTGTTGCCGAGTCGTTGCGCAGTGATGATGAACAACGGAAGGATGACGATGCTGATCAGAGTCAGCCGCCACTCCATCGTGAGCATGACGGCGAGCAATGCAATCGCTTCAATTAAGTTCGTCACGATGTTGACAATCGTATTGCTGATCGCGTTTTGCGCGCCGACCACATCGTTGTTGAGGCGGGACATCAACTCACCCGATTTTGTGTTGGTGAAAAATCGCAGAGACATGCGTTGCAAGCGCGAGAACAACGTGGAACGCAAATCGTAGATCACGCCTTCGCCGACGGAGGAATTCAGGCGGCGCTGAAAGACGTTGACGACGCCCGTCAACGCGGGAATCGCCAACAACGCCACGCCCAGCCAGACGAGTCGATTCACGTCTTTGGCGGGAATCACCACGTCAATCATGTTGCGGAAAATCAGCGGCGTAAGCAGGGACAAGCCCGTGGTGAGGAGGATCGTGACGAGCATCCCTGCGATGTGCCACCAGTATCCGCGCGCATACGAAAGGACGCGCAGTAAAAGTTGTTTGGTCACTTTGGGCTTTTCGTCGCCCGAACGCATGTAGGAAAACCAGCCGTAGCCGTGCATAAAAACTCCTGGGGGTTGGTAATTGGTGATTGGTGATTGGTAATTTGAGATTGGAGACTTTCCAATCTTTGAGAATTGGAGGATTAGAGAATTGTTCGACTATAAGACGAGAGGACTAAATTGGCAACTGGACGAAGGGGGAGGTTAATGAAAGTCTGATGCGATGCAGAGGATGTATAATCGCATCAAGATCTTCGAAAAACCTGGAGGCGCAATGACCGCAAATAATTTATCTTCCGCGACAACTGGCAAGATGGCGATCACAACAGGTATCATATACATCCTCGCGGCTGTTCTTCTGATCCTATTTTTCACTGTGGGTCAGCCGTTCGGAACGCTGAACGATATCTTCAACGGCTTGGCAGGAATTTTCAGCGGAATTTTGGCATGGATGTTGTTTGTTGAACACCGTGCAACATCGCCTTCACTGTTTCGAGTGGGAATCGTCCTTGCGTGGGTAGGTGTTATCACCGTGGTAATTGGCTCTGTGCTTGTGATCTCACAGATCACAGGCTGGGTTCTTGCAGGGCTGTACTCCTCGGCAGGCAGCGCGTTGATCGGTCTGTGGGTACTGGTATTCAGTTATTCGATGCTGAAAAATAACTTCTTGAATCGCAACCTGAATATTTGGGGGCTAGTCGCGGGCGTACTGATGGTTACTGGATTAGCCGTACTTCCCGGGATATTTTCAGGTTTCGACTCGGAAACGACTGTCCCCTGGTATCTCTACGTTGCTGGTTTGAACGCGCTTGGAGGGATTATATATATTATCTGGTGCATCAGGCTGGGACGCGCGTTGTTGCGCAAGTAGAAATTCAAGTCCGTTGAATTACTTGAGAACTTCCCTCAATTGCAGATCGGAGAAGGCGACATCCAGAGTTGATTTCTCGGTCGGGACGACAGCCAGATAGAGTTTGCCGCGCTTGAATTGATCGTCTTTGAAGGAGGTCGCCAGCACCCCGTTCAAGTAGACGCGGAACCGCCCTCCGTCGCAGAGGACGCGCAAACGGTTCGTCTCGTTCATCCCTGCTCGCAGGGCGGTGTGATTCGCCCACGGCAGTAAATCTTCCCATTTCAGTTCGTTCTTCTCATCTTTTTTATAATAGCCGATGGTGTACGATCCCAACACGGAGACCAACACCGCATACCCGCCGTTATCAGAAAAGCGCGCATAAAACCCCGCGCGGATGATGTTCTCGTCGCCGCCAGTGAATTTCATGTTGATACTGGCGTCGAAATCGTCTAAAAATCCTGAACTCTTCAACACATAATAGGAATTGGGGCTGGGTTTGTAACTTCCGCGCAACTCGGAGGGACTGCCCTTGTGGAAGGTGAGCAGCTCTTCGTTGATCATCTCCCAGCCTGGCATGGTCTTGCTACTGAAATCCGCGCCGAGGATCAAATCTCCCATATCGGGTTCGGGAGTGAGCGTCTTCGGCACGCGGAAACTGGTGCCGCAAAATTCACACGAGACCAAATCCGAGGCTTTGATGGCTTTCTGAGGGAGCGCCGCTCCGCAGTTGGGGCAGTTGAGGGCTTGCATAGTTGGATGATTTTAAATCAGAAATAGCGTGGGGACAATGTTGAAAATACATTCAGAATGAATTGAGGTTTTGTCGGCTGGACAAGGCGAGGTTGGGAGCGTTCAAATTAGCCAACTCGTGAGCAGGTGGTGCTATAATTTCTGCATGGAAATCATCTTCGAGTGGGATGCGAGAAAAGCGAAAACAAACCTTGAAAAACACAAGGTCAGTTTTGAGGAAGCGCAAACGATATTTATTGACCCGCTTCTCGTCACATTCCCCGATGAATTCCATTCCAACGCAGAAGAGCGATTTACAAGTATTGGCATATCGGCAAAAGAAAGACTCCTGTTGGTTGTGCATACCGAACAGGAAGAACTTAAAGAACGTGTTGTGATCCGCATCATCAGTTGCAGAAAAGCAACGACCTCCGAAAGAATGACCTATGAAAAAGGCGAATAATTCTCACAAAGACGATATGCTCCCCGAATACAATTTCAAAGGCAAAAAAGGCGTTCGCGGGAAATATATGGAAGCCATGAAGCATGGTTATTCAATTCGCATTATCCATGAAGATAAAACGGTTACGGTTAAGCAGTTTGTCTTGAAAGAAAATGCGATTGAGCTCGACCCCGATGTAAAAGTTTATTTCCCCGATTCGAAAAGCGTCAACCACGCGTTACGAAGTTTGATCGAGTTAATTCCTGAACGAGGTGGGCGGCAAGTCGCAGAGAAAAGGGCAAGATACAATTCAAAGTAACTTGCCAGACAATTCCATCGTTTGAAATCCAGGTGACTGTCACGTCGGACGTGACAGTCACCTTTTTATGGGCATGATAGTCAACTTTTAAAAGATATAATCGGGCAGACCTCAACTTAACGGAGTCGTCATGCCCAACAAAACACCCGCCATCATCTCTGCCGTAATAACTTTCATTCTGCTCATTATCATCAGCGCCATCCTATCGTTCGGTCAGTTGGTCATGCTCAATGGGGCGAGCGAACGTGTGGGTTCGATAGCGCTCGTCACCTCATTCATCTGTCAGGGCGTAGGCAACATCCTCGCGGTCATCATCGCGTGGCGACTCACGATTCGATTCATCACAAAATCGAATTGGAATAATACTGTCGCTGTAATCGTCTCCGTGCTGGCTGGCACGCTCACGGGCGCGGGCCTCACCTTCATCGCGACGATCGCCTCGATTCTCTTCGCCGAGCAAATCCGATGAACCAGCGCGAGATCATCCAAAAGACCGTCGACTACATCAAGCACGAATTTTCAGACGACTCATCGGGTCACGATTGGTGGCACATCTATCGCGTCTGGCAAACCGCCCTCCGCATTTGCGAGATTGACGCGGAGCGGGCGGATGCCTTCATCGTCCAACTCGCCGCGTTGCTTCACGATCTGGATGATTGGAAGTTCAACGCTTCGGAAGATGAAACCCCGCTTCGCGCCAAGGGCTGGCTGGATTCGCTTTCCCTCGATCCCTCCACCACCGACGCGGTGTGCCGCATCATCAAGCACATCTCCTACAAAGGCGCAAACGTCGAAAACAAAATGGATTCACTCGAAGGCTTCATCGTCCAAGACGCCGACCGACTCGACGCCATCGGCGCGATCGGCATCGCCCGCGCCTTCGCGTTCGGCGGATACAAAAATCGTCCGCTGTATGATCCCGCCTCCTCCCCACAACTCCATCAGACCTTCGAGCAATACAAAAACAGCAACAGCGACACGATCAACCACTTCCACGAAAAATTGTTACTGCTCAAAGACAAGATGAACACCGCTACTGCCAAACGCATCGCAGAACAGAGGCACGAAGTAATGGTGCAATTCTTGAATCAGTTTATGGATGAAATACGGAACGCGGACTTTTAGTCCGCTAATTTTGCAGACTGAAGTCTGCGCTCCGAGTTCAATTCAACTTTCATGCTCACCCCTCACCTCCTCCGCGCCTACGCATGGATGCAATCCCGCCACCCCGACATCTTATGGCGCGGAGACGCCTCCCGCCGCGAGATCGCCCTCACCTTCGACGATGGTCCCCATCCGCGCGACACGCCCGAGGTGTTGGATGTGCTGGCAAAGCACGAAGTCCGAGCAACGTTCTTTTTGATCGGGAAAGACGTGGAAAAGAATCAAAATCTCGTCAGGAAAATCCACGCGGGCGGACATGAAATTGGAATCCATTGCTACCGCCATATTCCATTTCCGTTTGAAAAGCCAGAAGTGTTGCAACAGCAATTGGAGAAAACGAAAACGTTGATCTCGCAAGCGTGTGGAATTTTGCCAACCGAAATACGCGACGTCCGCCCGCCGTATGGAGCGTTCACATCCAAAACGAAATCACTGCTGGCAGAGTGGGGCTACCGCCTCGTGATGTGGAATTGTATCCCGCCGCATTTCACCCAGCCGCTATCGTGGACAATTCAGCAAATCCTGAACGCCTCCATCTCAGGCTCGATCATCGTCCTGCACGACGGACATGGTCACGGCTCGAAAGCGGCGCAGATCGTCGAAACCATCGTGCCGAAAATAAAATCGCAGGGGTTTGAATTTGTTACGATCAAGCACATGCAGGATGGGAAAAAGTCATAACAACCATCACAGTCATATCGGATCTGCGCTGACGCCACACCACGCATCGCAACCTGAACGGTCTGTACCCGTAAGCATAATTGAACAGGACTTACGCAGTTGGCGGGCAGTTGTACTGCCGCCGCCGCAGTGCAACTACGGCGCAACAGGTTCAACTGCGCAAGTCCTATTGAAGCAAAATCTTGTCAGAAAGGCAAGCATGTCAAAGAATCAATTGTGGTCGCGTTGGACACTGGCGAATGCGCTCAGTGAAACGGTCGGGCTGGGGTTGACGTTTCTCATTACTGGTTTGGTCTTCTCAAAGTTGGATGGCGTGGGAACACTGACCAGTATTTTATTGTCGTTCGCCTTCGCAGTGGCAAGCGGCGTAGTCGAAGCTACGATTGTGGGGTTGGCGCAATGGTGGGCAATGCGACCGTGGTTCCCAAGCATCGAACGCCTTGCCTGGTGGCGCGGAACAATCGTCGGCGCGTTGATCGCGTACGTGTTGGGATACCTCCCTTCTACGATCATGAACATGGGCGAAGCGACCGCTTCCTCCGCCCCGATGACTGAACCGCCGCAATGGATCGTCCTCCTGCTCGCGGCTGGGATGGGAGCGGTTGGCGGCGCGGTGCTGTCGTTCGCGCAGTGGCTGGTCATGCGCGGCAAGGTCAAAGGCGCGGGTGCATGGATTCCCGCCAACATGCTGGCTTGGACGTTCGGCATGCCCGTTATCTTTTGGGGAATTGATATGGCATTCAAGATGTCCGCACTATGGCAGTCGGTGTTGCTGATGGCTGTGACGTTATTCATCGCTGGCGCAATGGTTGGCGGCATTCACGGGCTGTTCCTCGTGAGGTTGGTAGAAGAAGAATGAATTACCCGCATCATCTGCCGATTGAATAGAGTTTTCCGCCACGCGCCACACGCCGCTGGAAATCCCAGAGATTAACTTTCATCTCGTCATCTGACAGTTTCGCTTTTGGACGCAGACCCTGGTGCCGCCCGCAAGAGCAGGTGAAAACGCAGACGGACGCAGATTTCTTGGGGAGGCTACTCTGAACAATCCATCTGCGTCCTGTTTTAAAACGGTCAGGTAGGTAGACTTTCATTTTCCACTTCATCCACCGACCCTTCAATAGGCTCAGGGCGGCGCTCTGAGTTAGCGCGGCTGACGAAGAACAGCGCGGGGGTGAGAAGCAGGCTCGACGTCACGAGAGAAGCGAGAGTGGAACCAAACACAGCGATCATCGCGACCACGGGTCCGCCCAGCATCTGCCCAATCGCATCCACCTGTCCGAACATCGAATGAACCGTGGCGCGGACTTTTGAATCCAGTTTCTGGTTCACCCACGCGGTTTGCAGAGGAATGCGAACGTCGCGCAACGCGTCGAGGACGAGGTATAACGCGAGACTGAGGAAGAGCAGAGGAGAGAGGGCAAACCCCAACATGGCAACGGAGATCAGCGCGGTGACAACAAACATCGCGCGTCCGATCGCGATTGGGTTGGTTGAGTCGACTCGTTTTTCGACAACGTGAACCGCGAGGATGGTCAGAAGCGCGCCTGCCGCGCGAAGAACGGCAAAGAACGCCACTTGATTGTTTCCAAACAAAATCGGCAGGCTGAATTGATCCAACAAATGTTTTACCCACAGACGGTCGAAGCCCTCGCTGTAGATCCCGTAGAATAACCCAACGCCGACAATGCTCAGCAAACGCGGCTTGGAGCGGACCGCCTCCGCGCCCTGTTTGAAGGTATGCCACATGTGTTGCCAGGTATTGCGGTCTTCGCGCGGGGTGGGATGAAAATTTTTCTCGGGCATGATGAAGATCAGGATCACGCCGATCGACAGCACGCCCCCCGCGCCGACGAGGATGGGCATGGCAACATTGTTCACGCCAACCAGCGCGGCAAGCGCCATGCCGATCAACGACGCGTATAAACCAACGCGCATGCCGCGCAGAAATAATTTATTGGCATCCTCTTCGCCGATCTCATCAGTGATCCACGCTTGTGTTGCGCCGCTGGTGAAGGTGTAGCCCAACCCCCAAATGATCTGCGCGAGCAGGATCGGGATGAACGCGGGGAAGAGTCCCTCCACGAGAAAGCCGATGCCCATCAACACATAGCCGATGATGATCGAAAGCCTGCGCGAATACACGTCTGCCACGATGCCTGTCGGCACTTCAAACACAAATGCTGAAATTTCCAGCGCCGTGCCGACGAGGATCAATTGAACAGGTGTCAGCCCCGCAATGGTCGCTTCATACAATGAGGTGACGACGAACATCATCGAGAAGCACGCGGAGGCGGCGAACTCGATAAAGAGGTAGACGCGGGATGGGGAGATGCGATTCACAAAAACAGAGATTGGAGATTAGAGATTAGAGACTGGGGATTCGAGACTAGAGAATGGATTTGAGTTGCTTCAATACGGATTCGACTTCCGTGAATTGGATGCCCTTCATGCCGAGTCTTTCGCAGGCTTCGATGTTTGCGGGCATGTCGTCCACGAACACCGCTTCGTTCGGCTTGACTTGCAGTTGATCCAATGCGATGCGGTAGATCTTCTCGTCTGGCTTTGCAACTTTCACTTCGGCCGAGATGACGATGGAGTCGAACACGTCGGCGAATTTTTCGCGTTCCATATAGGCGCGCAAACCGTCCCACGCGTTCGAGATGGCGCCCACTTTGCGCTTCGGCTTGAGCGACCGCATGAACTCCAGCAAGTTTCGGTCGATGATGTCGCCGCCGAAAAATTCCTCCCGCACGCGCATAACCTCGCTGGCAGGCAGTTTGAGAGCCTTCATCACATTCAGCCAGTGTTCCTGTTCGGTGATCTCCCCCACCGAGGCGCGCGCCGCCGAACTGTTCGACCCTCCGCCGAAGACGAGCTTCTCGATGTCCTCGTAATCCATGCCAAATTGCTCAGCGAGCCTTTGGCGCGGCGCCTGATGCTCCGTGCGGACGATCACTCCGCCGAGGTCAAAGAATACAGCGCGGATGGTCATTTCTTTTTTGCCGCCGATGTCTTCGCAGGATTTTTTTTCTCGGCTACTTGTTTCTTTGCGACAGTCGGCTGAGGATTCGATTCGGCTGGGGAAACAGGAGCAGGCTCAGGCGCGGGAAGAGGCGCCTCATTCTGCGGGTGAGCCTGCATCTCCGCCTCGAACTGTTTCAACGCCTCGCGCCAGTTCGGGAAGAATATCTCCATGCGTTTGCGCTCGACACGTGTGGCGCGTCGGCAGCGCGGACAGTGCGCGTCGTAGTGAGTCAGTTTATGCGCGTCCATTTCCTGCAGGGCGTCGAGCATTTGCACGCGGCTGAGGGTGTAGGGTGTTTGGCAGAACGAACATTTGATGTTCATGGTGTCTCCTTGTGGGGAAATAAACCTGACAGGTTTTCTCAAGAACCGAGTCGGGAGTGTGGACTGCGAAGCAGAATTACTTGATCGAGCGTGGCTTCGCGGAAACCTGTCAGGTTTTATATTGATAGGGCTTACGCAGTTGAACCTGTTGCGCCGTAGTTGCACTGCGGCGGCGGCAGTCCAACTGCCCGCCAACTGCATAAGTCCTGATTGATTAAGTATAGCCTATTCTTGCATTTCAAACTCGCGTCCGGGGCGCAGTTCTTTTTCAACGATGATATCTTCGACGTCCACTTTCATGCCGACCTTTTGATAGAGCCGCGTCGCGCCGGTGGGATTCGACGCATCGACAGCCAAGCCGACGCGCGTCGTGCCGCGTGTGTAGAATTCATTGAACGAGTGAAGCAGAAGCGCCTCCGCCAATCCGCGCTTGCGCCATGGACGCCGAACGCCAAGCGCTCCCACCCAGCCAATCCCGTTGCGGACGCGGGTTTGCGAGAAGCCCGCGATCTGGTCGTCATCCCACGCCACATGCCACAGCGAGGGATCAAAATCTTCACGCCTTAATTTTCGCATCTGCCAGTTATTGAAGTTGCCCGGCGTGTGACCCCAGTGATCTTCAAAGGCTTCCTCCTGGGCTTGAAAAAGGAGATAAGCGTGCGCGTCCACATCGAATGGAATCAATTCGATTCCATCGGGAAATGTCTTGACCTGCGGCGCTTCGGCGAGATCGATCTCCATCATCCAGTGATAACGGATAATTTGATAGCCCTCGCCTTCGAACATTCCGCGCACATTTTGATCATGGGCATTGGTTCCCGCGCGGATGTACACGCGCGCGTCGGGGTCGGCAAGTTGCATTTCACGGCGGGCGCGTTCATCGAGCGCGCGCAACATCGCCGCGCCGATCCCGCGTCCGCGAAAATCGGGATGCACATATCCATCGGCATTGAAGTAGGCATGCGCGTGGCGGCTGACGAATTCTTCGTATCCCACCACGCGCCCGTCGGCGGTTGTCGCTACCCAAGCATCGGTTTCGAGGGTGAAGCCTTCCGATTTCCATTCCGTTTCCAGTTCTTCTTGCGTCATGATCGAAACTTCGTCGCCATCGGCGGTCAGCACATCGCGGATCAGACCGGTCACCGCGACGGCATCGCTCCATTGCGCCGGGCGCAGGTGGAGAGCGGGGTCGAGCAATATTGATTCAGTTTGCAGTTTTGTTTCCATGTTTAACCATGCCTTCATAGAGTAAGCCGCTGATGAACAGTAGGTTTCAGCGACCTGTCAAGTTTCATGTTACTTCAACCACAGCCAATTCCTTACCGGGGCGGAATTCTTTTTCGTATTGATTGAACTGACGCTGGACTCGCATGCCCGCGCGTTCATACAGTTTCAACGCGCCGGTGAGACTGCTCGCATCCACGCCGAGACCTGCGCGTTTTTTGCCGTCGGCATGGAACGCGGCGAAGGCATGTTTGAGTAAGGCGTAGCCAAGTCCATGCTTGCGCCATGCGCGGCGCACGCCGAGTTCGCCCACCCAACCCGATTCGGCATCCTCCGCGTCTTCGCGGCGGCAAATGCAGATGCCAGCCATTCGATCTCCGTCCATAGCGACGAACCACATCGCCGGGCTGTAGCCGGGATCTTCGACCATGTTATGTTTATATTCGGCAAAGCCTTTTTCAAACGGTTGTTCGATAAACCCAAAGTGGTCGTTGAAGGTATCTACGAACGTTCGATAGACTTCCTCCATTTCGGTTTCAGGATCGAACGGGCGGATGATGATCCCATCCGGTAATGGCGGCACAACAGGCGGTGAATCCAAATCTGTGACCATGCGATAGAACGAGCGGATATGTTTCCATCCGAGTCCCTCCATGAGCGCAACACCGGTTTCGTTGTGCGCCTCTGTGCCTGTGCGCGGCGCGACGCGCAGATCGGGCGCGCATTTTTCTAATGCGATGCGCGCATGATCCTCAGCCCATGAGTTTAGATGACTCCCGATTCCCTTTCCCCAGTGATCGGGATGCACGATCCCAAAGATCCACGGGTGAACGGGCGGAAGTTGAGTCATCCAACATTCGATGAACCCAGCCAGCGTCCCATCCTCCGCAAAGACCATACGCATATCGGTCTCGGGATTGAAGCCTCCGTTCAGCCAGTCAAGGCGGAGCAATTCGGGGTCGTTCAAGTCCACACTCCCGTTCAGGCGCATGGAATGAAGGTTCAACAGATCAAAAGCGATCTTGTAATCGTCAATATATCCGCCGCGCGCGGTGTAGCCCGCAGGGAGCGGCAGAATGTTTTGTTTTTCAAGAATTGCGTTCATTGTTTTTTTCCTTTTGTTTACCGATCTACGCTACTCAACCTTCGCGCTTGCTCGCAATGCAATATTCTCCTAACCTTGAAACGCAAGATAAATCTTGCGCTACTGTTCCGCGAGCCATTCTTCGCGCAAGACGCCCATGAACAACATGTCCCAGCGCCTGCCTTCCTTGTTCAGAAATTTCCGCATTCGTCCTTCGTGGCGGAAGCCCGCTTTTTCATAGGAGCGGATCGCGCGCGGGTTGTACTCGAACACCGCCAGCGTCACTCGGCGAAGGTTGACTTCGAGAAATGCATATTGCAAAAGCAGTCGCATCATCTCGGTGCCATAGCCCTTGCCCCAGTTCTCGCGCTCGCCGATGGTCAAGCCGACGAACGCATCTCCGCCCGCCCAGTTGACCACATGCAGGATCATCTCGCCGATCAGGGCATCGTCTTGCAAACGCCGCACGCCGAAGAAATAGATGCTCGCGTCGAGTTCATCCATGTCTTTCTCAATGTGCTTTGTCACACCGTTTGCGGAAGGCATCCGCGCGGGACTGGTATCCATCAACCGCCAATATTCCGAATCGCGCGTCCATCGTGAGAAGGCTTTGCCCATCTCTTCGGGGTCGTATGCCGCAAGGCGCACAAGTTTTCCAACGAGAAGATCGTTCATTCGTCCGCTTTTTGCATTGCCAGCCATTCGTCGCGCAGGATGCCCATCCACAACGAATCGTGACGCGTCCCTTCGCGTTGAACATCCTGTCGCGTGCGTCCTTCGAGTTGGAACCCGGCTTTCTCATAAGCCTTCAACGCTCGCGGGTTATAGTCCATCAAGCCGAGCGAGACGCGTTGCGCGCCCAATTCCATGAACGCATAACGCACAGCCAGTTTCATCGCCTCCGTGCCGAAACCCCTGCCCCAATACTCGCGCTCGCCGATGCCGATACCAACCCACACTTCGCGGTGGATCAGGTCGCACCATAAAACGAAAAACCCGATCAGCTTATCGTCTTCCAATGCGCGGATCGAAAAATAGTACCGCTCAGGTTTGAAGCCATTCTCAGAGGCTTTCTTGACCCACTCTTTTACTTTGCGCGCCGAATACATCTCAGCCGGGTCGGCATCTGCCAATCGGTGGAATTCCGAATCGCGCTGCCAATTCGCCTGAATCTTCGAACGCGACTCGGGGTCTTCCGACGTTAAGCGGACAAGTTGCCCGCGAAATAGATCGTTCATTTTATTCTCCTTCGCTTCTTTCTACGGGGATGCCTGCTTCGCCCATTCATCCTTCAACAAGCCCATCACCAACAAATCCCAACGGCGGGCATCGCGCTCCAGAGATTTTCTCCGGCGCACTTCTTCCACAAAGCCGAACTTTTTCGCCAGCGCCAGTCCCCCCTCGTTGTACTCCGGAATGTACGCAGTGACACGGAACATGTTCAACTCCGAAAACGCAAAACGGAGGAGCATTTGCGCCGCTTGTGCGCCGAATCCTTTGCGGCGGTCATCGGGCGCGCCAATGCCGAGGCGGATGGCGCAGTTCCCGTTCGCCCACTCGATACGGTGGATCATCGCTTTGCCGATCAAGCGGTCATCCTCCCGCGCGCGGATCATGAAGTGATAAAAGTCCTTATCGTCCTCCATATCCTTCTCGAGCTTTTCGTAACGCTTCTTCACGATCGCCGCCGACATGGGACGCGCCGGCTCGCTCTCGTACAAGCGCAAGAACGAAGCGTCATGCGTCCACTTGGATTCGACCTCGGGGTCTTTCTCAAAGTCAATGGGACCGAAACGAATATCTTTACCTTCAAATAGTTGTGTAGCAATGCCAGACATGATTTTCTCCATTTCCCCTCTCCCACAGGGAGAGAGCCAGGGTGAGGGAAATAAAAACAGCCACGGGGACGCCGTGGCTGTCGAATACGTAAAAAGTATCCTAACGATGAGCAGGCGCAATCCCGGGTCGGGTAAATTCTTGTTGACCAACAGTGAACTTGCTGAAGAACATGGGTCGCGCCTCCTTCCTTGAAAATTTTGTACGGGCGCGAGTGTAACATGCCGGCAGATTCCCCGTCAAGACACTAGAAAGGCAAAATCTAAATGGTAGCCTGGAAAACCGACACAAATACAATTCCTCTCCACACCGTATTGATCGTTTCCGATCAGCAAAATTCAGTCGCGGCGTGGGATGCCCTCTTCAGCCAGCGGAATTGTATTGTGCTCAGCGAATCAAGCCCGCGATATGCGATTCAAGCCGCCCGTCTGGTTGCCCCGTCTCTTGTCTTGGTGGATATCCAACTTACGCGAGACGAGCGAGTCGAACTCCTTGGAGAGTTGCGCAAAGCCAGCCGCGGTCCTATTATCGTGCTTGTTTCGGCAAACACCGCCCAATTGGCGATCGAAGCCAACGAGTCGGCGGCAGATGAGTACCTGCTCAAACCGGTCAACCCGGCCGTGCTGGTTGTCAAAGCCATGGCATGGCTTGCTCAAGCCCGTTAGCATAAACAGGTATTACGCCTGGCGTTTCTCTCCCTCCTCCTTCTAAGTCCAACACTCCCGTGAACATTCACGGGAGTGTTGGATTCGATCATGGGTTGTTGATGTTGATCAACCCCTGTTGAAGTTTATCGAGCATGTCCTGCGCATCCTTTTGCTTTCCGGGGCTGAGCAGGTTGGGGTCCACGTCGCTCAGCCCCAAGGGAGATTGAACCGTGACGCCTCCCTGCCCCGCTACAAGTTGGGACCAGGCGTTTTGAATTGCCTGGATCACATCCGGCTGAATCGTCATCACCCAGCCGCCGGGGCGCTCGTCTGGGGTGGCTGTGCCGATGAGTAGCGCGCCGGTCGTGCCGATGTATGTCAGCAGGTCTGGGTCTGCCACATCCGGGTAAACGAAAAGCGTGTCCACCTCTCGTTGGAGGATGAGGTAATCGGCGTATGGACCATAGCGCGCGGGGTCTTCATCCGTCGGAATTTCCACGAACTGCGGGTAGCACGATTGCAGGTTTTCCACGAGGCAGAAGGAGGGGAAGAAGATCGGGCGGCATAATCCGCAATGAAACGCCATGCCGTTGCGAAAGGCAACTGCGGCTTGTTGCGCGTCGGCGTTCCCTTTGGGCATGATCATACCGATGCGATAATCTTCGGTGAGGAGCGCGGCAGTATAACCAGCCAGAAAGGCGGCGAGGCCGGTCTGACCTTCACCCCCCAACGCGCTGATGTTGCCGCCGGGCAGAATGCCCGGGATGTTGATCGAGAGGAATTGCACTTGTGGCGCGGCGGCGGCTAAAACCGCAATACCGGGATCGGGCGGAAGCGCAATCACGATCTTTAGCCCTGGTTCCATTAGGTCTGCTTCTGTGATGGAATCACGCACCTGGAAGCGATATCCTGAACTTTGCGTAAGATCGTATACCGTAGTTTGGTAGAGGTTCGATGTTTCGGGGTCAAGGTTTGCCGGCAGGATGAGCACCGCCAATGGAATGGTCGGTGTTGCGGTAAGAGTCGGCGGGATGACCGGTGTTTCTGAAGGCAGTGGCGTGGATGTAGCGGATGGCTCATTCGCTCCACAGGCATTCAGAAGGAAGATCAGCAGTAAAGCGGCTCTTTGGAAGATGTTTCGCACAAGGTCTCTCCGGTGTTGGAATGAACAGATTATACACGTTGCAATAAAAGGAATATGGTCGCGCAATAACGCCGGATACGAGAATGTCGGACTCTGCCAAATCGGGGTGAATTTTCGTACTACAATTCAAGGAACCTTCTCGCCTGACAAGACGTCGATTAATTGATCGACTGCTTGTCTTTTGAGCGAATCCCATTTAAAGGAGACAGTATCATGAAATACCGTTGGGTTCCATTGTTGATCGTCAACGTATTCTTGCTGGTGAGTTGCGGAGGAGGGAGCGCTGGCGAACCCGCCTTAGACGCGCCGCAGGAGCCGCAACCCGTCCCCACTCAAGAGGTTGCTTCAACTCCGGACAGCGTCCTTCCCCAACCGACCCCTCAAGAAAAAATCGACTTTTCCAACGCGCCGGTAGAGAAATTTGTCGGCATCGCGAAAAACGATCTTGCCCGCTCTTTGGGAATCACGGTCGAGCAAGTGGAGCTGGTAAACACCCAAGCCGTCACCTGGCTCAATTCCGCGTTGGGATGCCCCGCGCCCGGTAAAATGTATGCGCAAGGACAGGTGCCCGGTTATCGAATCGATTTGTCTGCCAATGGGCAGGAATATACGTATCACACCGATCTAAACGGCAATTTTGTGCTCTGCCCCGCCATAGATCAAGAAGAAGGTTTGCCAATCGGACCAACCACCGGACCGAATATTGGCGTACCGATCCCATAAGCGCATCAGGCTGATTAAGAAATTGCGCCCCGAATGAATTCATTCGGGGCGCAATCTTTAACTCTGAACTTGCTGTTATCTTACTTTGGCGCGACGAGCACGTATGCCCAGCCGTTCCATTCACTGACGACCGTGATGGTAACGCCAACGCCAGGCAACGGAACGCTCGACCAGCCGTTGTTGCCGATGGAGGAATCGGGAGCTTCCCAATACCCCAACGTATCGTCGAAGCGGGAATTACCCGGGTAGCCGCCATAGCACTTCTTGACGGAGTTGACGTTCAAACAAATCCGGTCGACACGGTTGACGCCGAATGTCGAGTCGAATGCCTGAACGCGCGGGCGCCATGCCGTTCCATCGGGGCGCAGCATCATATTGGAATGCGCGTCGACCGGCAGGTAGAAGCCGCCGCATGTGCCGGCAGAGCAATAGTCGCCGACGTTGTTATCCGCGAAGGAGTAGTCGAGATACCAGATCAACAAGCCGTCTTGATACGGATAGTGCTCAACCCAATTTCCCTTATTCGGATCATTGAGGAAGCCGAAGTTGTAGGGACCCGTCTTCAGAGACTTGTCGTACCCAATATACTTGCGGTATTCAGCGATGTAGTAGTTGGCGTAGGACTGCGTTACGGTGCCGTTTGTGAGCGAGAAACCGCTGTACGTCCAACCCGGATCGGTCTCGCCGCCATCGACAGGAAGACCGGTCACACTGATTTCATCCACCGAGAAGCCGGTCGTTGCGACAGCGCTGTCAGTCCAATAGCGGAATCCAAGGGTCACGGTCTGGCCGGCATACGCTGAAAGATCGGCGGTCAGATCCACCCATCCGCCGGATGCGCCGGTGATGCCTTCACCAAAGTTCTGACCATTCGGATCGTCATTTGTGGAAAGGTTGGTGGCTACGTTTGTGCCATTGACAGTGAGGTACGCGTAGTCCCATTCCGTCTCGATGTCATAATTCACTTTGGCAGAAAGAGACACAGCGCCGGCGGGCAAGGTCACATCGCGGGTCATGCTATTGTCGAGATCATTCCCAGCGCCGGAGAAATAGTAGTAACTTCCGGCAAAGGGATCGCCGATGAAGCTTTCCACTTCCTTGTCGGGCAAAAGCACGAGAAGCTGTTGCGGGTCGGCAGAGTTAAACTCAGCGGGACCCATCTTCAAGAAGGCTGTCTCGTCGTAGTTTACAACCGCGGCATTCGACCAGCCCAAGTACAGCTTTTCGTATGCGCTCATGTGAATCGGTTTGGTGCCGATACCGTCAGCCGCCTTGCCAGAAGCGCCATAGGAACCACTGGACATAAGAGTCCAGAAGCCCGTGGAGTTCTCAGCGCCGCCGGTGTTACCGGATGTATCGTAGAGATCGGGAAGTCCAAGGTCGTGCGCAAACTCGTGAGCAAATACGCCTACGCCACCGTTCTCAGGTTCAACCGTGTAATCCCCAATCCAGTAACTAGATCCGCCAACTTGAAGACCACCCAATTTATTAAACGCAGGTCCTGCGCTTCCCTGGAGGGTATAGAAGGCATACCAGCGGTGACTCCAAATGGCATTGGTGCCTTGCGCGCCGCCACCGGTCTCCTCGCCCTCGCCAGCGTGAACAGCCTGGAAGTGGTCGATATAACCATCAGGTTCGTTGAAGTTGGCATCGCCATCGTAATCATAGCGATCCCAGACATCGAATTGACTCAGGTAGGCATCGATCTCGGCGGGGGTTTTGCCAGCGGCAATCTGGTTGTTATACCAGGTTGAGGCGGAATCGCGAATGAAAAGCCAGGTTGTCGCGCAGACAATGCTTCCGCAATAATTTGCGCCGTAGCGAGCCTCGTTATAAGGCACGGTGACCCAATCTTCCACGGTGCCGTTAACCGCATACCGGCCGGACGACTGCTCGATGTAGAAATTGCGCATCGAGTTGGCGCCTGGGGTGGTATCAAAAAGCATTTTGTTGTACATGCTTTGGCTGAAATCGGCTGTCCAGATCGTGGTGTTATCCACCGCGCGATCGGGCTCGGGAATTTCATTGTGAAGAGGTCCGGCTACATCGCCGTAGGAGGAGTGGATCTGAGTGCCGAACTGACCCAGCAGGGTCCAGATCGTATCTTCACCTTCACGCTCCAACTCGACATAGCGGTCTCTATAGAATGGGTAGACATGTTCGCCCCCATCCAAATAAATACTACCATCCCCCGCCTTACCATGGAACTTCGCTTCCAAGCCCCTCAATGTGGCGGCGTATTGCCGTTCACCAAGCGGATGCGGCGCATTATCGACATCCGAGCCGAGCATCGGGTCGGCTGGAACGGGAGGCGCCGCGCTTGCGATAGGGACGACTGCGATCACTAAAAGCGCCGCAATCATTGTTACATGAAACCACTTTGCTTTCATAACTATTACTCCTCTTATAGTTTGACTTGCAGACTGTGGATTGAATTGTGACTTATTCGATATGGAAAAGGAGACACCTCCTTAATTAAATATCCGCCATACATACAATGGCGGTCTGGCGGTCTTCCAACTCCTACGCAGAAAGGTGGAAGATCCATGACTTTGCGTCCCCACCTCACGGTGGGTTTGCCTTTTTGACAGATTAATAATAAATTAACTCATTGCAAAAAGCAAGTAATGTGTAACCTTTTGCTCGGAAGAAATGATGCCCATAAGTCATAGCAATCTTTTATTCTGGAGCGCCTCCAAATGCGCGGAGATTTTGAGATACTTCTCTTTGCATTCTCAGCGCTTCATGAAAGTTCAGGAAACAGTTCGATTTGCCGGGTTACCGGCATTGACGCGGCGCCACAACGCCAGAATTCGGCTTCATGGTCGACGAGGGGGATCGCATTTGGATTTTTTGTCCGCTAATCCTTCTCGGAAAAATTCGCGCAGGTTGGCGAAGAGTAGCGGATTCGCAAACAAAGCGTCATGTTGCGAACATGGAGATTTTCTAATGCGATTGCCCCGCGTGGTCGACTGGGGATCCATTCGGTATAATGCCGCATATGGTCAAACGACTGATCGACAACCTTGACATCATCATCCCGATTGGGATCGCCATACTGTCCATCGTCGGGATGCTCTCTGTCGCATTAATTTTTTTCCTCGGAAAACCGCAGGCGGAAATTTCAGCCGAAGCAACGGCGACGCCTTTTCAATTCCTGTTCCTTGGAACTCTCACTTCGACTAAAGAGCCTACCTCAGCCACCCAACTCCAGAAGGATAAAACCCCCACAATCCCTACACTGCCTACTATCGAAACGAGGCAATCCTCAGACCAGACAATTACGCCTTCGCCTCAACCGCGCTCCGTTTCAGCAGGAACACTTACATCAACATCCGCATCACCTATTACTTTCACGCCGGGCGGGGTTGGCACGCCCACAACTAATGCGACAACATCCTCCGCGATCAAAATTGACGATTTCGACGATTTCATTCTTTACGACGGCGGGTGGATCAGCGAAACAGTCGACGCGGCATATGAAGAAACCCTTTCCATCTCCATCCTCATCGACGACACGGCAACCTTTACTTTCACGGGAACTCAATTCATCATTGGGTATGTGGCAGACCCCCAGTTGGGAACCATGACCATCGCCATCGATGGGAATACTCAAACCCTTAACCAATCCACTGGGTCAGAATGGTCATCCCCCAAATTATCACCGGGCGAACATTCCGTTACCCTCACCCACGCCTCCGGTGAAATTATCTATCTCGATTACATCACCATACTGGGTTCGCCTTGACGCCCAAAGGTATAATTCGACCTTATGCCTAAACGCTTCTTGATCATCTCCATCCTCCTCGCGGCATTGGTCACGGCGATCGCAACCGCCTACTTCATATACCGACCCAATGCCGAACGAGTGATCAAATTCCGCGCATGGATGGACAACCCCGCTTCGCATCCCAAGTGGAAGCTGGCGGCCGGTTCCCAATGCGGGCCCGCCCCTTTCCTCTTCCCCACCGACGGGTTTGCCGGCTTCCTATGGGGCGATTCCTTTGGGATTCGTCACACCCACCAAGGCATCGATATCTTCGGCGGGACCGAGGTGGGCATTACGCGCGTGATTTCGGCATACCCCGGCTACCTCACGCGCCTGCCGGAGTGGAAATCTGCCGTGATCGTGCGCGTGCCCAGTGACCCGCTGAACCCCGGCGCGCAGATCTGGCTTTACTACACCCACATGGCTGATCGTTTCGGCAACTCATTCATTGCGGAAGAATTTCCCGCCGGCGTTTCCGAAATCCCTGTGGAGGCTGGGACATTCCTCGGCTATCAGGGTGATTACTCCGGCGACCCGAACAACCCCGTTGGCATCCACTTGCATTTTTCGATCGTGGAAGACGATGGGACGGGACAATTTAAAAATGAAATTGAGATCGAAAACACGCTGGACCCGTCGCCCTATTTGGGGTTGCCTTTGAACGCCAAAGAAAACCCCGATCAGGCGCCGGTGTGCGGTTCGTGATTTTTCTTCACAGTGCGGTTGCTCGCCGGAACGCGGCGCATCGAATATATTCAGGATGTGGAATCAGCCTGCTCATGCCGAATCAGATTGAACTGGGGAGTGAAGCGGTTTGTGCGTCCAATATAAAACAGCCGAGGGTATCGTCGGAACCATGTTCGCGTCGTTGGAGGAATGAGGAATAATGAAGGAACTTTTTGATTATCGGGAAAAACTTCTTGCGCGCCTGCTCGAGGCGGCTAAGCAATTCCGCAGTGAATGTCTTGCGGTGAAGGATCCCTTCGCCCCATTGCTGGAAGGCGGCTGGAACGCGCATCAAACTGCCGCGCACATACGCGATGTGGACGCCCAGGCGTATGGCTTGCGAGCGCGCCGCGCGGCGTTGGAGGATAACCCCGAGTTTCAAAATTTTGACGGGGACGCGTATGCCGCGGAGCATTACAACGCGAACGAATCACTGGCAGGCTTGTTGAATGGATTTGTAGCGAGCGTGGAAGCGCTGGTTGAATTTTTGCGGCAACTCCCATCTGCCGCATGGGCGCGCGAATCGCGTCACGTAGAATTAGGGAATGGTTTTACTTTGCAGACCTGGGTGGAACGCGATCTCGCGCACATTGAGGAACATTTGGCGAGTCTGATGAACGGGAAATGACTTTTACCACAGAGGGAAACCGATGAAGCGGAAGAGGGACAGGAAGAACGGTTCGTACATTTGCAAGCCGACCAGGGCGACGATCGCCCCCAACACCGCGCCGGCGAGGATATCCGAAACATAATGCACGCCCATTGCCACGCGAGCCAACGCGACCAATGGCGCCCACAGCCATAAGAGTATGGCAAGCCAGGCGGGACCAAACCACGCGGCGACAACCGCGATGAAGAACGAACGCGCCGCATGCCCGGATGGGAATGAATGCGGATCGGTGTTTCGATAGATGCTTCCCCACTCGCCCTCAGGGCGGCTCCTGCGCACAGTGAATTTGATTCCCATCACCAGCGCCGCCAGCCCCCCGATGCCGACGAACTGAATGACCGCCCATTCTTTCCAAAACGAATTGCCCAATGACCATAAGATTGCCATGGCGATCCACCAAAACCATGAATCGCCGGAGTGCGCGAAGAAGACTGCTACAGCGCGCAATGCGCCTGGCTTTTCAGCCACGCGCATTTGATCGGAAAGACGGGCATCCCTTTCAAGGATGGTTCGGAGGCTCATGCGCGCTTGGCTTTGGGCTTGAGCCGCGCGGTTTTTGAGACAGTCGTCTTTTTCTTGGGCGCGGCGGGTTTCTTTTTCGTTGTTCTCTTCGCCATGGTCCGCGCCGTTGAGGCGGCTTTGCGTTGGGTCTTCGCCAGGTCGGCGCGCAGGAGTTCGAGTTGATGCGGCTTGTCCACATCCATTGCGGCTTCGGCGTAGGGCCAGATGATGGCTCGCCCTTTGATGCCGATGCGCTCGCTGATCCGTCGAACGGCGTCTTCGATGGTGAGTTGTCGCATGAAGAGGGAGAGTAGCAAACCCAGCCCCAGTTTGCTCGCCTGTTTGAGCGGGCTTTTCCGCGCGCCGAGCAGGTCTTCCCAGGTATCCAAATGTTCGGTCGCCATACGGACGTGAGTCACGTTGACGTCTGCGCCGCATACTTCCATATTTTTGAGTTTGGTGTAGGTGCGGTTCGAGCCGGGGAAGCGCGCTTCCATCACATCTTTCAGGCAAATGCCATAATACAGATCGTCTTGCGTTTCCATGGCGGTCTCCACGAGCCAGTCCACCATGTGCGCTTTGAGCGCGGGGATGTCGGAGGACACGATCAGCACGTATTTGCTTTTCTTATCCAACTCAACCGATTTGTTGATGCCTGCCACGATGTTGGAGAGCATGCGTCCCTGGTTGGTGAGGAAATGCAGCGGTTTCTTGCATGTCAGCTCGTTTTTGGGTGAAAGCCCCACGAGGATGACGTTCTTGACGCGTTGCGATTCGCTGAGCGCGTCGAGCACCCATTGCACCATGGGTTTGCCGGCAATATCCACAAGCGCTTTGGCATCGCCCTTCAGGTAGGTGTAGAGCGGGTCTTCCGGGTTGGGTATACCGCCCGCGATCACGACTGCATCCATAAATTCTCCTCCGATTTGCGATTTTGAATTTACGCAGAACGTCCCGAAGGTTCTCGTGAATCAGATTGGTTTTTTACCAAAACCTTCGGAACGGCGCGTAACATCAGTTAGTTCAATTTTTGTAACTGCGGTTCCAAGCCTAGCTGGTCGATGAGGGCGTTCAATTCGTCGTTCGTCAAGACGCGCCCTTTGCCCGCCACAGCAATGAGCGCCGCTTCGAGCATGTTGGCGCCAAAGGAGCGCCCTTCGATATTGAGCGTGGTGGTGACGAGATATTTCACGCCGCGTTTTTTGAGGAATTCCACATCGGCGGGCGTGGTGGTATTGGTGACGATGATCTTCCCGCGCATGTCTTCCGGCATGTGTTGTTTGACGTATAGAAAATCGCCGCCGGTGACGGTGTTGCCCTGGTAATAGGTTTCGTATTTGGGCGTGACCTTTTCCTGTTTTTCGCCGGTTGGGTAGAGCATACTGAGCGGCATGCGCCCGACGACCGGCATGAGTAGTTTTGCGGTGGTTTTGAGCGCGCTCATGGTGTGAATGGCGAGGGGAATATCCAGGCCGAACATCAGGTCGCCGAAAACGCATTGGTAGCCGGCGTTGATGAATGATTCGGTCATGCCATAGCGGGTGATGCCAGCCACGAGGAAAGCCGTTTTGGGTTGGATCTCGTCGCCGACCTTCTTTTCGAGCCATTGCATGACGCGCGCTTCGAGAGTGTCTTTCACCCCGCTTCCATCCACGTAGGGCGTGCGTTTCACATCCCGCACGAGTTTGAGCGCGCCGTGGAGGGGATAAAACTTCCAGGGGGTGTGCACGCCGAGGTCGATGCCGCCCACGCCGAACGCGTCCACAGTACCGTCCATGTCGCGGAACATTTGACGCGCTTTGTCTTCGTTGCCATCTGTGCCGATGCGTTCGATACGAACGGTTTCGCCCAGCAGGCTAATCTCGACGGTTTTGTTACGGGTGGCTGAACCCAGGCTGATACTGACGGCGCGCTTCATGGAGAGTCCTCCTCAGGATGAGATGACTGATTATAGTCTGAATCAGTTGTCCCCTGCGCGGGAAGCGTGAAGTAAAACGTCGAGCCGTTGCCCGGTTGCGATTCCACCCAGATCTCACCGCCGTGAAATTCGACGATCCGTTTGACGAGGGCAAGGCCGATGCCAGTGCCGTCTGATTTGGGGTCGAGTTTGTTGAATAAGCCGAAGATGCGTTCGTGATGCTCGGGCTCGATTCCCATGCCGTTATCGCGCACAAAAAAAATGGGCATGCCATGTTGCCAACCCGCCACCCCGATCTCGATGATGGGCGTCGGTTGTTCGCCCATGAATTTTGCGGCGTTCCCGACCAGGTTTTGAACGACTTCGAAGATGCGCTGACGATCGCCTTGCGCGTTGGGCAGGTTGTTTTGCGCGCGCACCTCCACCCCGCGTTGATGGATCTGCCCGTGCGATAAGTTCAACACATCAGCCACCAGTTGTTGCATATTGACCAGCGTCGGTTCGTTCATGAGCCTGCCCACTCTCGAAAGTTCGAGCAGGTCGTTGAGTAACTGTTGCATTTTGTCGGTCGCATCCACAATGCGCTGGATGTCGGCTTCCAATCGTTCGGTGTTCCCGGTGAGGGCGTCTTGCTTGAGGTAGCCGAGAAAGCCTCGAATGGTGAAGAGCGGAGATTTGAGATCGTGCGATACGGTGTAGGTGAACCGTTCGAGTTCGGCGTTTTTCGATTCCAATTCGCTGATTAGTTTTCTGCGCTGGTGGAGTTCGCGCTGGAGGGCGGTTTCGTCCAGTTGCCGTTTGATGGCTGTGCCGAGAATATTCCCCGCGACCAGCAACGCGTCGATCTCTGTATTGGTCCATTCTCGCTCGTTGTCCACATCGTCGAATCCGATGGCGCCCCACCATGTGCCAGCCACAAACACCGGAAAGTCCAGGAGCGCTTTCATCCCGCGCCCAAGCAAGGCGTTCATTTGGGTTGCGGTGAGGCGTTTGGCATCGCCAATATAGGGTTGCCCCGCGATCATGGCTTCATACCAATTTTCAAAACCAATTTCGCGCACGGGAATGTTTTGGTATGCCGGGATATGAAGGCCGCTCGATAGCGGAGGCGCGGCCCATTCAAATTGCATCGAAGTGACCAGGGTGCCGTCTGGTAGTTCATGGTTTTCGAACACAAAGACATGGGAGGCATTGACCGTGACGCCCAATTTTTCGAGAACGGCATCGATCTCGTTCCGCCAGTCGGACGATTTCAGGAACCGGTTCGCCGCATCGGCGACCGCTTCGAGGATCGATTCACGGTGACGCAATCTGGCTTCGATTTGTTTCCGTTCCACCAACTCTTTTTGCAGGGCGCGCTCGTCCGCTTGGCGGCGGATGGCGTTACTCAGCAAATTAGCCACCACGCGCAGCGTATCCACTTCAAAATGAGTCCATTCGCGCGCGTTGTCGTAGACGTCGAAACCGACTGTGCCCCACCAGCGCCCTTCCACCACGAGAGGCACTTCTGCATGGGCTTTCATGCCGATATTTTCAAAACGGGGTTTATCTGCGGGCGAATAGGTATTCAAATTACCGGCGTAGGCTTCACCGCGTTGCAGGTGTTCGTTGGCGCTACCCGGCAGAATCTGGATGATATGCGCCTCAGTATATGAACCGTAATCGGTTGCGGTGGGGAATCCCGGGGCGGTCCATTCGCGGAACAACTTTGCCCGCTCCAAGCCATCGGGACCGGTGAAGTTTTCAAATAAGTAGGCATGCGTGGCATTCATTGCCCTGCCCAGCCGCTCCAAGACAACTTCGATCACATCCTTCCAATTGGAAGAAGTAAGGAACTGTTCGGCGGCAAACATCACCGCTTCGAGCACAAATTCGCGTTGGCGAAGGTTCACTTCGATCAGAGTCCGTTCAGATAACTCGGTTTGCAAATTGGAAAACAAGCGGGAGTTTTCGAGGGCAATACCGATATGCTCGCCCAAGGTCGAGATTAATTTGAAGTCGGCTTCTGTTAATTTCACTCCTTGCGTGCTTTCCACGTTGAGTATCCCCACAAAGGTTCCCTGATCGAATAGCGGTATGCAAATTTCAGAGATGACGCCTTCCACCGCCTGCCGGTACAAGGAATTTGTGGAGACATCCTCAATAAATTCGGGAACGCCAGTCCGCGCGACCTTGCCGATCACGCCTTCCTCGAGGGTAATGGTTGTATAGGGAGTCTCATACCCCACCTGATGTTGCATGATCAATACCCCATCTTGTAGTAAATACAGGCTGACCTGTGTGTACCCGAATGATTCGGCGATCGATTCGACAACATTGAAGATCACCCCGCGTCGATCGATCGATTGCGCCATGGCATTGCGCACCCGGCCGATCAGGGCAAGTTCCTGCGCCTGTTTTTTGGCGGTTTCATAAAGCAGACGATACCGCTGTTCCTCCTCGATCAATGCCTGCTCGGCGCGCTGACGCTCCAATAATTCGGATTGCAAGTCGGAAAACAAACGGGAATTTTCAAGCGCAATGGCAACTTGATCGGCAAAAATGACCGCCAGTTCGGCATGGTGGCGCGTAAATTGATTCGTCTCGCATCCATCCAGGGCGATCACTCCGAAAATTTCCCCGCGCGCCTTCAGCGGTACCGCCAGCCATGAATGAATGTAATTATGCGGCGGGATTTGAAAATCCTTCATTTGGTTCTGCACATCGAGTTTCAACAAATAAGGAACAGCGCCCTTCAAAATCGGAAGGACGGCATTATCATCGTCGATCTCAAACTTATAGTTCCCAACCAGCAACTCGGCAGGCAGGTTCCGCCCCGCGATAAATTTTTGCTCGCGCCCATCGATCCTCCAAATCGACGCGCTATCGTATGGCACGACCCGTTTAATTTGATCGAGGATCTTCTCGATGATTTCCGAAAACTCCAGCGAGCCGACGATGCCCGCCAAACTTTCACGCAGGGTTTCCGATTCTTGATTCTTAACCTCCAACTCGTGGATCAAGTTTTCATCATCATATTCAAGATGCTGGGGCAAGGTTGTAGCGCGGAAAATCAGGAGCGCCGACGCCTCGGAATATGCCGCGATGCGCATTTCATATCCGCGAGGCTCCGGCGCGCCGGGTAATTGAAAGTCCAACGGGCGGGCAAGTTTGTCATCCAACACAAGGCGAACAGCAGACAAGGCGGCTGAACAAACTTGGGGCGGCAAAAAATCACGGAGGTTTCCTCCCACGCGTTGCGCCTCATCAAAAGGCGGTTGCGCATTTCGAGCGGGGAGGTATGCCAGCACCTCGCCATCTGCGGAAACTTCAAGGAGCGTATCCGGCAACACGCGCAACAGATCGCGATGGTGTTCCGCCAGCAGAGACTCTTGAACCGTTTTCTTTTTTGATTTCATGAGTTTGATGCGCGCAAAAAGGCGCAGTCAGCATTATAGTGGAATCCCGCCAGAATCGCTTCCCAATTTCGTTGAAATATCAGGGAGCGCAAATAGCCTTGAAGGGTTCCCGGGTCGTCACAATATTCGGCTCCAGCGTTTGGACGATCATGGCGTAATCTCTCGCGCTTCGCACCTGATAAAAATCCTGCGCGCGTTTTACGCCTCCCTCCTCAAACTGGATGGACATCTCCTGCGATGTATCGCCCGTGCTTTCCTCCTTCCACATCCAAACCACATTGGACGGACCGTATGCCGCGATCTCCACAGTGATGGTGACCAGGCGGGGGAACGAGTCGCATGCCACGTTCATCGCTGCCGGGTCGATGCTCACGAGTACGGCTGATACAGTGACCGGAGGCGCTGTCGCCACTGGCACCGCCTCGGTGTTGCCCTCCGTATCGGTGAAGTCGGAGGACAGCCAGCAGATTGTCGATGGATCGCTCGGGTTCCGAACTTGCCACCATGCAAGGTCGGGGCTTTTACCGATCACTTCGGCAAATTTCCCGGGGTTCAGTTCTCCCACAACCGAATAGGCAATGCCCGGACCAAAGCGGCAATTCACGATGTGCTCCTTGGGATAGGCAACCACAAGCCTTAGGGACAATGTCGGCGTGGGGGTGGGCAATGCGTAGGTTAGGAAGGTTTCGATCGGGACGACCGAAGGCGTGGAATTGTCCGCAGGCGGCGTATCCGGTTTCAATGGAGGAAGAGGCGTTTGTGTCCCCGATGGTAAATTGCACGAAGCGGAAATCAACATGAGAACGGCGGCGTATCCTATTATTCTCCTCATTCATCCTCCTTTGTGTCATCATCTTAGCGCGAGAAAAATGCGACCGCAATAGGTCTTATGGTCTGGCAGGAATGTGATACAATGGTTTTAGAACATTTTTTCTGTTTTGAAAGGAAGCCCACATGAGCAAACGAGTCCTGATATTGGTTGGAACGACCAAGGGCGGGTTTATTTTCGAGAGCGATGAGAAACGCAAGAAATGGGAGATGAGCGACATTCTGTTCAAAGGTTGGAATGTGATGCACATGCAAATGGACCCGCGCGACCAGCGGCTGTACGCGGCGACGAGTCACTTTGTATATGGTCCAACCATCCATCACTCGGACGACCTAGGCAAAACGTGGACGCAAGCGAAGGAGTCGCCTGCCCTGTCGCGAGGGTCGAAGTCGGGCAGACCAGCCAGCACGATGGATGAAGCGTTCATTTCCGAAGGCGGCGAGAGCATCAAAGAAAAACCTGAGAAGATGATCAAAGTATGGAATATCAAGCCCGGGCGTGCGAGCGAGCCGAATGTGTTGTATGCGGGGGCGCAACCCGCTTCGTTGTTTGTGTCGAAAGATCGCGGCGAAACGTGGACTTTGAATGAAAGTCTGTACGATCATCCTCAACGCGGAGAATGGGGACCGGGCGCGGGCGGGTTGACCCTGCACACGATTCTGCTCGACCCAACAAACGATCAGCGCATGTACATTGCCGTGTCAGCCGCAGGATGTTATCGCACCGACGATGGCGGCGTGACGTGGAAACCGTATAACAAAAATGTGCGCGCCGATTTTATGCCCGATAAATATCCGGAGTTCGGTCAATGCGTGCATAAAATGACGATGCACCCGGCAACGCCGAATGTGTTGTATCAGCAAAATCACTGCGGCGTGTATCGCAGTGACAACTTCGGCGAAGATTGGGTTGACATCGGCGAGGGCAAGTTGCCGACGCCTTTTGGTTTTGCGATTGGCGTGCATCCGACGGATCCGCGCACGATTTACACGGTGCCGGAAGAAAGTCAGGAATATCACATCAGCGTGGATGGGCAGTTTGCGGTCTGGCGCAGCCGCGACGCGGGCAATTCGTGGGAAAAACTCACAAAGGGATTACCCGAACGCGCTCACGTGGATGTTCTGCGCGAAGCGATGGGACTCGATTCGTTCGAGGATGCCGGGGTATACGTCGGCACGAACACGGGTCAACTGTTTTACACGCGCGATTCGGGCGACAGTTGGGAATTGCTGGCAGATTTCCTGCCGCCGATCCAATCGGTGGAAGCGGCAGTGGTTGGATGAAATCGTAGGACGAGATGCGCAAAGCGTCTCGTCCTACGTTTGTGTTGCAATAAACTTCCGAGGACAGGATTTCACTACCAATAGAGCGGGAGTATGTTTTTTTCAATCCATGTTGAATCTCGGTTTTCCAGAATCACGCGATAATATTCGATAAAGTTGGTTTCATCCCCGCTATAATAATGTTCGGCCAGGAATAAAGATTTGACCCCATCAGAGTAAACAAATGCAAAGAATATCGCGGCAATCGCTCGTTCTTGGAAGAATCTTTCCAGATCCTCGCTTGTACATTCTCGCTTTGAGCGGGTCTCATAAAACCAGCATTGGCGCACATCTTGCCTGCCCGATGGAACCCCATAGAGCACATTGCCCCTAATCTCTAATTGCGACAGGACAATCAAGACCGGGCGGCTATAACTAATGTCTCGAACTGCAATGCGCGCGACGAATTCTTCCACAGTTTCGTTTTCAAATTGGACGAGAGGGTCCCGGAGTGGGGGAATTCCGATGAATACTTCAGAAGTGGATTGTGGTTGAATCGGCGTGGCGGTAGGGTCAAGTACAACAGTTGGCGCAGGCTCACGGACGCAACTTGGTATGATCAACACGCAAACCAAAGATATGACTGCTATGGACCGATTAACAAACATCGTTCACCTGCCAATTCCGAACTGATACCTTCGCGCTTCACAATTAACATAATAATTCCTTTTGCTTACCACTACATTAAAATCGGTGGTGAAGGTTTTGTTAGAGCCGGCATCATACTCTTCTTTTTCTTTCGCAACCAGCGGAGTTATAATCGCCGAGCAATCGTAAATCGAAAATCTGAAATCGTAAATCGGAGAATCATGCATATCCTCGTAACCAACGACGACGGCGTTCAAGCGCCGGGACTGCTCGCCCTCGCGCAGGAAGTTCGCAAACTTGGCAAAGTGACCGTGTTCGCGCCTGATAAAAATTGGTCTGCATCGGGACATGTGAAAACGCTGGATCGTCCATTGCGCGTGCGCGAAACGACTCTTGCAGATGGAACATCCGCGTTCACCTCCGACGGCGCGCCGTCGGATTGTGTAGCGCTTCCGTTGCTTGGGTTTCTCGAAGAAAAAGTTGATCTGGTCGTTTCAGGGATCAATCCCTACTCGAACATCGGTCACGATGTAACTTACTCTGGGACTGTGACCGCCGCGATGGAAGCGGTGATCACTGGCGTGAAGGGCATCGCGTTCTCGCTGGCTTCACAAGATAAACCTGTGAACACCGTCACAGACTATAGCCATGCCGCGCAGGTAGCAAGAGTTGTGACTCAAAAAGTCATCGAGCAGGGACTGGCTGAGGGCGTGGTGTTGAACGTCAACATCCCATATTTGAGTTTTGATGCGATCAACGGATATGTCATCACGCGGCAGGGAATGCGCGTGTACCGCGACGCGCTCGATAAGCGCATTGACCCGCGCGGGCGTCCCTATTATTGGATCGGCGGCGACGAGCCGACGGGAGTCAATGAAGAGGGAACGGATGTCGGCGCGTTGGCAAGCGGCTATGTTTCGATCACGCCTTTGCAATTGGATTTGACGCATTACAAGGCGATGGATGTGTTGAAGAAGTGGGAGTTTTGAGAGCAGTGATCGAGTGAACAGTGAGCAGTGATCAGTAAACCATGTCCTTCCTCAAAAAGCTCTTCTCCAGCGAACCTGCCAAGCCTGAGAAAAAATATCTCACCTTCCATGTGAAATGCAATCGTTGCGGCGAGACTCTCGAATGCCGCGTGGACTTGGACAACGACCTCAGCCTCAACGATGAAGGCAACGGCTACTTTGCCCGCAAGGGATTGATGGGAAGCAATCTGTGCTTTCAACAGATCGAAGTGGAATTAACCTTCGACTCGGCGCGTCAATTACTGGAGAAAACCATCACTGGCGGAGAATTCACCAGTCTCTAGTCTCCAATTCTCTAATCCTCTTTTCCTCAATTACCAATTACTACTTACCATGCGCTTTTCCTCCCCTCCCAACCAACAAGCCTATTACGAACAAGTGTGGACTCTTGTGCGGCAAATCCCACGTGGGAAGGTCGCCTCATACGGACAGATCGCGCTGATGCTCCCTCCGCCGAACGGGGTGGAGTTCGAGGCGTACAAGGCGTTCGGTCCGCGTTGGGTAGGAGGTGCGATGGCGAACTGTCCCGACGATGTGCCGTGGCAGAGAGTCATCAATTCGCAGGGAAAGATCAGCGAACGCGCGGGCGCGGAGAGGCAACGTCAACGTTTGGAGGAGGAGGGTATTATGTTCGTGAAAGACAAGGTGGATATGAAGAAGTACGGCTGGGGCGGGCTGGACGAGACAGACGCGCCGAAGCAGGGGAATTTATTTTAGGAGGCGGAAACATATTCCATTGCAAGGACAGCGACTTTGCTGTAACCATGCGACTGATCGCAAAGTGAACTTGGCGGCACAGGCTCCAATATTTAACTTGACAAGCAGGGCAAGATTCGTACAATAGCCGCCAGCATGAAACCGATCAATAGTTTTCAACATTGCTTGTGTCTATGGCGGGGTTCGTAACCACTGCCTCAGACGTTTCCGCAAGCAGTCAACTCGTCAGGCAGTGAACGCCCCCGCGCATCCATTATGCCGCGCAGGAATTGTTCGCTGTCCTTTTGTTTAAGTTGACTGCTTTTAATTTTAACGAGACCCTACCAAAAAGAGGAAAACATCATGTCGTACGCCTATCCTGAATTTCTTGTGGAGACCGACTGGGTCGCCGAACACGTGAACGATGCGAACGTCCGCATCCTCGAATCGGATGAAGACCCGTTATTGTACGCGGTGGGGCACATCCCCGGCGCCGCGCAAGTAGATTGGTTCAGCACGCTCCAACATCCGTTGCGCCGCGATTTTCTCACCAAAGAAAAGTTCGAGGAGACTCTCTCGAGCCTCGGCATTGCCAACGACACCACCGTCGTTTTTTATGGCGATAAATCCAACTGGTTCGCATGCTACGCGCTGTGGCTGTTCCAATATTACGGACACGAGAATGTGAAGATCATGAACGGCGGGCGCCTCAAGTGGGAGAAGGAGAACCGGCCGCTGGTGAAGGAAATCCCCTCCTACGGGAAAACAGCCTACCGCGCGAAAGAAGCGGATCGGTCCATCCGCGCCTTCCGCGATGAGGTGTTGAAACAGTCCAACGAGAAGAAGCCGCTTGTAGACGTGCGTTCGCCGAAGGAATATTCGGGCGAGTTGATCTCGATGCCGAATTACCCGCAAGAGGGCGCCACACGCGGCGGACACATCCCCGGCGCGGTGAGCATTCCGTGGGCGACCGCCGTGAATGAAGCGGACAGCACGTTTAAGACCCCCGAAGAATTGCGCGCGTTGTATGAAGGGAAGAATATCAAAGCGGACGGCGAGGTGATCGCGTATTGCCGCATCGGCGAGCGTTCTTCGCTGACGTGGTTCGTGTTGAAATACCTGCTCGGGTATCCCGCTGTAAAAAACTACGACGGCTCATGGACGGAGTGGGGCAACCTCGTCGACGCGCCGATCGAAAAATAAAATCCTATGAAACACAAAGGACACAAAGGTTTTTTTCCTTCGTGTTCTTTGTGTCCTTCGTGGTGAACATATGCCCATCCCCCTCACCCTCCAAGAGATCGTAGACGATTTCGCTTCGATGACGCGCGAAGAAAAACTGGAAACGCTGATCGGGTACGCCGAGACCTTCCCACCCCTGCCCGACCGTTACACAGCGCAACGCGATCGCATGGAAACCGTGCCCGAATGTATGACCGCTGTGTTCCTGGTCGCTGAGAAACAGCCCGATGATACGATCCTTTTTTACTTCGACATTCCGCCGCAATCGCCCACCGTGCGCGGACTGGCTTCGATTCTTCGCGACGGGTTGAACGGCTCCACCCTGGGAGAGATTCTCAGCGTCCCCGCCGATTTCTACCTGCCGATGAATCTACAAGAGGCGGTTTCGCAACAACGCTTGAACGGATTCGTGGGAGTGCTGGCTCACATGAAGCACGCGGCTGTGCATCCGCAATCGGGGTGAAGATAAACCGTCGAGGTCAGCGCAGGGTATGTTGACCCGAAAAGGCATGAAGTATTTGTGAAAGTTGCGATTCCTACAAAAGGAACAAACCGCCGCCGAATTATCAGTTCGGCGGCGGTTTGTTGAATTAGAGATGGCTCATGGTATGAGCAATGTGGCGTACATCGAAAAGCGGAAGGTATCCGCCGTGTTCGACGAGGAGAACGCGGCAGGCAGGGACCCGAAGGGGTAGGCATAATAACGACCCGAACCCGCCACAGTCAACATCCCTGCCAGTGTGTTGTTCTGCGGCAGGAATGCCAGCCAGTAGGTTCCCGCCGGTAGGGATGGTTGAGTCAACACAGTTCGGGTATTCCACCCCGCGACCGGCGTGAAGGCGGCTGTTTCCGCCAGCAAAGCCCCCGGGGCATTCCCCGAATCACTGTAGATGCCAAGCCGCAACTGCCCTCCTGTGGTAGACACATAATAACTCAGGCTTTGGATGGTCGCGCCCTGCGTCAGCGTAACCTGCTGTGCCACCAACTGATTCCCCAACCCTCCATATGGGATGCTCAGCACGTTCGTTTCACCTATGATAACTGTGTCTTCCCCCCAGGTGGGGGTACTCGTGGGCGTAGGGGTAAACGTTGAAGTGACAGGCGGGGTCAAGGTTGCTGTGGGAGTTCGCGTTGAGGTGCTTGTGATGGCTGGCGTGAATGTTGGTGTCGGCGTAGTCGGAGGGTCTACGCTTCGATAAAGAATAACCAACCCCATACTATCGGCAAATACCAGATCGGGCAGTTGGTCTCCATTGAGATCGCCAATCGCCAGATCGTCGGTATTTAAATTCGGCAAGGGGTATAACGCCTCAACGCCCATCACGCCATTTATCTCTTGCAAAAAGACGCCAGCCCGCAACCAACCATTGTGCGCGACAATTACGTCTTCCAAACCGTCAGAGTTAACATCAGCAATATCAACTGCTTCGGGAATATCATAAGCCGGGTAGGAAACAGATGGCTGAAGGTTCCCATTGGCATCTTGCGCAAAAACCGCAATGTTCGAACTTGGGCTGTTGCCTCCATAACTGAGCGTAATATCCAACCGTCCATCGCCGGTTACGTCTCCAATCGCAATTCCATTACTGAGGCAGGGTGATGCGCATGCCGCAATGGAGTAATTCGAGGCTGTAGTCAGCGATCCATTCGTATTTTGGAGATACACCATGAGGTTGCTGTTCACATACCCCTGTCCGTTCATCTTGACGACATCGTTCAAGCCATCGCCATTGACATCTCCGATGGCTAGATCGTCAAACCCGGCGGCTACAGATGGATAGGTTGTCATGGCATTGAGCGCGCCATCCGGCTGTTGGATAAAGACGCCAATGGTCGCATGGGTGTGATGAGCGACTACAATATCGTTTAGTCCATCATTATTCACATCATCGATCGCGACCGCGTCAGGTCCCGAATTCGTGGCATAGGTTATGCGGTCGGCGAATTCGCCGGCGCTATTTTGGGCAAAAAGGCTGATCGTATTATCTGAAAAATTTACTGTGACAACATCATCCCAGCCGTCATTGTTCACATCTCCAACAGCCATATGCTCCGCTCTGTTGCCACCCGGATACGCGCGAGGTTGAGAGAGATTGCCATTGACATCCTGGGTAAAGATCAACAGACTGGAGGGGACGCCGGAAACATTCATTCGCACCGAAAGAGCAACATCCTGCCTATCGTCATGGTTGAAGTCTCCAACGCCTACCGCGTAGGAACTCTTCCCGCAGTTATACTGTTTGTATGGCAGAAAGAGGGTGGCGGAGCCGGAACCATTTCCAATAACGCAACTGATACCCGAGGTAGATGTGGCAGTCGGTGTGGCAGTGGGCGATGCTATTGTCAACGTGGCATACAGCGAAAAGTGGAACGCGCCGCTGGAAGGAGCGGTCGAGTATGAAGCGGGCAATGCTCCAAAGGTGTAGCCATAGTAACGCCCCACACCCGAATAGGAAATGCGCCCAGCGAACGAACTACTCTGCGGCAGGAACGCCAGCCAGTACGTGCCGGCGGGTAGGAGTGTGGGAGTGATGACGGGTTGTGTGTTCCAACCGGTCACCGGGGTAAACGCGGAAGTTTCCGCAACCAGCGTCCCGGGGTTCGAGCCGTTGTTGTTGTAGATGCCGAGGCGCAGTTGTCCGCCCGCTGTCGAGACGTAATAACTCAGGCTTTGAATTGTCGCGCTTTGCGAGAGGGTCACTTGCTGGGCTATCAGTTGGTTGCCGATGCCTGAATAGGCGCTGGTGAGTACGCTCGTCTCGCCCACCTGAATGGTTGCAGGGGTGGAAGTCATGGTGGGCAATGCAGTGGTTGGGATGAAAGTTGACGTTGGAGTCCGTGTTGTCGTGCGAGTTGCCGTCGGTGTGGGTGTAATTGCCGATGTGGTCGTAGGCGTGGACGTGAAAAGCGGGAGCGGAGTGCTGATCGTCGCCGTAGGCGTTATTGTTGGTGTTCGAGTTGCTGTGGCTGTGCGTGTTGCAGTGCGCGTCGGTGTTGGTGTAAGGGTATTGCTGTTCGTTGGCGTGCGTGTGACTGTTGGCGAGGGCGTGAAAGTTGGCGTAACCGTGGAGGTGTTGGTCGGAACAGAGGCGAGTGTCAACGTGGCATACAGCGAAAAGTGGAACGCGCCGCTGGATGCGGAGGTTGAATAGGAGGGAGGCAACGTTCCAAAGGCGTAGCCATAGTAACGTCCCGCGCCCGAGTAGGAAATGCGCCCGGCGAACGAACTACTCTGCGGCAAGAAAGCCAGCCAGTACGTGCCGGCGGGTAGGAGTGTGGGAGTGATGACGGGTTGTGTGTTCCAACCGGTCACCGGGGTAAACGCGGAAGTTTCCGCAACCAGCGTCCCGGGGTTCGAGCCGTTATTGTTGTAGATGCCAAGGCGCAGTTGTCCGCTCGCTGTCGAGACGTAATAACTCAGGCTTTGAATAGTGGCGCTTTGCGAGAGGGTTACCTGTTGCGCCACAAGTTGATTGCCGATGCCGGAATAGGAGTTGGTGAGAATGCTCGTCTCGCCGATCGTGATTGGGGGAACGGGCGTGGAGGTTGGGGTGGAGTTCGGGGTAGCTGAGACTTCTGTTGTCGTGGGGGTTGGCACGGTGGGAGTGCGCGTTGGAGTTTTTGTGATTATTGGTGTTGAGGTAGGGATCGTTGGTGTGACGCCTAGAGTGGGTGTAGTCGTATCGGTTGGCGCCGGTGTTGGGGTTGAAGAATTTGTGTCACCCAAGTAACGAGCAACAGCAACACTATAAGGCGGGCTATCGGTGGTAACCCGACGACCAGCAACCACAACTTTCCCATCCCCTTGAATGGCGACGGAAAGTCCGAGATCGTCCTGATTGGTCCCGAAGTCTGTGATGATCACCCCATCGGTGTCGAAACTATTATCCAGCGAACCATCGCTATTAAATCGCGCCACGCCAAAATCTTGGTCGTCCGATATACTAGCCCGGTAATAACCCGCTAAAACAATTTTATTATTCGACTGAAGCGTTATATCCTGGACAACAAAGGGAGTTCCTGCTACATTGGAATCTACTACACCATTAACCCCAAAGGTGGAATCTAATACGCCAAACTGATCATAGCGCGCGATCGTGATTCCATCGCCATTCCCTGCGACCAAAATTTTTCCATCCGGTTGGATGGCGACATACCCTCCCCCAACATGATCAACTACAGCGATACCATCGCTGTTAAAACTGGTATCCAATGTGCCGTCACTATTGTAACGGAGCGCCACCATATCTTCGTCTGCAACATTGGATGTTCCACCACCAACCACAATTTTTCCATCCAACTGAAACGCAACTGAAAGGGCGTAGTCATTGTCATTGCCGCCCGGAATTGACGTGATGACGATCCCACCAGAACCGAAGGTATTGTCCAGCGAACCATCTGTGTTGTAACGCACCAATAGGATATCATCGTCGTTAGCTGTTACGTTTTTCGAACCGATAATGACTATTTTCCCGTCAGCCTGCACTCCAACATTCGACACCCAGTCGTCGCCTGCGCCGACATCAGTGATGACTTTGCCATTCGCGCCAAAACTCAGATCAAGGGTTCCATCAGTGTTATAGCGTGCGATTGCAATCTTAACGTCGGACCCATTATCGCCAATTGTAGAACCCGCCGCAACGATCTTTCCATCACTCTGTATGGCGACGCCAAAGGCCATTACTCCTTCTCCGAAACTCGTTGTGACAATACCATCCGTATCAAAACTATTATCAAGGGAGCCGTCAGGGTTATACCGAATTAGAAGAAAATCAAGGGTGCTGACGCCGCTAACATCCCCCGCTACAACGATCTTACCATCCGATTGAATGGCAACTGCATTTGCCTCACCCGAAGGCGTGGTTACCAACCCATCACCGTCGAAGGTTGGGTCTAAACTTCCCGCAGGCCCTAACGCCGCAGTCGTAAACTCCCACCAGACACCATTATCGGCATACGTTATGCCCGAGTTATTATTTGCCCGCACCTGCCAATAGAAGGTTGTGTTCGGAGGTAAATTCTGCAGGGCGGCGTTGGTGTCATACGTTCCCAGCCAATACGTTCCGGTCCAGTTGGTATCGCAAGAGTTGTTATCGACCGTATCAAAGCAATACTCGTAATCCACTGCCCCGAGGCTGGAGTTCCACTGTAAGAAAAGACCGGTAGGCGATATGAGAGCCGCATCTGCCGGGCTTGCTTTGCTGAAAGTATCCGGCGGCAGGAGGAGCGTCAGGGAAGCCTCCGCGCTAAACTCGCGCCCGGTGTTCAATTCGCCCTTGAACGTGGTCTTCAACACCACCGCGTAATCACGGATTTCATGCGCCTTCTCCGCGACCGCTTTAGGCAAATAGATTAGTTCATTCCAATCGGTTGTTCCTGCTGAATTAAGCGGGATGTTGGCTCTAAATGGTCCAAAGGATTCGCTGACCGGCACATCATACTGGGTGAAAAACTGATACGTTCGGCTTGTGATTTTGCCTGATAGATGATCCAATTCAGAAATGCGATACGGAACAAGTCTGCTTTCCCCGCTTCCCATACCCACCGGGTAACGGGGAGTCTCGACACTGACTTTCGAGAAGGTGGCGCTGTCATCGGCAAAGGCGTTTGTATTGCCTGCCGCTTGACTCGGGTTCACCCTCATCAACCCCACAAGGAATGCAACGATCAAGAAAGCTCGCGCAACAAATCCGATTCTAGATAGATTGAACATGGTTGTCTCCTCTGGAGGGAAATCCTCCCTGCTTTAACTGATCCACCGTATTGCCAGAAATTTATTTTATGGCGCAATGCTGATCATAGTCAAGAGATGGATGTCACAGTTTTGTTACACGGAGAGGGGAAGCAAAACATCAAATGAAAAACTACTTACCTGAGAGTTTATAACGTTCACAGTTGGCGGGCAGTTGTACTGCCGTCGTCAAAGCGCAACTTCGGCGAAACAGGTTCAACTGCGTAACTCTTACAGGTTTAAAAGTACCCGCGCCGAACGCAAGCGGGAGGTGAATGCTGATAATTTTTTTCGTCTTTTCTGAAACCTCTACGTTCAACATCATTTTTCCACGTCCCCAAAAAGAAACTGTCGGGCGATGAGATGAATATCACGGCGCGAGGTTGCCCGACGATGTAAACCGTCCATGAATGAAAAGCCGCGCATCAACGAATGGAGGAAGAATTCGTGAATGGATTACCCGGCATACGCGCCCCGTTACAAACTTTGCGCTGTACTACGAAAAGCGCCTAACACAAAGATTTATCTATACAACTTGAATTTTCCCCCCATTTATGCTATCAATAGGAAAATTTTCCCCAAGGATCTTGAATGCACCGAGAACGCGTATCTGAAAATGTATATTGGTTCCAAAGCGAAGTGTATGCCCAGGTGACGGCAGGCGTCATCGCCGGGCCGCAGTGGGCGGTGGTGATCGACACCCTCGCCCTGCCCGACGAAACCCTGAGCATCCGCGAATTCATCGAACACGAATTAAACGTCCCCGTCCGCTATGTGATCAACACCCACTACCACGCCGACCACGCCTGGGGCAACTGCTTCTTCCCCGGCGCCACCATCGTCGCGCACGAACACTGCCGCGCCATGCTCGAAGAACGCGGCATCCCCTCGCTCGAAGCCGCCAAACGGCAAAACCCCGCCATGCGACAAGTCAAGATTGCCCTGCCGCACATGACCTTCAAAGCCGGCGAACTCACCCTGCGCGTCGGCAAGAAGAACCTGATCCTCTCCACGACGCCCGGTCACAGCGGTGATGGCATCTCGGTGCTGGTGGAGGAAGACCGCATCCTCTTCGCAGGGGATGCCTTTATGCCCATCCCCTACATCGTCGACGGCGACGCGGACGACATTATGACCTCCATCAAACACATCGGGCGCATGGGGCTGGAAAACATCGTCCAAGGTCACGGCGATGTTATTCTGCGCGGCGAGATCGACGCGGCGGTCAAGGAAAACCTCAATTACCTGACAACCATCAAAAGATCGGTGAAATCCGCATCGAAGCGTAAGAACGCCGAAGAACTCATCGAACAGATCAGTATCGAGTCATGCGGCAAGAGCCGCGTTTACCTCGGCGGGCTTGCCGAACAACTACACCGTAGAAATTTACAAGCCCTGCTCCACTCCATGAGTTAACAGACGCCATAACGCGCGATTGATCTTGCGAGAGAGCGTCTACCATCGAACCCATCCACGATCATGTTACCCTGAGAGAGTGTTTCTTAGCGCCTTTTTGCTCTCACAGGGTCTGTGACCCTGTGAAATGCGGCGGTCACAGACCGCCTTAGAGCGTAACCGCGTAACGCGAGACTGCGAAGCGTCTCGCGTGTTAGGCTACCCTTGCGCAAGAGCGACATAAATGACGCATTACGAGAACCGACTTGACCTCAACTGCGTAACATCAGTTTCTTAAGACACAGATAATACGGATTTCACGGAGAAAACCATTTAAAAATCCTTGTTTGGCCGTGTAATCCGTCAAACTTGTACTGCGACTGAAAGGAGCGTCGAAGTATCCGTGTACTGAAGAAACAGTGTCTGAGTGAAAGCGAGGGGGCTCTGAGTTAAGGGCAATGTGAATCTTGCCATACATGCGCGCCAAGTCTCCCCTCTCTTACTTTCCAATCACCCCGCTTGCCGACAACTCGTCAAGTTCTTCCGCTGAGAAAAACTCCCCAAGGACTTCACGCGTCTGCTCGCCCAGTTTCGGAACTGGACGTTCCCCGCCTCGCGCGAACACAAACGGAGAATTCAACCCCACCGCCCTGCCATCCACCTCGCGGACAAACCCGCGCGCCCTCACCTGCGGATGAGCCAGCATCTCTTCGAACGACAAGACCGGCTCGACGCACCCATCCGTGTTTGAAAATGCTTCCAACCATTCAGCCAGCGACCTCGCCTTGAAGATCGCCGCCACTTCATCTTTAATTGCCCGGTCGAATTGACGTTTGACCAGTTCATCCCTGCCGGTCACCCGGCAGAAATCGTTCCAGAATGGGGGTTCGAGCGCGGCGAGGGTTAGGAACTTCCCATCCGCAGTTTCATAAATGTTATAGCAAGCCAGCCCGCCCTGCAGAGGGAGCGTGCCCCCGGCAAATGGAACGCCGCTGAAGTGGGCCGCACCCGCCTGGGGAATCGTCAACGCGAGCATCCCATCGAACAACGCCAGATCGAGATATGCGCCATTCCCTGAGGTTTGCTTTCCGATCACCGCGCTTAAAATGGCAAGCCCCGCCAGCATCGCGCCGCTTAAATCAGCAATGGTCACGCCGAAGGGAATCGGCGCCTGCCCCTCTTTCGCGTTCAATGCCAGCGCGCCGCTGATCGCCGCATAGTTCAGGTCGTGTCCCGCGCGTCGGCTTAACGGACCCTCCTGCCCATACCCCGAGAGGGAACAATAGACCAAGTTTGGTTTCACCGCTTTGAGCGATTCGTACCCGATCTTATATCGCTCAACAACCCCGGGACGAAACCCTTCGATCACCACATCGGCAGTTTCTACAAGTTTCATGAACGCGTCGCGCCCACGCGGGTTGCGATAGTTGACCGCGACGCTTTTCTTTCCCTGATTGATCATTTCGAACAAGCCGCCCAATCCCATTTCGGCGGGAGCCAGCCGCGCATAATCGCCCGCGGTTGGCGTTTCCACTTTGATCACCTCCGCGCCGAGGTCGGCGAGTAGTTGCGTCAGGAACGGACCCGGCAACAGGCGCGTGAGATCGAGGATGCGAATTCCCTTGAGGGGCTGAATCATAAATGTCTCCGGTTCATCTTGGTCAAGAAGAGCCTTTGTTTGCCGCGGTCATCAGGGACGCGAGAGGTAGTCAATTTGTCCGGGCGCAAAATGAATTTTGCGGTACGAACCGCATGATGAATAGCCCCCGCAAAAACATGCGCGGGCTATTTTGAATCGCGCGATGCCCCGGCGGCTTTTTCTTTGCGCGCGCGCAACCAACCGGCGAGGCTGATGCTGATCACGCGTTCGTTGCCGGCAAATATTTTTTGGATGTTTGGTCTCAACGCCCAGATCAACAAGATCTCGGCGATCAACCCGTAGAGCACATTGGTCCACGGCATCAAGCCCAGCGAGGCGCGCACAGCGAACACCACGATAATGCCCAAGCCCACCGTCAGCGTTGCCACCGATGCCATGCCCAGCGTGAACAGCACAAACGCGCCGATCACAAACACGATGGGGAACGTCCAACTCCACAAGCCGACTGCGCCGCCCAACGCCGGCATTGCCCCCGCCCCGCCGCGCAATCGGAAACGCCCGTTGGCATCGCGCTCGGCGAGAAAGATCGAATAGTTATGCCCAAGGATCGCCGCCAGCCCCGCCAGCACATGCGCCAGGCTCGCCTCTGGAGTGATCGAACGCGCAACCCACACGGCAACGGCGGCTTTGACAATGTCGAGGATCGCGGTGGCAAACCCGATCCCGAACCCCGCCGCGCGAAATGCGTTCGTCCCGCCGGTGCGCCCGCTTTCAACCTCTCGCAAATCCTTGCCGGTTTTCAATTTGACGAGAATCAACCCCACAGGTATCGAGCCTAGCAGATATCCGACGAGCACCGCAACAATATCGAGCGCAATTTGCATTTCACTTCCTCCAAGCATAGTCTACAACAAAAAACACGTAATCATCTTGCGAGTTTCTCTATTTCACAAGCTCAGCGCGGACCCGATCACCTACCCCCCCGCGACCCTGAAGCCGCGCCTACGCTGGGCGAGGCAGTTGCAGGTCCGGTCAGAGGCGAGTGGGAGAGTCTGCGCGCGAATGATCTCACCGAATGAAGACCGCCAAGCCCCAACAGATCATGATGGCAAGGGCAGGTTCGAGCGCGGCGCGGCGCGAGGGAAGTTCTTCGCGCAAGCTGATCGCTAAATTCGTCAGCCCATACATGGGACCGATCATCATCAACCCAAATTGGATCGGCGAGATGGGCCAATAATGAAACCCCGCGGCGAGTTGCACGCATACAAATGCAATACCCAGCGACCAGGCAAATTCCCAGCGCCCCTCCAAGCGGAGGTAAAGAATTCTCAGGCTGGCAAACCCGGCAAAGAGAAACAACGCCGGCAGGGTAAAGAAGAGCCGCAAGTCGCCATAACGCAACGCGACGGCGAGGATAAAAAATAACGCGTAGGAGATAGCGGTTAAACCTGCCAGGGCAGTGGTGTAGTATGGCGCGCCCGGATCGACAACAATGTATTCGGCGATAAAAGCGAAGATGAGGAAAATTCCGCTCACACTAAAGCCGATCCACCAGGGGGTTCCATCGGGGAGCAGGGACAGGGGAATACTGATGGCGAGCGTTGTCAGCGTGGGCAAAATCCACCACTGATACGTGGGTCTGCCACTGAGGGCAGGATGCCCGCGCAGGAGCCAGTCCATGCCTGTGGCGGTGAGCCCGGCGGTGAGCAGGCTCATGATAATGGGAATATTCAGCGGGATGGAAAGGAAGAAGCCCGGTAGTTGCAAGTTGAGGTCGAACTCAGGGGATTGAATGATACGCGCCAACGCCAACGCGAGCAAGACAGTGGAGGTTAGCACGCCGATGCGGTTCGAATCGGGAAAGTACGAGCGCTCGTTCATGTTCTTCATTTTAACCCGTGCCGCGGAAGCGTGCCAGCGCGCGAATCGGTATGGTAGAATCAATTGCTTATGAACGTGGAAAATGCGGAAAAACTTCCCCCGGTGCCCGGCGTGTTTCAATCTTTAAGGCTCGGCTTTGATGTGGTCTCATCGCACGTATGGTTGATCTTCCTGCCGATCGCCTTGGACGTATTTCTCTGGCTGGGTCCGCGCTTGAGCGCCGGGCAGGTGTATTCGTCGATGTTGGCGAACATGCTGGCGGTGTTCAAAGACCGTCCCCTGCCCGAAACAGAGACCAGGGCGCTGAACGATTTTGTGGAAGCGATCAATCGCATCAACTGGTTTAGCTGGTTGCGAACGTTACCGGTCGGGATTTCCAGTTTGGATTCATTCATCATCCCGGAGACTCTAACCGCGGCGACCCCGTTGGGGACACAATCGGTCATCCAATTAGGATCGATCTTCAGCCTGTTCGGCTGGACTTGCCTCATCATCCTCGCCGGCTGGGTGGGTGGAGGTTTATACTTCCGCCTTGTATCCATCACCACACTTGGCAAGGAAGAAGCGGGCATAAGCGTGGGGCGGGCGCTGATCCAAACAGTATTGCTGTCGATCGTGTTGAACATCGGTTTTTTCATCGTCTTCCTGCCCGTTTCGATGATCGTTGGAGCGGTTGGGTTGCTCAGCCCGGTATTGAGCACAGCCATCATGTTTATCCTTGCGCTGCTTTCCTACTGGGTGATCGTGCCGTTGTTCTTCACCCCGCATGGGATCTTTACCCGCCGGCAAAATGCGTTCCATTCGATGTACTCCAGCCTGCGGGTTTCGCGCTTCACGTTTCCTACCAGTGCCTTGTTTGTGTTGACCGTGTTCGTGGTGGCAAGCGGGTTGAACTTCTTGTGGAGAGTGCCCTCCAGCGATACGTGGATGAAACTGGTCGGCATCTTTGGTCATGCGTTCATTAGCACCATGCTTCTCTCAGCCAGTTTTGCGTACTATCGCAATATCAACGAGTGGTTGCGGGTGGTTCTCGAACAACTTCAGCAAAAACAAAACATGCCTACACAACAGGCATGACTTCTTTATAGTAGGACTACGCAATTGAACCTGTTGCGCCGTAGTTGCGCTGCGGCGGCGGCAGTACAACCGCCCGCCAACTGCGCAAGTCCTGTATAGTAGACGTTATCGGAAATAATTTTTCGGACGCGGATTGACGCGGAAAACGCGGATTTTTTCTTCTTTATCAGCGTTCATCGGCGTTTATCCGCGTCCTACAAAAGAACTTGGGCTTATTACCGATAAAGTCTAGTATCCTGACACCGCTCCCCAGGGAACGGTAATTTTTCGGAGGTATTTGTGGCAAAGAAACAAGACACCGGCTACGATGTAGGGTCGATCCAGGCGCTCGAGGGAATCGAGCATGTGCGCAAGCGCCCCGGCATGTACGTGGGTGGCACCGACATCAAAGCCTTGCACCACCTCGTGTATGAAGTGGTGGATAACGCCATCGACGAAGCGCTGGCAGGGTTCTGCACAGCGATCAACATCACCATCCATGCCGATAGCAGTGTGACCGTGGAAGACAACGGGCGCGGTATCCCCGTCGGTCCGCACCCGACGAAAAAAGACGCCAAGGGCAAGGCGATGGAAACGGTCGATGTGGTGATGACCGTGATCGGCGCGGGCGGCAAATTCGGCGGCGGCGGATACAAAGTCTCCGGCGGTTTGCACGGCGTGGGTGTGAGCGCCGTCAACGCGCTTTCAGAGTGGATGACCACCGAGATCAAGCGCGATGGCAAACTCTGGCAACAACAATACAAACGCGGCGTGCCGCAAGGCGCCATCAAACAGATCGGCAAGGTATCGAAGGAAGAAAGCGGCACCAAGCAAACCTATAAATTCGATAAACAGATCTTCACCGAGGATATCGATTACCGTTTCGACACGCTC
>WBZY01000002.1_pt2 | contig 92276 bp, 79 predicted proteins | sample 5204191 | NCBI WGS metagenome assembly WBZY01 (sample SAMN12344363, study PRJNA552823) | activated sludge metagenome | biome: Activated sludge suspended growth; feature: Anammox Sidestream; material: Wastewater; isolation source: activated sludge from anammox sidestream of wastewater treatment... | reverse complement strand
GTGAAGCTCGAAGAAGTCGACCGCAACCGCTATGGGTCCTTCCTCGAAGCCCAAGCATCGCTGGAGCATTTCATCGATGCAATCTACAACCAACAGCGCATGCACTCAAGCCTTGAGTACATGAGCCCCGACCAATTCGAATCTCGCCCAACAAAGGAGGCGCGATGAAGGTGTCCAACAATTTCGCCGCATTTCAGGAACCCCTCACCCCCTGGCCCCCTCTCCCCCGGAGGGGCGAGGGGGGATTTCCTTCATTGTCCCGGTCGGATCTGCGAGTCAGACCGGGCCACCCGGCGCGCGGAAAGAACCCCTCACCCCCTGGCCCCCTCTCCCCCGGAGGGGCGAGGGGGGATTTCCTTCATTGTCCCGGTCGGCTCTGCGAGTCAGACGCCGGGTGCCCCGGACAGGCGGCTGACCGTGCCGTTTGTCCGGGAGGATTGGGAAACCCCCTGCCCGGAGAACAGCAAAGGACGTACCGGTAAGAAGAAGCCCGGGTGCCCTCACCCTGACCACTTGGTCGACCCAATAGTATTCTCGCCATCAGCCCTTCCCTGACAAACGGCACAATCCCTCCGCCTGTCAGGGCCACCCGCCCGAGATTCCTTCCCCTGCCCTCGCAGGTTCATTTAGGGCTGGAATGGTCGAGGGTTTCCTTGGAATGACGCGCGATTCCAAGGAATGGACGGGCGATTCCAAGGAATGGACGGGCGATTCCAAGGAATGGATGGGCGATTCCAAGGAATGGGCGACCCCCCCCTGGGAGTCGGCGAGCGCTTTTTCGGAATGGGCGAGGGATTCCTGGGAATGGGCCCCTCCCGCCTGGGAATGGGCCCGTGCGGCAGGGGAATCGGCGAGTCCGGCATGGGAACTGAGCGCTGTGTGGCCACGGGTTCCAGGCCTCCGGCCTTCGCAATTACGTTGCGACCCAACGAAGGGCCCTTCGAATCATCTCTACGAACTCGCTTTCAGAATACGATTCTTTCGTGTGTCCGAGCGCGGTGTACCACGCCCTTCCGCCCTCGAACTCATGGCACCAGATCACCGGATGATCGGCGCCCATTCGCCCGCCGTTGTAAGTCGCCTCGTCGATGCGCATTAGGACGTTGACGGAGGATCGGGGATTGGATCGGAAGTCATACCACTCGTCCGTCCGTACCCAGGTCTTCGGAAGGTGGCTCACCGTCGGGTGATCGGGCTGCTCGATGTGGAGCGTCGCCTTCTGGATCGCCGGGTGGCTGAGGAAGTACGCTCCCACGAGCTTTCCATACCACGGCCAGTCGTATTCGGTGTCGCTGGCGGCGTGGATGCCCAGATAGCCTCCTCCTCGCCGCACGAACCGCTCCATCGCGCCCTGCTGCGCGTCGTTCAAAACGTCGCCCGTCGTCAGGAGGAACACCAGCACGTCGACTTGAGCAAGCGCTTCGTCGGTGAACCTCGCGGATAGCTCGGTGAAGGACACATTGAAGCCTTCGGCTGAAGCCATCCTTCGAAACATCTCTTGCCCCTCAGGGATCGAGTCGTGACGAAAGGCAGCCGTCTTCGAAAACACCAGGACGTTGAGTTTTCCGTTGCCGGCCTTGGTAGTAGGGTTCGCGAGAACTAGGCAAGTGGCAAGAAGGGAGGTTAGGACCGACATGGGTCTATTGTACGCTTGCGGCCCTCAAACGGCAACCTAAAGGCTCGATCTCGCCGTCCTGAACCTCGTTTCGACCCGGTACTTCTTGCGGAGAGCCTCGCTTTGCTCCACTCCCAACACGCAAAGAGCCGTGGCGACTGGGTCGGTGGTGAGGCCATTCGGGCCGAGAACGGTCACCTGAATCCGGTTGGTAAGCCCCCACCCGGTCCGTGGATCGACGATGTGCGAATACCTCTTGCCGTCGATCACGACAAACTGCTCGGTGTCGCCCGAGACCGACAGCGCACGGTTAGCGAGAAAATAGGCTTCGTTGTCGGCGTCAGCGACTTCGATTCGCCAGCCTCTTTCGCCTGGAGGGGCGCCCGATGCCACCATGTCGCCCCCGGCAACCACCAGCGCGCGCAGCACACCCTTGCGTTTGAGCGCCGCGATCGCCTGATCGCACGCGTAGCCCTTCCCGATCCCCCCGAAGTCGATTTGCAGGCCTTTCAGACCGATTCGCACGGTCCGATCTCGCTCGTTCAACCCGACCTTTTGCCATCCGACGAGTTTCCTTGCTTCTTCGAGGGATTGCGCGGTGGGAGGGACGCCGGTCTTTCGCGTATCCCGCCAAAGCCGAATCAACGGCCCGCAGGTGAATTCGAACGCGCCTTCACTCGCCTCGGCGACGTCCTTGGCGCGCTGGAGGACCGTGAAGAGCTCACGACTCACCGGGATCGGGCCTTCTCCCGCCCGGCCGCAAAGCTTCATGACCTCGCTGTCGGGGCGGTAGTCGCTCAGTATCTGCTCGAGTTCGGCGAACCTCGCGAACGCCGCCTTCGCCGCGGACGCAGCCTGCTTGGAGTTTTCCGCAAAGAACTTGAGGTCCACCCTAACCCCCATGTGGATCTCGCTGTATTCGTAGCGCTTGAGGGGCGGTTCGCACCCCTCCTGCCACCCCCATTGCTGGCAGGTTCCGAGCGAGGGGATTCCGAGCAGTAGCAGCCACGCGATCTTCATTGCCTTCCTTGCGCCCCTAGAGAACTTCAAGGGGACGGCGAAACCTGGTTCGATGCAGGCATCGTTGGGACCAGAGATCGGGCTACGGCGAGCTAGGAGGACTTTCGCGTGCGCTTCTTGCCCGCAGCACCCATTTCGACGCCCACTGCGCCGTCGCCAAACACCGCTCGCACCTTCACCTTACGAGTCGGCTCTTGGCCCCGAATCGTTGTCCAGTTTGCCCGATCGAGCGCCCATTGCCACCCCACATCTGTCGGGGAGTAAACGAACTCCACGCCCTCTTCGATGATGGAGGAGAGCGTCTTGCGAAGATCGTCGCGTTTGCCCAGCCGCGAACTGCCGGCGTCGAAGTTCGGGGAGAGTTGGACCGTGACCGTCACGGTCTCCTCCTCTGCGGCCTTCGTCTTCTTGACGGGTTCGCCGGACTCTTCGATCTGTCCGAGTTCCACGCCGATGGCGGAGGTCAAATCGCCATAATCGTCGGGCCATCGGAACGACTTGCCGTCGTATTGCGCGAGCGCATGCCGTCCGGAGAGAACCAACGCCGATGCGAGAAGCCCAACGTCCGTCGGACTCATCTTGGGATAGGCTTTGCGAAGCTGGTCAACGGCGGTTTCGAGCTTGGTGAGGTGACAGGTAATCATGGAACGTCAGTCGAGAAAGCGTCGCTTGGCGCTGAACAATGCCCACTGCGCCATAATGGGGCATTGTACCCTGAGTTCCAGTGAGGTGATTCGATGAGGCCGATTTCCATTCTTCAGTTTGCGTTGGCGTCGCTTGCGGCCGTGATGGTAGGTTGCGGCCCTGCCGGCGAGCCTTCGGACTCCGCCACCAACGGCAAGGACACCCCGAAGCTGTCGGTTGGACTCGTCTTTGACTCGGGCGGGCGGGGCGACAAGTCGTTCAATGATAGCGCGTGGGCGGGGCTCGAACGCGCGATCAATGAACTAGGAATCGAGCATCGCGTCGTCGAAAGCAAGAGCGAAAAGGATTACGATCAGAACCTCGCTGCGATGGCCGATCAGGGTTGTGACCTCGTGTTCGCAGTCGGACTGGGAATGGAGTCCGCGCTCAAGAAAGTGGCGGCGACCTATCCCAAGACCAAGTTCGCGATCGTCGACGGGCTGGTCGAAGCCGACAACGTTCGTTCTCTGCGGTTCAAGGAAGAAGAAGGCAGCTTCTTGGCGGGTTACCTCGCGGCCCTCATGAGCGAATCCGGGCGTTTGGGGTTTGTCGGAGGAAAGGAAATCCCGCTGATCAAGAAGTTCCATGCGGGCTACGTCGCGGGGGCGAAGACCGCCCGCCCCGATGTCGTCGTGCTGCCTGAGAAATACACCGGCAGTTGGGACAACACCGACACTGGCAAGCTCGCGGCCAAGGCCCTCTTCGCCGATGGCGCAGATGTCGTCTACCACGCCGCGGGGAAAGCCGGGCTCGGTGTGTTCGCTGCCGCCGAAGAGGCCATGAAATACGCGATTGGGGTCGATAGCGACCAGGACTACCTCGCGCCGGGAGTCGTACTGACGAGCATGGTCAAGCGCGTCGACGAGTCGGTGTTTCAAACGGTCAAGGACGTTCTCGACGGCAAGTTCGAATCGGGCGTGAAGGTGTATGACCTTGCCAGTGGGGGCGTCGGCCTGAGCGAGATGAAGCACACGAAGGACCAGGTCGGCGCAGAGCGGCTCGCGAAAGTCGAAGAGGTCTCCGCCAAGATCAAATCGGGAGAAATCAGCGTCCCGTCGACACCGGAGAAGCTGGCCGAGTTCCTGCAGAAGTCAGGCTAATCGCTCTCAGGAGAACAGGCTGGACAACTCGCAGGCTCTCCGCTGCATGCGGGTGCTTCGGGCTGCGCCGGCTGAGCTGAGGACGAATAGTCGTTGATGTGGAACCCGGACCCCTTGAACACGACTCCCGCAGGCTGGATGAGACGCTTGACCGTCCCTTCCGATCCGCAATCGCAGACGCTCAGCGGAGAGTCGGTGATGCGTTGCTCCGCCTCAAACACCTGCTGACAACTCGAACACTCGTATACGTACGTTGGCATCGTCGAATCCTCAAGACCCCTTTCCTCGGCCGCCCGGCGATGTGTCAGAATGTCGGCGAGCCGCTAGGTTCATTCTCGGCATAAGAAGATACCCCGTTCATGCTCGGCTCCCAAACCGTCGAATTCTCTGACCTCGGCAAAGTCGCGGTGCTTCTTGTGCTCGAAGCGCTTCTTTCGGCCGATAACGCGCTGATCCTCGCCATTATCGTCCGGCACTTGCCCACGGAACAGCAGCGCAAGGCCCTCTTCTATGGATTGGGGGGCGCCTTCGTCCTCCGCATCGCCGCGATCGCGCTGGCGTTCATGATCCTCGACTTCTGGTGGCTCCAGCTCATTGGAGCGCTTTATCTGATCTACCTCCCCGTCAAGCACTTTCGGACTCATGCCAGCGCGAAAGAGATCACCGGAAAGGCGGGGGCAGGCTTCTGGATGACGGTCATTTACGCGGACCTGGCCGACCTCGCGTTCGCGATCGACTCGGTGCTCGTCGCCGTCGCGGTCGTAAATGCCAAGGAGAAGGTATGGATCGTCTACGCGGGCGCGATCTTGGGGATTATCCTCCTTCGGTTTGCGGCGACTTGGTGCTTGCGCCTGCTCGACAAATATCCGATCCTCGATCACGTGGCGTATGCCTTGGTGGGTTGGGCGGGGATCAAGTTGCTGTTGGTCGGGGGGCACACGATGGAGCGCTGGTACGTCGCGCGCCATCCGGGAGAGAGTTTCCCCGTCCACATCCCCGAAATGCACCCCGCGATCTTCTGGGGCGGGCTGATTGTGATTGTGGTTGTCGGAGGCTTTCTCGCCTTTAGCCGGGCCGCCCAAGAAGAGGCCGACTCCAGCCTCGAAGTAGGGAACTCCGATTCGGAATCGGTTCCTGAAGAAGATAGCTCGAACAAGGAAAGCACTCCCACTTCCCCCTGACGCTCGACGTTCTTCCCCCCAGCAGGGCCTTCCTTCGTCGCCGCGCCCATTTCAACCTGTTTCTGTGCAGATTGCCTCGTGCCGGAAGGAGAGCAGGCCCGCTCTGCCGAAGGAAAAGCGTATGATCTGTGCGATTCTGCTGGCATCCATGACGGCAGTTCAGGCAAATGATATGAAGGAACTCCTGGGAGCAGTATCGTCGGCGCGATTGCGGGCCGGGGTCGAAAAGCTCGCCTCCTTCCCCACGCGCAATACCCTCTCACCCACACTGAGCGAGGCGGCGGAGTGGCTTGCGGGGGAATACCGCAAGATTCCCGGAATGCAGGTCGAAGTCATGAAGTACGTCGCCCCCAAGAGCAGACGAGTTCCGGACGACACCGAAGTCGTGCAGGTCGTCGCCACTTTGCCGGGTACGACGGACCGGCGAGTCCTTATAGGCGGCCACCTTGATTCCCTGAACTTGCGCGTCGATCCGAAGACGGGGATTGCGCCCGGCGCCAATGACGACGCGAGCGGGACGATCCTCGCGCTCGAAGCGGCAAGGGTCCTTTCAACTCGCAAGTGGCGACACACGATGGTCTTCGTAGGCTTCACGGGCGAGGAACAAGGGCTTCTCGGCGCGACCGCGCTTGCGGCCCGTGCGAAGGCCGAAAACTGGCAGATCGACGCCGTGCTCAACAACGACACCGTAGGATCGAGCAGCAACCTGAACGGCCAGAGCGATCCCCACCGAGTCCGGGTCTTTAGCGAAGAAGCCGAGACCCACGCGAGCCGAGAACTCGCCCGCTTCATCGAATGGGTCGTTCGGCAGAACATGAGCGACTTCTCCGTCAAATTGGTTCTGCGCCGGGACAGGTACGGAAGGGGCGGCGACCACACGCCGTTCGCAAACGCAGGGTTCCCCGCCATCCGATTCATCGAGGTCCACGAGGAGTACACGCGCCAGCACACACCGGACGATCTCCCGGAGCACATGGATTGGGAGTACCTCGCGCGGGTCACTCGAGCTAACGTCGCCGCACTCGCAACGCTCGCCAATGCGGGTCCGCAACCCAAGAGAGTTCGCTTGGCCAACGACCAATCGCATCACGCGACCCTCCTTTGGGACGCGGAGCCTGGAGTGTCCTACAGAGTCTTCTGGCGCGATACCGCCTCAGCCACATGGAATGGGTCGAAGGAGGCAGGGGAAGCAAGCAGGTTCACGCTTGAAAACATCAACAAAGACGACCACTTCTTCGCGGTAGGCTCGGAGGGCGGCGTGCCTGTTCCGCCCGGGAGTCCGTAGGCCCTTCGTCCCTCGTTTGCAGCTTCAGATTTCCATTGGTCCCATTCGGGTGAACTCCGGACACCCCTTCACGTACTATCGGTTGAACCCCTTTCGAGGGGACGGCACAGGGCCCGAACGGGCTCAGGCCCCAAGAACCAACAAAGCGTAGATGCGGGGCGGAAGTCGGCGACGAAAAGACTTCCGCCCAACTTTCGGCCCGTCGGCGAACTGAGTACATCGCCCAGGCGGGCCTTTTTTTTGGTTCGCGCCCCCAATCTCTGCGCCAAACCGGTTATAACGAGAGAATGTTCACGCCCTATCAGTGGCAAGAAGCGATGAGCAACCGCGCCGAGTACGTCGAGTCGCGCTTGACTCTGGGCGCGCCGGTGGTTGCGGCGTCATTCGAACCCGGAATCGTCATGCTTACCTACCGACGCCAGGCTCGAAAGCTGTTTGAACTCTACGACCGGTTGGCTTTTGGCGGCGTGGGGCAGCAGTCCGACATCGAGTCGATCCGGCTGGCAGCGCTGGACTTTGCGCATCGCGAGGGGTTCGCCCGGAGTGAGAACGACGTCACGTTGCACAGGGTCATCCATGCTATCAGCGCTCCGATGAAGGCCGCGTTCGCCGACTTCTCGTCCCCGCCCGTCATCGCGATGGCGCTCTTTGCCGAGTTGGGCAATACCATGGAAGAGGACAAGTACGGAATCGTCGAGTATGACGGCGACTTCGTAACGACCGGGCATTGCGCTTGCGCCACCCCTCACCGGGGCGAGAAAGAAGGCGTCGCCGCAAAGCTGCATGCCATCAAGCCCAAGGGCCTTGACATTGACAAGGCCGTCGAAACCCTGAAAGAGATTTGGGTCAGCTCGTTTCAGGTGTTCGAAAAGTCCGACGGCGACAAGGAGGCTCCGCTTCGTCTGGAAGCTGCGATCCTCGAAAGAGACTTCCGAAAGGAGGCCCGGTTCCGAGTGCTCGACGTCGAGCCCTGAGCCGTCCCTACCCCTCGGACGACAGTTCCAGCAAGCCTTCCGCAACGTAGATCGGCGCCTCGCACCGAACCGCCAGCGCGATCGCATCGGAAGGACGCGAGTCGATTTCCGCCTCAACTTTCCCCCGACGCACATAGATCTTCGCGTAGTAGATCGCGTTCCAGAGGTCGTCGATCACGATCCGGTCGACTTCGAGCCCCATGCGATCCAAGATCGCCTTGATGAGGTCATGGGATAGCGGCCGGTCGGGTCGGCTTCCTTCCAGGGCAAGGCTGATCGACTGAGCCTCGAACGGCCCGATCATGATGTGGAGTTCCCTGCGGCCGTCCGAAAGCAGCACGAAGTGCGAGGTGTCGCTGCCGTTGTGAAACGAATACACTCCCCGGATGGCGACATCCACCAATTCGCCGTAAGAAACTGGTTCCCGTCCCTCTCCACTCAGTTCCTTGGGAAAGAACGGCGGGGGAACTTCCAGGTTCTCCGGCTCGCCGAAGCCTTCGACGTCGTCGGGCATGCTACGAAAGATACCTCGCCATAGGTAGACGCCGACGGACCGGAGTTCGTTCCGCCTGAGCGCAATCTACCGCAGCCTTTCGATCCTCACGGCTGTGCGCTTGTATTCCGGAGTGCCCGTGACCCGGTCTCGAACGGTGCTAGTGGTCTTGTTCAAAAAGACCTTGGGCGAGTGGAACGTGGCGAAGACCTCGCCAGGACGAAGTCCCCGGTCGAAGCGGACCGGAAGAACGGCCTCGCCGAAGCGGCTGACAATCCGAACGCTCTCGCCCTCCTCGAGTCCCAGCCTTCGCGCGTCGGACGGCAGAATGTCGAGGGTGTCGGTGGGCCGCAGTCGCGAGTTCTCGGTTCGACCGGTCATCGTGGCAGCGTTCAAATGATAGAGGTCGCGGCCCGAGTTGAGCAGGAACGGGAAGGAGTCGGAGACCACCTCAGGGCTCGGGATGTAAGTGATCTGCTTGAGGGCGGTCCGTTCGCCTGTCGGAAAGCGGTCCTTGTGCAATACGGTCGTGCCCGGATGATCCTCGGTCGGGCAGGGCCACTGAAGCCCGCCCTTTTCGAGCCGCGCATAGCTGAGTCCCGCGCCAACCGGCCACAGGCTCCGGACTTCATCCCAAATCGCGCATTCGTCCGCAAACGAAAAGCCCTCGGTTTCCCCCATCGCCTGGGCGACCCGCTGCATGATCTCCCAATCGGGCAGCGCATTTCCGGGCGGATCGATCGCCTTTCTGAGGAGTTGGACCCGCCTCTCTGCGTTCATAAACGTCCCCGGCCTTTCGAACGAAGCGGCAGCCGGCAAGAACACGTGAGCGAACAATCTCGCGGATTCGTTCAGGAAGAGGTCCTGAACGATCACTAATTCCATTGATTCGAGTGCGCGGGCAGTCTTCTCCGCCGACGGGTTCGTCAGATAGACGTCGTAGCCAATCACCCACATCGCCTTGAGCTGGCCCACCTCGGCGGCGTCGAGCATCTGCATGAGGTTGAGCCCCTGGACCTCAGGAAGCGGCCGCCCCCACCGTTCGAGGAACGCGGCAGGCGCAGAAGAAACGGCGACGTGGCCGGTGAGGTTCGAGGGTTCGCAGCCCATGTGCGCCGAACCTTGAACGTTGTTTTGACCCCTAAGTGGATTCACGCCCCCACCTTCGACCCCAATGTTGCCGGTGAGAAGCGCCAGATTCACAAGGCACTGAACGCCCTCGGTGCCCTGCAGGTGCTCCGTCATGCCCAAACCGTGGACGCTCATCGAAGGCCGCGCGGTTGCATAGAGCCGGGCCGCCTCCCTGATGGTCGAAGGGCAGACGCCACAAATCGGCCCCACCTTTTCCGGCGCGTAGTCGCGAACGAACTCGCGGAACTCCTCGACACCGTCGATGCGTCGGTTCAGGTATTCAGAATCTTCCAGGCCCTCTTCCAAGATCACGTGCATCATCGAGTTCAGCAGCGGCACGTTGGTTCCGGGTCGAAGTTGAACGTGGACGTCGGCGTACTTGGCGAGTTCGATGGCCTTGGGGTCGATGACGATAAGGTTGGCCCCTCGCAACTTCGCTTGCTTGATTCTCTCGCCGACCACAGGGTGATTGACCGAGGGGTTGGAACCGATGACGAGGATCGTCGCCGCGCGTTCGATGTCGTCGTAGGAGTTCGTGGCCGCGCCTGTCCCCAAGATTGACTTCATCGCAGCGGCCGTTGGGGCGTGGCACACCCTCGCGCAGCAATCCACGTTGTTCGTTCCTAAGACCACCCGCGCGAACTTCTGGGCGATGTAGTTATCCTCGTTGGGGGCGCGCGAGGAGCCCAGAATCCCGATCGAGTCCGGTCCGTGTCGGTCCCGGAGTTCAGTGAGCCGGGAGGCGACGAACTCGATCGCCTCCTCCCAGCTCACGACCTCCCACTCCCCGCCCTTACGCAGCATCGGTTCAGATATTCGATCAGAAGCATGTACATATTGATGTGCGTAGCGACCTTTGACGCAAACGTGCCCCTTGTTCACGGGTGCATCTCTTGCAGGTAATACTTGAACAATTCGATTTGCCGTAACGCCGACTTCGAGTTCACAGCCCACGCCGCAGTACGGGCAAACCGTCCGAGTCCAGGAATCGGCGAGCCCTTCGCGCCAGCGTGTATGGTCCACCAGGGCGCTCGTCGGGCAAGAGTCCACGCAGGCGCCGCAGCTCTTGCAGGTGCTCTGTGTCATTTCAGAAAGAGAATCCGGCACAATTCGAGTCTCAGGTCCTCGATTGACAATCTGCCACACGAACGAACCTTGAACTTCGGAGCAAATGCGAACGCACCGGTAGCACTCGATGCAAGCCGACCGATCGAACATGAAGTAGGGGTTCGATGCGTCTAATTTATCACGATCAGACCTACCTTGAGCTTCGTGTTCCAGTCCGTATAGTTTGAGCCAGCGGTGAAAGCCCTTCTCGGGGAACGCGTCGATCCGCTCCCCCGGATACTCGCGAGCCATAAACGTGAGAACAGCCTTTCGGGACTCGATAAGCTCGGGGTCATCGGTCGTTACGTTCATGCCTTCAACCGCAGGACATGCACAAGCCGCGACCAAACGCGATTGCCCTTCCACGCGCACCAAACACACCCGACATGCGCCGGAAGGGGCCAACCTTTCGTCGTGGCAAACGGTCGGAATCTCCTTGCCTGCGCTTTTTAATGCGTCGAGGAGCGTGGCTCCGGGCTCGACTTCGACTGGTTTCCGATCGACTGTGAGTTGAATCATCGTCGCCTCGTCTCAGCGGACTCTCTCAGTATAGGCCGTGAATGACCCCATCGCTATCGACATCGATCTTCAATGCCGCCGGGGTCTTGCCCATCCCCGGCATCAGCATGATGTCCCCCGAAATCGCAACTAGGAACCCCGGGCCTGCGGAAACCTTGACCTCGCGAACGTTCAGCTTGAAATCTTTCGGCGCGCCCAAGAGTTTGGGATCGTCGCTCAGGCTGTACTGCGTCTTCGCAATGCAGATCGGCAAGTCGCCGAGACCCGCTGCGCGAGCCCAGTCGAGCGTCTTTTGCGCGGACTTTGAGAATTCGACGCCGACTCCACCGTACGCCTTGCGAACAATGTTTTCGACCTTGACCTCCGCCGGGGCAGAGGCGTCGTACAGCCCTCGGAACGAGGATGGCCTCGCCGCCTCGGTGACCACCGCCTTGGCGAGGTCTTCGCAACCTGCGCCCCCGCCTGTAAATGGGTTTGCGACGACGGCGGAGACCCCGAGGTTCTCTGCGTAGGAAGCCACCCGATCCCAGTCCTCCTGAGCGTCGTCGCCAAACCGGTTGATCGCCACGACCAGGGGCGGGCCGTACTGTTGCAGGTGGCGGATGTGTTGGCCGAGGTTCTCCAGACCCGACTCCAGGCAGCCGCTCCCGTGGTGCCGCAAAGCCCGAATCGTCGCCACGAGGACGATCGCCGAGGGCGCAATTCCGATGCGGGGAACGACGATGTTGAGGAACTTCTCCGCCCCCAGTTCGGAACCAAAGCCGCCTTCGGTGACTACAAAATCCGTGAGCCGAAGCGCCGCCTTGGTGCCAACCACCGTCGAACTCCCGTGGGCAATGTTGCCAAATGGCCCTCCGTGGACGAAAGCGGGACCACCCTCGACCGTTTGCACCAAATTGGGTCTGCGGGCATCGCGAAGCAATGCGGTCATCGCGCCGACGGCGCCAATATCGTTCGCCGTTACCGGAGTCTTGTCGGATCTCAGGCCGATCACGATCCTCGCGAGCCGCTTTTGAAGGTCGAGGATCGAATCGCTCAGGCACATCGCTGCCATCACCTCACTCGCAGGGGTGATGACGAAACCGTCCGTTCGGGGGTAACCGTTGCCCTTGCCCAAACCGACCACGATCTCCCGGAGGCCCCGGTCGATCATGTCTACGGTCCTCGGCCACCAGATGCTGCGAAGGTCGATCCTTTCTGCGTTCCCGTTGTGAAGGTGGGCGTCGATCATCGCGGAGAGGAGGTTGTGCGCGGCCGTGATGGCAGGAAAGTCGCCGTTGAAGAATAAGTTGATGTCTTCCATTGGAAGCACCTGGCTATATCCTCCCCCGGTCGCGCCACCTTTGATCCCAAAAACCGGACCGAGCGCAGGCTCGCGAAGGGCGGGCATTGCCGGTTCCCCGATTCGGTTCAACCCCTGGGCCAGTCCGACCGAGGTCGTAGTCTTTCCCTCTCCCGCGGGCGTCGGATTGATCGCGGTGACGAGGATCAGCTTGCCCTTCGCCGGAGATGCCAGAAGCCGGTCGAGCGCTTCGGAGGTCAGCTTGCCCTTGAACTTGCCGTAGGAATCGAAGTCGTCCTCACCCAACCCCAGTCCCTCGGCGATTTCGCCAATGGGGCGCAACCTGGCGCTCTGCGCTACGGAGAGGTTGGTCGGGGGCTGGTCGGTTCGGGAAGCTGTCTGCATCGTGGTTGTCCTAGATTTGAGTTGATCCTTATCCCCATCCAGGCAGGAGGCGGCTATCCGCTGCTCTTCCTCCTCGATGGCGACAAGTTCTCTACTCAATGATTACGACAAGCGGACCCGATTGTCTGTGACGGCGGTCATGTTCTGCCGACTTCTTGCGCGAACGGCTGGCGATTCACCTATCGCCTACAACCATGAGGCCAGCCTCACGAGTTCTGTCTGAGCGCACCTACCAGCCACCAACTCGCCCGACGCCACCCCGAGAAAGTAGAGCGAAGAAGGGTAGCGCAACCGACCAGGCAACGAAGGAAATGTCTACCCAAGAAAAAAGCGACCCGGACGAATGCCGAGTCGCTTCTTGAATCCTTGAAGCTTAGTGACGCTGGTAAGACCGACCTAGGTATGTCCTTCCTGCCGTGCAAGAAGGAGTTCTAACCTTTAAGGAGGTGATCCACCCACACCTTCCGGTACGGGTACCTTGTTACGACTTAGTCCCCCTTACTCCCCTCACCTTCGGCCGCTCCCTCCTTACGGTTAGGCCACGGACTTCGGGTGAAGACAATTCAGGTGACTTGACGGGCGGTGTGTACAAGACCCGGGAACGTATTCAACGCAGTATAGCTGACCTGCGTTTACTAGCGATTCCGCCTTCATGCAGTCGAGTTGCAGACTGCAATCTGAACTGGGGGCGTATTTTTGGGATTGCCTCCACCTCACGGCTTCGGTGCCCTTTGTTGCGCCCATTGTAGCATGTGTGAAGCCCCAGGCGTAAGAGCCATGCTGACTTGACATCATCCCCACCTTCCTCCGGCTTACACCGGCGGTCTCCTATGAGTTCCCGACATTACTCGCTGGCAACATAGGACGAGGGTTGCGCTCGTTGGCGGACTTAACCGTACACCTCACGGCACGAGCTGACGACAGCCATGCAACATCTGTCTTCAGGTCTCCTTGTGAGAGAGGGCCCGATCTCTCGGGCTTACCATCGATGTCAAACCTGGGTAAGGTTCTTCGGTTAGTATCGAATTAATCCACATGCTCCACCGCTTGTGCGGGTCCCCGTCAATTCATTTGAGTTTCAACCTTGCGGCCGTACTCCCCAGGCGGGATACTTAATGCGTTAGCTGCGACACAAGAGGGGTCGATACCTCTTACGTCTAGTATCCATCGTTTAGGGCGTGGACTACCAGGGTATCTAATCCTGTTTGCTACCCACGCTTTCGCGCCTCAGCGTCAGGAAACGCCCAGTGACCTGCCTTCGCTGTTGGAGTTCCTCCCGATATCAATGCATTTCACCGCTACACCGGGAATTCCAGTCACCCCTGCGTCCCTCCAGCTGGCCAGTATGAAAAGCAGTTTCCGGGTTGAGCCCTGGAGATTTCACTTCTCACTTAACTAGCCGCCTACGCGCTCTTTACGCCCAGTAAATCCGGACAACGCTCGCCCCCTACGTCTTACCGCGGCTGCTGGCACGTAGTTAGCCGGGGCTTATTCGCCAGGTACCGTCCTAAGTCTTTCCTGGCAAAAGGAGTTTACAGACCTAGATCCTTCGTCCTCCACGCGGCGTCGCTGCATCAGGGTTTCCCCCATTGTGCAATATTCCAAACTGCTGCCACCCGTAGGTGTGTGGGCCGTGTCGCAGTCCCACTCGGGGGGATCATCCTCTCAGACCCCCTACCCGTCGTAGCCTTGGTGAGCCGTTACCTCACCAACAAGCTGATAGGACATAAGCCGCTCCCAAAGCCGATTGCTCGATTTAATCCCTTGATGATGCCATCTAAGGACCACATCTGGTATTACCCGTGGTTTCCCTCGACTATCCCAGTCTTTGGGGCACGTTGCTTATGCATTACTCCGCCGTTCGCCACTGAGTATTGCTACTCCGTTCGACTTGCATGTCTAAGGCACGCCGCCAGCGTTCGTCCTGAGCCATGATCAAACTCTCCGAAGAAAGTGTTCGACTCGCCCGAAGGCTCGCCGCTTCTCATGGGTTTTGGAGTTTTACTCATTCGAGTTCCCCGTCTCCCGAAGAAAACGAGGACTCCGGGACCCTTGTGTTCGGGCCCCTTGACGAGAATCGCGTTTGCGATCTCTTGAATTCTTACCGAACGCGTCACTATGAAGCTTGCAAGGACCTGCCGCCCAACTTGGGACAGCAACGGATATTATAGGCAGGTCAACCGCCCTCTGTCAAGGGTCCTGGGGAAAAAAGCGCGCCTACGCCCGCCCGATCCGCTTCAACGACGCGATTCGATGCCGCGCCTGCTCCGCCAACGGGCTCATCGAATCCACGCGGATCACCTGCTCATAGTGCGCGACCGCGATCTCGTACAGCCCAAGTTTCGTCTCCGAAACGATACCTCGCCGGAGCAGCGCCGTCGCCGCAGACTCCTTATCGAGGCCCTGACGCTTCAGGAGCAGGTCGTAGAGCGTCGCCGCAAGATTCGGAGCCGCGCTGCCCTCGAGCTTCAGCGCGATTTGCAGGCCGTCCCGGATGGGCATCTGATACCCTGCGGCCTCGTACGAGACCAGCGCCTGGCCGACCGATTCGACCGGGAGCGTTTCGATCATCTTTCTCAAGTTCCGCCGAAAACCGTCGAGGCACTGCGCGCTGAATCCAAAACCCGCGCGTTCCTCCGCTCGAAACCAGTGGAGGGCCACCAAGGGATCGTCCGGGGCAGTGTCGGCAAGGGACCTCAGTTCATATTTGTTCAGAATGCCGAGATCGTGACTGTCGGCCAGCACTGATCGCGCCTGGCTTTGGGTTTCCGTGTCCCTTTTCACCCTCGCAATCAGGGCAAAAAGCAGCCCACCTCCGACTCCTCCCAGGTGCGCCAGGTTCGCTACGCCCGAATACGGCCCGCAGCAGATCACCCCGACCACGTCAAAGGCGACGTACATGATCCCCACCCACAGCAGGGCCCAGGAAGTGGTGCCCCAGTAAAATCCGTACCCATAAAACACCAGGACTTCGGCGTGCGGAAACATGTAGATCGCGGCCCCCATGACCCCCATGATCGCTCCCGATGCGCCGATGGTGGGGATGTCGGGAAACGAGGGGCCGAAAATGCCCATGTGCAGAAAGTCCCCCGTAAGGCCCGCAAAGAAGTAAAGAATCAGGAACTTCGGCGTCTTGAGCCGGCCTTCGACGCTGGCCCCGAAAATATGCAAGAACCAGCAGTTGCCGAGCAGGTGCATCGGATCGCCATGCAAGAACAGGCTGGCGGCCCAATTCCTCGCGCTCATGTGCTGGTAGCTGAGGCCGTACGTATCAACGACCGATTCCTTGACCTGAACGAAACCGTCCGACGTCACTGCATAGACGGCGATGTTGATCGCAATGAGCAAATAGGTCGCCAGCGGAAACGTCTCCGGCGGGTTCTTGCAGCGATAAGGCAGTAGCATCAGACCGACTTCCTACGTTGATCGCGTTTTGGGGTCTTATTTCATGGTCCAAGCGGAGATTCCTTCAAGATAGATCGAATTCCCTCTCCGAATCTTACGCGACTGCCTAAGAAGGCCCGATCCGTACTTGCCCCCTCCAACCGAAGTACCCCGAACCGGAATATCTGCCTGCTCGCGGCAGTAAACTGGACACGATTATGAAGATAGCGACATTCAATGCGAACTCCATTCGTGCGAGGCTCGATACCGTTATCGACTGGCTCGCCACGAACGAGCCTGACGTTTTAGCCGTGCAGGAAACCAAGGTCGAAGACGATAAGTTCCCGGTCGAGGAGTTCGAGGGAGCGGGATGGCAAGTCGCATTTCACGGCCAAAAAAGCTACAACGGCGTCGCCCTCCTTTCCCGCCACCCGATTCTCAACGTTACAAAGGGGTTCGGCGACTTGACTTGGCCCGAGGATTGTCGGCTGATCGTAGGGGAAGTTCGGGGATTCCCGATCCTCAACACCTACGTGCCGAACGGATCGTCCGTCGGTTCGGAGAAGTTCGACTACAAACTGCGGTGGCTCGAACGGTTCGGCGAGTTCGTCGCTAAGCGATTCTCCGGTGGATTTCCGGCGGTGTGGCTGGGCGACATCAACATCGCGCCAACTCCCGACGACGTTTTCGAGCCCAAAAAGCACGAGGGGAAAGTTGGGTTTCATCCCCTTGAAAAGGGAGCGCTCGGCCGCCTCACTACTTGGGGATGGGTCGATCTGTTCCGGGAGTTCCACGAGGGGCCGGGGCACTACACCTTCTGGGAGTTCGTCATCCCCAAGGCGTTCGAGCGGAACCTCGGATGGCGCATCGACCACATTTACGCGACTTCCCGGCTTGCCGAAACGTGCGTTTCTTGCGCGATCGACCGCGAGCCCAGGGGATGGGAACGCCCGTCTGACCACACCTTCGTCGTCGCCGAGTTCGACGTTTAGGCCGAGCCGAGGTACGGTAGTTGGGTGAGCCCGTCGAGTTCTTCGGCTGAGTTCGCGGCTACGGACTCGAATCGCTCGATGGCTTCTTCCGCCGCCGCATCCGATCCGAAAGCGATCGCTCCCAAACGGGTCCACTTCTGGCGCAAGATGTCGGCAAGGGGAGCGGCCGTGTTACGGGCATGGCCGGCAGGAAACATCACGAGGCCGGAGTCGTGGGCCTCCCCCGACTTCAGACGAATCACCAGCGAGGTAGGGATGCCCTCTGGGTACTTGGCGTCGTATTCGGGGCCGCCGTGGAGAAACTCGATTTTCGCCATCAGGGCGCGCGTCAGAGGATGGAAGATCGCGGAGTCCTCCTCCGCGTAGTCGTCGGGCAAGAGCATGAGGTCCTTCCACGCCTCCGCGTTCGACCCGCCTCCGGCCAGAGCGACGCCCCTTTCCAGAGCTTTCCGAAGAACGGTCGCCACGATGTACGCCATCGAATGGTCCGCGCTTTGACGAGTGCGGGGGTCCATCTTGGCAGGGTTGCCGATAATCCCAAAGGCCGGCTCATAAGCTAGAATCGTCATCCGCTCGATCCCCTCCGCGCCGCCTTCGAGGATGCTCGGATGAGCCACAAGCAGGTCGAGCAGGCCTTGAATCGCCCCGGCAGACTGGTGTTCGTACAGCCCTAGCTTGAAGTGCATCCCCCTTACGGCGAAGTCGTCTCCCGAATGGGTGAGCACGAGATCGAACGGGGAGTCGCCCGCCTCTCTCCACCTCTCCGGACCCTGAGTCGTGGGCTCGAAAAACCGGAAGATCGCTTCCGGGTTGCGAAACACGTCGCGGGGACCGACGAACCCCCTCATCGCTCGCTTGGCGCAGAGCACGGCGGCCTCGGCCGAGATCGCGGCTGATGCCCCTTTCGAATCGGAAAGCTGCTTGCCGGCCCGGATCGCGCGCCAGGGAATGTAGTGGGCGACGAACATCCCGATCGCGCTCTCGATCTGGTCCGCCGTTGCGCCTCTCAAGGCTCCGTAAGTTGCGGCAGAGGCTATCGCGCCGTGGACGACATGGTCCAGCTTGTACGATTTCAGGCTGAACACCTCAGCCAATCGCCCCCTGATCTCATCGAGCAGCAGCATCGCTCGAAGGGCCGTTGCCCCATCGAGCCCGCCCTCTTGGCAGGCGGCGACCACCACGGGATAGTAGTCGTTATGGCCGAACTCACCCGCCGCATGGCCCAGCTCGGGGCGGTAGCCGAAGTTCGTGCCGTTGGAATCCCACTCGCGCACTGCGGCGGAGTTGGCCGCAATCGCCTTCTCGGCCTGCACACGCGCTCCGGACCCGAAAACCGTCGCGCCGCGGCCCTTTGCCGCGTATTCGAAGGCTTCGGTCCGCAGAAGGGTCGGGGCGTTCGTGCCCATGGCGAGGGCGCTGAAGCCACACAGCAACGCGTCGGTATGGAACATCCGCACCCTTTCGAGCGCATGTTCACTCGGGCCCGGTCCCAGCGTCCCCTTGAGGAAGTCGAGGGCGAATTGCCCGATTCCCAGAGCTTGGTTCGAGTCGCGGGGCAGGGTGATCGAGTTCGGCATAAAATGGAGTTTATCCGACGCCCTCAAACTGGATGGATTCGTATAATGAAGTCGAAGTGTCTTTCCAGCCAAGGTTGTTACGCGGATGGGCGATGACGGGCGTCGCCGCTGCGCCCTGCATCACCGGTTGGGTGGTGGCGAACGGCCTTGCGTCAGTTCAAGGGACCCGGAGCTTCGATAAGGACGCCCTTCCATTCCTCACGGCCCATTGCCTGCCCTGCCACCAAGGCGCCGAAGCGCCGCAGGGGGTCCGGTTCGACATCGTCCGCACTCGCGACGAAGCCGCAGGCCGACGCTCGCTGTGGGCGAGGGTGCAATCGGTTCTCGAATCGGGCGCGATGCCTCCTTCGGGCTTGGTGCGCCCTCCCGCCGCAGACCTCCAACGAATGAAGGAGTGGCTTCGCGCGGCGCTGAAGTCGTTGCCCGAAGACACCCCTGACCCAGGCAGGGTCACGCTTCGGCGACTCAACAGGGCCGAATACAACAATACGATCCGGGACCTGTTTGGGATCGACCTCCGACCCGCCGACGACTTCCCTTCGGACGACGTCGGATACGGATTCGAGAACATCGGCGACGTACTCTCCACTTCACCGTTGCTTCTGGAGCGGTATCTCGGCGCGGCGCAAATGGTGGCTGAGACCGTGATCGAATTGCGCGAACCGGTGGCGCTGCGAGTCGAGGCCGGCGACCTGCCACCCGGGGGCGGCCAGCGCGTCCTTCCCTCGGGTGAGGTGCTCCTCACCACCAACGGGGAAGTCGGCTCGTTCGTGCGGGTTCCCGCTTTAGGCTCTTACCGAATTCGCGCGTCCGCCTGGGGTCAGCAAGCGGGCCCCGAGCCATGCCGCATGACCCTCTCCGTCGACGGCAAGGTCGTGCAGGCGTTTCGGGTGACGGCCACGCGCGGCAACGAGTTTGTCTACGAAGCGCCGGTTCAGGTCGAGGCGGGAAGGCGGCAGATCGCAGCGGCGTTCATCAACGATTATTACAACCCCGGACACGAGGACCCGGCTCAGCGCGACCGCAATCTGGCGATCCGGTACGTGGAACTCTACGGTCCGCTCGCGCCCACCCAACCCCCTTCACAAGCGCACCGGTGGCTCGTGCCCAGGACGCCGTCGAAATCCGAAGCTCCTGCCGAGGCCCGAGCTGCTCTGGGGAGGCTGACGGAACGTGCCTTCCGGCGACCCGTCTCGGCCCAAGAAGTCGAGCGCATCGCGCGTCTGGTCGATCAGGCCCTCTCAGAAGGCGACTCTTACGAAGCGGCGTTGCGCCTAGGAGTGCAGGCGGTGCTGGTGTCGCCGCATTTCCTCTTCCGCGTCGAGCCCGATCCACCTGGACTTAGGTCCGGGTCGATTCGGAAGCTCGGGTCCTACGAAGTCGCCTCGCGCCTTTCCTACTTCCTCTGGAGCTCGATGCCCGACGAGGAACTTTTCGATCTGGCGAAGAAGGACCAACTCGCGGACCCAACCGTACTTCGCGCACAGGTCAAACGGATGTTGGAAGACCCCAAGGCGGAGGCGCTTTCAGACGAGTTCGCCGTGCAGTGGCTGACGTTGCGGCGTCTCGACATCTCTTCGCCCGACCCGACCCTCGCGCCCGAATGGAACGAAGAACTGCTCGCTTCGATCCGCGAAGAACCCAAACGCCTCTTCCAATACGTCTTGCGCGAGCGCAGGCCGATTCGGGAATTCCTCTCGGCCAATTACGTCTTTCTGGACGCGAACCTGGCCAAGCTCTACGGGCTCGAGAACGAGTATCGCCGCGCGGGGGGAACCCTTGACGGCAAGGGAGGATTCGTGCGGACGACGATCGGAAGTTCCCAACGAGGGGGATTGTTGACGACCGCCGCCGTGCTGACCGTCACCTCCAACCCCAACCGAACCTCGCCCGTCAAGCGCGGGAAGTGGGTCTTGGAGACGATCTTGGCTGAAGCCCCTCCGCCGCCACCGCCAGGGCTAGCTCCGCTCGAAGGCGATCTCGATACGGTTCCCTCGGAGAACATCAAGGCTCGGCTCGAACGGCATCGACGAGACCCTGCCTGCGCCGTATGCCACGTCAAGATGGACCCGATCGGCTTTTCGTTCGAGAACTACGACCTGATCGGACGCTGGCGCACCCAAGACGGCCCGTTTCCGGTCGATGCGTCCGGCGATCTGCCTTCGGGCGAGAAGCTACGAGGGATCTCGGACTTGAAGAACCTGCTCCTGAAGGAGGAAGACAATTTCGTCCACGCGCTGGCGCAGCAGGTCTTGACCTACGCGCTGGGGAGGGGCGCGACCGACAAGGATCGCCCCTATCTCCAACGGATCGTAAGGGAGACACGAAACGGCGGCGGCACCCTCGAAGCTATGATCGCGGCCCTCGTGACGAGCGAGCCCTTCCTGACCAAGCGCGTCGAGAGATAGCTTTTCGGCGTCCTGATTGTGGAAGATTTCGTATAAGATAAAGTCATGGCAAGGTCGATCAGTCGCAGGCAGGTGCTCCGAGGGATGGGAACGGCTCTCGCGCTCCCGATGCTCGAAGGGGCGCTTCCCCTCTCGGCGCTCGCGCAATCGCTCAAGCCGGCACAGCGGCCCAACCGAATCGCGTTTCTGTTCGTACCCAACGGCGTCAACATGGAGCACTGGACTCCCGCAACGGAAGGAGCGCTCGACACGTTGCCGACGGTGCTTGAGCCTCTCCAGCCGCTGAAATCGGAGTTTCAGGTCCTGACTGGCCTTGCTCAACGTAACGCTTTTGCCTTGGGAGACGGCCCCGGAGACCACGCCCGATCGTCCGCTGCTTGGCTGACGGGCGTACACCCCAAGAAAACCGCCGGCTCGGACATTCAAAACGGCATCTCGGCCGACCAAGTCGCTTCCCAGCACATCGGCGGGCGCACGCGCTTGCCGTCGCTCGAATTGGGTTGTGAGAGGGGCGCGGTATCGGGCAATTGCGATTCCGGTTATAGCTGCGCTTACTCGTCCAGCATCTCCTGGCGATCGCCGACGACTCCCATGCCCAAAGAGGTCAACCCTCGAATGGTCTTTGAGAGGCTCTTCGGCGATTCCGAACTGGCCGACGAAAGCCTCCAAAAGCGCCGCAAGCAACGGATCAGCATTCTGGACCTCGTCGCGGAAGACGCCGCTGAATTGAAGCGGAAGCTCGGATCGCGCGATAAGCTGAAGATCGAAGAGTACTTCACCTCCGTGCGAGACATCGAAAGCCGACTCGAACGCATGGAAGAGAGCGAGGCCAAACTCGTTAAGATGGGTCAGAAGCCGACCGGAGTCCCCAGCGATTACGGTGAGCACGTCCGCTTGATGGGAGACATGATGATCCTTGCCTTTCAGGCCGACCTCACCCGCATTTCGACCTTCATGTTCGCCAACGAGGGCTCGAACAGGAACTATCGCAACATCGGCATTTCCGATGGGCACCACGACATCTCACATCACGGGAAGCAGGCCGAAAAGCTCGAAAAGAAGCGGCAGATCGACCGGTTTCATGTGGAGCAGCTCGCCTACATCCTCAACCGGATGCGATCGATCCGCGAGGTTGAGGGCACGCTCCTCGACAACACGATGCTCCTCTACGGTGGGGGCATCGGCGACGGCGACCGTCACAACCACGACGACCTGCCGATCCTGCTCGCAGGCCGCGGCGCAGGGAAGCTCAAGCCCGGCCGCCACGTTCGATTCCGGCAGGGAACACCCCTCAACAACCTGTTCTTGTCCATGCTCGATAAGGTCGGCGTGGACGTCGAGCAACTGGGCGACAGCACGGGGAAGCTCCAAGGGCTGTTGTAGAAGACCTTCAAGAAGGACTGTTGCGGACGCCGTCGAAGTACGGCCTGGAGGATCGTCGTGTCAAACAACAAGAAGCAAACTGGAATCTCTCGTCGGAAGGTCATCGGGCAAGCCGCTGGGGTCGCAGCGTTGGCGACGGGTTTGGGATCCCGGTCGCTTGCGGTTCACCTTGGGATCGAGCCCCGCGCGAAGCAGGCGGGCGCAAACGACAAGCTGGTTCTTGGCCTTATCGGGTGCGCGGGAATGGGCGCGGCGAACATGCGGACGCTCATGGGGTTCAACGACGTCGAAGTCGCCGCGATCTGCGACGTAGACGACAACCGAATGCCCGGCGACTTCAACGAGATCAACAAGAAGTACGGCAAGCGGCCCTCCGTTTACCGCGACTACCGCCAGATGCTCGAGCGCAAGGACATCGACGCCGTAATCATCGGCAGCCCCGACCATTGGCACGCGCTGCACCTGATTCACGCCTGCGAGGCCGGAAAGGACTCCTATTGCGAGAAGCCGATCTCGCACAACGTCGTCGAGGCGGTTGCGATGGCGCGATGCGTCGAAAGACACAAGCGCGTCGTTCAGGTCGGGACTTGGCAACGCAGCACGCGAGAGTTCACCGACGCCATCGACACCATCCGGTCGGGGAAGCTCGGGAAGATCGTCCACTGCCGAGCATGGATCACGGACGGGTTCCGCGCGGGGAACCAACAGGTCGCTGAGGTTCCGAGCGGCCTCGATTACGATTTCTGGGCCGGACCGGCCGAGATGATCCCCTACAAAGCCAACCACGTTCACTACAACTGGCGTTGGTTTTCGAACACCGGCGGCGGCATGACGACCGACTGGGGCGTTCACATGATCGATATCGCTCTGCTCGGGATGAGCCAAGACCAGGACCTTGTGATGCCCGAAGAGATCACGACTTGGGGCGGGCAGTGGGCCTATGCGGGCGATGACCGGACCGCGCCGGACACCATCGAGACCCTGTACAAGTTCCGCGATCCCGACTTCATCCTCACTTGGTCGGTGCTGCGCGATCACCCTGGCAAGCCGGGGCACTGCACCGAGTTCATCAGCGCCGAGGGCAAAACTCTGAGGGTGTGGCGCGGAGGATGGACCCTCCTCGATCCGGACGGCAAGGAACTCCCGAAGGAGTCCACGACTTCTCCGGGAAGCCACTGGCGAGAGTGGGTCGATTGCGTGAAGTCCAGAGGCAAGCCAAGCGCTGACTTGGGTTCCGTCGCGCAGACGACCATCGTGTGCCACCTCTCGAACGTCGCCCTTCAAGCCGGCCAACCCGTGCGGTGGAACAAGGCGAAGATGGACCTCGAAGGCAAGGCGGGCCGCGATACCCTTGCGTACAGTCGGCCCTATCGCAAGCCTTGGGTCTTGCCCAAGTACTGACCTCAACCTACTTGGAGGGGCGGTCGCAAACGAGTCGGAAGCCGACAAACCAGCCGTCGGCGAGCCACCATCGCGACTTCGGCAGTTGGGGATCGGTCATTTGCCAGTCGGGCGAATAGTAGCGCCGCACGGTGGGCTTCAGGTCGGCGGCTTCGAACATAATGTCGCCCCCGCAAAGCACAGGCTTTCCCTTCAGGTCGAGCGCCCACTCTCCAACGTTGCCAAGGAGGTCATGAAGGCCCAACGGGTTCGATTTGAGCTTGCCCACCGGATGCGTGGTGTATTCGCTGTTACCCGCAAACCACTCCCGCTGAGCGGCTTGTTCGGCGGTGAGCGGCGCCTTCCAACCGCTTTCGGCCGCCAACTGCCACTCGGCTTCCGTCGGGAGACGGTATTTCTTTCCCGTCACGCTCCTCAGCCACCGGCAGAACATATCCACGTTCGTGTGCGAGACGTTGATGACCGGATAGCCTTGGTGCCCCCAACCCAAGTCGGGCAAAATGTAGCTCCGGCTGGGGCGCGCGATCACGTCGGGGGCGAAGTCAGTCTGATCGTACGGCCGGGAGGGCTCGCCGCTCAAAAGGAACTGGTCGAAGAGTTCCCACGCCGTTTCCGTCGCCGCCATATAGAACGGCGCCACTTCGACCTCCTCCTCGCCGATCTTCACCTTCCCACCCGGAACCGCGACCATCTTAAACTCGACGGTCGATTGGGGGAGCTTCTCGACGTAGGTTTCGCTTTGGAAAAGCCCGACCGCGCAAAGGAGCACAGGAGTCAGCATCAATACTCTCGGTCCTTAAGGATTCCAGGCTGGGGAATCGGGTAGCGGCCGTCTGCCCCCGGCATCAGGGGCGAGGGCGAGTCGCTGGTGAGCTCGGCGACCGTCGGGCCGAATTCGTGCTCGCAATTCAGCATCTGCTCGAACGTGATCTCTTGCCCGGTGTGAGCCGCCATCCGCCCCATGTTGGTTACGAGGCAGGTCTCGACGCCGGTCTTGACCTCGTTATGAGGCTCGTTGTCCCGGACCTTCCCCACCAGGACTTCCCATTCGTTCTGGTACGGGTTGCTACGGTCGGTGGACTGCCAAACGAGCGATTCGGGCGCGAGGATTTGATTCGAGTGAATCGCTTGCGGACCTCCGAAGTCGCCAGCACGCGCCACCACTCCAAGGCCCTTCGTTCCATGAACGTAGGACGAGTAGATGCCGTGAGCGCCGTTCATGCACCTTCCCTCGAAGAAGAACTTGCTGCCGTCTCCGAACGTGTATTCAACGGCGTACGAGTCGAAGTTCTGGTCGACGAAAGGTAGACCCTCAGGGTTGGCCCGATAATGTCTGCCCCCTACGCCTTGCGCCCTGACCGGCAGCGCTCCCTTCATCCAGCAAAGGTGGTCGATGTGGTGGATATAGAAATCCGAATAACAGCCCCCGCTCGCCCAGAGGAAACTATGGAACCTCCGAATCTGATATTCGAGGTGAGACATTCCGTCGGGCTTCGGCACCGATTGCGACGACGCGGCGGGGCCGTGCATTCGGTACCCTCGCATCAGCATGATCTCGCCGATGGCGCCCTCGCGAATGCGCTGAGCGAGTTCCTGCATCCCGACCGTGTGGCGCGACATCAGCCCGACGCCCACCTTTAGGCCCGCCGAGATCGCCTTCTCGTTGAGTTCGAGCATCTTCCGGCTGCTCGGGCCATCGACCGACACTGGCTTTTCCATGAACACGTTGAGCTTCTTCTGGATCGCATACTCATAATGCACCCACCGAAAGCCAGGCGGCGTGGTCAGAATCACCACGTCCCCCGGCCGCAAGGTGTCCATCGCGCGCTTGTAGGCGTCGAAGCCCAAGAACCGCCGCTCCGGTGGAACGTCCATTTTCGATGCGATCGATCCGGAGAGGTTCTTGTAGCTGTCGTTGAGCCTATCCTCGAATACGTCGGCCATGGCGACCAACTTCACCGGGCCGCGCTGAACGCTCACGGCGTTGACGGCCGCGCCGCTGCCCCTTCCGCCACATCCCACAAGCGCGACACGAATCTCGTCGCTCCCTTGCACGTGGACGCCCGCTCGAAGCGGTTTGGGTAGAAGGGCGGCCGCCGCAACGCCACCCGCCGCCTGCAACAGTTGCCGCCTCGAAGCTGCAAATTCCTTCTTGCTCATAAGTCAAAGACTCCGCGCTCTATTATGGACGCAGAATTCAGCGCAGCGAATCGCCGAATGCGAGGTTACTTCAGCGCAATCCGAGCGACGTCCAGTCTGAGTTCCGCGCCTTCCGATAGGTCGTCTGAAGTGAGAATCCGGAAATAGATCGTTCGTTCCGGGTCCATGAATCGGATCGGGTCGGTGAGGTTGAACGTGGAAGTGGTGGGCCCTGTGGGGACGGGTCCGCTGTGGATCGTTACGAAATTGCCATAGGGGTACGAAGCCGAACTCCAGTCGTAAAGCTGAATCGTCTCGGTCCCCTCAGGTGTACCCGTGAAGTGCCTCCGAACCAGCAAGTCCATACGCGCAGCGAACTGCACCTGTCGAAACACTCCATGCAGGACGATCCTTCCGTCGTCTCTTCGCGTAACGCGAACGTATTGGCTGTCCTCAAGCAGCGCCTCGGCGAAGCTGCCCCAGCACGCAGCTCCGCCTTCCGGAGTCGATGCGGCCAGCAACGGGTGAGCCATCGTGAAGGTGTTCGGCATCGTGAGCGAGTACGCTTCCTCGCCGTCCAAAAAGAGCTTGAGCGGCCCCGTGATGGGTGGAAGATACACAGCGGTGATCCAGTCTCGCTGCCGATTCGCGATGGGCAATTCCACCCCGCCGATCCTCACCGAAGCCGTAGTCGCCCGATCGAGTCCCCGTCCGTGCAAGCGGAAAGTCATAACCGCGTCCGTATCGTAGTGGAAGTCGGCGATCTGGGAACCCAGCCCCGAAACGACGCGAACCTCCGGAGGTCGTGGAGTCGCGGGGGGGCCCAGTATCGACAGCATGGCGGCCTCAGCGTCGATGATGCCGTAGTTGCAGTACACGCCATAAGAACCTTGATTGACCGGGATCGCGGTATCTTCGATCGCCGCCCGCACCTCGCCGGCCGTAGAGCCGGGCTTCGCGCCCAACAACAGCGCCGCCAGGCCGGCTACGTGGGGACACGCGCCGCTCGTCCCTCCAAAGCCGGAGGTGTAACCTCCCCCTGCCGTCGTCGTCCAGAGACTCGTTCCCGGAGCGGCCACATCGACCCAATACCCGTGGTTCGAGAAGCCCGCCTTCCTGAGGCTCGTGTTCAGAGCGGCTACGCTCAAGACGTCGTCGTAGGCAGCGGGATAGTATGGATACACGGAAGACGAATTCCCTGCCGCGGCGACGGGAAGAACTCCGTTCTGCCGGCAGTAGCGGATCGCATCGCCCTCAGCTCGGCTCACGCGATCGGAGAAGTAGCTCATCGAAAGTACGTTCGCCCCATTGTCGGCGGCGTACAGGTACGCGGCGATGTTGGCCGAGTCGTAGAAGTAGCCCGCGTCCGTGGCGGCCTTCAGCGCCATGACCTTGGCTCGTGGAGCTACGCCCGTCACGCCGAGCGAATTGTCTTGGACGGCGGCCACAAGCCCCGCGCACGCCGTTCCATGCCCATGCACGTCGTCCGGGTCGGGGTCGCCGTAAGCGAAGTCGTATCCAATGATATCGTCGATATAGCCGTTCAGGTCGTCGTCGATCCCGTTTCCGGGAATCTCGCCGCCGTTCACCCAAGCGTTGGCCGACAGGTCCTCATGCGTGAGATCGACGCCGGTATCGATGACCGCTACCGTGACGGCGTCGCTTCCGAACGAATGGTCCCAAGCGAGGTCCGCCTTGATCGCTCGCATGTGCCACATATCCGGCCACATCGGGTCGTTCGGCTCGTAGGCGGGAAGCGCCAATCGGTCGAAGTCCACCCACTGCGCACGCGTCCGTTCGGCCATCCACTTTCGCGAGGCCTGCAGAGTGCCCTTCGGCGTCTCAACCACGGCAACCGAAATCTGCGGATACCATGCAAGCACCTTCCCGCCCTTGGGGATGGAACGCTTGAGGTCGCCCGCCGAAGCGAACTTGGCGATCAATCGCCGGGGGTGGCAGAGCCTATCCCCCAGCCTGATGGGCTCATCCACGCGGGACGCAGCCCAAGCGGCTAGCAATAAGGAAGTCAGCATGGGTCTTCGTCCATCATAGCGGACATTCCCCTAGGTAGGGGCAGGCAAATCTGCCGTTTTCGGCACAACTCCCCCACGGGGCAGCATCTCTTCAGATCGACGCCCCCAGCGAGAGATCGGCCGGCCCCAAGGGCTACGCTCCTTCGACGATCCGGCCCGAAACGCCCCAAAGATGCGCCGCGGTCGCCTCGACTCGAACGAGGCGGCCGATTTGCTTAGGGTCGCCAGGGAAATGGACCATCGTGAACTCGCGCGAATAACCTTCGAACCTCGTGGGGTTCTTGCGGCTCGGCCCTTCGACCAGCACCTCAAGCACCTTCCCGACGCGACTTTCGTTTCTTCGAAGCGTGATCGAAGTCTGAAGTTCAATGAGCTCGAGCAGTCTCCGCTTCTTCACGGGTCCCGGAACCTGCTCCCTTTCCGCTGCCGGAGTTCCGGGGCGCGGGCTGTAGGCGAACATGAAAGCACCGTCAAACTGAAATCTCTCGACCGCGGCCATCGTGTTCCGAAACATCTCTTCGGTTTCCCCCGGGAACCCCACGATTAGGTCAGTAGTGACGCCAAGATCGGGCACGGCCTCCCGCAAGCTCTCGAGAATCTGCGCGAACGAGCCCAGCGTGTACTGCCGCCGCATCTCCTTCAGCACCTCGTCGTCACCGGATTGGAGGGGAAGATGAACGTGCTCCATCACCTGCGGGCATTCGCGGATGCACTCGATGAGGTCCTCTTTGAAGTCACGGGGGTAGGGCGAGGTGTAGCGAATCCTCTCCAAACCCGATATGCCCGCGAGAAGCCACAACAGCTTGCTGAACGGGACTCGCCCTTCGGCCAGGTTCCTTCCGTAGCTGTTCACGGTCTGCCCCAAGAGCGTGACCTCTTTGGCGCCCCTCTGCGCGAGTTGCCGAACCTCCCCAACGATGTCCTCGGTGGGCCGAGACCGCTCCCGGCCCCGGGTCGTCGGGACGATGCAAAACGTGCAGAACTTGTCGCATCCGTACTGGATCGGCACGAACGCCTTGAGTTTTCCCCAACCAGCGGAGGAGCCCGTTGGGGGCGCGATACGACGCGGCACGTCCGTTACGACGGCGCCCTTGCGCTCAGGCAGCCCGAGCCGAGTCCGGAATTTCCGAGCCTGCGCGGCTTCCTCTACGAGCCCAGGAAGGGATGCGATCTGCCCAGTTCCAATCACAAAATCAACGAACGGAGCGCGACGCTTGATCTCATCGCTCCGGAGTTGCGCCATGCACCCGCAAACGCCGACAATGAGTTCGGGCTTCTCACGCTTCAACAGTCCGACTTCGCCCAGCATCGAAAACGCCTTTTGCTCAGGCTTGCTGCGAACCGAGCAGGTGTTGAGGAGCACGACTTGGGCATCCCGAAGCGTTCGCGCGGGGGCGAACCCGGCCTCTTCGAGATAACGCGCCATCTGAACGCTGTCCTCTTCGTTCATTTGGCAGCCCCACGTCTGAATGAAGTACTGGCCGCGCCCGGAAGTTGCGCGGGTTGGAAGAAGCAGGTCGGAAGCTCGAACGAGTGCTTGAGGCATCGCGTACCTGATGAGAATACCTCCCGCCCGGTTCAACTCAGGCTCGGCGCGGAGCGAGATCAGGCTTGGGAACCTGCGCGGTCCTGAGTTCGTTGGACACCTGGGAGCTATAATTCACCCCGTGACAGCGGTCTGGATCAACCGAATCATCTTAGTGCTATCGTTCGCCGGGATTTTCGTCGCCGGCGTTCTGAGCTTGGGGCACATCTTGGAACGCCCTTTGCCGTGCGGAATCTACGGCGGAGGATGCGATGCGGTCGCGCTCGATCCTAGCTCGAAGTGGTTCAATATCCCGGTCGCCGTTTATGGCCTTGTGGCGTACTTGACCGTTACGGGTCTTACGATCCTGCGCCTTACGGGCTCTGGGGAGAGTTGGAAGGCCCTCACCCGCGCGGGTTTCGTCCTGACTTTGGGAGGAGCGCTCGTGAGCTTCTACCTGCAATATCACTCCCTCGCGGTCATCAAGTCGCTTTGCCCGTGGTGCATGGCGTCGGCAATCACGATGACGCTGCTCTTCTTGTTCCATGCCGTCCTGTGGCAGTCCGGTCCCCCCGAGGATGCCCGAGGATCTGCGATCGACTTTGGGGTTCTTGGGATCAGCGCGGTGCTCGCGCTTGGGTTCCTTGGCTGGGAGGCGGTGAAGCTCACCCGCAGTGAGAAGCTCACGGTCGACATCTCGGTCCTGGGCGACAACTCCTACGAGCAACTCGTTCCTGAGGACGCCCATGTTCACGGATCGAAGGACGCGCCGATTACGATCGTCGAGTTTGCCGACTTCACCTGCGGCCAATGCATGAAGCTGTACCCGGTGATTAAGGACCTCGTCCGCAGAAGCAACGGCAAGATCAAGCACGTGTACCGCCACTTCCCGCTGTTTGAGTCCCACCCGGCTGCTCTTACCTCCGCCATTCTCAGCGAATACGCGGGCGAGCATGGGTTCTTTTGGCAGTTCGCCGAGCAGTCCTCGATGCTACAGCAAGATCAAACGAAGCAGACCGATGTGTACTTCGCTCTGATCCGCAACTTCGGGCTGGACGCCGAAAAGGCGCGCCAATTGCTGAGGGACCCCGAAAGCGGTGCGTTCAGCCGGGTGTACAGAGACCGCGCGCTCGCCGACAAACTCGGACTGATCAGCACCCCCGTGATCATCATTCTCGCGGACGGCCTCAAAGCCCGAACGGTGTCGTCGGCCGATTTGATCAACACGCTGAGCGCTCCCGAGTATCAGGCGATTCTAAAGGGCGATGTCCCCTAAGCCGCGCGTCCTTGTCGCTATGTCGGGCGGAGTCGATAGCAGCGTCGCCGCGGCCCTCATGGTGCGTCGAGGCTTTGAGACGATCGGCGTTACGATGCAGATTTGGCAAGAAAGCCAAACAGATCCTCGGCATTCGGGATGCTGCTCGCTTGGGGCCGTCGAGGACGCCCGACGGGTCGCGAACCGTATAGGAATCCCTCACTACGTTATCAATTTTCGTGACGAATTCAAGGCGTCGGTCATCGATCGGTTCGTCGAGGACTACCTGAGCGGCCTGACTCCCAACCCCTGCGTCGAGTGCAACCGTTCGATCAAGTTCGATCTGCTTCTACAGAAGATGAAGGAGCTAAATTGCGATCTGCTCGTCACGGGGCATTACGCCCGAATTCGCCGGACGGCCCAGAGCGGCCTCTTTAGCCTTCTGCGAGCGAGAGGAAAGTCCAAGGATCAATCGTATGTCCTGTACATGTTGACCCAGGAACAGATGGCCGTGACGAGATTTCCGCTGGGCGAGTTTTCGTCTAAGGAAAAGGCGCGAGAGTTGGCGTTTTCTTTGGGGCTGCACGTCTCCGACAAGCCCGATTCGCAGGAGATCTGCTTTGTGAGCGAAGCCGGAGGCTACCGCGAGTTCCTTCGCAAGCACCGCCAAGAAGCGTTTGCCGAGGGTGAGATCGTTGATTCGCAGGGCCAGGTCGTGGGGCAGCATGCCGGAGTCGCGAACTTCACCGTCGGGCAACGACGCGGTATCGGAGTCGCGAGCGAGCGGCCTTTGTACGTCCTCAACCTCGACCCGGACCAGCGGCGCGTCGTCGTGGGGTCCGGCGACGACCTGCTAGTGCGAAGAGTGAAGTTCGGCGACCCGATTTGGCCGAGCGGCCACGTCCCAAGCCGGCCCGTTCGCGTTTACGCAAAGATCCGCTACAACATGGAGGCCCGAAAGGCCGTCCTTCATCCGAGCGCCGAGCCTATCATCGAGTTCGACGAGCCGGTTCGCGCCGTCACCCCGGGACAGATTGCCGTCGCTTACGCGGGGAAGTCAGTACTCGTGGGTGGGCGCATTATCGGCCCTGCTTGAGCTAACCGAATCCGAAAGGGTCTGGTGTTCCGCGCCCGAATCGGCTATAGTAGAAAGTAAGGAGGTTTCATTCAAATGAGCGACCATGAAGACAAGAACGCGATGCTCTATCTCCTTGCCGGCATCGGTTTGGGCGCCATTATCGGCGTAGCTGCGGGCATGCTGTTCGCACCGAAAGCAGGCTCGGAAATGAGAGAGGATATCGCCGACAAGTACCGCGAGATCAAATCCAAGACCGAAGAGTGGATTGCCGAGCAGAAGGCCAAGCGGAGCTCTAAGCACGCTGCTGGCGAAGAAGTCGGCGCTTAGGAGCCCCGTTCTTGGGAGGTTGGCGATTAGCGATTTGGGTGATCCTTGTAGGGATCACCCTCGCGTTTTTGTATATGGTTCGGGGCATTTTGTTGCCCTTTGCCGCGGCGCTTATCATTAGCGTGCTCCTCGATCCCACGGTCCGGAAGCTCCGAATGAGGGGCTACCCGCGTTCGCTGGCGATCGGCCTCGTTTTCCTCGCCTTTTTTGGGGTTCTCATCGGGATTGGGGCGTGGCTGACTCCCGTCGTGAGCAATCAGCTCGCCAACCTCCGCTCGGGAATCGCCAACTTCAGCAATGAAATCGGCGCCTCCGACCCCAACCAGAGCTTCTACATCCGGTGGAACCCCGTCGTCCGCGCACAGGGCGAAGGGCAACTCACCGCCGTGGATAAAATCCTCTCGGAAGTCGCTCCCTATCTCGACCGGATGGGACTTCCCGCCAATCGGCGCGCCATCGTCGACGAGTACATCCTTCCCTACCAACAGGAGATCGCGGAGTACGTCGAGCGTTTCTTCCAGAGCCTTTTCGGGGCGCTCCCGGCCATCGCAACCAACATCATTTTCGTGGTGATCACGCCGATGCTGGTGTGGTACATGCTCGTCGACCTCGACCGGCTCAAGCGACGCGGCGCGCTGTGGATTCCGCCTCAAATCCGCGACGAAACCTTGGACATCTTGCGCGACATCGCGCGCGTTTTCGAGAACTATCTGCGGGGCGTCACGCTGGCGATCCTTGGGTATATGACGGGAGCTTCGATCGTGCTTTCGATTCTAGGCGCGCCTTATGGGGTGCTGCTGGGCATCCTCTTTGGGGCGATCTATCTGATCCCGTTTCTTGGCGCGTTGACCTCGCTTGCGATCCTCTTCCTCGCGACCGGACTGAGCGGCAAGGAGTCGATCGTCGGAATCGCTATTGCGTCGCCTTGGACTGCTGCGGCAATCGTCGCCCTCATTTACGCCGCGTTCGACCGCACTTACGACATGATGGTCTACCCGCGCGTGGTCGGGAAATCCGTGGGCCTGAACCCGATCGTCAGTTTCTTCGTGGTCCTCAGCGGTGGGGCACTCTTTGGACTGCTTGGTATGATTCTGGCGTTTCCGCTCGCGGGTGCGGTGAAGGTCGTTCTGGATCGAATCATCAGAGTCACCACCGGCCCCGCGGAGCAGGTCAGCCTGCCCGCCTTGCCCCTGCGCCACAGAATCACTGGCTGATCGCTTCTGGCTTTGAGGGGCGGAGCACGCGGGGCATGGGCTCGTCCAAGCGCTTTTCGTCCAACCAGGTCCGAAGTCGATTCGCTAGGTTCGCAACTCCGATCCTCGCCTCTCTTGGACCAGATCGCAGCTTCGCCGCAAGCACGACCGTCGGAACCTGAAGGTAGACGGCTCTCCCTTCGATCCGCTCAATTACAAGCGACGAATCATCGTAAAGTCGTACTCCTGCGATCTCTTCCCTTCGGATTCGGGTTCGCCGAACCGTCCCGATTTCGAGGTAGTCAGGCGTAACGGCGAAACGGCATCGTGACCGCGCCCGCAGTTCCTCGTTGCGCAGTTCCAGCCGAACGCATGGGCTCCTCCAAAGGAACCTCTTCCGGCGGCCCTTCCCAAACGGCAAGCGACCCTGTTCGTAGGCCTCGACCATCGCTCGGTCGAATCCGCTTTCGAACTCGCGCTCCTCGGTTCTCATCGGCAGGCGTTGGGCCGTCCGGTGCCAGGATTCGAGATCGAGGACCTTGCCGGTCCGTTCGCGCAGCGTCGGATTCGTCGTTTGCACGAGCCGCAATCCCGCAGGGGCGTCGTCGAACTCCGAACCACAATCCGAGCACACGAACCCTGGCCCCGAACTGACCTTTCCGACCCCGATCCAAGGGAGCTGCTCGATCGGTACGGCTTGGCCCGTGTAATGCCTTGCGAACCCGAAGTAGTCGCGCCGGGCTTCGATCAGAGTGAGCATCCCCCCGTGCAAGAAGTAGTCGGACCGGCAGCTCTCACAAACCGCATTGCCCGATTCGGGAGATAGGCCAGAAGCCACGCGGAGCCACTCTTCCTCGTACTGCGAAGCGACCGGCATCCGCTTGAGGCTCGCAATCAGAGTCCAGCGTCCGTCGGACTCCGAGTCAAACTGGGACTGGCAGGCAAGGCACACCCGAACCCGCAAGGACCGGCCGCTGAACTCGCGCCATTCGGAATCGGGGCGAGCCGGCTCGCTCGAGGCGTCGGGATGGGGAGAGAGCCACCCGCCAAAGAGGTCGAAATTCGCCCGACATCTCTCACACCGCGCTTCATCGACCCGAAGCGACCACCGACCCCGCCGAAACGACAGCAGGCCCGAACGGCACAGGGGGCACACCTTGATCGGCGAATCGTTCTGGAACTCTCTCACCGGGCCCTCGTGGCAAACCGGACAGGAAGCGGGGTCGAACCTCCTTAGGCGAATCTTCGACTCGCGGCAAACCGGACACGTAAGGCGCGGAAGGGGCGACGCGCGTTCCAGAACCCCGCCGCAGGAGGGGCACTCCCGGCGCGCGAAGCGAAACGTCATCAGCCGGAGCGCTCGCTCCTCAAAGCTCTCCAGATCCTCGGGGACGGGTTCGGCGACGCCCGTTTGGGCGAGGAGTTCACCGCACTTCTCCGCGCTGTTCGGCCGCTCCTCCGGCAAAAGCGAGAGCCCAAGTTGCACAGCCCCCCAAAAATGCGCGGCCGAATCGAACGCGACTTTCGGCACCGGCACGGACACGCCCCGAAGAGGCTCGGGGGGAGCAACGCCGATGCCCAGCCGATAAAGCAGGCAGCAAAGGCCGAATACGTCGGTCGCGGCAGACCGGACGGAGCCAGGAACTCGCTGCTCGGGCGCAACGCACGAAGGAGCATTTTTCGCTCCCTCCGCCCCAAGCACGTCGCACAGCCATTGAGTTGTTTGGCCGAAAGGGCACACGATCAAGGTCCCTTCGTCCGTAATCCAGACCGTCTCGAAGTCTAGGCCCAAGAGCAGCGCTCCGCTCCGATGAACCGCTCGCAAGGTCTCGAGAAGTTGACTCGCGATCGACCTGAGCTCGTCCGGGCGGACCAGTTCCCTTTCCGAAACCCATTGCCCTAGCGGCCGTACCCTCCCTGGCCCGTCCCAAACCGTGTAAGCAGTCCCGTTTGCGAAGAACCGATCCCGAAGCTGCAGGAGATGCCTCGACGGAGTTCTTCCCAGGTGAAACGCCTCATGAAAGAAGGCGCTCCGCAACCGGTGGGCGACGTCGGGTCCCCACGCCGAGAGGTCAGCCGTGCCCCACGAGTTGAGCGGCAAATGAGGGGGCGATAGCTCGCCGATCCAACATTCATCGCCCCGTACGTGGTCTTGGGCTCGGAAAAACTTGACGATTCCCGTGGCGATCGAGGGGGAAGTCCGTTCGTATCTGCCGCTCAGGCCCCAATCGCTCCTGGCTCCGTGGGAGCCCTCGGGCGCGGTTTCGTTGAAACCTGGGCGAACAAGCATACGTCCATGTTGTACCCTCGCAGCTACGGGTCGCCGGTAAACTCCTCTTGGGTTTGAAACGATGTACAGCCTGATTCTCGCCGCTCTGCTCACGCCGATTCAGTACAACTTTCCGGCCCAGAAGCCGGTGGTGTACGAGATGAAGGTCTCGATGCAGGGATACATCCCGGTCTTGGGTGGAAACGAGGGCACGGCGGAGTTGTTTCTGGGGATCGAAGTCGGCGCCCTGCCCCCCGATTCTGAGGGCCGGCTGCGAGCCTACAACGACCTCGTCGAAGTGAAGACGGTCTTCAATGGGGCGACCCTTCCTTTCGGACTGGACAGCATCAAGTCGTTCTTCCCGAAGACGACGGTCAGCCACTCGCCGCACGGCAAGGTTCTCGCCAACGACGCGCCCGACGTTCAGCTTCCCGTGAGGCTCCCCGGACTCGACCCCAAGCGGTTCCCGGAGATCACCTACCTTCCCCTCGAATTCCCGGCCGAGGGCGTCGAAATCGGAAAGAGTTGGACGTTCGTGAGGAAGATCGGCCCGGACGACATGGTGTATACGGTCAAGACCCATTCCCTGGACGACGCGTCCGCGAAGTTCGGCGTTTCCGTACAGCAGACCTCACTCACCTTTGAAGACGAGGCGGGGGAACTCGTCGCAGAAGCCGAGGCAATTCGGAAGGTCGAAACGACGCTGACCGGCCAAGGCGAAGTTCACTTCGACCGCAAGAAGGGGATGGCGACCCAGGTTCGAGTCGTCACGCGGGCTCAGGGCAACGTGACGGACCTCTCCAGCAAGAAGGTTTCCCAGCGCCAACTGACCACCACGCTCGATGTCCGACTCCGAGGCACGGGGCCGTCCATCGAACCGAGCCCGAAGAAATCGAGCGAAGCAGCCGGGTGGAAATCGTGGCTGCAACGCGCAGCCGACTTCGCCACCAACGTCTCCCGGTCCGTGTCGATGGGTTGGAGCCTCCTCAAGGCGTTCTTGGGAATTCGCGTATCGTGACCCTAAACGAACGATGAGTGCGTTACAATGGGTGATGGAGCCGGTCGAAGACGGAGATAACCGATGAGCTTTCCCGCAGCGAGAGTTACCGACATGCATACGTGTCCCATGTCGGACGGCCCCAAACCTCATGTGGGAGGGCCCATCTTGCCTCCCGGATGTCCCACCGTCCTGATCGGCGGCCTTCCCGCTGCGCGGGTGGGTGACCTTGCAACTTGCGTCGGACCTCCCGACACGATCGTCATGGGAAGCACCACGGTCCTCATCGGCGGCCAGCCCGCGGCGCGAGTCACCAGTACCACGGCTCACGGGGGGCTCGTGATCCCGCCCGGATGTCCTACCGTCCTCATCGGAGGCTAGGCCCTCATACAGCCGATATGATGTTTGCCGGGAATCACCCGACAATTAGGTTGCACGCTATGTATCCCGAATTGGAGCCGCCCGAAGCCATCGAGACTTACAAGAAGTCCGTCCAGAAGCACCTCAAGCGGTGCCCGCTTTGCGACACCCTCAATGCGCTTCAGAACGACGAATGCGTCACCTGCGGATGGAGCGGGCAGTTTATCCGCTCGCAAGTTCACGTGGTCGACGCGTTTCTCAGGTTGCTCCAGCGGTGCCCTGGCCTAAGCTCACACCTGAACGCCGCAGCGAGAACGCCAAGACCTCGACATTCGAGATGGGCGCTGGTTCCTTCCCGAACCGCTTCCGTTTGGCAGCGGCTTTCTCGGTTGCTGCGGCAGGTTCTTGGCCGAAGAACGACCGATTTTCGCGCCTAAAATCGCGCGAGATTTCCCCACCGTCTGTGAATAAACGGCCCGCTGCGGACTCGTAGCATGTGGATAAGCCATTTCGGTTTTCCACGGGAAAAGTGTCTGTCAAAAATAATCTCGTCCAGCGCACAGACTTTCGCTATAATGGGGTTGCGACCCCAAGCGAGCCGACATGAAAGCACTGCACGAAGGACCAGCCCCACTTTATAGCGTCGAGGCCGAGATGAGCGCTCTCGGGGCAGCGATGTTTGGAGAGCGTCCGGCCGAACTCGTCCTCAAGCTCGTCGACGACGATGACTGGTACTTTCCCGCTCACCGCGACATCTATGTGGCGATGCGGCAGTTGCAGATGGACAACAAGCCGATCGACATGGTCACGGTCAAACAGGAGTTGATCCGCCGGGGCAAGTTGGAGGCGGTTGGCGGGGAGGACTACCTGATCGCGGTCGCGGAGTTCGTCCCGACGCCCGCCAATGCCGAAACGTATGCTCGACTGGTCAGGGAGGCGGCCACCCTCCGAAGACTCGAAGCTGCGGGGCACGAGATCGTGAAGGTGGTCCGCGGCCCGGACGAAACGGTCGAGGAAAAGGTCAAGTTAGCCGAACAAAAGGTGTACCAAGTGGGCATTCGGGAGATGGGTAAGGAGTTCATCCCGATGCCCAACCTCGCTGCCGACGTGATGAACGACCTCGACCTGATCTTGGAGTCAGGCTCGGAGACTCTCGGCATCACAACGGGATTTTATGACCTCGACGAAATGGTCCAGGGGTTTCATCCGGGCGACTTCGTCATCATCGCCGCGCGGCCCTCGATGGGAAAGACCGCGCTCGTCCTAAGCATGGCGCTTCACGTCGCGGAACTCGCCGCCGAACAGGGCAAGGGCTCCGTAGCGTTCTTTTCGTTGGAAATGAGCGGCAAACAGCTTGCCAAGCGGCTCGTTTCTATGCTGAGCCGAATCTCGATGCACAGCATGAGGCGTACCGACCTCAACGATAACACCCTCAAGCAACTCGCCGACGCTTGCGAACACCTCTACAGCTTGCCCATCTACGTCGATGAGACCTCCGACACCACGCCGCTCGACGCCCTCGCCAAGTGCCGGAGACTCCAGCGCGAACACGGGCTCTCGTTGGTCGTGGTGGACTACCTTCAGCTCATGCGCTATCACCGCAAGACCGAGAACCGGGTTCAAGAAATCAGCGAGATCGCCCGCTCGCTCAAGGCGATGGCGAAGGAACTCAAGGTGCCCGTGATCGCCCTAAGCCAACTCAACCGAAGCGTCGAATCGCGCGACAAGAAGATGCCGCAACTCAGCGACCTGCGGGAGTCCGGCTCGATCGAAGCGGAAGCCGACGTCGTGGGTTTGATCTATCGGGAGCAATACTACAAGGATCGGGAGTCGCCCGATGAAGCGCGCCGCGAAGCGGACCACACCGAAGTTGCGAGCATCATCATCGCCAAACACCGAAACGGCCCGACGGGGTTTGTCAAGCTGGGATTCCAAGCCACCTACGCTCGGTTCGTCAACATCAAGCTGTAGGCTCGCGGTACAGTCTCTGGGGTCGGAAAGGTTTCAATATGCGAATACTGATCGTCGGTTCAGGGGGGCGCGAGCACGCCCTTGCCTGGAAGCTTGCCCAGGAAGCTGAGGTTCATGCGTCCCCCGGCAACCCCGGAATCGCCGAGTGCGCCCAATGCCACCTGGCTTCGCCTTCGATCGCCGATCTCACGGCCCTTGCAAAGAACCTATCTCCCGACCTCGTCGTCGTCGGACCCGAGGCGCCACTCATCGCTGGGCTGGCCGACTCCCTCCGAACGCACGAAATCCCGACCTTCGGGGTCGATGCGGCTGGCGCGCAACTCGAGGGCTCGAAGGCGTTTTCGAAGGAGCTGATGCGGGCGGCGGGAGTGCCTACGGCACGGTACCTTACGGTGTCCGAAGCTGACGAGGCGCGGGAGTTCGCCCGACAGAGTTATCTCGAAGGAAGGCAGCTCGCTGTAAAGGTGAGCGGGCCTGCCCTCGGTAAGGGGGTTGCCGTCTGCGACAGCCTCGAAATGGCCCTCGAAGAGATCGATCGCGCCCTCGTGCGAGGTGAATTCGGCGAGGCCGGGCGGAAGCTCGTGCTCGAAGAGCGCCTTTTCGGACGCGAGTTCAGCCTGATGTGCCTTTGCTCAGGCGAGCGTTTTGTCAGCCTCCCGCTCGCTCAAGACTACAAGCGTGCGTGGGAGGGCGATGCCGGACCGAACACGGGAGGAATGGGGAGCTATTCGCCGGTCGAATGGGTCGACGATGGGCTCGTCCACGAGACGGAACGCCGGGTGATCGCTCCGCTTCTTACCGGGCTAAGGAATCGCGGAATCGACTACCGCGGAGCCCTCTTTGCAGGGCTGATGGTCGTGGAGGGCGAGCCGTTCTGCCTGGAGTATAACGTGCGTTTCGGCGACCCGGAAACCCAGAGCGTCATGCCCAGGTTGGGCGACGGATTCGCAGATTCGCTTCTTGGCGTTGCCCTGGGGCGTCCTCCGCAGCCGATAGCCGTGCGCGATCTCGCTTGCGTTACCGTAATCGTTGCCTCGCGGGGCTATCCCGGCGCGATCGAAAGGGGCCTCCCCATCGAAGTCGGACCGGTAGCCGACGATGCCCTCCTCTTCCACGCCGGCACCGCCGTCAGCGAGGGGCGCTGGGTGACCGCCGGGGGGAGGGTAATGGGGGCCACTGGGCTTGGACCCGACCTCCCCGCCGCACGAAGCGCCGCCTACCGAGCTGCCGAGCAGGTGAGATTCGAGGGCGCCTGGTTCCGCCCCGACATCGGCAACTGATCGCCGAGCAAGGTACGATCAAGCCCTCCCATGATCGAGCGATACTGCACGCCCGAAATGACCGCGATTTGGTCCCGCGAGTCCAAGTACAGCCGCTGGCTCGAGGTCGAAATCGCCGTGTGCGAAGCTTGGGCCGAAGAAGGCGTAATCCCCCGCGACGAACTGGACCAGATTCGATCTCGCGCTTCTTTTTCGCTGGCGAGATGTGACGAACTGGAGAAGGAGACCCGGCACGACCTGATGGCTTTCGTGCGAAACGTCAGCGAGAACGTGGGCCAACCCGCTGCTCGGTGGATTCACTTTGGGATCACGAGCTACGACGTGATCGACTCCGCGCTCGGGATGATGCTCCGGGATTCTTGCGACCTCGTTCAGAACTCCCTCGCAAACGTTCAAGTTTCGATTTTGAACTTATTCAACCAACACGGAGGCGTACCCTGCATCGGCCGCACGCACGGTATCCACGCCGAACCGATTACGTTCGGACATAAACTGCAAGGTTGGAGCAAAGAGTTAGATCGCTCCCGCAATCGGGTCGAAGCGGCGAAGGGCGAAATCGCCGTCGGCAAAGTCTCTGGCGCTGTCGGGATTCACGCCCATGTCTCTCCGGCGATGGAATTCAGGATTTGCAAAGGTTTGGGGCTTCAACCTGACCCTAACAGCACGCAGATCGTCGCGCGTGACCGCCATGCGAACCTCCTTTGCGCGTTGGCGGTTATGGCCGGCAGCGTCGAACGCATCGCCACCGAACTCCGTAACCTTCAACGCACGGAGATCCTCGAGGTCCAGGAAGAGTTTGCCAAAGGTCAAACGGGCTCGAGCGCGATGCCGCACAAGAGGAATCCGTGGAACTCGGAGACTCTTTGCGGGTTGGCACGAGTGGTTCGCGGCAACGCCCACGCGATGCTCGAGTCCGTGATGACGTGGCATGAGCGCGACCTTTCGAATAGCTCGCTCGAACGAATTGTACTGCCTGATACTTTTCAACTTATTCACTTCATGCTCGTGCGGCTCTCACGAATCCTCGATGGACTGGTGGTTTTGCCTGAGAACATGGACGCCAACCTGAGGAAGATGGGTGATTTGGTCTTCAGCGAGCACCTGATGGTCGCATTGATTCGCGCAGGTTTATCGCGTGAAGATGCCTATAAGAAGGCACAGCAGCACGCCGCGCGCGCATGGGATGGCGTGGACTTCCGAACGTCCGTCTGGGAAGACTCGGAAATCCGCGATCGAATCGGAGACGAGGAACTGAAACTCGTGTTCGACCTTGCGCATCACCTTCGACACGCTCCCCAGAACATCGGATGAGAAACGCCGACGCGAGATCGGTCCTTCGAACCCGGCAAAACGCGAAAGGGCCAATGCGCGTCAGAAAGGTTGTGAGAACGTCGATCTTCGCGCTGGTTTGCCTTCTGTCGGCTTGGAGTTGGGCGCAAACGCCCCCAACGGCCCCGCCGCAACCGATTCGTCTGCAGGTGCGTCACGCCGACCCTTGGGTCATCAAGCTGATGCTCGAAGGCGGCAGCGTGGTTTCGCCGGAGATGAGCACGCTTTTCGGGTTCTTGGGAGCGCCGCCGAACACCGGCAATGCGGTCAACCGCCTCTTCCAGAATGGGACCCTGATCGTCAATCCGACCGACAACAGCATCTGGTTCTTCCCCGATAGGCCATAGTCGCCCCGCCCTTGGCCCCCAAGAAAGGCGCCCTTAGGCATATTTGACAGCTTTTCGCCGCGCTGCCCACCGGCCCACGCCGAAAGCAGGGAAGTTTGACAAAGTCCAGGAACCCAAGGGCGATTCGAGTTGTTGGATAGACCGGCAGGTACACTCCGCCCAATTCATGCTCCGGGGCAGGCGCAACCACAGGGAAGCCTTCGAGCGCGAAGCGGAGCGGGTGTTCTCGTCACTTTTCGGAACCGCTTTGCGATTGACTCGTTCGCGCGAGGAGGCCGAAGACCTAACGCAAGAAGCCATCGTACGGGCGTACGAGGCGTTCGAGAGGTTCGACGGCGCTAATTTCAAGGCTTGGATTCTTCGGATTCTGACGAACCTGTTTATCAATCGGTATCGCCAGAAGCAACGGACGCCTTCGACGGCATCGCTCGAAGAAGACGGCATTTACGAGCCTATGGCGCCGGAGGGCCTTGAGCCAGACCGGGAGTTGTTCGACCAACTCGTAGGAGAGGAGGTCGAGGCGGCGCTCGGCAACGTGCCCGAGGACTTCCGAATGGCGGTGGTGTTGAGCGACATCGAAGGACTGACGTACCAAGAGATCGCCGACGCTACCGGAGTGCCGATTGGGACCGTTAGGTCCCGACTTGCGCGAGGAAGGGCGATTCTGAGGCGCGAACTGGAATCTTATGCGCGAAAAGAAGGTTATTTGAAAGAAGGAACGATTGAATGAGCGATTGGCTCGAAATCCACGCATTGGCTGATAACGAACTGGACGCCGAATCAGAGGCTGAAGCCCGAAAGGCGGTCGAGGGCTCGCCTGCGGCGGCCTCCGAGTACCGATCTGTCCGGACGGTCAAGGAAACGCTCGCATCGAAAGCGGTCCAGGCCGAGGTTTCGGACGCTTGGAAGAAGTGCCGAGGTCGGCTCGATGAAATCGACAAGACGCACCGCGCCGAGTCGTTTGTGGGCAGGTTCTCGTGGGCGTTGAGCGGCCTTTTCGTGGTGGCCCTCGTCTCGACCGCGATCTACAATCGCACCGTCAACCCCCAAGCTCTCCGCACAGGCGATGTGGCTCGGATGGTGGCGGGTTTAGCTCCGCAGTATTCCTCGAGCCAGGGGCAGCCCCAAGACATGAGCACATGGGTGAAGAGCTCCCCCGTAACGCTCGACACTGGCAGCCTCAAGGTCATGGCTTACGCCGAGGGGCACTACCGGGAGCATCCCGTGGCCATGATTCAGCTTTCTGACCGTGAGGGGAATCTCGCTCTCGTGGTCGTTCGAGGCGCGGGAAGGCTCGAAGGCGGCGAACCGATGCTGGGCTACAGCGGCTATCAGTCGGGCCAGATCGATACGCTCAACTTCGTTGCATGGCAGGATCGGGGTTACAGCCTGATGATTATGGGTCCCCGGCCGCATGAAGACCTTCGCAGCACGGCAGAGTCCATCCGACTTCGGTAGCTTAGGTGCCCGCGCCGCCAGCCTCCCCACCAGCACCAAGGCCGCCCAGAGAGTATCTGAGCGGCCTCGGTAGCTTGTAGTAAGGCTGGGACCGAATTACCGATCGACAGGCGGATCGGCCTTGAACGGCTTCCCGGCCATCTCTTTGAGCTTGGCTCGCTGCCCGTCGGTGAGCACCTTGCCCAGTTCCGCATCGAGAACCTCGCTGTTCTTCTGCATCCTCTCTCGAAGTTGATCGCGGTCCATTCCGCCATCGCGCATCTCTTGGAACAGGCTCTGATTCGCCTCAGCCTGCTTGGCCTGTAAGTCGGCGATTTTGGCCTTCTGCTGGTCGTTGATGCCGAGTTCCTTTTGCACGTCGGGCATCGTGATCGCTCGGTTGCCGGCGAGTTGAACGCGAATCTCGAAAAGTCGCTTCGACTGCTCAGGAGTGAGGATCTTGTCGACCTCCTTCTTCTGAGCGGCTTGGTACTTCTCCATCATCGCCTGCATCTCTTGCCGATCGGGAGGACCGCCCCCTCCCATCATGTCCTGCATGGCGGCTCGAATCTCTTCTCGAGACTTCTCTTGCAGCGCCTGCAGCTTGCTCTTTTGGTCGGGCGTGAGATTGAGGTCCCGTTGGACGTCTTCTCGATTCAGGAGTCCAAGGCCGCTCGTGTCCGAACCGCCAAATTGTCCTCCAAACCCTCGCTGGCCTCCGAAGCCCCCTCGGCCCTGGCCACCGCCTTGGGCCGGTGCAAGCGCTGCCGCTGCCGCCAAAGCGCTCACCGCCAGAATGGCAATCACTGATCGTTTCCAGTTCATAGTCGTCATCTCCTACCTGTCTCGCATCCCCCGCTTAGGGAGGGGAATTCGTTTAGCGTCCGCCTCCGGGGGGAGGAGTCGCGCCCCCGTGCCCCGTGGTCGTCGTTGGCTTGCTCGGCGGGATCGCGCCCTTGACGGCTTTCTGCGACTCTTCTGAGAGCTTGCCCTGCCCCTCTTCGCGGAGCTTCCGAGCGTCCTCGTCACCCTTTACGACTCGCGGGGTCAAGAAGACGAGCAGTTCGGTCTTGACGTCCTGCTTGTCCGTCGATCGGAACAGGTTGCCGAGCACGGGGATGTCGCCCAGAAGCGGCACCTTCTTGACCGTCGACGACACGGTGTTGCGAATAATGCCGCCGAGAATGATGGTCTCGCTGTCGCGAACGGAGACGACCGTGTTCGCCTGCCGCTGATTGATGATGGGCGCGTTGAAGCTCGTGAACCCCTGGAGGTCGTTCGCCGTCTGGTCGATCACCATCGTGACGTAGCCGTTAGCGGTGATCCGCGGGGTGACGGTCAGGACGATCCCCACGTCCTGGAACGCATAGGTGAACGTGAGGTTGCCGTTGATGTCCTCACGTGAACTGAGCACGTAGGGCACCCGCTGGCTGATGTTGATGACGGCTTCGGAGTTGTTCGATGTGAAGATTCGGGGGGTCGAGAGCACGCGGAACTTCTGATCGGTCTGCAGCGCGTTCATGAAGGCCGTGAGCTTCCCGCCAGTGATCGTATACCGAAAGCCTTGCAGCGCCGGAGTTGCGGTGGAAAGCCCGAAGCCCGTGCCCCCGGTTTGAGTCGTTCCCGGATCGCGGAAAGCGGGTGAATCTGTGAGATTCCACTCCACGCCAAGCTTCGAAGACGAGTCCAGCGTCGCCTCGACGATGATGGTCTCGATCATCACCTGCTCGGGGATCTTGTCCAGCTGTTCGAGGATCGACCGAACGAGGTCCACGTTATCCGGCGAGGTCACCACGATCAGGCTGTTCGTGTTGAGGTCCGGGATGATTGTGATTTGGCCGGTGAGATCGCGAGTGTTGACGATGCGGCCCTGGTCGTCCCGACCTTGGGGCGCGGAAGTGCCCTGTTGCTGCCCGCCGAACGTACCGAAGCGGCCGCCTTGCTGAATCATGACTTGCGTCATGAGTTCGCCCGCGTTGGCGTTCGGGTCCTCGAGGAGCAAGCCCAGTTCGCGGTCCGGGTCGTATTCTTCCTCGAAGCTTCGGCCGCCGCCCGTATTGCGGCCGCCCGTGTTCTGGCCGCCCGGCTGCCGATTGTTCTGGTTATTCCGGTTGCCGGACTGGGTCGTTCCCGTACGGCCGAACTGGTTGTTGCGGTTGACGTTGTTACCCGTGTTGCGCGTTCCAAAGGCCTGGCTCAGCAGCCCGGCGACGTCGTCAGCCCGTGCATTGGCCAGCGAGACCACGAATGTCGAGGACTCCAGCTTGACCTCGGTATCCAACTCCTTGATGACGTTCCCGACCAGCGCGTGGTTCTCCTCGGTGGCCGTGACGATGATCGAGTTCGTTCGAGCGTCGGTCACAACGGTCCCAAACGAGGCTTGCGGTGAACCAAATCGCATCGCCTGCTGAATCCGCTGCTCGAACGGCACGTTGGCGGTCCCGATTCCCCCACGGCCGGTTGGCGCGGTGGCGGTCAGTACGTTTTGAACTGCGGGAGCGATCTCTGCGGCAATTGCAAACTCAAGACGGTAGACCTTGGGGGTCATCGGCAGGTCGCTCTGCTTGTCCAATTCCTCGATGAGCGAACCGACCTGGCGTTGCTCGGACGAAGGCGCGTTGACGATCACGGAGTTGGTATAGTCGTCGCTCGAAGCCCGCACCACCGATCCGCCCCTCCCAAAGCTCTGGAAACCGCCTCGGGTGTTGCGGCCCTGAAACCCGCCCCGGTTCATTTGCGTGCCGCCGCCACCAAACATCTGCATGAGTTGCTGCATCGGGTCTTGCACCGTCGCAAACACTTCGTTCACGACCCTCGATACCTGACTGGCGTTGGCGTACTTGAGCGGGTACACCTTGAGGTTCGTTTGGCTGCCCGAGAACATCGACTGGATCGCGCCCATGTCCATGCCCTCAAACGGGTTGCCGCTTCGGCCCCGATTGTCTTGGCCCCGCGTGTCGCGCTTTCGGATGATGAGGAGCGAACCTTCCTTTCGCATGTCGAAGCCCTTCAGGCTGACGACCGCGTTCAGAATCTCGAACGCCTCGTTCAATGTGGCCGGTTTGGCGCTGGTGACCGTGATGGGGCCCGTAAGCTGGGGGTCCTTGACGATCGTGACGCCGGACGCCTTGGTCAGGGCCGCGATCACGGCATCGACGTTCGCGTTCTTGAAGTCCAGCGTGATTCGCTTAGTAGCGTCGAGCTTGAACGATTCCCAGGGCTTCGAAGAGCCGCCCTGCGTCCCTCCGCCGAAGTCGAACTGAGCGAAACTCAGCGCTGAAACCAGCGCGAGAATCGCGATCCACGTCCACCTACTCTTCTTCGTTCGCATCTTGATCCATCCTACGGTTGTTGTTGCTAAAATCGTTACCCGTTGGCTCAGGCCTGAGCGCAACTCCTCGCCCGATCTCCCCAGATACCGGTGGAGCGAAAGGACGCAAAGCCCCCGAACCGCTCGGGGTCAGTTCCTCGTACTCTGTTACGGGAGTCAGTGTCGCCGTCCGGCCTGACCTCCCTTGAAGAGTCAGCGAATCTGGCCCGATCGACTGCACGGAGCAGGACTTCCAACTCTGCCCTGCGCCCAAAAACACCCACTCGCCGCTCGACTTGTTTTCCACAAGCGCTCTCGGAACTCCGTCCTCGACGAACCGGCCCGTAAACACCCAATCGACCTCGCCGCCCGCGAATTCTGCGGGTACGACGTTCGGCCCGATGGCGGACCCGCCCGATCGCGCCACCACAGGCATAAACGCGTCCCGAGGGGGCTCGTTCAGTCGGTCGAACTTCGCGCTGTAGTCCTCTTCGGTGAACCCAGCGGCCTTGGCTGCCTTCGGCCGCGGAATCGACCGCGACTTCTGGCCAGCCGTGGGCTCCGACGAGGTCATTACCCACGCCGCCACAACGACAATGCCCAGCCCACCATAGATAAGTTTTCGGTTCATTTGTGCCATTTATCGCTGCTCCGCAAGGCTCCCAGTTCCCGCGCTGGCCGCTTGGTTGTTCGCCAATGGCCCCTCGGTCGAGCGGACGGGCTTCGAGCTTTGATACGCTCGTGCCTCGACGGTCGCGTTGACTTTGTCCGAAGACCCATCGGCGCTCGCCAGTTGCACCCTAACTACCGACAGGCGAGAAGGCTTGGTTTCCAGCCGCCTGAGAAACTCGTGGACGTTGGGGAACGGTCCTTCGAGCGACATCGTGTAGGCGAGGGTGACCACTCCTTCGGCCTCGCCGGGTCGTTGAGGACGAAACGTGGCCAGTTTAACTCCACACTCCTGGGCGATCTCGGTCGCCGAAGCGAGAGCGTCCGCGCTCACCTTTCTGGGATCGCCTTCCCAAGCGTAGGTGGCGATGAGGTCCTTCGCTTGAGCCTGGCGCTCCCGAAGGTCCTTAAGGCTTGCTTCCAGTTCGGCTTCCTCCTTGGCGCGCTGGAGCTTCGATTTCGCGGGCGCGGGCTCTGGCCAGAAGAGGTCAAACCCCACCGCGGCGACCCCGATGAGGATCGCCAAGGCGAGGATCGCGCTCGCGCCCGAAAGGTGAGCGAGGTTCTTCAGACTCACGCCTTCACCCCCTTCTTCTGAGCTTCCGAAATCGGAATGTTGCCCACGGCATGAAACGTGATGGAGAAGTTGACGACGGGCGTGTCTGCGATCACGCCGTTGTTGGCGAAGACCAGCTTGACATCGCGGAACCGATCTTGCGCCGAGAGATATTCGAGGAATGCGGAGATCGACTCGTTGGCCTTGGACGTTCCCCGAATCGTCACCGGCTTGCCCCGCTCAAACGAAAACCCGGTGAGCCACAGGTCGTCGGGCGTCCCCTGCCCCACGACCGTAAGGACGTCGGAGGCGGTTTGGGCAGGTTCGAACGAGCGTGAGATCGGTGTCGCCATCCGCTGCATCTCGTTGAGCCCGTTCTGAAGCGTATCCCGCTGCCGCTTGAGGCGAGCCGTCTTCGAGTTCCACGCCGAATCGGATTTCTTCGCCGCAGCCCTCATATCGCTGTAGTCGAGCCCCACCCAGGCGCAAAGGAGCAGCGCAGCTGCAAGCCCGAGTACGGCAAGTCGAGTCTTCGCAACCTCCTTTTGCTGCTTGCGCTTCCGCGACTCCTCGGGCAACTCCAGCTTGACCCCCAAGCGGTCGATGTCGGCGCCCGCAAGCAGGGCTAAGGTGCTTTCGCCGGGCCGGAACTGCGCGCTCGGCAAGTCGAGATTGCCGGCGACGATCACGTCGGCGGGTTGGACGCCGGAAATGCCGAACGTTCGCGCGATCTCCGTTTCGATCGTCTCGGCGTCCTCGGTTGCGGGCGCGATTCGGCTGTAGACGAGTTCGCCGTTGTCGATGATGTCGATGGCCAACCCCTCAGGCGCGACTTCGACGACCGCACAGGTCATCGCTCCCAGCTTCTGCGCCATCAGGGCGGAGCCAAACGCCGCCGGAACTACGTGTTCAACTCGGAGCCCAGCTTCGGCGAAATCGGCAAACACCTTTCGCAGCGTCGCCAGAGGAACGGCGTCCACAATGGCCAGCCTGCCTTCGGGGGTCACGTCGTTCGTCAGTCGGAACCCGAACGCAAGCTCTTCAGCCTTGATCGGAAACAGTTGCCCGATCTGAACCGACAGCATCCGTTCGACTTCTTGAGGCGAGATGTTGGGCACTCGCAGCGACCGAATGAAGGCGGTGCGACGTGAGAGACAAGCCACGACCGCGCGCGAATCGAGCGCCTGCGCGGCCTGCTTGAGGGACCGAAAGTCCCGAGTCGCGCCCACCGCGGGGTCATAAAAGGTGATCTCCGCCGATGCGGTCCAGCGGACGACGGGCAAGGCTGCCTTGGGCTTACTCATGAGTTCCCCCAAACGCTCACGTCTGCGGTCGGAGCGCGATTCCAACGCCAGAGCGTGTACACGTCGGGCAGCGCAGGTTTCCGCACCTTTCTCAGTACCGGCTGTCCTTCCACGATCTCGACTACGGCTTCGAGAGCCGTCTCCCTCGATCCGAATTGCCCGATCACCCTCACCACGAACGTCTGAGAACCCAGCGTCAGCAAGTCGATGCTGCTCGCGAGGACCTCAGGGGTGAGTCCAGGGATCGTCGTTAGCTCTCCCAGAGTCTGGAGCCCTCCGCTCTGCTGACGAGAAGCCATCGCAGACGAAATATCGGGAGTAAAGCCTGGGATCGAGTTCAAAACGGCTTCCGATGCTGTATTCACGTTGATTCTTCCCACTTGGGTTGTGGCTTCGCCGACGCGGCAATTGTCGAGAATGGCGGCCGCGTCGTTGATGTTCATTCCAGGCAGAAGTAATACATCGCCGAAGCCGGTGAACGTTCCCACCTGGTTCCTTCGCTGGACGATGGCTTGCGCGATTCCCTGCGAGACGCCGACCTGAGCGAGTTGTTGAGCCGAAGCGGCGTTCAAGTCGAGCCTAGCTTGGCCATCAGGCCGAGTACCGATCGGCGACCGAGAATCGACCGTGGCAAGCTGAATCATTAGCGGCTGCTCTTCGGGTCCCCCTTGCACGAGATACTGACTCGTCACAACTTCCTGCGGGATCGAATACAGCGTCTGCGGCGTGAAACCCTTGACCAGGAGCACTTCGTCGACCGTGTCCATCGGCCTCAAGGCGGCGTTGTAGGGGTTGGCCAAGCTGTTGTAGTACTCGTCTTTCGCTCCCTCCGGACGGGCATTCAGGTCGCCGGAACGCCAGTCCAACAGGCTGTCGATCTGCTCCGAAGTGAGTGGGAGCCGGTAAAGCTGCTCTTCGGCCGCGGTGTTAAGGTTGATGAAACTGCAGGCGTCCACGATCTCAAACCGAAACGCGCCCTGTCCCACGAGGAACCGCTGATCGCCCACCTCGCCGGACGTATACCAAGCGTCGGCGGTCGAAATCAGCGTCGGGTCGATCGTGGGGTCGGCGAGAACCCCCAGCGCGTATTGGATTCCGGCATCGGCAAGCAGTTCGGCCCGCCGACCCTCGATGCGGTTGCGGATCGAACGCATCTCGGCGTGCTCGCGGACGCTGAACGCCACGGCTAGGGTGATGAGACCGGTCAAGACGACGAGCCCCAACACGAGCCCACCGCCGCGCTGAGTTCTTCGAACCCTCCTCATGGCTGCGTCGTACCTCCGAGTCCGGCAGGGTTCTCAGGCGTAACGTCGCTGGCCGGCAGCCGAATGACCAGCACCCTACGCTCGGTCGGTCGCTGGCTCAACACATACGTGATTCGAACAGACGCAGGCAAGCGAGGAGGGTCCATCGCCGTGGTGTCCCAATAGGGCGTCCACGTCGTCCCGTCCCAAAACTCGAACACCATCGCGCTGACGTCCTCGTTCATGACGCGCTCCCATCCGCCCTGATAGGGGTCGCCATCGGAGGGGCGTTGCTCGCGGACAAAAAGCCCCGAAACGTCGGGCGCCTCACCCACGGGAGTCGTCTGCAGCGAGATTTCGGCGAGCCCTCCTTGAGGGCCGTACTGCTCGTTGAGCGTCTCGAAGTCGCCTTGCGCGCCGATGAAAGCGCCGTTCGGTTGGAGGCCCGTTGAAGTGAAAATGAGCATGTCGGGCAGGTCGCCGAGGTCGGAAAGCTCGGAAGCCGAACCCGAAGAGAAGGCGATGAAGTAGCTGGGGCTTACGACGCTGTCCGCGCTCAAGAAGCAGCTGCCGATCAGCTTCCGGAGTTCGTCGTCGAACCGCTCGATCCGCGCTCGCTCTTCCTGTGCGGGAATCACCTGCTCCTGAACCACCAAAGCGGTGCGAAAGGTCTGGACGAGCCCGGCCGCGAGGATCGCCATGATCGCCACCGATACGATCAGTTCGATCAGCGTGACGCCTCTACTGAGCCTGCCCACAGTCAAGGTCCACCCTCCCCGGTTCCCGCATCGACGGGGGGTTCATAAATTAGAGCATAGGCCACCTCTTCCATCTGCTTCCCTCCTGGAGAGGCAACGATGGTCACCGTAAGGGCTTCAAGGTTCTCAACCCCGGTGGGATCGACTTGCGCGCTCCACTCGTAGGTGGGAAACCCGTAGTCTTCGAGGTCTCCGGAAAGCGCGGAGAGGCGGTAATCGCGCGTCGACCGCAATTCCTCCAGCTTCTGGATCGCGAGTCGCTGAAGAGTCTCTCGCTCCCGAAGGATCGTGTCCGACCGAATCATCCCGCCCAAGGCGCCTAACACCGCGGTGATGCCGAGCCCGACGACTGCGAGCGTGACGATCAACTCGACCAGCGTAAAGCCCCGGGTCCTCATGGCCCGACCCTCTGTTCGAGTTCGCCCGCCTGCCACCTCTCGGCGGTCCGGTCGGGCAGCGCGCCCGCGACGAACTTACCCAATCCGCGGTTGGGGTCGATCTCGATCGATTCGACCCCCCCATATCCCGTGTCGAATTCGATCCCGCTAGGCGTCGCAGAACCGTCGCCGTAGAACTCGGCAATCCACTCCGAACCTGCCGTGTCTGCGAATCGGTGGACGAACCTCGTGGCATCGACGGCCTCGGGCAGCTCCACGAACCAGTTGCGCGTATCGCCCTCCCCAAGTTCCGCCACGATCCGCCGGTCGGCGTCTTCGTACCGAAGCGTGAGGGTCGAGGCGGTCTCGATCGCGTGCTCCCGAACGCGTCTCGTGAGCGCCTCGAACTTCATCTTGAACGACCGCCAATCCTCGCCCGCTCGAACGGCGGTCATCCGCACCACGAGCGCCGTCGCCAGTAGCGCAAGCAACACGACGACGATCGACATTTCGATGTACGTGAATCCGCGCCTAGTCAATGCCTTCGATGATGTCGGCGTCGTTGCCTTCGCCGCCTTCGACGCCGTCCGCGCCAAACGAGTAAAGGGCGAACGTGTCATCGCCCAAGAACTCATAGTTGTAGGGGCTGCCCCAAGGATCGTTCGGGATTGGGTTGACCGTATAAGGCCCTCGCCAATCGGTCACGTCGGCGGGCTGAGATCGAAGCGCTTCGAGACCCTCTTCCGTCGTGGGGTAGCGGCCCGTATCGGTCCGAAACACCTGAAGCAACTTGCTCACGTTCTGAATGTCGCTCAAAGCCCGTGACCTCTTGGCTTCGTCCACGCGCGTAAAGTACCTCGGTACGATCATCGCCGCCAAAATGGCCAGAATCAAGATCACGACGAGCAATTCAATGAGAGTAAAGCCCCTCTTCCGCCCGTTTTGTTGCATACGATTGTTCCATTTCATGGTTCGTTATTTACTCCAACTCTCCCAGATTATTTCACCAAATTCTGCGCTTCGAAGATCGGAAGCATGACCGAAAGCACCACAAATCCCACGAATACGCCCATGACGACGACGATGAGCGGCTCGAACATGGCCGTCATCCGCCGGACGCCTGTATCGACCTCAAAATCTAAGCTGTCGGCGACCCTCGACAGCATTGTGGGGAGGTCCCCGGTCTCTTCGCCGATCGCCACCATGTGGGTCAGCACCGGGGGAAAGGCGCCGGTCGAAGACATCGCGTGGTGGAGGGCCTCGCCGTCCCGAACTTGAGTCGCTACGTCGTCGGCCACGCTCTGGATGAGTCTATTGCCCGAGGCCATGCCCGAAAGCCTAAGCGACTCCAAGATCGGCACTCCGCCATAAATCAACGTCGATAAGACGCGAGAAAACCGTGAAATCACGGCCTTCCCTACGATCTTTCCGGCCGCCGGAAGCCTCAGTAGCACGCGGTCTCTCATGATCGCCCCCTGTTCCGAGAGTACCGCCGCCCGATAAAACACGAACGCGCCGACAACGACGCCTACGATGAGCATCCAGTTCGCCGACAAGAAGTCCGTGAAATCCAACAGCAGCCGCGTGCTGGCCGGGAGGTCGGTCCCCAAGTCCTTGAAAACAACCGAAAGCCGGGGCAACACGAAGGTCAGCAGGAACACGATCACGCCCGCCGCGACGGTGGTCAGGACGGCAGGATAGATCAGGGCAGAGACGATTTGGCTCCGGCGAGTGACTTCGCGCTCTTGAAAGTCGGCCAAGCGAGCCGCAACCTCAGCGAACTGGCCGCTCGCCTCACCCGCTCTCAGGGTCTCGGTGAAGATGGGGGAGAAGAACTTCGGGAACTTCGCGAGGGCTTGGGAGACCGGAAGGCCGCCGCGCACATCCTCGAGCGCTCCCTCGGCGACTCTCATCAGCGCCGGGCTTTCCGATTGCTCGCCCACCACCTGGATCGCGCGGTCGAGCGGCAGCCCCGCAGCGGCAAGGTCCGCCAGTCGCCGCGTGAACAGCGCCAAGTCGGCTCGGCTCGCCCTTCCGGTGATCGCGCGTGGCGCGCCGGGATGGGTCGGAGCCGACGATTCGCGCAGGTCGAGTACGAATCGGCCCTCGGCGAGGATCGACGAAATCGCGCCGTTCCGGTCGGGAGCCGTGATTGTGCCCGACACCTTCTTCCCCGAAGGCTCGACCGCGACATAGGAGAACGTCGTCACCGACGCTCACCCCCCTGTTCGAACCGCAACGCGCCCCTCCTCAAAACTCCTCTCTCTGGCAGACTCGAAGGACTTCCTCGGGCGTCGTTCGTCCATCGAGGACCGCAAGCTTGCCGTCCCCAAGCAACGTCCTCATGCCTTGGTTCTTCACCGCATAGTCTTTGATCACGCTCGAAGAAGCGTGTTCGACGGTCATACGCCGCACGGGTTCATCGACCACCAAGAGTTCGAAGACGCCCTGCCGACCCCGAAAGCCGCTTCCGCTGCACTTATCGCAACCCTTCCCCCGCATGAGCTTCGCCGACGCCGCTTCCTTATCGGAGATGCCGACCGCTCGCAGAGCCTCCGGCTTTTCTTGGGATGGCTCCGAACAATGGGGACAGTTCCGGCGGACGAGTCGTTGGGCCAGAACGCCAATCATCGAACTCGCCGCAAGGTAGGGCTCGACGCCCATATCGAGCAGCCGCGTGACCGCACCTGCGGCGTCGTTGGTGTGGAGCGTGCTGAACACGAGGTGGCCGGTCAGAGAGGCGTGAACCGCGATCTCGGCGGTTTCGTAGTCTCGAATCTCACCCACCATAATCACGTCGGGGTCCTGCCGGACGATGCTGCGAAGGCCATTGGCGAACGAAAGGCCGATGTTGGCGCGAACCTGAATCTGCCCGATGCCGGGGACCTGGTATTCGACCGGGTCTTCGATCGTCAGGATGTTCTTGGAAGGGGAATAGATTTCTTGGAGGGCGGCATAGAGCGTCGTGCTCTTTCCCGAGCCGGTCGGTCCGGTGCTCAGGATGATTCCATAGGGCATTTCGATCACGCGCCGGTAGCGCTCAAGCTGGTCCTTCCGCATCCCAAGCTCTTCAAGCCCGAGCATCGCCGTGCCCTTATCGAGGATGCGCATCACGCCGCGCTCGCCAAACACCGTGGGCACGATCGAAACGCGAACGTCGATCGCTCTGCCTGCGATCGTGAGCTTGATGCGGCCGTCTTGCGGCAGCCGCCGCTCGGCGATGTTCATTTCCGCGAGGATTTTGATGCGGGAGATGAGCGCCGCGTGCATCCGTTTCGGAGGCTTCATTACGTCGCGGAGCATCCCATCGACGCGGTAGCGCACCTTCACCTCGCGCTCATAAGGTTCCACGTGAATGTCGCTCGCGCCGTCCCGAACGGCCTGCGCAAAGATGAGGTTCACCATCTGGACGACCGCGCTTTCGGCGGCCATCTTTTGGAGGTCGGCAAGATCGACGGTGTCATCGAATTCGGTGGGACCCGCCTCGTCGGAGTGCAGACCGGCCAGCATCCCTTCGAGGAACCTCTCCTCGATCCTGACGCGGAGGAAGCTGGGGTCGGCGCGAACCGGGCGCACCGGCATTCCCAACAGGATCCCAAGGTCGTCGACGGCGGCGAGAGAGGCCATCGAGGCGACTGCGACGATGAGAATCCCCTCTTCGACGTACAACGGCAGAACCTGGTGCTTGAGCGCGAACTCGCCCGGCGCCTTGTCGACGGCCGCAGGGTCGATCTTGATCGCCTCAAGATCGACATAGACCAGACCGTTTCTGGGGTCGTCGAGCGTCTCGATCGCCCCGTTGGACAGTTGTGGGTTTTCAGGTTCGAAAGTACTCATTCTCGTTGGGCCAGTTGTCGCCTCAAAGCAGTACGAAGAACTTCCGCAATTCCTCACCCATCCCATGAATTCGTGGGTCGAACGCCCGGTCGTTCCCTTTTTGCCTGCCAGCGTTCGGCACGAATCGGAGCTCAGACTCGCCGTAACGGGTCCATTCGGCGATACGTCCAGACAACGAGACGACCGGGCAAACGAGGGAAAGATGCTGTTTCGAGTTCTGTTTTCGTCAATTCTTGCGGCGCTCGGCCTCAGTCAAGAGGTCGAAGTCAAGCCCTACATGACCCTTCGCGGCTCCGACAGCAAGGTCGTGACGAGGGAGTACCGTCTCATCTCCTCTCATTCCGAATGGGACGCGCTCTGGCACAGGCACTCTGGGAAACTCGAAACCTCCGAGAAGCAACGCGGATTCCGAGTCGACTTCAAAGCCTACCGCGTGATCGCGATCTTCCAGGGCAAGGGGTGGAACTCGCGCGGCGTGGTCGGGACGCTCCACGAAACAGACGGCGGATTGAGGCTTCGATTCGACGAACTGACCTACCAGACGTTTGGGCCTGACGGCGGCGGCGTGCGGGTTGCGGCGTACGGATTCTTCGTCGTTCCCAGGTCGTTCGACAGGGTGGTCTTGGAGGAAAACGTTCAGGGAATCATCGGCGATCCGCCCGTATGGAAACCCCGAGGCGCCTTGCGTTTACAGGCCGCCTCCATCATTCCAAAATAGTCCACTTAGGCGGATCTGGTCCAAGAAAACGCCGATCTGCGCGAGACGGCCGTCTTATGAGTGATTCCACTCGGATGGGTGATCTATGCTCACGTCAACGTTTCTCTTCGTCGTACTCGGAGTTCAAGCCATGCAAAACCCACAACAGCCCACGATGGGGCTTGGCGCCTTGGCCCGGCCGCAACCCGGCCGAAGCATGAGGTCTACCTCAACCTTTCGCGAAGGTCCCGATGGGAAGTACCTCCGCACAGCCAAGCCAAAAGGCGACCTCGAAGAAAAGAGCAACTACGACAACTTCCGGGTTCCGCCGGGCGAGACTCACACGTTGCTCGACGTCGAGGGACCGGGCGTAATCACCCACATCTGGATCACCTTTCTCGGCCCCGAACCTCAAGGATGGGCGCCGAACGGCTCCGCGTCGCACCAAGATATGCTGCTGAGAATCTACTGGGACGGGAACGAGAAACCCGCTGTCGAGGCCCCAGTCGGCGATTTCTTCGCAAACGCCTTTGGCAAAAGGAGCGAGGTGATCAGCCTACCAATCATCGTTGAGGACGGCGATTCCTACAACTCGTTCTGGCACATGCCGTTTCGCAAGTCTGCGCGCGTAGAAATCGTCAACCAAGGGGAGCAAAACATCAACCTGCTGTATTACAACATTGATTGGATCAAGTTGGACTCTCTCCCCCAAGATACGCCTTATTTCTATGCTCAGTACCGGCAGGAATACCCGGTCGAACAAGGCAAAGATTACCTCGTTCTGGAAACAGAAGGCAAGGGCCACTTGGTCGGCGTCACTTTGGCCGTCCGCACCCGAAGTCCTTCATGGTTTGGCGAAGGCGACGAAAAGATCTACATCGACGGCGAGGCCGAGCCCTCGATTTGGGGTACCGGCACGGAGGATTACTTCCTTTCTGCATGGGGCCTCAAAACGACCAGCACTCCGTACTTCGGCGTGCCGTATTTCGATCAATGGGGCATTGTCGGCGGGCACACGAGCGCGTATCGGTGGCACATCAACGACCCCATCGTGTTTCAAAAGGGCATCAAGGTGACCTTCGAGCACTTTGGGTGGATCTCTCCCGACGAGAACCCTGACTACAGGTCGATGAGTTGGAACGAGCGACAGGACGATTATTCGAGCGTTGCCTATTGGTATCAGGTAGGCCCTTCGACGTTTACCGCAAGGGCGCCTTCGGGAGCGGAACGAAGACTCCCACCTATCGAGCGCATCGCGGCTTACGCAAGGGACGGCCACACGCACGGGGAAGGCTCATCGGCATCCCAGCAACTTGACCTCTACCCTAAGCCTCAAGTTCTTTACAAACCCGCTTCGACCGAGGGCGCCTGGATCGAGGTGCCCTTCGAAGTCAAGGTAAAGGAGCCTTTTCGTTTGTTGCTCAACCTGACTGCCTCGTACGACTTCGGACGGTATCAGGCGTACCTGATTCCGCCGGGATCAGAGGATCGTCCAGGAGTCAAGTTGGGGGGAGTGATCGATCTTTATTCCGCCGAGGTCAGCAATCGGGAGGTCCACCTGCTCGACTTCTGGCCGGACCCTGGCAAATACGTTCTTAGGCTGGAGTGCGTAGGGCGCAATCCGATGTCGGAGGGTTACTACCTCGGCATCGAATCCGTTCTTCTCCGCGAGCGCCGGCCCAGGGTGCGAGAGATGGGACACGATAAGGATAAGGACTGGCGCAAAGATCCGAAGCTGTATGGATAGGCCTCGCCAGAGCCAGCCGCGACCGCACGCCCTGAGTGCGAGAACTCCCCGCGGAAACGTCTGTCTAGCGCTGCAGTTATCGGCGGTCAGGTTAGCGAAGCAGACCGATCCCACAAGGCTTGTCGGGTGCCTCATCACGGCTTATCTGCAAGCACTTGCCGACCGCTCTCCGTTCCTTTTCGGGAGGACCTGATAGACAAGAAGGGCAACAGCATGGTAACTGCAGACTAAAGCCCGCTTCGGCCTTGGAGGCCCTGACACTTACAACGACGGAATTGCCATGACGTTGTAGACCCGTATTTTTACCAGTTTGCCCCCCCCACACCCCCACAGCGAGCGAGATTCTGTCCTATACTGGAGAGCGTGCGGACAGCCAACACCTGTTCTTTCTGCAATGTGACGATTGACCCGTGCTACCGAGCAGGCAAAGGCGAAGGGAGCATGTTTTTGGGCAACAGCGAACAACCGCCGGAAGTAGCACGAGCCAACGAAACCCGTTTTGGGTCTCACCGTGGAACTCACGTACTCATTCCACTGGTGGTGATGTACACTCTTATGCGAGTAAACGCGGCGACTGTTGTACCGCGACTTCAAGAAACCTACCGTCCAAAGGATCCTCCGATGCCTGCGCTGATGTCGACCGTCAACGACATCTCCATTGGAACGCCAGCTCTCCCGGAACTCGCAGAATTCGGCTTTCCGCTGAAAGTAGTGGTGCATATCGATTGCCTGAGTTGCACGACTCGGCCGCTCGAACCCATCCGAGACCTGTTCCGACGTAACGACATCCTCAATGTCGTCGCTTCGGAAGATTACGAGGTTTATACGTCCTTCGCTGCCGAGAATCCAACTTCAAAGGTCTTGTCTTCGACACCGGCGTTCGCAAAACGGGTGAATGCGGCGTTCGGACCGCAGGTTTATGTGTATGATGCAAACGGGCGACTCCAATACCTTCAAAGAGTCCCCTCCGACGTAGGAACCGTCCTCGATGAAAGCGACCACTAACCGTCGAATCAGTGACCGCGTTGCAGGATCAATACCCGCCGGACTGGCTGCCGCGCTTGTCGTTGGACCCGTTACGTTGTTGACGATCGCAGAATGCCTCTTTCGCGACCTGCATCGCTTCATTCTAGCTCAAGGCCCTGGTATGTCTGGCTACTTGATTTGGCTGCCAGTTGTCCTTACTACGCTCCTAGTTGGCTCCATTACCATGGTCTCCTTCCAGTTCGGTCGCGACGGATACCTTTCCATTGCCGCCGGTTATGCGATAGCCGCAGTCGCGGTGACCCACTCGCGAGGATCTCACATTTGGCCAGGACTCTTCGATTTCTCAACGCTTAGCGCGGGGCCCATACTCTTAGCCACAGGTCTAAGCATCCTTCTGGGAGCTACCGGAGCCGTGATCTTTAGGGTTCGCCCGGGTCTTCGCGCTACAACCCTCCTCACGCTATTCCTTGCGGCACTGGCCGTCGCATGGACTTGGATACACTACTTGACGGACGGGGTCCCCTACAGCGCATTTGTCTACTCCCGCCACATCATAATGAGCATTGCGTTCGCGATGTCCGCAGGAACGTTTCTGGCTACGAAGGAGGATTTCGAATGAAGCGCAAACTATCGGGTTTTACGATTGTCGAGGTTATGGTGGTCGTCGCTATTATTGCGATTCTCGTGACTATTCTGATGCCGGTTTTGCAGGGGGCTAGGAAATCTTCGAGCAAGGTTGTTTGCGCGAGCAATATGCATCAGATATACGCGGCGATGAAGCTGTACGAAGCGGATTATGGCGACTACCCTCCTGGCTCCGTAGTCTGGCCCGCGTTCCAACCCTATTATCCTACGGTCCTAATCTGTCCTGCTGGTACTCTCTCACCACGAGGCGAATTTGACTACATAATGGCAGGCAACCCGCTTGACTTGCTTCCGGGATACAACGAGGCTCTTCGAGAATGCAAGTACATTCGGGGTGGGCTGTTTCCGGTCGTGCGTGACCACAATCACATGGTCAAAACGAATGCCATGCACCCAGAGTCTTGGCTTTATCTCGTCAGAGAGAACGGGGCATTCTCAGTGGTAAGACCAAAGCTGCTGGATGGTCCCTGTAAGTCTATAGTAGGTTTTGACAGCAACTTATAGATAGGAGACAGAAGATGAAAGTAAACAAAAGCGCATACGTGACGATTGTTGCGTTCGGAGCCTTCGTGTGTGCGAGTGCTCTGCCATTCTGCAAGTACGATGATCCGATTGTATCTTATGGTGGAGTGTCGGCGACATGCCGGCAAATCACCACCTCCCCTCCCCCAGGCTCAGTTCCGCTTGCGAATTGTACGTACCAGTGGTGCAATCTGGAGTGGCCGTGTAGTCAGACAAAGCAGGTAATGTCCCGAATTAAGGATATTTACTATCATCCGTCGATCAGTCCACACTTGTTTGTAGGCAACGTTACTGACGTTGCGGAAAGTGGATGGTGCTGCAACTGCGTCATGCCTCCCGTTACTCCTTTGTAGCACTGGTACCTCCAGCTTTCTCGGACCGTGCCGGACTGTCCTGGCCGGGCCGGTTCGGGGCGTTGCACACCCCTCGAACCGGTCCGTTAGCCTTTTGCACTCCGAATGCTTTCGGGAGGGGTTATAGCCCCAGTTGAGAGTCTACTGGCGTCGGTACCGGATTGCAGCTCTGACTAATGGAGGGTTGATCCTTCGTTGCGCCCGAGTTTCCTGACCGCTCCATGAGGGATCAGGGAGTTCTCGCGCTGAGAAGTGTCTTTCGACAACCCACTTCTGGCAAGCCTTCAGTCCGCGTGCAGGCAGGCCCCTGCGCTGGGCGCCGCCCCCACTCCAATTGCCCTAACGCAGATATCCAATCGAGTGGACTCACCTGATCGACGACTCCGAGCGTTGCTTCCAGGTCCGCAAGCTCGGATTGAGGCTGTGATTCATCGCGCCCCGATTCATGGCTCCCTCCCCCTGCCTGTCCCCCAGGCGCAGCCAGTCCGAGGAAGGGACCGAACTGTACCCGGCCGGGAATGAGAAACACGCGCTGGGGACGAACTCCGGCCAGATCGAGTGCGCCGATGCCATAATTGGGCTACCCGAGTTGGGTCGCCGCTGCTTCCCGCCACCGAGGACCCGATGCAGGGGAGAACGATTTTCAGTTGTTGAGGTTCTCACCTCTCAAACCCACAAACAGGAAGGCGAAATCATGAACTGGAAGGACCGAATGACTCGCGACGAGCTCGACCGAATTCGAAGCACGAAGGCTGAGCGTCTCGTCAGCCTTTACTTACCTACGGCCCGCGCTGGGCGGGAGACCCTCCAGGGGCCGATCTACCTCAAGAACCTCCTCACCCAAGCCGAGCAAGAGCTTTCTGAACTTGGCCTGAGGTGGAATGAGATCGAAGAAGTCCTCGGAGCGGCACGGGCTCTCTTGGACGACGACCACATCTGGGTCCACGCCTCCGACGGCTTTGCGATTTTCCTCTCGCCAGGACAGGCCGAGGGGTATCGACTCCCTGTCGGATTTGAAGAGAAGTGCGTCGTGGGCACGAGGTTTCATATCAAGCCGCTCTTGCCCTACTTTGCCAAAGACGGCGCGTTCTATATTCTCACTCTCAGCGAAAACCTCGTTCAGATGTATCTGGCGACCCGTCACCAGATTCACACGCTCGAAGTCCCTGAGATGCCGACCAGCATGGCGGAGGCGCTCGCCGCACACGATCCGGAGTCGCAACTCCAGTTTCACACCTCCGCTGGGTCCGGCGGCGCAGGCGGGCGGGCGGCCATGTTTTTTGGCACGGGCGACGAGACCGGGATGAACAAGCAGAAGAAGGAGTTGCGGGAATACTTCGAGCGCGTCGATAGAGCCGTGACCCGATATGCCAACTCTGCGCCCCTTCCTCTGATCCTCGGAGGAGTCGACTACCTTTTGCCGATCTACCGCAAGACCAACGAATTCCCAGAGTTGATCGACCCTCAGTTCGAAGGCAACTACGACCGTTCGACCCCCGAGGAGGTTTTGGAAAAAGCCTGGGAGCAAATCGCTCCCGTGTTCGCTCAGAGTCGGAAGAACGCGGAGGCCAAGTTCGCCGAGTTGAACGGAACCGGGCTCGCGTCCGCCGCTCTCGATGAGGTCGTCGCGCGGAGCTTCGAAGGCAGGGTCGATACTCTGTTCGTGGCTCTCGACCGCGAAGTCGCCGGTGAGTTCGACACCGAACAGCACGCGGTTCAGTTGGGGGGCTCCGAGGACCTCACCGACCTCTGCGCCGTACAGACCTTGGCGCAAGGCGGCGCGGTGTACGCCCTTCCTGCGGCGGAAATGCCTGGACAGGGCGAACTGGCCGCGATCTACCGGTACTGAGAGGCGATCACTGCGCGCCGTCCAGCCACCTGAGGAAGGGTGAGCGTCTGTACGCTTGGATGAGCTCGAAAACAGGCTCGTCGCCCCTCACCCATCTAAGCACCTGGTGCGCTAGCCGTCCGTCGTGATCGTCGATCCAGGCCTTCGGCCAGTCGATCCGGCTGTGCTTCAGCCCAGGCAAAAGCACCTCGCTTGGCAGCAGGCTCAAGACGAGCGGCGTCCCCTCTTTCGATGCCGTGCTCATAAGGTGCGCGTGCAGGTAAGCGACCGCTTGCTCGATCGAAGCTCCATCGGTGCAGGTCGCCTCCACCCCTGCCCAACGGTTGACCATCCGAGCCGACCGGGCGTTTGCGCAGTACACAACCCTTGTAAAGTCGCCCGCAAGTTCGTCCAACGAATCCGTCACGGCCAGAGCGTGCTCTGCTTTCGCGCACGTGAACACCGTTTGGGCAAGCCGGAACGCCAAGTCGACCTTCTCACTGTCAGGATCGAACAGCGTCAGGGTCATCGGCCGCTCGCCGAAGTAGCTGCTCAGCGACGCCAACACAGGTACCGACACCGCCAGATGTCCCGCACCGATCAAAGCGACGTGTCCGTGCCCCATCTTTACTATGTGACGACCTGAAGCGAGCATCCATTCCTCTGGTAATATCCCTGCGCCCCCATGGAAGACCCGTTCGATCGCGTCGACCTTACGACGTCCTATCTGTCGATCGAGTTCGGCACAGGCGGTCGGATGCTCCGACTGTGGGCCGGAGACCCTGACCTGCCGGAAGAGGGCGAAGAGTTCCAGTTTTCATTGAACCCGCTCACGTTCGGCGAGGAGGCATCGGATAGGTACCTCCCAGGCTCGATTCTGCTCGGGGCACGGTTGCGTCCCGACGAACCGTGGGTATTGGACCGGAATCAAAGCGCGACGCCCCACGAGGAACTCGACAACGCCCAAGTCGAGTTCGAGTACGAGTTCGGATTGCTGCCGGAACTCCGGGTGACAGGTCGGTTCTATGAGGTTCGAGGTCCGAGGTCGTACCTGGTGTGGGACGTAAGGGTAGCTAACCGGGGCCGCGTCAGCGTGGAGATTGGGGAACTCGCGTTTCCGTTTGCGCTCATCAACGTGTTCGAGGGCGCGAGGGGGATGGATTCCTCGGGCAAAGGCATGGCCAACGACCGCGTGAGGATCCACCGGCACGCAGGGGGCGCGGGAAGCTACCTGTTCGCGACGAGGCTCAGCGGCGAATCCCCAAGCCTCTGCATCTTTCCCGGCGAAGACACCACGTGGGACCTAATCAGCAGCGTTCCGGGGTCACTTTCGACCCCGCTCAGGTGGCCGGGCATCCCCGTCGTCTATCTCCTGAGCCGGGCCGCAGTCGAACGAGAGGGTTGGAGCGAGTGGCAGAGCAACCCGCAATCCCTTATCCTCGAACCCGGAGACTCTCGAACCTTTCAAACGTGTTTCGCTACTTCGAGCGCCGACCCGGGGGACGGGCTCCAGCAACTTCTCAGCCAGTGCGGCCAACCCTCCATTCGCGTGCTTCCTTCCGCGGTCGTGCCGGCCTCCGTAGGGGTTGCGATCGAGGTCACTGGGCCGGAGGTGGCCGAGTTCTATGCGAGCGCCCCGGCCTCGGTGGAATCTGACACCGACGAAAACGGAGGGTTCTGCTTCATCAAGCCGCGTTCCCCCGGCCCTTGCCGCGTGCTTGAACGAGACGTCAAGGGCAGGCTCGCCCACGCCGACGTGCTGTTCCTTGAGCCCATCGATAGCCTGATCAAGAAGCGGGCGCAATGGATCGCGAGCCGCCAGGTTCACCACGGTCCCGACACTGTGCTTCATAAAGCGATCGTGCCCACCCACATCAAAACGGGGCAGCAGGTCACGGGGCACGACGAATTCACGAGGCCTTTCACGGTCGAATCGTGCCTGAGCGACGCGCTCTTTTTGGCCGAAAAGAACACCTTGTACCCAGACGCTCGGGAAATCGAAATCGTCGAGGCGTTTGTGGAGGAGTTCGTTCTCGACGACCTCCAAAACCCAGGCACGTTCGCCGTCGGCTCGGCGTTCCCCGACCTCTTTTCAGCGTCGACGAACTTCCGCAACGCGCACTCTTATGTGCTGCTCACGCTCCTCTACGACGCACTCAGCAGATGCGCAGGAACCGGCGCGCCGCTTCAGCGGCCACCCGAGTTCTACCTCGATCTCGCGGTTCGGACGCTCCAAGCCCTGTTCCAATACGATTTGATTCCGTCCAGGGGGCTAAGATGGCTCGATGCGCTCGTTTCGAGACTCGAGGGCTTAGGGCAGGGAGACCTCGCGCTCAGCCTGAAGCAGGAACTGGACCACACCGCCCATCAGATTCTTCGCAACGCGCTTGCCGACCTCGTGGAGTTTGGCTGGGAGCCGACGGTCCCGGATCGCATCGGGTGGGCCGCCAGCAGGCTTGCGGACACCTACGTCGAAGAACTCTGCCTGTACGTTTCGGCGACCGCGCGCTCGCTTGCGCCCGACTGGAAAACCTACTGCGCCGACCAGCGCCTTCCGATCGAAACTCGCTTCGCCTCCGGACCCACCCAGCTCGATCGCGCCGAACTCTCGTTGGGCTACTCGACCGTCGCGAACTCGCTTCGCCTTCTGGATGGGGTGCTGGGGGGCGCGTATGAAGCGGCCGACTCCTTGCTTCGGATGGCGTTCGGAGGCATCATCGCCCCCTGGGGTCTCGTCCGAGAGGACGGAAGCGCGTCGATGGGCGTGTGCAACGACCCCGCGTCGAGACAACGGGGATTCGCGCCTTACAGTGGAGACATCGGGTTTACGCTTTACGAGTACCTGCGCGGCGCAGCCACCTACGTCCTTCCCCACCCAGGCTACGGAGTGTTTTCGTTTGGTGGGCAGTTCGCAGTCGATGAGGTTGGGTACGCGATCCGACCGTGGGACGGCTTGGGACGCCGAATTCACATGGGTCAGCTAGGGTGCGATTTGAATTGCGATTACGGGAGGATCCTCGAAGCCAACGTCGACGCAAGGAAGCGCCACGCCACCGTCAGGGTCGAAAACCCCAGCCCGTTCCCAACGACTTGCACGCTGACGGTAGCCGGCCTTTGGGGGAGCCTGTTCGATGTGGGCGGCAAGGAAATCGGACTTACAGAAGGGGCGCTCCGCCACCGGCTCGACCTTCCGCCTTCAGGTATTGTGGAGGTCGAAATCCGGGTGAAGCCATGAACGAAATACCTACTTGGTGGCTGGTGATATCGGGCGCTTTCTTTGGGATCGGAGTGCTGGCGTTTCTTGCCATGACGGCGCTTTTCCTCAGGCTGAGCGCGGTCGTCAACGAACTCAAGCCGAAAGTCGACAGCATCAGCGCCAAGGTCGAGGCCCTCACGGCCAACCTGGAGTCAACTTCGGCGCAGGCGAAGTCGACGATCACCACGGTGGGCTCGGGAACGGCGAACATCGTGCGGTCCGTGGAAACCGCGCTCGTGGGTTCGGCTAAGCGGCTGGAGGGCTTTGCGACGGTGATGTTCACCGCCCTCTCGATCCTGAAGCTGGTGAAGGAGTTTCAGGCCGTCCGCGGCAAGCCTCACGTTGACAGCTCGAAGCCCGACGGGGTATAGTTTTCGTTCGCACCGCGGGGTGGAGCAGTCTGGTAGCTCGTCGGGCTCATAACCCGGAGGTCATAGGTTCAAATCCTATCCCCGCACCCATTCCCTCCTTTGCCCGTTCTGGATACATGGGTCGGTCGTCAAAGTCGGGCGGGTGGCCATCCCATGGGACAGGTCTACTTCCCACGGGTGCCACCCCAAACTTGCTTTGGCGTGCTCGGAGGTGGGGTGTGAAGCACAAGGCTAAGGACACTCTCGACGCGGCGGCTGGGTTCGGCACAGCCGAGGAAGCGCCTGCCGCTTCGACCTTCCGGCCTAAGGGGCGCTACGAATCGAGCCTCGAAAAGGCGCGTTCTTGCCAGGCCAGATTCTAAAGGATCAGGCCCTGGATGCTGGGGTGGCAGCGCAACCTTTCCATCGCCCTTGAGATCCGCTTGCGGACCTGCGGGGCGTTCATATCGCTGTTCGCGGCGATCTCTTCGGACGACATTCCGAGCGAGTACCGCATGTGCAGCAACTCGCGATCCAGAACGTCGAGGGTATCGATCGCGGCCTTCAGAGCCTCACGCTCCCCAGCCAAAGCCCCCATTTCATACGACAGAGATTGAACCTCGTCCACCGGAATATCAGCTATTCGCACTCTCACTTCCCTCCGACGGTGCGTTCGGACCGTGTTCGCCAGGAAGCCGACGAGCCACGATTCAAACGAACCCCTTGATTGGTCGAACTCTGGAATGCGGGCGAAAACCTGAAGCATCGTCTCTTGGACGATCTCTTCGTAGTCCTGGGGCTTGAGATTGTATCGGCGGACGATACGGTTCAGCGCCTCCCTTACCTTTCCGGCAAGGAGATCGCCGATTTGGCCGTCGCCTGACAAGTAACCCGGAATCAACTGTTCCGTATCGACATCGACAGACGCAGCGTCGCTAACTTCAACTCCCATTCTCCCGTACTCCTTTAGCACATCCCCTTGCAGGGGAACCCGAAGACCCCTTTTCGGGACTCCGTTGAACCGCGTCTATCGACCCCGGAAAGCCCAAGGCCAACTACCGCGATTTCTATTCAGCCGATAGGTGATTGACGCCAAACCCTGAAACTGTGACGCTTGGGGAACGGAAAACTCCGATTTCCAGTATTCATCACAGGTGCCGGCGCACATCCCATCGCAGGCGCTCGTAGACGCCCAGTTGGATTCTATCAAATGGACGCTCAACAGTGGCTCGCAAATGTACTAGCTTTGCCAAAACCCAGGTGAAATTGCCCTGCCGCAGCTTGGGCGGCACGGCTCGCCAAGCCAGAAATCGAGGTCGGCGATTGTGACGGGGTTGATGGATTTTGCGAAACTTCCCGCATCGCGCCAGACCTGGTATCTTCGTGCGTCACAGTCAGGACCTCTGGCGTCAATACAGAGTGAAGCACAACTGATCCAGCATGTTCCCCGAATCAACCCAACCCTATCAGGCTGAGGAGTCGTGTGTCGACGTCCGCGACCTGTTGCACGCGTTGATCGAGAACGACCTCGATGAAGACGACGCGAAGTGGGTTTTGCAGCACCTCGCCGAATGCGACGAATGCCGCGAAGCCCTCAAGCAGCACGCCAAGCTGAGTGGCCTGGTGCTCCGCCATCTCCCTTGGCTTGGGATGGCTCATTTCGGCCAACGGGGCGCAACCGCGCATTAGCGACCCTGACTTGGAGCGCCCCTTGCTGGTAGCCTTCTCAGCGTGAATAAGCTGCAGGGATTGCTGTTGATCTACGGCCTCTTGATGCTCGTCCTCGCGCTCGTTGCAGCGTCGAAGAGCCCGGCGTCCCTGATCGCCGGCGGCGGAGCAGGGCTCATTTGCATCGGCGCTGCTGCCCTGGCTAAGACCCACCCGGCCTGGGGCTACCGAATCGGGGGCGTGGTCGCGCTCGCCGTCCTTGGGCGCTTCTCAATGTCCTTGGTGAACGAGTTCAAGGTGTATCCGACCCTCGTGCTGGTCGTAGCTTCGGCGATCACGTTCCTTGTGCTTCTTGGCGCGCACTTCGCCGCCAAGCTCAAGAGGCAGGGCGAAGCGGGAACGGAAAGTCCGTAACGGCGCCCCCGACCTGCGAATCGCCGGAGACGACTTTGACCCGGCTGTCGGGTTCGGCTGCTGATCTCCGCACGCGAGCCGAAGCGATCCAGCCATGGGCCAGTGAATTGGCAACCGACTGCACTTGCCCAATGTCTTGGCCCTCCAAGTCCTGAACCCTCGCGCCCCTTTCGACTTCCGAACTCAAGAACAGCCCTCGGCGAATCCAATTGACGTGGCCGCGGGCGCAGATTCGCATCAGCACCTCTTGGCCCACGTAGCATCCCTTGGCGTAGCTGATGGCCGCGGATTCGAACTGGGGCCCCAATTCGGGCGGAAGCGTCTTGTCGTCCCAATCCACACCCCTCGTCGGGATTCCGGCCGCGATCCGAACCGCCTCCCAGGTCTCGGGCCGACCAGGAGGCAAACCGCCAAACTGCTCGCCCCAATCACTTTCGAAACTTCCTTCGGAGAAGAGGTCCCAACCCGCCAGTCCGCCGTAGTCGAACCGGATGGCGGCCGCGTTGCCCTCTCCTAGGGTGCCTCGCCAAACGCTGACTCCGGCGGGGACTCCGAAGGTTTCGACGAGCGGGTCCGAACCGGGACCTCGAAGTGCTGCAGCCGCGGGGGCATGGCCACGCGACCAGGTTACGTCTTCGAGAAACACTGACTCTCGAACGCGGTCCTCGATCGCGTCGAGACCCTCAGCGTCGGACGCCAAGAGCAAGCCCTCCACCGTTCGACCGACGCGCAACACCGCTCGCAGCATCCCGGACCGCGTGCAAAGACAACTCCAAACGACCTCGCCGACCTGCAATTCCCTGAGGTCCTGCGTCACCTGGCCCTGGAGCCAACTCAGGTGGTCCTCACCCCCGAGGAAACCGACCGAAACCGAACCCTCCTGAAGCCGGGCCACGCCCTGCGTAAGGGCCTCGAAATCGTTTCGGCAATTGGAGGCGCGGCTCGAACCCATCGTAGAGAACTACGCTTCGAGAAGCCCACAGGTAGCATGGCGGCATGAATTTGCTCGCTTGGGGCGCTGCGCTGGGGCTTCTCTTCCATGTGGGGTCCAGTGAAGTGCGCCGCTTCGAGCGGTTGGCGGCGGAAGACATCGCTGCCAAGCTCTCCGGACCCGCCAAGGAAGTGGCCGTCCGTACGAAGTTCTCCTCCCTGATCGGGGCTGCGCAGGGGCGGCTCTCGAAGGTCGTCCTCCAGGCCAGACAGTTCACGACCGACGGGCTGCCCCTCCACACAGAGCCTTCCCGGCCCCAGTCCGGCTCGATTGGAAGCTTGGAAATTGATCTCGAGGACTTCGAACTCACAGGACTTCCTGTGCGCAAGCTCACCGCTTCGATCCCCGATTGCCGCTTCGACTTCGGGCTGGCGCGGCGCGAGGGCAAAGTGAGGCTCAGCAAGAGCGGGATCGGCGTGGGATGGGTTCAAGTCGAGGAAGACGCCCTTGAGACCTTCATCCTCAAGAAGTTTCGAGAAATCAAGGAGGTCAGCGTCAGGCTCGAAAAAGAGCACGTGTTCGTCAAGGGCCGTGGGGAGTTCCTGCTGTTCGACTCGGAGTTTGAGGTGATCGCGCGGTTTGCAGTCGAGGAAGGCGTCAGGTTTCTGCTCACGGATGCAAGAATCTGGTTCGACGGGCTCTCGACCGATGCCGCATCGAGACAGATATTGCTCGATACGCTCAACCCGGTCGTCGACCTCGATCGGGACCTCAAACTGCTGGGCGCGATCCGCGTGGAGAAGTTCAGCCTTCACGACGGGCTCTTGGAGGCATGGGGCCAAGCTAGGATTCCTGAAGCTCCAGGTCAGGCGTCGAACCCCCTCGTTGGCGCCGGCGATCAGATCGTGTATCCTCAGGCAAGATGAGCCGATCCGCCGAGCCTGAGGTCAGCGTCATTGTGCCGGCGCTCAACGAGGAGGCCACGATCGGCGAAGTCGTCGAACGGCTGCTCGCGCTACCCCTTTCGGTTCAAGTGATCGTCGTGGACGACGGGAGCACAGATCGAACAGCGGCAGTGCTGGCCCCCTATGCGGACCGAATCCTCATCCTCCGCAACGAGCGTCCGTCCGGGAAAGGAAGCGCCATTCGGCAAGCCCTCCCTCATGTTCGGGGCGAGGCTGTCATCATTCAGGACGCCGACCTCGAATACGCCCCGGAGCAGATCCCTGGGATCGTCCGCCCGATCCTCCAAGGGGAGTCAGACGTGGTTTACGGTTCTCGATTCACGAACGGTTTTCCCGAAGGAATGGCCCTGCCGAACAGGGTCGTCAACGTGTTGCTCGCGTGGACCGTCAGGCTCCTGTTCTTTCGCCGAATCACCGACGAAGCGACGTGCTACAAGGCGTTTCGGCGGGAGGTGCTTTTCGACATGGACCTCTCGTGCAGGAGGTTTGAGTTCTGTCCAGAGGTGACCGCCAAAGCGATCCGAATGAGAAAGGACATCCTCGAAGTTCCCATCGACTATGAGCCCCGATCCAAAGCTGCGGGCAAGAAGATTCGCTGGACCGACGCGCCCGACGCCTTCTGGACACTGCTGAAGTGGAGGTTTCGAGCTTGGAAGAGACCCAGGCGGGAGAGTTCTCCGTGACCAGCGTTCGCGAGCGGATTGAAGAACGGGAACGGGAATGGCTTTCGCCTTTCGCGGCCCTTGCCTGCCAAAGCGAGGGCCGGAAACGAGGCGAAGCGCCCGACCCTGTCCGAACCTGCTTTCAACGCGATCGCGACCGGGTGCTCCACTCCAAATCGTTCCGACGGCTCAAGCACAAGACGCAGGTGTTCATCGACCCGCTAGGCGATCACTATCGAACCCGCCTCACCCACACGCTCGAAGTGGCGCAAATCGGCCGGACCATCGGCCGAGCCCTGCGGCTCAACGAGGACCTGATCGAATCCATCGCGCTCGCTCATGATGTCGGGCACTCGCCGTTCGGCCATGCGGGCGAATCGGCTCTCGACGAGGTCATTCGGGAGGTTCGCGCCCAGCGAAACGACCCCCAAGTTCCCGAAGGCTTCCGGCACTACGAGCAGTCGCTTCGCGTCGTCGACGTGCTGGAAAACCTGAATCTGACCCTCGAAACGCTGGCCGGGATCGCGGGGCACAGCAAAGGGAGGCTCGACCTCACGGATGCCGACGGGAATCCCACGTCGACGCTGGAGGCGGCGGTTGTGAGGATCGCCGATCGCGTCGCGTATCTCAACCATGACCTCGACGACGCGCTACGGGCGGGAATGGTGACGGAGGCGCCGAGGGAGGTCCGGTACCTCGGCGAAACGCACGGGCAGAGGGTCGGCGCGATGGTCGAAGACGTCGTTGAGAGCAGTTTGGACCGTCCGGTCATCCGCCTCTCTGCCCGGATGCTCGAAGCCACAAACTTTCTCAAGGAGTGGCTCTTTGAAAACGTCTACCACCAGTACCCGAAGCGATACAGCGACATCCCGAAAGCCAAGGCGCTCGTTCGGGAACTGTTCCTCTACTACTGCGAACCGGGCAACCTCCCGCCTGGATTCGAAGGAATTCAAGGTGCGATCGATTACGTTGCAGGTATGTCGGACCGGTACGCTCTGGATACCTACGCAGAACTCAAGCTGCCGACGGCTTTTCGCGGCCGAAACTTTCGCAACAGCTAATCGGCGTCTTCGTTTTGAGTGATTCTCAGGACCTCGTTCGCTAAGCTTTCGCCCACCAGATTCTCTTCGTCGACGATCCCGTCGACTCCGGTGTTTTCGAGGTCGGAGGCGTACAGGTTGTATCTCGCCCGGACGACGCAAGGCACCGAAGGCGCGACCCTGCGAACGGCGTGGGCCGCGATCACGGCGCTTTGGTGGTCGGAAAGCGCGACCACCACGCCGCAAGCGCCCTTCAGTCCGGCGTGTTCGAGTACGGTGTCGTTCGTCCCGTCGCCCACCACGAACCTAAGACCCGTGCCACGCCCGTCCCTTGCCAAACGCGGATTGACATCGAGCACTAGGACCGACGCGCCCGCTGCCTCGATCTTCCTTGCGGCCGCGCGCCCGGCTTCGCCGAAACCGATCACCACGAAATGATCCTTGATCTCTTCCAGGCGCTTGGTCGCCCGAATCTCCTCAGAAACGAACTTCCTAGGGGCCATAAGTCGCTTGGCGACCTTCCGCGAGAATGAAGGCGCGATCGCGACAAGGTAGGGGGTCGCAAGGAGCGTCAGGACGCTCGATGACACCAGCAACTGGGCGATCTCATCGGCAAGCAGGCCCTGGGATCTCCCCACCTGGATCAGCACGAAGCTTAGCTCCCCCACCTGTCCCAAGACGATCCCGGTGCTGAGAGCCCACAGCATGGTCATGCCGAACAGCCGCACGCTTACCAATACGATAAGCGCCTTGACCACCACGATCCCCGCTGCGGTCAGCGCCACCCACCCGAAATTGCCGGCAATCCAACCGAAGTCCGCGAGCATCCCGATCGAAGTGAAGAACAGCGTCGAAAACAGAGTTCGCACCGAGGCGATGTCGGCTCGGATCGTCACGGCGTGCGAGGTTTCGGCCAGAAGCATCCCCGCGAGGAATGCGCCCAGCGCGGGCGAGACTCCGATCCGGTGAGCCGCCCAAGCCGAACCGATGCAAACGGTCACCGAAACCAGCACCGGAAGCTCGCGGTTGCGGCCCATCGCTCGCGAGATCATGGCTCTCGGCGTGAAGTACTTGATCGCGATCAGAGATACGAGTACCACGAGCGATATCTGAGCGGCGATGCCCCCTAACTCTTGCCATTGGAGTCCGGCCTGATGCCCGCCGCCCAGCATCGTCATCAGCAGCACAAGGGGAATCAGCGCGACGTCTTGAACCAACAGAATCCCCAGCGCGGTGCGGCCATGGATGGCGTCGAGGTCGCCGCGATCTCGTAGCTGCTTGAGCACGACCACCGTGCTGCTGAGAGCGACGACCGCACCCACCGCGAACGCTGAACGCCATTCGAGCCCAAGCGCCGGGGCGAGGGCGACACCCAGCAGAGTCGTCAGAGTCACTTGGACGACCCCGCCACCGACGCCCACCCGCCCGAGCCTGCGAACGTGACGCCACGAGAATTCGAGGCCGATGGTAAAGAGCAGCAGCGCTACGCCGAGCTCGGCGAGGTCATGGACCGCATCGACGCTCTCTACGACGCGAAGGAGCCCAGGACCCAGAATGGCGCCCGCGAGCATATATCCGACCACCGCCGCCTGACGGAGCCGCTCGAAAATCGCTCCGAGAAGCACCGCCCCAGCAAACACAAGGGCAATATCTTTGAGCAGGGTCCAGCCGTCGCTCATGCCACTGTGAGTTTACAGGCACGTAGCGATGCACCGTAAGACTTTGCTTTGAAAGCCGGCTACTTCCGAGTTCCCGGTTTGACGGCAGGGATCGACGCGAGCCAATCGGGGACCTCGTCCGGGGCGTATGAAGTCGCCCTCACCCGATGAGCGGCAAACAACGGGACGCCCAAGTCGATGTCACCTTCGCTTCGATCGATCAAGACGCCCACACCCACGACCTCTGCGCCGTGCTCGCCAAGCGCCTCGCAAACCTCTCTGATCGAAACGCCGGTCGTCAACACGTCGTCCACCACCAACACTTGGGACCCCTTCTTCACGCTGGCCCCCCGGCGGAGCGCTTTGCGTCCGTCCTCAGACTCGACATAAAGGGCTGGCAAGCCCATCTGACGGCCGACTTCATAGGCGATTAGGATTCCGCCCGTGGTGGGGCCGGCCACTCGATCGAGCTTGAAAGGTTCGAAGTACCGGACGATTTCCGCGCAGAGGGCTGACAGCACCGCGGGGTTTTCGAGCACGCGAAACTTTTCGAAATAGGTGTCGCTGTGGCGTCCGCTGGTGAGAATAAAGTGGCCCTTCAAAACCGCGCCCGAGTCATCGAGCAGCTTGGCGAGATTAACCGACGACACTGTAAGGTTTCATCTCCCGGACCACCTCGTTGTTCTTGTCGAGGAGCAGAATCGTGGGTTCGATCACCTCGTCGGTCCAGGCGAACGCGCAGATCACAAGCCGATCGCCCTTTTCGAAGAAATGGGCCGCGCCTCCATTGAGGCCGATCACCCCTCTTGGACCCGCGAAGGCATAGGTCGAAAGCCTGGCGGGCCGATCCACGGCCCAGATCTGAACGAGTTCGCCGTCCAGCAGCCCTGCGCGTTTCATCAGTTCGCCGTCGATCTCGATGCTGCCCACATACTCGGGGTTCGCGTAGGTGACGTGAGCGTGATGAAGTTTTGCCTTAAGGAGTTGCAACAAGCGCATCTTCTTTTTCCGAAACTTCTGAGGCCTCTTCGGGGATTCCGGCAGGCTGGCCGGGCAACGTCCGAGCGGGCCGATACCTTCGGTACCAAGCCGCCATTATGCCACCTATTCCCATGATTCCAATCCCAAGCCAGACCAAACCCGTCATCGGCTTGTAAAACAGCTCCACGAAATACAGGGGCCGCACGAACTGGAGCTGAATGCTCGCCGCGCCCGACCGCGGATCGACGCTTTCGAGGGTGACGAAGTAGTCAGAGTCCAGCACGGCTGGCTCCGGCTTCGTCCCGGTTTCCGTCAACTTGACGCCCGGAAGGATGTCGAAGCTGTGCGCCGCCGTCGCCACGGTGAGCCTCGCGCGGAACACGGTGTCGGTCGATCCGGCCTCACCCTCCGTCTCGATCCCTTTGAACGTGAATCGGTAGCCCTCGAAGTTTGCGGACTGGTTCGGCGTCAGGGGCGTGACTTCGCTCGCGTTGAACTGCATAGGGTGGAGCGTGAAGTAGATGTCGTTCACAAACCCCCGTTGGATGTGAGGCCACACCATGGGCCGGAACTCCCCACCCATGTTCGCGTAGTAGAACCCCGGCCTAGCAACGAAACTGTGCTGCTCGGAGGTCACGTCGAACAGCACCTTGTTTTTCCGGTCGGTGAGTTCGGAAGTGTGCTCCTTCACGGCGACCTGATAGCCGAGGGCGTTCTGCGGCGCGCCTTCTTGTATCGTCAATTCGACCTTGTTTTCGAGGCCCCGCGACACCATCAGGCCCGCGAGCGTGATCGCGACGCCGATGTGAGACAAGAACACCGACATCGACATCTTCATGCCGCGAGTCGATTCGAACATCCGCCAGACGTTCGACACGACCGCCATCAAACAGACTCCCGCCAGGATCAGCGTCCAAACCGGGGCGGACATGGCCGTTCCGAACGGCATATCGATCTTGCCGCTAAGGTCGATGCGCCCACGGCCGGTCAAGACCATCGCGAGGAAAAGGAATCCCGCCGCGCTGACCGTGATGCAAATCACCGCGTACAGCTTCTCCCACAGTTCCTTGAACCCGGTGCCGCGCCAACTGATGAGCGGGCCCAGCGCCATCAGGATCATCGTCGGAACGAAGAACCACACGAGGACCCTATGGTAGAGCCACTCTTCGACGACCTTGGGCTGGCTGCCGGAGAGGCTTTGAATCAACGGAACGCTCATCCCAACCGCCGTCGCAATCGCCAAGCAAGCGAGCAACACGGATCCCCATCGGTACGCCGCTTCCCTGTGCATTCCCGAAGTTGTGGGTTCGCCCCCTTCGGCGGCTCGCAACCGACGCCAGCGCCACGCCCACAGCACGAGATAACCCAGCGTGAAACCTCCGCCTCCGCCGATCAACATCCAGAGCGCGGTGTTGTTCATTTGGGCGAAGCTGTGGACGCTGGTGTCGCCCAGGAAGCCCGACCTCGTCAGAAACGTTCCGTAAAGAAAGGCGATGAAGGGAAGGCCGGCAAGCAGCAAGTTGCTCACGATCCATTTGCCCTTCGTAATCTGCACGAGCACGCCATGGACGAAGATGGCGAGGATCGCCCAAGGGACGAAACTGGTGTTTTCGACCGGGTCCCACATCCAGAAGCCGCCCCATCCGAGGGTTTCATAAGCCCAAAGCCCGCCCATCGCGAGCCCCAGACCCAAGAACGAGAGCGACAGGATCGCCCAGGGGCGGATGCGCTTGGTCCAATCGGCGAGATCGCCCGTCGCCATCGCAGCGACCCCGTATGCGAATAGCGCGAGCAGTGATCCGAACCCCAAAAAGATGGTCGGCGGGTGGATGATGACCCAGTAGTTCTGAAGCGCCGGCGCGAGTCCCACTCCGTCTTCGGGGATGTATGGCTTACCGCCAAACAAGTTCAGCACGAAAGGAGACTCGAACGCGAGCATCCCCATGAGCGTGGCGAGGAACAGCGAACAGGTGATCGTGAACCAGCGGCGGTATTGCCCAGTACCCGTCGCGATCAGGCTCGCAACGAGAGCTGCGGTCGTCGCCCACAGCAAGAAACTCCCTTCCTGCCCCGACCAGATTCCGGCGATCTTATAGGGGATGGTGTTGAGCTTATCGGCGTGGCCGTACACGTAGGCGTATTCGAATTGATCGCCGATGAACAGCGCGGCCAAGCTGCCAAAAACCCCCAACACCGCGACAGTCCCGGCCCAAAGGCCGACGATCCCCACCCTTCGGCCCCACGAAACCCAAGGCGCAAGAAACCAGCCGAGGACGGAAGCGAGAAACAGCGCGACCGAAACCCACACCAAAGTGGAACCGAGGGACCCGGTTTGCAGCGCCCAGCCCGGCGCGACAGGCAAATCTAATGGGGGAACGTCCAACTTAACCTTGCTGTCCTTGATACTTGCTGGGGCACTTGATCAGCATTCGTTCCGCGTGAAATGCGCCCTCCTTCATTTCGCCGATCACCACGACTTGGCTCGCCTCGCCCATGTTTGCCGGAGGAGGGCCGTGGTAAACGACCGGCATGGAGTTCGCCTCTTCATCGAGGAGCGTAAACCGAACCTGGCGAACCTTCATGTCGCTGACGAGCGAAGCCTTGTCGATCTTCCCAACAACATGCAGGTTCTTGCCGCTCTTTGTGCCTGCCTCAGCGATCGTAACGTAGGGGCTTGCGTTCATCAAGAACGCGGTGACCATCCCAGTGATTGCGAGAGCTCCCACAATCACGGAAACGATCAAACCGAGCTTGCTTCCAGTTGTTCGACTCATGAGTCTCTCCAGTTCGAATTGTAGCAGATGGAACCCAAAGGCGGCTGCCGGTGTTGGCGGATTGTGGAGGTTCCCGCAAGGAAAGCGAACTCAGGTGGCTGTCGGATACAATGGACGAATCATGCGGTTGCTGAAGGCGACGGGGATTGGGGTTTTGGCGCTCTCGTTGGGGGGCGCATTCTGGGCTGTGGCGCAGCGAGTGCCCACCGACGCCCCGGAGGAGACTCCATCCAAGCCCATCGACATGAACGACCCCGATTTCGGCAACCTCCATATGTCGAGCCGGTTGGGAAGCTTCAAAATGCGAACCTTCCGGGGGAGGTTCGAGATCTCCTTCAGCGGCACCGCTCTGCTCAGTCATTACGAGGGGGCGCCGCTCGTCGTCGAAGGCAACCTACAAAAGGAATACGACGCGAACAACAAGGTCGCCTATTTCGGTAGAGGAAAGATCGTGGGACTCGGGACTTTGCGGGCGCTGCAGTGGTTTGGGCGCGATCTCGAAGCCTCATGGCGCGGGACGGGCGTCGCGCAGCTTTACGGCGAGTTCGACGAGAAATTGGAAACCGGAAAGTACTGGTTCGACGACCCGACCGATCAGAGGCATTGGGGCACGTTCGGCATGACGGTCACGGTCCCCCGTGACGACGTTTACGGTTCCGGCACGCCCGTTCCCAGGAGCCGCGCCGGATCGGGCGGCGGCGGAACCTCGAACGCGCCGCAGTAGGATTTGCTCAAGAACACATTCATCCACATCCCCGGCGTCGGGAGGATCGCCGAAAGGGCGCTCTGGGAAAGCGGTTGTCTCGAATGGGGGCAGTATCTCGACAATCCCGGCCGGTTTTCGATCGGGACGGCCTCTCCATCAAAGGCGGTCGAGGTCCTCACAGAGAGCCAGAGGCACCTCGATTCCGGCACGCATCAGTACTTCCAACGGGCGCTGGGGCTTGCCGAGTCGTGGCGAGCCTTCCCGGACTTCCGCGACGATTGCGTCTATCTCGACATCGAGACCGACGGAGGGCAAGCGGGGGACAGCATCACGATGGTCGGGTTGTACGACGGCCTCGAGTTCCGGTGCCTCGTGCGCGACGAAGACCTTTCCCAGTTTCCCGACCTGATCTCACACTACAAGATGATCGTGACCTTCTTCGGCTCCGGCTTCGACCTTCCAATGTTGCAGCGTAAATTTCCCAGCGTCGAATTCGACCAAATCCACCTCGATCTCTGCCCGACTCTCAAGAAGCTCGGCCTGAGAGGAGGCCTCAAGAAGATCGAAGCGTCGCTCGGGCTGGCCCGTAGTGAAGACACCACCGGGCTCTCCGGCTGGGACGCCGTTAGGCTATGGAGGCAATACGAGCGAGGCAGCGACCGCGCTCTCGAAACGCTGATCGCCTATAACCGCGAAGATGTCGTGAACCTGGAGTTCCTCGCAGAACTGGCATACTCCCGGCTTCGAATTGCCACCCTGCCCGACGCCGCCCAACCCGCCGTTGAGTCGTAACGGCCCGCCCCAACGAGAGGAAATCGACAATTTGATTCGGTACACTTGGCAACTCGTGGATCATCGTGATACAGTGTTTGCACTACCTACCAAGGACGGAGGGTATTTGTGGACATCTTGAGAATTGAAGGCGGGCGGCCGTTACACGGGTCGCTCCGCGTGCCGGGAAGCAAGAACGCTTCTCTCGCCATCTTGTCATCGGTCGTGCTCGCGCAGGACCCGGTCGTGCTTCATAACGTCCCCAACGTACGCGACACCCGCGTGATGTCGGACCTTTTGGAGCTTTTCGGCGCGCGCGTCGAATGGAACGGAGATTCGATTTCCATCGACTGCAGCGAGATCCACCCCGCGAAGCTCGATCCTGAGGTCGCGCGGCAAATCCGAACCTCGTTCTATCTGTTGGGTCCCCTACTGGCGCGTTTGGGCCATGCGGCGATCCCAGCTCCCGGAGGCTGCCGCATTGGCGCTCGGCCCGTGGATTTTCACCTCAACGGTTTGGGGCGGCTGGGCGCAGTCATCGACCTGGACATGGGCGAGTACGTGGGACGAACCGACGGCTTGAAGGGCGCGGACCTCTACCTCGACTTCCCCAGCGCGGGGGCGACCCAACACTTGATGGCGACGGCGACGATGGCAGAGGGCGTCACCGTCATTCATAACGGAGCGATCGAACCCGAAGTCGTCGTGCTCGCCGAGTTCCTCAATGAACTTGGAGCGAGGATCGAGGGGGCGGGGACAGGCATCATCACCGTTACCGGCGTTTCCCGGCTTCATGGCGGGTCGTTTCGCATCCCAAGCGACCGGCTGCAAGCGGGGACTTATATGCTCGCCGGGGCGATCACGAGAGGTGAGGTCACCGTCAACGGCATCCTTCCCGAATCCCAATCCGCTCTCACCAGCAAGCTCAAGGAATCCGGTGCGAAGGTGGTCGAAGGCAACGACTGGATCCGCGTGTCCTCCGACCGCAGACTCGACGCGATCAACGTCAAGACCATGCCCTACCCGGGGTTCCCGACTGACATGCAGCAGCCCATGGCCGCTGTACTCACGTTGGCCGACGGAGTCAGCGTCGTCGAAGAGACCATTTACGAAAGCAGGATCGGGCACGTCCCCGAACTCAATCGAATGGGTGCGAAAATCCGGTTGGAAGGGCGCTCCGCCGTCATCACCGGCGTAGAACATCTCAAGGGAGCGAATCTCGAAGCGAGCGACTTGCGCGCGGGGGCCGCCCTGAGCCTCGCGGCCCTAGCGGCTGAAGGAGAGTCCTACATAAGGAACGTTCATTTTATCGACCGTGGGTATCAGGACTTCGAGTCCCAGTTGCGGTCGCTCGGAGCCGTGATCGAGCGCATTCCCGCTTCGGAATCCCCGATCCTGGAGCACTCCGAGGTACGGCCCTAAGAACTTGAAACTCGTACCCGAAATCGGAATCGACCTCGGCACAGCGAACATCCTTGTCTATCGTCGAGGCAAGGGCATCGTGTTGCAGGAGCCTACCGTGGTGGCCATCAACACCTCGAACGGCAAAGTCCTGGCCGTCGGCAACGAAGCGCGGGAGATGCTGGGACGCACTCCCGGAAACATCCAAGCGATCCGGCCTCTGAAAGACGGGGTTATCGCCGACTACACGACCACCCTCAAGATGCTGGAGTACCTCCTCGAAAAGGTCGTCGGAAAGCGGGTCGTTTTCAAGCCCAGAGTGCTGATCTGCGTACCCAGCGGGGTGACGAACGTCGAACGACGCGCCGTGATTCAAGCTGCGATCGCGGCGGGAGCCGGCGAGGCAATGACGATCGAAGAACCGATGGCCGCCGCAATCGGCGCGGGCCTTCCCATCGCATTGGCCGGGGGCAACATGGTCGTTGATATCGGCGGCGGGACCACCGACGTCGCCGTCATCAGCCTCGGTGGGATCGTGCTCTCGCAAAGCATCCGCATCGGCGGCAACAAGATGGACGAGGCGATCATCCGGCACATCCGCAACGCCTACAACCTCATGATCGGCGAGCCCAGCGCTGAGGAAATCAAGATCAGAATTGGGTCCGCTTATCCCCTCCAGCAAGAGCTTCGAATGGAGATCCGGGGCCGAGACATGGTCGCGGGTTTGCCGAAGTCCGTCGAGGTATCGAGCGAGGAGATTCGAGAGGCCCTCAGCGAACCGGTTCGTCAAATCGCCGAGAAGCTCTGCCAGGTCCTCGAAGTCACCCCGCCTGAACTCGCCAGCGACATCATCGAACGGGGGATCGTCCTTACGGGAGGCGGCGCGCTGCTGAGAGGGCTCGATCGACTGTTGAGGAGCGTGACCGACATACCGGTTCGCGTTGCCGAGAATGCGCTACACTGTGTCGCCGCAGGCACCGGACGCGCACTGGAATCCTACGAAGCCATTCGCCTGAGCGGCGCGGTCAGCACAATATGAACCCAACGACGTGGCAAAGAGGTCGGTCGTCCTTGACCAAGGTTGGGGTCGTCGCGCTTCTGGCTTCGTTCGTCCTGGGCGGACAGCCGCAAGGACCGGCCGCCCAAGAGACAGGTCCGACCGGCGGACTTCCGACGTTGCGACCCTCGGAGCGGGAAATGGCGATGGTGGCCGAGCAAGAAGGCGGGCTTTCGCATCGCCCCACCGAGTCGATCGATCCCAAGATCCTAGCCGAGCCGACCACGACGCTCGAAGCCGCGACGACGTTTCAAAAGGTCGAGACGGCCCTGCGGCGCGTCGTCCTCGTAGACTCCGCAGCGGTACCGCTCAAGAGCGGAGCTTCGAGTTCGGCCGCCACTCGGAATCAAGTGATCGACGAATTGGACCGGCTGTTCGAATTGTGCCGCCCGAAATTCAAGTTCACCCCTCGGCTGAGCGAGTTCGACGGCGGAGTCCTTTCGATTCCCGCCGATCAGCCGCAACGCGTGAAGTTGGAGAGGTTGATCGCCTGGGGGTGCGTGGGCCGAGTCGCTCCGTTGGCGACCTCAAAGGAGACTTCAATCGGTTTGGCGGACTTCGGCGATGCCGTGGGCCTGTTCTTGGCTCGGATGGCCGACCTCACCCACACGCCAAGCTCCCAATGGAGCCCCTACATGAACGCCCACGGCGGCTAAGGTCAATCGCGGCGAATCACCGAGCGGACGCCCGGCACCCATTCCCGAAGGCGTTGCTCGATCCCATTGCGGAGAGTGATTTCAGAGAGCGGGCAACCTCGGCAGGTCCCCCGAAATCGCACCGAAACGTTGCCCTTCTCATCGACGCCGATCAATTCGATCCGCCCCCCATGTGACCTTGCGTACGCCTGCACTTCCACCATCGCATCGCGGACTTCATCGAGCAACGGCCCAGACTCCAGAAACGGAGTTGGCTTCCTTCGTCCGAAAAGTCCAGATAAGAACGTCATGGGGTCCTTTGAGTATACGGCATTGTCAAGTATCGTTGGGGGTGGGTCATGTCTCCTTGCGCACCCAAACCTGCATGGCGTTGGCTCCTCGATTGCACCAGGCCATGTAGGGAATGAATCGGGCGGTAACGGGCGACCTATCCGACTTCTCAAGCGGCGCATAAAGGTCGGCTCCGTCTGGGAGATTCTCCAAGCTGCCCTTCACCCACCACTCGGAGAGCCCATGCCCCATCGAATTCGACTCGCACAGTTGGGGGCGCGCTGCTACGTCGGCCACGAATCGGTGCGGCGCGGCGCACAGGTCCGCTTCTTCCAGGCAGTAGACAATCGGCCCCACCATCAGGCAAGCGCGTCCCAAGGCCGAGAGGTTCTTGGGGTTGGAGACGAACCATCTCGGCTCGGCGGAGAAATCCGCGCTCAAGGTATCCCCTTGCTTCCACTCGCGGCGGATCACGGCATAGCCCCGCTCGATTTTCGGCTCGAACCGCTCGCCGTTCCACGCGAAGGACGCGCTCTCACACCACCAGGGCACACGAAGCGCCACCGCGACCTGCGCCCCCGTTGGTCCTTGGAACTGAACGGTCACGACGCCGGGATTCGGATAGGCGCCCCCGATCTGAAATCGGGCCTCTCCCTCCTCTTTCGGCGTCGAAATCCGAGAAGCGACGGGAAGGTGAATCCACAACGTGGAACCCTCGGGACCCCGGCCAACCGAAGCGATTCTGCTCCCGATCGATCCGATCAGGCGCGCGACGTTCGGCGGACAGCAGGCACACGAAAACCAAGGAGTTCGAGAGTGCTCGCCCTGGCTTTCGAGCGGGTTCGTGTAGAAGTACCTGTCGCCGCTGAGAGAAACGCCGCTCAGCATCCCGTTGTAGAGAGCGCGCTCGACGACGTCCCAGTAGCGGGCCTCTCCGGTGAGCCGTCCCATTCGCTCACCCCAAAGGGCCAAACCAACCGCCGCGCAGGTTTCCGCGTAAGCCGTTCGATGGGGCAAATCGTAATCCGTCGTAAACCCCTCGTTGTGGGCAGCGGGCCCAATTCCCCCTGTGATGTACATCCTTTGGGTCGTCAAGTTATCCCAAACCCGCTGAAGGGCCGCCTCGGTAGGGTCGCCCAGATCGCACGTCTCGGAGGCAGCGGCGTAGAGGTACATCGACCGTACGGCGTGCCCGACCACAAACGAATGCTCGCTCACCGGGGCATGGTCCTGAAGGTACTCGCCGCTGTAGCTCCCTTCGTTGCGCACCATTTGAGGCATCCAGGGGCTCAGCTTCATCGCTTCTGTGTCGGCGATCTCGTTCTCAAAGATCGACGGCCGGCGCCCCCTCTGGTCGACCATCCACTTGGCGAGATGCCAATACTCGCCCCTGGCCCCCACGCCCAACTCACACTCGTCGAGCCGAATCAGCGCAAGCTCCAACTCCTCATGCCCGCAAAATCCAACCCGCTTGCCGGGTCCGAACGTCGCCGCGATGTGGTCCGCTGCCCTCTTCGCAACTCCGTAGAGCCCCGAGTCCCCGAAGGCTTGCCTGTGGGCGACCCCGGCCTCGATCAGATGGCCCATGCAGTACATTTCGTGCAGGGCGGATAGGTTGGTGAACTTCTTGTCAGGGTGCATCAACTGAAAGAAAGTGTCTATGTATCCTGACGGTTCTTGTGCATTTGCGACGATGGAAACCACTTCTTCGACGCAGGGTCGAATCGGATGATCGGGGTGTTGTTGAACAGCGTAGGCGGCTGCTTCGAGCCACTTGTAGACGTCGCTGTCGTCGTAATACCTCCCCTGGTGGCCGCCACTTTCGCCCCGAGCGCACCGTCGAAAGTTCTCGAGCCTACCGGTCGACTCGATCTGCTCCAACTGCGCCCGGAGCCCCACATCGAAGATCGCCTCCTGCCGCGCCCGCCAAAACGGATCGGAAATCGCTACCCAACGGGCTTCGAGGGGACGCATCGGCGGCGGTAGAGACATGCCGTGAGTTTACTGTCGAAAGCACCGGGCTAGCCGGACTTGGGGGGATTGAACTTTGCGCCCTGCATCTTCGCCCAAGTCGCCTTCTGGCCGACCGTGAGTACAGCGACCATCTTGCCTTCGGCGACCTTCTTGGCGGCCTCGATGGTCTTCTTGTCCTCGGCTGCGCGCTTCTCCATCAGAGCTTGGACCTTCTCCACATAAGCCTTGACCGCTTTTTCGTCCTTCGAGTCCTTTGGCTTGGGAACAGCCTCGAACTCCTTGCGCCGCTTGGCTTGAAGGGCATCGACTTGGGATCGGAAGGCGTTGTGGGCCGCCGTCACCTGCGACTTCTGTTGCGCGGTGAGACCGAGTTCCTTGGCGACCTCTTCGATGAGAAACGAAACAGCTCCGAGGGACTGGAGCGTCACTTCGCGAAGCCTCTTCTTCTGAGAGGCAGAGAGCTCCCCGAGCGCCTTCCCATGAAAGGTCTCCGACGCCGCTTGAATCTTCTTTCGAGCCGCCTCTTGCTGGGCCTCCGTCTTCGGGTTCGACTTCATGATCGGATCGACCTGCGCCTTGAGCGAGGCGAAGTGGCTGTCGATCTTCTTCTTCTGACTCTCACTCAGCTTGACTTCTTTCTGCACGGCCTCGAACTGCAAGAGCCCTACCATGTCGGAGTTCAGCGTTCGGGGGAAGCTTGATTGAGCTGCCGACACACCGCTGGCCGCAAGCAACAGAAGAAGGAGGAAGGCTCTCATAGTTTCACTATACTTGCCTACGGACGGCAGGCACTGAGAGGCTCGTCTTTGGGCCAAAGGACCAGAAACCTTCGCGCCGCAGCGCCTCCGTTCGTTTTGTTAAGTCCGGTGAGCCAGAGCCTTAGATTCGTCCGCCGACATGACGGTAACCTCCGCGCCGGGCACCGCCTTGGGGATTCTGCGAATCAGCCCATCTTGGGGATCGACGGTCAATGCCGGAAAAATCGGCACAACCTGCTTCCCCACAAGCACGTCGAGACGCAAGCCATAGTCGCCGGGATGATCTGCCAGCAGTTTACTGAGCCGTTTGAGATCGGCCTCGGTCGCACGGCTGATCTGAATCACCACGGTCCCCGCCATCGAATCCGGACTCGCTAAGTCCAAGGCGAGCGGGGGGTCCAGCCTTTGAAGCTGATCCAACCTCACCTCGATGTCCTTCTCGCCGCCGTTACGCCGCTCGCGGTGCATGACGGCGCCCTCTACCTGCACAACGGTGTCGTTCTCTACTTGGCCCCCAAGTTTTGCGAAAGTCTTTGCGAACACGATCACCCCCACCTGGCCCGAAAAATCCTCCAATCGAAACGACGCCATTTTCTCGCCTGTTCGCTTCGTGACTAGAGTCCGTACATTGGAGACGACCCCAGCCATACGCACCGGCGTTCCGTCGTCCAGTTCCGTAATGGCGCCGCAGCGATGGGTGGACATCTGCGGCAAGAGCCTTTCGTAACCCCGCAACGGGTGATCGGACACATAAACTCCGAGCACTTCCTTCTCCATGGAAGTAAGCTGAGCCCTGTCAGGCGGTTCCGCTTCAGGAAGCTCCGGGTAATGAACCACATCGGCGACTTGCTCGCCCTCGCCAAACAACGATACTTGCCCCGCATTTCTGTCGCGATTCGCGGAATCGGCAAACGAAAGGGCGCCATCTACGTACCCCAAAAGGGTCAAGCGATTTTGGCCGAACTCATCCAACGCACCTGCCTTGATCAACGCCTCAAGCACGGGCTTCGTCGCTCCCATTGGCTTCAGCCGTTCGGCAACTTCATAAAGGTGTCCGAAGGGGCCGTTCGTCTCTCGCTCCTCGATGAGCGAGGACACCATTCCCGTCCCGACACCCTTGATCGCGGCCAACCCAAACCGGATCGCCGATCCTTCCACACCGAAGCTAATCCCCGACCGATTGATGCTGGGCTGCAGCACAGGGATTTTTTGCCTCCGGCACTCATCGATCAGCGTTATAACCCGATCCTCCTTTTCCATGTAGGCCCCCAAGAGGGCAGCCATGTACTCTACAGGATAGTGCGCCTTCAAATAGGCCGTTTGATAAGCCAAGATCGCATAGCACACCGCATGCGCCTTGTTAAATGCGTAGCCCGCAAAAGGTTCAAGCCGGGTCCAAATCTTCTTCGCAACCCTTTGCTCCACGCCGTTGGCCGCGCATCCCTTGAGGAAATCCTCGAGCAAAGCGTCGAGAGCACTCTTGTCCTTCTTGCTCATCGCTTTGCGCAAGAGGTCGGCCTTTCCAAGGGTGAAGCCAGCCACAGCCCGAACCGACTTTAGCACCTGATCTTGATAGACGATCACCCCGTAAGTCTCTTCCAGAATGGGCTGCATGCGATCGTCTAGGAACTCCGGCTTCTTGCGACCGTATTTGGCGTCGATGTATTCCGGAATGTGTTTGATGGGTCCAGGTCGAAACAAAGCGACCATCGCGGATAGCTCCTTCACATTGCGCGGCTTAAGTTCCTGAATGTGACGCCTCATTCCGGGAGACTCGAGTTGGAAGACTCCCGTCGTGTCGCCTCTACCCAGCATCTCAAACGTGGCCTCGTCGTCTAAGGGGATGCTGCCGATGTCGAGATGCTCTCCGCGAGTTTCGGCGACGATTCGGACGGTCTGAGCGAGCACCGTGAGGTTGGAGAGGCCCAAAAAGTCCATCTTCAGGAGGCCCATCTTCTCCAAAACGCCCATCTCGAACGCCGTGATGGGCTGGCCCTCGTTGCCGCGGTACAGCGGGACATATTCGACCAGCGGTTCGCCGCTGATCACGAGCCCGGCTGCGTGGACTCCGCAGTGTCTAACTCGCCCTTCAACAGACTTAGCTTTATCCACTATCTCGCGCACTTCGGGATCGGAAGCCACGAGCTGCTTGAACTCGGCGATTTCTTCGAGCGCCTTTTCCAGCGTGATTCCCGGCGTGTTCGGAATGCACTTGCAGATCCTATCGGCCTCTTGAGGCGGCTTACCAAGGACCCTCGACGTGTCACGTATGGCAGCCTTGGCGCCCATGGTCCCAAACGTAACGATTTGTGCAACCCTTTCGGAACCGTACTTGCCGGTAACGTACTGGATCATCTCCTCGCGGCGGGCGTCTTCGAAGTCCATGTCGATGTCGGGCATCGACACGCGCTCCGGATTCAGGAACCTCTCAAAAGTGAGGTCGTAATGGAGAGGATCGACCTCCGTGATGCCAATCGCATAGGAAACCAGCGAGCCCGCGGCTGACCCCCGCACCCCATAATGGATGCCTTGCTCGCGCGCGTAGTTCGCAAACTCCCGCACGAGCAAAAAGTACGATTCAAAACCCGTGCTTTCGATCACGTCGAGCTCGAACTTGAGCCTCTCCCAAGCCGCCTCATCGCACTCTTGGACGCGTCGGGGCAGAGATTCCGTAGCGACCTTCCTCAGGTACGACCCCGGAGTCTCACCTTCCGGCAACTCGGGAAGCGGCATCCCCGCGCGGTTGGCGGCGAGTTCGACTTCGCACATGTCGGCCACATAGCCCGTGTTCCCAATCGCCTCGGGCACGTCCGCAAAGAGCGCCTCCATCTCCTCCTGAGATTTCAGATAGAACTCTCTTGTGTTGAACTTCATGCGCTTGCTATTCGACAAAACGTCGTTCGTCTGGATGCAAAGCAGGAGTTCGTGCGAGTCATGGTCCGTCTTGCACAGGTAATGCGCGTCGTTGGTGGCGACTAGGGGGATGTCGAGTTCCTTCGAGAGTCGCAGGAGCTGGGGCCGAATGCGCTCTTGCTCGGCAAGGCGGTGGTCTTGGAGCTCGATGAAGTAGTTGCCTTCTCCAAAGATTTCTTTGTACATGCCTGCGATGTGATTCGCTTGCACATAATCCTCCCGAAGGAGCGCCCGACAAATCTCGCTGCTGAGACAGGTGCTCGTTCCGATCAAACCCGCCCCATACTGCCGCAACAACTCGTGATCGATCCGCGGCTTGGAATAAAAGCCTTCGAGCGCGGCGATCGTCGCCAGTTTGCAGAGGTTCCTGTAGCCCTCGAGGTTTTTGGCCAACAACAGGAGGTGGGCACGGTCGTTGTCTTCCCTCCCCGAACGCTTCTTGTGGCCGTTGGGAGCGACATACGCCTCCATCCCGATCAGCGGCTTGATCCCAGCTTCCTTGCACGCCCAATAGAACTCCATCACGCCAAACATCACGCCGTGATCGGTGATCGCAAGGCTGTCCATTCCCAGTTCCTTGGCGCGCCCGACCATCGCCGGAATCCGGTTCGCTCCGTCGAGGAGGCTGAATTCCGTATGGTTGTGCAAATGGACGAATCTCTGGGACATGAGAAGGGTGCGCGAGCCGCGAGGGCCGCTCTTATTCTGACGCCCTGAGCCCCCTGTTCGACGCAGGTTTTCGAGTTCTCCAGAGACGAACTTTTGCGCGCCGATTGCCGGCAATTGCAACTCCGAAGCAACGCTGTCCGTATGATTATTGAAACACCCGAATCATGTACGACAGGGAGGAGAAACGATGCCGACGACGTTGACGACACTCATTGCGCCCGCTCTCGCGGCCTCGCTCGCCGCTGCGCCATTGGAGCTGGAAACGGGCCCCACGCTCAGGCGAACCGCACAGCCGGTTTCCGAAATGAATACGCTCTACGGACCGACTGGCCTGTTGGTGATCCCGACGGCCTACGTCGCCGATCGCAATACCTTGAGCTTTGGGACCGCCTTCGGCGAGGATCTCCGGGGGCCCTCCGCCAACTGGGGGGTCTTCGACGGGATCGAGGTCGGGGGCGCGTTTATCGACCGCGAGGGCGAGTCGAACAAGGGGATCGTAAACGCCAAGATCAACATCATCCCCGAGAACTTCAAGTGGTTTGAAGTGGGGGTCGGAGTGGTCGATGCCGCCGACGCGCTCGAACAGACCCTCTACGTGGTGGCCTCCGCCGACTTGGTCGTTCCCGACCGGCTAAAAAACCAAGCGATCGGGCTGCGGGGCCACGTTGGCGCCGGGACCGGGATGTTCCAAGACAAAGTCTTTGGCGGCGGTGAGCTTTGGCTGGATGAGAAGTTTAGCCTGGTGGGAGAGTGGGATACGCGCAACTTCAACGGCGGGTTCCGCTACGTCCACGATTCGAGCTTCCGATTGCAGATCGGATTCCAGCACACCGACTTCTTTCTGAGCGCCGGATACATCCTTCGATTCTAACGCGACCTTCTCGCCAGTTCTCTCGCCGCCGGCGCGAAAGCGGGGGCCAGGGCTTTCGACCCTTGGTCCCCGTTTTGTCTTCCCAAGTGCCCCCACAAAACCCCAGCCGATGCCACCCGATTGGGGCGCAGGAAAATGGCAATCTACGGCGATGTCTGCCAAAACCCCCTTGACACTCCACTTCGCAGAAAGGTACAAATTGGCAGTCCGCAGTAAGGACTGCTAATCAACTATTCCATCAGGAGGAAAAGACCCAACCATGTCCAAACTCAAACCGCTCGGCGACAAGGTCGTCGTTCAGGTGCTCGACAAGGAAGAGAAGACCGTCGGCGGGATTTACCTTCCCGACACGGCGCAGAAGAAGCCCCAGGAGGGCAAGGTGATCGCGGTCGGCCAAGGCCGAGTTCTCGACAACGGCGAGCGCAACAAGCTCACGGTCAAATCCGGCGATCGAGTGATCTTCAGCAAGTACGGAGGCAATGAGGTCACGATCGACGGCGAAGAGTACACGATCCTCGACGAGGATCAGATCTACGCGGTGCTCGGGTAGGAGAGTCATCCGCGGATTCGCTCGTTGGCATGTTGGACTTTAGCGTAGGATCGATCGAGCCGCCCATGAATCGGACCGAGAAGATCGAGTCGTTCGAAGACCTTGAAATCTGGCAAGTTGCCATGAACCTTCTTGTCGAAGTCTACGACTGGGTCGAGGAGTTCCCTTCTGCGGAGCGGTACGGGCTGACTAGTCAGCTCACGCGCTCGGCCGTTTCAATTCCGTCGAACATTGCCGAGGGGTGGGGCCGAGGTCGAGGTCCGGGACAAGCCCAGTTCATGAGGTATGCCCGAGGGTCGACGTACGAACTCCTCACGCAACTCGAAGCTGCAAGGCGACTCGGATTCGGAAATGCGGCCCGCGCGCAGAGCTTGAGAGAAGGTTATGTGAAACTCGGTAAGCAACTGAACGCATATCTCTCTTGGCTGGAGTCCAAGATCGTCCGCGAGGACACGGCCTCGTACGGCGACGAATGAATCCAACACGCCAACAATCCAACACACCAACAATCCAACACACCAACAAGCCAACACACCAACAAGCCAACAAGCCAACACGCCAACACGCCAACAATCCAACACACCAACAATCCACCACAAGGAGAAAACACAATGCCAGCAAAGCAACTACTTTATGATGAGACCGCCCGCCGCGCCCTGGAGCGCGGAGTCAACAAGGTGGCGGACGCGGTGAAGGTCACCCTCGGCCCCAAGGGCCGCAACGTCGTCCTCGATAAGAAGTGGGGCAGCCCCACGATCACCAAAGACGGCGTCACCGTCGCCAAGGAGATCGAGCTCGAAGATCCCTATGAGAACATGGGCGCGCAGCTCTGCAAAGAGGTCGCCAGCAAGACTAACGACGTCGCCGGAGACGGAACCACCACAGCGACCGTTCTCGCCCAAGCGATCGTCAGCGAGGGCTTGCGCTACGTCGCTGCGGGCGGCAACCCGATCGCCGTCAAACGCGGCATCGACAAGGCCGTTGAGACCGTCGTCTCGGAGATCAAGAAGCTCTCGAATCCGATCAAGGACAAGGAACAGGTCGCTTTTGTCGCCACGATCGCGGGCAACGACGCCGAAATCGGCACCCACGTCTCGGAAGCGATGGAGAAGGTCGGCAAGGACGGCGTGATCACCGTCGAGGAATCCCGAGGGCGCGAAACGACCCTCGAAGTGGTCGAGGGAATGCAGTTCGATCGAGGGTACATCTCACCGTACTTCGTGACCGACCCTGAGCGCATGGAAGCGATCCTTGAGGACTGCTACATTCTTATTCACGAGAAGAAGGTCAGCTCCGCGCAGGACCTCCTGCCGTTCCTCGAAAAGGTGGCCGCGACGCGTAAGCCGATCCTGATCGTGGCGGAGGATATCGAGGGCGACGCGCTTGCGACGGTCGTGCTCAACAAGATCCGCGGCGTGCTCCAAATCGCCGCCGTCAAGGCCCCAGGCTTTGGAGACCGGCGCAAGGCCATGCTCGAAGACATCGCTGTCCTGACTAACGGCAAGTTCATCAGCGAGGACCTCGGAACGAAGCTCGAAAACGTTAGCGTCGATATGCTGGGCCGGGCCAAGAAGATCGTGATCACCAAGGAAGACACCACGATCATCGAGGGCGCGGGCAGCAAGGACGCGGTGATGGGCCGAATCGCCCAGATCAAGGCGCAGATCGAGAAGACCGACAGCAACTACGACCGCGAAAAGCTTCAAGAGCGATTGGCCAAGCTGAGCGGCGGCGTGGCGGTCATCAAGGTCGGAGCGAGTACCGAGACCGAGCTCAAAGAGAAGAAGCACCGGTACGAAGATGCGCTTTCGGCCACCCGCGCGGCAGTCGAAGAGGGCATCGTGGCGGGCGGAGGGGTGACCCTGCTCGCCGCAGCGAACGCTCTGGAAAAGGTGAAGGCGGAAGGCGACGAGCTGACCGGCCTCAACATCGTGCGGCGCGCTCTCGAAGAGCCTTTGCGATGCATCGCTGAGAACGCGGGGCTGGAAGGCAGCGTCGTCGTCGAGCGGATTCGCGGAGCGAAGGCGGGCCATGGCCTCAACGCGGTCACGGGCGAGATCGTCGATCTGGCGAAGGCGGGGATCGTAGACCCCGCGAAGGTGACCCGTTCTGCGGTCCAGAACGCGGCTTCGATCGCGGGCCTGGTGCTGACCACCGAAGCTCTCGTGGTCGAAAAGCCCGAGAAAAAGAAAGCCCCCATGCCCGGCGGCCACGACCACGGCATGGGCGACATGGACTTCTGAGTCCTACCGCGACCCGAACGAGGGGCGGCGCCGATGGCCCGCCTCTCGTTCCCCTTTGACCGATCCGCTCGCAAGAGTCGCAGGGCCATCTGCGGTGCGGTTCGATCTTCTATTGCCCACAACGAGACCGAATCCGACGCGGTTTTCGAGGTATCCCCGTTCCGATTCGCTGGTCAAACCCGGGTAGGAAGTTCTACCTACCTCGTTATATCGAGGACTTTAGCAGGAGTCCTCGGTCTCCGTAACGAACTCGAAGTACAATCAATGAGGATTGACCCCGATGCCGAACGGCAGGCTCCACGACAATCCACTGAGTGACTTCACAATCTACGGGCTTCGTCCGTTTCCGCCGGACATCATGGAACTCTTGGAGCGGATCCAAACTTGGGCTAGAGCTTCCGGTGGCTTTCCACTCGGCGAGAA
>WBZY01000096.1_pt1 | contig 92478 bp, 77 predicted proteins | sample 5204191 | NCBI WGS metagenome assembly WBZY01 (sample SAMN12344363, study PRJNA552823) | activated sludge metagenome | biome: Activated sludge suspended growth; feature: Anammox Sidestream; material: Wastewater; isolation source: activated sludge from anammox sidestream of wastewater treatment... | reverse complement strand
CCCCCCGGCGGTGGCCGCGCAGAGTCTGGAGTTCAGTCGGGCTACGCCCTGCCTGCCCCCCAACCCTGCTGGGATATCATCAGCGGAGGTCTACTCTTAAGATGTCTTCAACAATGGGGGCTGGCCACCATTACTCTCCTGGTCTGCCAAATCCCAGTTTGTCAACCAGTGAGCTAAAACTGACGTTCTCCGCGAGCGCAGTTGCCAACTGTAGTCTTCAGCCGGACCTATATTTGAACTTTGGCAGGGCTCGTAGAGCGCCTCGTCGATCTGGACCATCGATCTATATAACTCTGGTGGGCGATGACGGGTTCGAACCGCCGACATCCTCGGTGTAAACGAGGCGCTCTACCGCTGAGCTAATCGCCCGTCCGACGCTCGGGCTCAATCATATCCCGTTCGCGGAGGTTTCCGCACGAGTCCCGTATCCTGGGGCCGTCGCAAGCCTTTCCCGAACGAGAGCGGGAGCGTTCGGCGGCATCGACATCGTATGTTCAGTAATCCGCTTTCGACAAGATTCCGATTCTAAGTGTGTCGATGGGCTTGCGCTTTTTCAACATTCGCGTTAGAATGGTCCTTACGCTAAGGACCATGCGACGACTGCTCTGCCTGATTCCATGGATGGGACTTCTGGTGAGCGCGGTTCAAGGGCAATCTCCGCCCAGCGAAGCGCGAATTCACTATACGCACCGTGGCGAGCTCACGACTCCGGCGTTTCGCATCGGCGAGGAGTGCTATGTCGCTCTGGCCCGAATCAACGAATTGAACTGGAGCGCGGTAGTCGCCGGTAGCCGAGTGACCGTCACGGCAGGTCCCCACAAGGTGACCGTCGCTCCCAAGTTTCACCAAGGTCAAACGCTCATTCCCCTCGGCGCGGTGCTGAAGGAACTGGGCGGCGGAACTGGCTGGGCGCAAGACGATCGTACGTTTGAAGTCTGGTCCGAGGTGATCGAGATCGGCGTTGAGGACGGTTCCATCCGGATCAAGACGAGTTTGGACGTTCGGCCGAGTTGGTTGCGCCTGGAGGGTCCGGCTGGCTTGGCTCTCGATTTGTCGGGAGCGAGGCTCACTTCGCGTTCGAAGATTGGTACGTCCGGCAGCGCGCTCGTGCGCCAAGCGACGCCCCAGACCGTCAGAATTCTTTTCGACAAGTCATCTCCAGCGGAACCTCGGAAGGCGCTTCCCGATCTCCTTAGGGAATGGGAGGTGCCGATCGTCCCAGCCAAGGGACCTGAGCCCGCGCGGACGCCACCAGAGACTCGAAGCACCGGCGCTAAAGAGCCCATCCAAGCCCCGCCGCCCGCGAGTTTGGCAACTGCGCCCGAACCTTCCCTCGGGGGCTCGCCCGCGGGCGTCGAATGGGAACCATGGGACAAGCAGCCGCCGAAGTGGAGTGGGCCGCTATCGCCTCAGGCAGGGCCCGTGCGAATGACCTCCGATGGCCCGCAATCGGGGTCCATGCTGCTGAAGCTGAGTGGCCCGCTTCCTGACGCTGCAAGGTTCACGCGGCCTGAGCCTTCGGTGCTCGAGATCGTTCTTCCCCGAACTCGCTGGTCGGCCGACGCGCTTGCGGGATTTCGTTCGGCGAGCATCAAGGAGGCGGTGATCGAGAATCGGGGCAAAGAAGCCGTTTTGCGGCTGACCCTCGTTCGCCCGATGGGCTTACAGCTTGCCCACGAGCCGGACGGGATCCATTTGACGCTCATCAAGCCGAACGTCGGGGACGGGAAACTCGCTGGAAAGGTCGTGGTGGTCGATGCTGGCCACGGCGGCCACGACACCGGCGCGCGAAGCCCAGACAAGAAGCTGAACGAGAAGGACCTGGCTCTCGCCATCGCAAACCTGACCGCAAAGAGGCTCAGCGAACAAGGGGCGACGGTCGTGCTCACCCGAAAGGGCGACCAGTTCATCGCGCTCAAGGAACGGAGTGAAATTGCGAATCGCAACGGCGCTCACTTCTTCTTGAGCGTCCACATCAACTCCAATCAGGTGGCGAACTCGTCGACGGGCGGAATCACGTTCTATCATCAGCAGGACCCGGTCGGGATGCTCCTGGCCGATTGCATTCAGGGTGAGATCGCAAAAGTTAGCGGGCTTCCGAATCTGGGCACTTGGAGCGACCGGCGCATCTACGAGACCGGATTCGCCGTACTCCGATATGCGAAAATGCCGGCAGTTCTGATCGAGATGGGATTCATCAACAACTCGAAGGACCGCGCTCGTATGTCCACCGCTGATTTCAAGGAGAAAGTCGCGGGAGCGATCGTGCAAGGTCTGAGGGCCTATTTGGGAGATGGCAAGCAAGAAGACTAAGAAAGGCAAGAAGCGGAGACCGGGCCTCGGAATGCCGGTTGCCGTGGGCTTGTTGGGGCTCCTGGTCGTGGGCGGCCTCGCCGCTTATGTTGCTTGGGCGCCGGCCGACCGGATTCCGGATTGGCTCAAGCGTCCCGACAAGCGAACGACTTCTCGACCCGTCGAGCCGACTGTCACGCCTGAGCTGACGCCCGAAGTCGAACAGGAAGTCATTCTCCTGAGCCCGAGCTATGTGGGCGGAGAACTGGGGTTTACCGAAACGGTCGCTAAGGTCCCCCAAGGAGAAGACCCCAAGGCGTTCGTACTCAACCGATTCCTCGATGCGGCCGCGATCACCGCGGCGGACGTTCGTGTCCTGTCGGTTCACATTAACTCCGATGGCCTGGCGGCGCTTTCGTTCAACAAGTCGCTCGGGCAAGGGCTGGGATCGATGGACGAATCGACGCTCGTGAACGGGCTGCGATGCGTGATCGGCCAATTCCCAGAGGTCAACAGCATGGAGATGTTCGCCGACGGCGAGAAGATCGATACGCTGGGGCACTTCGATTTCAGCGAGCCGATTCCCGTCAAGAGGCCGAGCGAATGGCATCGGGACGCCACGCCTTCCGAAGCGCCAGAACCATCGCCAACAGGCTGATTCCGCACCAAGCCACGGCCCAGACGATGCCCGGAATTCCCGAAGCTCCCGCTGCGATTTGGGCATCATTCTCAAAGTCGCCCAGAGCGCTTATGCCCAGAAGGACCCAGAGCGCCTGTACCGACGCAATGCACTGCTGCATCCCAAGGAACTGCACACCCAGCATCGCGGCGGGACCGCCGGCTTGTTTGCCAAACAAGAACAGCAGCGCGATCCAACCCCCGATCGAGAGAAGGCCAATCAAGTCGCCCCGGACCCAGAGAATCAGCCCGACCGATAGGAGAATCGCCAATCCAAATAAGGCCTGCCGGGCTCTTTTTGCGCCGGAGCCCAGCACGATGAGGCCCGCGCCTACAGCCGACGCTCCGATGTAGCCCGCCGCAGCGATCAGCAGCGTGCTGCCGCCCGCAGATTGAGTTACGCCCGACCCATCCCCAAAGACGAGGATCGTCTTCGCCGAACCGCCGGTTGCCAAGGTCATGAGCGCGTGCATCAGCTCGTGGATGTGGGTGTTGAGGTAGACGATGGGAAGCGTGAGCAGCGAGAGCGCTGGGACCACCCACGTGACGGCGCTGAGACCGGCAGCGACGAGTATGAGCTTACGCCTGTTCTGGAGCGTCATTTTCCATCGCTTCCCCGCCCGTTGGACCTCTCCGCTTCCTAATCCTCATCAGAACTTCATACGATTCGGTCACGACCCAGGCTGCAAAGACGCCTGTGGCCCAGCCGAAGACGACCTGATAGGGGTAGTGAACTCCGACATAGACCCTCGAAAGACCGGTGAGAAACGCAACCCCGATCCAAAGGTAGCCCCACCTGCCCAAGTACCGCGTCATCACAAACGCTACGGCGGCCATGTTCGCGGAGTGCGCGGATGCGGTCCCGTAGCTTGTGAGCAGCCCGACGCGGAGCGTCACGTCGGGAAGCTCGACACAGGGACGTACCGCTTGGAGCCAGGCCTTGAGGACGTCAGTCGTTTCGTTGGCGAGCGCAACGGCAAGAAGCGAAAGAGAGACCGCAAGCCGAGATCGCTGGCCTCGAACGAGCATAGCGACGATGAGCGCCAACAGACCGATCCGAACCCAGGTCCACTTCGTGGCTTGACTGAATGTGTAGAAGAGGGGCGTCCAGCCATCGGGCCACCCGTTGATCCAACGGAAGACCGCTTCGTCCCATGCCTTCATCGCCCTTACGCCTCTCCCTTCGGATGAATCGGAAAGTAGTGCATCCAGTCGCCAAGGTAAAGCACCTCCTCCTCCATCAGAACCCCAAACTCGAGTTCGACGCGCCGTTTCGCAATCGAGGCGAGGTCACGGATTTCGGTAGCCGTCGCGTTGTTCACGTTGACGATGAAGTTCGCATGGCGGGAACTGAACATCGCTCCGCCCTGCCGATAGCCTTTCAGGCCTACGGCTTCGATCAAATAGCCCGCTGGAACGATCCCTTTCTCCTGCAGTTCTGTTGGCAACGTCGTCAGCTTCGCGGCCAACTTGCCGTCGTAGACGTTCTTGAAGAAGCTTCCTGCGCTCGCTTGGGGAGGCTGCTTTCGAATGCGTTGCCTCTGGAAGTCCTTTGCAGAATTGTAGATCGCCTTTGGGTCGCCCGCTTCGAGCCTGAGCGCGACCCGCAAGAGCGCGATCGCCGGAGGGTCGGGCGCGCGCAGGATCGAGTTTCGATAAGCGAACCTCATGAATGCCGGATCAAGCCACTTGCGAACGCCGTCTTGAACCACCTCGATCTCCCGTATCCACGGCGCGATCGAGTTGCGGTAGGCGCCCGCATTGCTCACCAGCGCCCCTCCCAAAGTGCCCGGAATTCCCACGGCGAACTCAAGTCCAGAAAGGCCGGCCTGAGCCGTCTTCAGAAACAACATCTGAAAACTGCACCCGGTCTCCGCTACGACCGTGCCATCCGAAGCGACCTCGATTCCGGCGCACCGATTGTGCAGCACCAGCCCCGGAACCCCTCGATCGGAAGGAAGCACGTTGCTCCCCCAGCCGAGAATCGTCATCCAAGCGCCGGAGTCCTGCGAGATGCGAGCAAGCCGCTCGAACTCGTTGAGCGTATCGACTTCGGCAAACCACTCGGCCGGGCCCCCAGCTTTGAGCGTGGTGAACGGCTTCAGGCTGACGTTGCTTCGCACGCCCGGAAGACTGTCGATCATGGGGCGCCTCCCGCCGTTCCATACGGTTTCTTCGGTCGAGAGATGCTGGGTTCCATCCCGTAGGCCGGGGTGAGAACCTCAGGCTTGAGAAATCGAAGTCTCTCGCTGAGAAGTGCGGCGCGTTCCGCCGAAGGAAAGGAGTTTGGTTGTCCTTCGGAACCGTAGGTCGCCCAGTCGGCTCTCCATTCGCGCGATTCGAAAACTAATTCATCCTTGCCCCGAACCAACCATCGCGACTTGCCCGTGGGGACGGCCACGATCTCGCCTTCGATGAGGTCGAAACTCGAAACGCCGGCAGCTTCGCCCCCGTTGGCATGGGCCCAGACCTTGGCAAGCATCACGGCCACGCGAGTGCCGGTAAAGCTGCCGGGTCCCACGTCGGCGACGAACCTGCGGACCTCCTTCAGCGGAACGCCCGCTTGCCGCAGGACCTCATCGACCAGTTCCAGCGTCGTTCCGCTCGCGCCTTGCTGGGCAAGCGACTCCCTCGAACCCAACACGCGGCCACCGGACTCAAAGAGGCAAACGCTGACTCTGGGGCTGGAGGTCGAGAGCGCCAGGGTCAAGGGGCAGGCTCCACGCTCATCGCCTTCACAAGCGCCTCCAGCGAGGCTTGAACCGCGCTCGTGAGGGCTTGCCCCGACAGACGGAACCGAACGACCCAGTACACTTCCTCGCCGGCTCCGACCGCGTCGAGAGTGGCCAGAGGTCCACTGGCGTCTCGGCCCATCCGCCAAACTCTTCCCATCACGAACCCGGCCTTGTTCGGGGACGGCCGGTTTTCCTCCCTCTTCTGAACCGACTCAAAGAGATTCAATGATTCTGCGGAACGCGATTGAAAGGCCCGCGCCGGGGGTTCGGAGTCGCGGGGCGATGCCACACGCACCTCCACCCCGCCAGGAACGGCGTCGCTTTTCAACAGGCCCTCTGAGGCGGACTTCGGCTCGAACCTCCATCCGTCCGGCACTCGGATTTCGTACTTTCGGCCGGCGGTCTCCACTGGAAAGCCCATTGGAGCGACTTCGCGGGAGCCACCGCTTGGCTTGGAACCGAGCACGATGACCGAACTGGGTCTTGAAGGAGAACTTGTGCCCGTGGGAAGGGAAGCGGCTGGGTTCTCGGGGTCCTCAGGTTTGGGCAAGTCCCCCGAAACGGTGCGAAGGGACTGAAGCGATCGCCTCCAAGCGAACTCGGCTTCTTCGAAACCGGCAGCGGGGCTCGATAGGCGAAACAGAAACTTCTTTGGGGTGGCGGAGTACATTAGCGCCACGAGAATGACCTCGGGCGCGCCGTCCGTCAAGACGTTGACTTTCGTCATTAAGAGGGGTACGCCCAACACCTCTTCCGTCCACTGGCGCTCGACTTCTCGCTTCATCTGCTCGTTGACGTGCTTTTGGGAGATTTGCCAGATGTCGGGTTCGGAGCTGAACGCGACCGCGAGGATTTCCAGTTTCGCTTGCATCCCTGCGTTCAACGGGATTTCGATCGCCGCATCGTCCTTGACGGCCTTGATCTGCCACGCAGCCGGAAACTCGAGTGTCATCCCGACGGCTCCGTTGACATACGGCTTGACCTCCCCTTGGAGCAGAACCGGCGCCGCGACTAAGAGTGCTAACCAATGCATCACTTTCCCTCGTTTGGACGATCTGGGCTCGGCAAGAGCACGACGAACTTCGCCCCCTCTCCTTCCGCGCCGATCTCGATGACCGTTCCTCCGTGAGCCTCCGCGATCCCTTTCACGATCGAGAGTCCGAGGCCCATTCCTTTGACTCTACCGCTGAAGAACGGCTGAAAGATCTTGTTCTTGATGTTCGATTCTACGCCGGGACCGGAGTCTCGAACTTCAATCGCGACGTACTGGAGATTCGGCCGGAGCTTGAGTTGGCGGACCAGCGAAGGCTCGGCCATGCGGGTGCTGATCCTGAGTTCACCCTCGTTCATCCAAACGATCGAGTTCTCGATCAGTTCGGAGAGCGCTCGCCGAATCCGCTTCGCATCCGACTGGATCAGCGGAATCTCATCCGAAAGGTTCAGTTGCAGCTTGATCCCTGCGCGGCGCGGGATCACTTCCGAAACGGTCTCGCTCACAAGCGCGTTGATGTCGGTGGGTTCGAGCCTGATCTGAGTCGCCGTCACAAAGTCTCGGAAGTCTTGAAGAATCTCCTCGACCCTCACGACGTTGGCGTCGAGGCTTTCGATGATCGGACCCAGTTCCTCGGCGTCGGATTGCCCGGTCGAAACCAGGTGCCGCAACTCGTTCACGTCTCCCTTGAGAGCGAATACTCTGTTGCCGATCATGTGGGAGCTCTTCGCGCTCAACTCTCCCCATGCCGCCATTCGCTCGCCCGTGCGGAGCTTCTCGATGCTTCGGATCGTCTCGAGGCCGGTGGCGAGTTGTTCGCCGATCGCTTGGAGGATGCGTTGATCCGAGTCGGTGAATCGGTTGTCGAGGAACGCATGCTCCGATCTCTTGCGGATGACGCGAATCACCCCCGTGCAGTGGTTCCGAAAGACGACGGGTACTGCCAAGAACCCTGCGATTTCGCTCGCTGGAAACTCGAGGAACCGACCCCTCCATCGGGGATCGTCTTGGGGTTGATCGAGCCGGATGGGCTGAGCGTTCTCGCAAACCCACCCTGTGCAACCCTCACCGGCCTTGTAGTGAATTCGTCCCCGCATCTCCTTCAGTCTGCCCGTTGAGGCGCGGAGCGTGAAAACCTCTTCAGAAGGGTCGCGAATGAAGATCGAACACGCCTGAAACTGGAGCACTTCGCCCGCTACGCGAATTACAAGATCGAGAAGCTGCTCTTCGCCTTCCGCGTTGTCGAGCGCGCTCCCGACCAGAACGAGCGCCTGCTCCCGAAGGCGCTGCTCCTCGCGCTCCAAAACCAGTTCCAGAAGGTTCGCCAGAACTTCGCAATAGAGCTTGTCGCCCTCGTCGTAGTCGTTCTCGCGGTCGGATTCGACGTTCAGGACGGCCCGAATCCTCCCGTCTTGATCTCGCACGGGGATGGCGATCTCGCTCACCGTGGATTCAAACAGCTTGCGATAACGAGGCTCGGCTTGGACGTTTCCGGTGACGAACGAATTGCCTGTTGCGGCGACGAACCCAACGATCCCCTCGGCCGAGGCCACGTTGACCTCGACAAACTTCTCAAAGCCCGCTTGGTCCCACTCTTCGCCGACGCCGTGCCGGAGCTCCAAGCACCCCTTCTCGTCGTTCATCAGGGCCAGCATCGCGTTGCGAGAAGACGTTCCCTGAAGCGCCGCCGATGCGATGAGGCCCAAAGCCTTGCCGAAGTCCTTTTCCCGGACGACGACCGCAACGACTTCAGCGATCTCGACGAGACCCCGCATGGCGCAGATTATGACGCTTCAATCTGGATTCGAGTGCGCGGGCCTTGAGTCCGGGGGGCGAGAAGCTATCTCAGGAGCTGGCTCCGGTGGTCCGGCGTGCCGGGGTATTGAAGCCAAAGGCGTAGCCTTGGAACCTCGCGTCCAGCAGCGATTGAATCCGGCTGGGAAAACACTCGGCTCTCGATATGCGCTAGCCAAACTCGGGCTCGTCGGGACGGGCGATTCGGCCCTCATAGGGAAGCAACTTCGGCAAGGGCGAGGAAGGGAGGAGCTGGTACCAGAAAGCCGCCGACGAGTAATCGTTCGAGAGCTTGTTGGCGTGGCCGTGTTCGATCGACACCCGAATGGACTTCCGAAACCGAATCGGGTCTTCGATATGAAACCGGTACATCGAGTTCTTACCCTTCCAGTTCCAGTTGGGGTTGCCCGAATACACTGTAAGGCCGTGGTAAGGCGCGCAATACTCCGTCCTCGGGCAAAAAGCCATGTTGAAGTAGTCTTCCGTGCCCGTTCCATGAAGCGCGGGAGGCCAAGGCTCGCCATCGACAAAGATCATGTCGTCGCCTTCGCCATACCAGTCGTTCGCCTGTCTCTGGAAGCAATCGACGCTCAACACGCACCCCACGTAGATGCCGTCGCCCGCCGCGTCGAGGATCGTGTAGTTTCCCGATCCATCCAAGTTCGGGTTCTTGCCCCAGACGTCCCAGAGGTTCTCGTTGGTCAGCCTCTCCGTACACCATCCATCCGTCGGGCTTTCGCGCCTCCACTGGCAGCAAAATCGGCCAACTTCGTCGGGCTGGCGGGAAGGGTGTTGTTCGTAATCGAGGTAGAAGTACAGGTTAACCGGCTCGGGATTATCGTTGACGATTTCGATCCGCGCCGCATCGAAGGGCATCGGCCACCAGCAGTTCATTCCCCTGCCGTCCTGGGGGCTCATCTGCAAGGGCAAACTCACAAAGTCCTTGTGCATCCCGAATCCGATCCCAAAAAAATCCCCCAACGGGCACTCGACGCTGGGATGCGCCTGCCCATCCCACCAAGCTCGGATCGCCAACCCCCGCAGGAAGTGGGGTCCCCCTCCCCCGGCCGTCATCCATAGATGACGCACGCACCCAGGCTCATTGGACTGGAGGACCGTCCGGGCCTCCCCCGGCTCAAGACCCCACCAGTCGCGATTCCCGCCGTCGCCGTCGAAGCTCGATGACCGTAGTGAGCGATAGTCGCGCAACAAGGGCAACCCGCTCAGACTCCCGTTTCCCAGTTTCACGGCGCAAGGGATTCTCTGCCCAGAGCGCGCATTCCTGCGACGGAGCTTTCGATGAGGAGCAACTTCCGAACAAAATGGATGCCTGTAGGCGAGCCCATGACCGATCCCGTAGCGAGCATTCTCATTCCCACGAGGAACCGCGCCCAACTCCTGCCGGCGACCCTTCAGAGCGCCCAGCGACAACGGCTCGACTCCTTGGAGATCGTGGTCATCGACGACGCATCGGACGACGACACCGAGTCGGTGGCGCAAAGGGCGCAGGCTCTCGATCAGAGGGTTCGGTATGTGCGGCTTGAGAACCGCGAAGGAGCCTGCCACGCCCGAAACCTCGGACTCAAACTGACGGGGGCGCCTTATGTCCAGTTCCTCGACTCCGACGACCTCCTTCACCCCGAGAAGCTGAGCTTTCAGGCCTCTCTGCTGGACAACAACCCGGCGGCTGACCTCGCGGTATGCCAGGTTGGGTTGTTCCTCAAGTCCCCCGGCGACACTGACCGGCTCTGGAACACGTTTCAACGACCTGACGTGCTCGGAAGGTGGCTCAGACACGACAACCCTTGGGTAACGGTCGCTCCGCTTTGGCGACGATCTGCGCTGGTTCGGTTCGGCGGGTTCGAGGAAAGCCTTGAGACCTCGCAGGACTTCGAGCACGCTTCGAGGTCAATGGCGTTAGGGGCAGAGGCGCTTCTGCATCCTCACCTGCTGGCGTACTACCGGCTCCCTTCCGGGCCCACCATCGGCACGGAAACGCTAAGTCTCCGCAACGGAGCGCATCTCTACGTGTTTCGTAGGGTGTTCGAGATTCTGAGCGGCCGAGGCGAATTGAACTCCGAGCGTGCGCGCGACCTTGCGGACAGCTTGCTGTGGGTCGCTTCGAATGCCGTCGCGATGGCGGAGGCGACTGTCGCGAGAGAAGCGCTCGATTTCGCCTGTCGGTTGCGCCCGGACCTTCCAGCCGATCTCCACTCGTTGATCGCCGACCTCGACCGGCTTCAACCAAAGGAAGCAATTGCCCGCCTTGAAAGTCATTTCGACCGGTCGGTTCGGGAGGGCTGGTGGGGAAAGGCGCGAATCGGGACCGAACCGCTCGAACCCGTGCCGCGCTCGGCGTTCAGACGAAGGTCGCAGTAAGGACCTGCGTGCCTCAGTACGTCGAGGTCACCTTGTTGATGAATTCCGGCCGGTCCGGGTCGTAGGCCCTGCACCGGGCAGCCAGCAACGCCAACCACTGGCCGAAGACGATGTCGGAAAGCGGCCGCAATTCGCTCGGAACCATTTGGGGCATCGCAGGGGCTTGAATCACGTCGCAGCCTTGCAGCTCGAGGCCTTCGACGCTCTCGCCAAACAGAATCGCGCAGCTGAGGGGTCCCGCAAGCGCACGCGGGCCGTGCTGAAAGTCCGCAGTCGAATACGCCTTGCACGGAACGAGCGCACACTCCATCAGCTTGAGGGCGCATTCGAGCGCCGTGCTGAATCCGTAACCCCTGCCCAGAGAAAAGCACACGTTCGACCGAACGACTCGGCCCGATGCCCGTTCGGCGGCCTCTCTCGCAGCCTCGATCCAGCCGTCCGTAGGTAGTCCCTCCTCCGGTGGGGGTAGCGGCGCGCCTAACGAGCGCGCCAGTTGATAAAGCGCCAGCAGCGTGCACGTATAGGTTTTGGTCGCGGCGACCGACTTTTCGACCCCCGAATTCAACGCGAGCACGAACTCGGCTGCGCTCCCGACTGGAGATTCCTTGTGGTTCGTCAGGGCGAGCGCCGTGTGGCCGGCCTCCCTCGAAGAACGCAGCACCTCGGCGACGTCCGCTGCGGCCCCGCTTTGCGATATCCCAACCACAAGAGCGTTTGGATAGCGAACTCGCGTTCCGTATCTCGTGAGGACGCTCGGAGCGCAAAGTACGGTGGGGATGCCCAAGTGAACTTCGAACAAATAGCGCGCGTAGAGGGCCGCATTGTCCGACGAACCCCTCGCGACCAACACGATCAAATCGAATTGACGCCCCCGCAGCGCTTTCACGAGTTCAGCTTCATAGACGGCGCTGTTGCCGCTGAGGACCGCCGGCTGCTCCCGAATCTCCGATTCCATCCATTGCCCAAGCATCTCGTGAGGCTACCGCGATGGAGGGCCCGTTTGTGCGTAGACTTGGAATATGGAGAAACGCGCATTCACTTTGTCGATCGGGGAAGAGGCGCCCGACTTCCGACTCCCCGCGACCGACGGCAGGGAGTATGCCTTAGCCGACTTTGAGGACGCCGACGTGTTGGTCGTGATGTTCACGTGCAACCATTGCCCTTACGTGATCGGGAGCGATGAGGACACGAGGCAAATCGCCCTCGACTATGCGCCCAAGGGCGTCCGATTCGTCGCGATCAGCTCCAACTCGCCGCGAACCTATGAGGCCGACAGCTTCGACAACATGGCAAAGCGGATGGAGGAGCACGGGTTCCCATGGCCGTACCTCTTCGATGCCACCCAGCAAGTCGCGCTGGCGTATGGCGCCCTGCGAACCCCGCATTTCTTCGTGTTCGACGGAGATCGAAAGCTCGTCTATACCGGCAGGGCGATCGACTATCCTCGGGATTATCGCCATGCCACCACCCGCGAGTTGCGCGACGCGTTGGACGACCTCTTTGCGGGACGAGAAGTGAAGGTTTCTGTGACGAACCCGATCGGCTGCAACGTGAAATGGGAAGGCAAAGAAGCGCATTGGATGCCGCCGGAGGCCTGCGATCTGGTACCTGCTCCTCGGTAGTCCCATGAGGGTTTCCGCTCGGCCGTCGATACGGCATCGACACGCCGTCCTAGGCTCGGTTACCCTAAGGCCGGTGCAAAGCGTCAAAACAATTCGGTGGTGTCTGCGATCGTAAACAGCGCAAAGGTGGAGTCCTTTGACGAGGATCGAGTCCTGATCGACCGGTTTCTTTCTGGCGAGGCCGAGGCATTCGAACGTCTTTACACCCGCTATTACGACAAGGTTTTCTCGGTGGCGCGGGGTGTTCTAATGGACGCCGATGAGGCCGCCGATGCCGTGCAAGAGATATTTACCCTCGTTTACAAAAATCTCGGCAGGTTCGACAACCGGGCGCGCTTCAGCACATGGCTCTTCCGAATCGCAGTCAACCGCAGCATCCAGCAAGCCCGCGCCAACAGGCATCGAAGCCGGCAATCGCCGCTCAACGATGCGATTACGCAAGAAGCCGACCCCGTCGAAGTCGACTCGGACCCGAAGGTCGAAGCGGCGCTGGCTGAGCTTTCGGCTTCCGACCGCGCGATCCTATCGCTGTTCTATTGGGAAGAACTCTCCCTCAACGAGATCGCCGAGAGCATGGGGTGCAGTCCGAACGCGGCCAAGACCCGGCTTTATCGGGCAAGAGAGAGGTTCAGAGAGAAGTACGACGCCCTGGAGGATCGGCCATGAAAGGCATTCCCCGAGACGTCGATCAACTCATGTGGGCCCTCGCCGAAGCGCGGGACGCGAAAGCCCAACTCGAATTCGAAGAGCGGTTTCCCGACCTTAAGTACGAGCTCGCCAAGCGAATCTCTCTGGTGCGGAACCTAAAGGGTTCCAGGCCGGGACCTCAAACCGGCGACCCGCCTCCAGCGTTCGTTCCTCCTCGAATCCACCCTCCTGCGGGCCTGAACTGGCGTTGGTCGTTTGCTGCGGCGCTGATGGTCGCGGCCCTCGCTTTCGGGTCGTATGCGGGCTACCGCGCCTTCCGTTCCGCGCCGAGGGAGTTAGAGCCTGAACCTGGCGCTGTTCGAATTGAGGGATTTCGCGATGCCCCGATTCGACGCGACGACGCGCTTTCGCAACCTCCCATCGCAAACCCCGTCCCACAGCCCCAAGGCAATCTCCCTGAGGGCTCTTCGACCGAGCCGATCGTCGTGAGTTGCAGCGGGGAAGGGGTCAAGTTGGTTGACGCTCTGGACCAGATCGCCAAGAAGGCCGGGATTCTAATCGAGGTCGCTCCTGGGTTTCCCGACAAGACGATATCGTTCAAGTACGCGAGCTGGAGCGTGGATTCGATTCTCAACGACCTCTCCCTTCGCTTTGGCTTCAGCGTGTTCAAGCAATCCGACCGGCATTATCTGCTGATTCCGGCCGTGGAAGGGGAGCCCGGCGACAGCTCCGCTTCCGCAGGCGGCTCGGAGAAGCGCACAGATTCGTCGGGCGCCAGCGAGGGGCAGGACCCCCCGAGAGGGTCGCGGCTCGCGCCTGAACTCGGGCGATGAAGCTATCGCCCCGCGAACTCTCGGTAGACGTTTTCCGTCATGGGAGCATGCGCAAGCGAACCTGCGGCACGCGTAAGTTGGCTTTCACATTGATCGAGATCCTCGTCGTGATCGCCATCATCGCGATCCTTGCGGCGATCTTGTTTCCTGTGTTCAGCCGTGCAAAGGAGTCGGCGCTTGCGACTCGCTCGATGGCCCAGATGAAGCAATTGGGACTCGCGCTCGTAATGTACGCCTCCAATCACGATGACTATTACGTTCCCTGTTCGCTCAGATCGACCGATCCGGCCGCCGTCCCCGTGCTGTGGCCTTCGCTTCTCTTGCCTTATGTCAAGAACGAAGAGGTATTTGTGACGCCCGGGACGGAAGGTGCGTTCGCGGGAAGCTGGAACACGCGATTCAATCAAAGCGTCGGCTACAACGAGTCCACAGCCTACGACCCGTTCGGGTGCGTTCCTGGCGCTTTCGTGCCGCCTTGCGAGGGCTTCACATCCGTCATCAGCTTCGCCACAACCGAGTTCGTCGCCTCAGCCGGTCTCTTTGCGGTGACCCCAAACGGGCCCGGAGGGAAGTACCGAGGCTATACGTTCAACCCGTTCAATGGCCCTGATCATCCAACCCTCCCGCATTTGGGGCTGCCCCTGATTTCCGATCGTGACCTTGTTCAAGAACTGTCTCACCTGAGCGCGGCCCAACTCAAGCCGATTTTCTGCAGGTTCTTTCGCACGGGCAAAGAAGAGGGCCGCACGCCGATCGTTTTCGCGGACGGACACACGAAGTCGTACTCTGCCAAGTCGCTTCAATCGTTCCAATCAGGGGTGATTTTTCGCTTCCGCGAATAGCCCTTGCCGAGATTCCGCTCGCAAGCGGTTATACTTGCTTTGAGTCAGTTCAAGGAACCCGTCCATGCCGTTGCGAAGGTCCGATGTCATCGAAATGATCGGCGAGAAGTCGATTCTGTTTCTTGTCGGAGGTGTTGTGAGCATCCTTGTTGGGTTGCTCTTTGCCAACTACAATTACGGCGGATATGTGACGGGCCTTGTGTGGGTCCTTCTGCTGGCGGGCGTGGGGATGATCATCGCGGCCCTCTATAGCGGCACGAAGGTTCGTGAGGTGGGCGATTGCGAGGCCCAGTGCCCGTACTGCAACGCCGTCAATCGACTCGTCGCCGCGCCCGACGACGACTTCCGGTGCAGTTACTGCCAGAGGCTGATCCCGGTCAAGGACGGCGAGATTCTCGAGGTCCACCAAGTTCGCTGCGGCTACTGCAACGAACTCAACTTCTACAGCGAAAAAAACGACGTGCTGATTTGCGAGAAGTGCGATCATGAGATTCCGATCACAGTCGGCGAAGGGAAGCCGGTCCGGCACGTACCCCGCGCCTACACGGTTACCGACGACGAACGTCTCTATGAACTCGTTTTGACCGGCCACGGCCAGCACAAGCAAGAAGAGCTTATTCAGACCCTGCAACACATGCTCGCCCTCAACCGAAACCAGGTGAAGCAGCTTCTCGAAGAGACGCCGGTCACGCTTCTCACGGGGATCACGCGAAAGAAGGCAGAAATGCTGGCGGCTCAACTGGCCGTGAACGAAGGCACCGCCGAGTTTCATCCGCTCGGCGAATAAACCCAGGCCAGGGCGATTGAACGGCTATGCGCTACGCTGGGGTATCCTTTGCCGTCCATTTACCAACCACGGCCAAATGCACAACGCGCATGGAAGCGTGGCGTCATGGGGGTTAATGACACCGTGAAGTTGATGCATTCTGGAATTACCCGCCGCCTGCGCGCCGGGGTCGGCAGGTTACTTCTTCTCTTTTTGGGTTCCCTGCTAATGGCCCTTACGCCTCGGATGGCCCTTGCCGCTGGAGGAGAGAACGTTCACCTTGAGTTCACGTCCTCTCACCTGACCTATCTCTTCGTTTCGCTGGCGATCGGCGCGATCTCGTTGATCACCGCGTTCTTCTTGGCGAAGTCGATCCTTGCGAAGTCGCCCGGCAACGAGAGCATGCAGGAGGTCGGGAGCGCGATCAAAGAGGGTGCGCTCGCCTACCTCAAGAAGCAGGTCGGCACGATGTCGGTCTTCATCTTGGCGCTCGCGGTTCTGCTGGTCGTGATCTTCCAGTCCAGAATCGGGATGTCGCTCTCGATTTGGACTTCCGTCAGCTTCATCGGCGGCGTCTTGGCCTCCTACATTGCAGGCTTTGCGGGCATGATCATGGCCGTCAACGCCAACACGCGCACGGCACACGCAGCGCTGACCAGCCCTCGCCAATCGCTCGAAGTCGCTTTCAGGAGCGGCGCGGTAGCCGGATTGCTTACGGTGGGCATGGGCCTCGTGGGCGCGACCCTCATTTTCTTGCTGGCCAGGGGCGACGCAATGCAGCTCTTGGTCGGGTTTGGATTGGGCGGTTCGCTCGCCGCGCTCTTCATGCGTGTGGGTGGCGGCATCTACACGAAAGCGGCCGATGTGGGCGCGGACCTCGTCGGTAAGGTCGAAGCCGGCATCCCTGAGGACGATCCTCGGAACCCCGCTACCATCGCGGACAACGTGGGCGACAACGTCGGGGACTGCGCCGGAATGGCTGCCGATGTGTTCGAATCTTATGAAGTCACGCTCGTCGCCGCTATCGTCTTGGGCGCAGCGACGGCCGCGGTCTTCGATCAAGCCACTTGGATGAAACTCGTGCTCTTCGCCCTGATGGCTCGCGGCGTGGGCATCATCGCTTCAATCATCGGGGTGTTCTCAGTAAGGGGTTCCGACGACGTGGACACCGACAGCCTCAAACCGATCCGGAGGGGCTTCGCGGTTTCGGCAATCGTAGCGATCCTCGGTACAGTCGGACTTGCCTACTTTATGATGGGCGGAATGGGCGATCCGATCCAGACGACTCAGCTCACTTCGCTCGGCAAGCTGAGTTGGGATGAGGCGGCCCAGATTCGCGAAATCCGCGACGGAATCGCGACCGAAGCGAAGAAGTCGCCCTGGGAGGTGACAGCGCAGGAGATCCAAAGCAGTGCGGAAGGCAAGGCGCTGGGACTGGATGCCGACGAGGCGATGACCTCGATTCAACTGGCGCTCATGGCAGGGGCTGAGAAGCAGCCACAGCCTGACGAATTGGCAGGTTATGCGCCGATCAACTTCAACGACGCGAACAACAAGGTTCTCAACTACGCCGTGCGGTCGCAATCGGCCGAGCCGGGCCAAGCGCAACCGATCGTCACTCTGAAAGAGGAGTTCGGCGGCAAGAACTTCTTCATGTTCAAGCTGAAGATCACGCGACCCGCTACGACGACGCCGGACGGACAAGAAATCCCTGGATCAACCGAAGAGCGCTGGTTCCCTCCCACGGACGAGGGGTACTTGGATAAGCAGATCGCGGAAGCTGCCAAAGCCCCTGCGAATCTCAAGGTCGAGAAGCTGGAGCGGGTTCCTGTCGAGTTCTATTCCAACTCCGAAGGCAAGGTCGCGATGGCCGTGGACGGGAAAGTGCCGTATCCGCATCGCCAGTTCTTCGGTGGAAACTTCACGTACGGTTCGTACTACACCCAGTCTGTCGACGAGATCCGAGCCATCGACAAGGCGCGCGAGACCGACCCGATGAAGTCCTTGCCGCCGGACAACCCAATCGCTATCGCGGTCGCAGACCACACGACGGTTCCGTGGCACCTGTTCTTTTGGGCGATCTTCTTCGGGATCCTGATGGCCTTCGCCATCGAACAGTTGACCGACTACTACGTCTCGACGCACAAGAAACCGGTCCGAGAAGTCGCCGGACTCTCGACCGCGGGCCCAGCGCCGATGATCATCACCGGCTTCGCCCTTGCCAAAGAGTCGAGCGTGTTCTCGGTCTTCGCCATCGTAATCGCGCTCGTGTTCCCGCTCCTCCTGTTCCCCGAGCCCACGTACGGAACGTTCATCCTGAGCTTCTATGGAATCGCGCTTGTAGGGTTGGGCTTGCTCACGACGACCGGCTACATCCTGGCGATGGACACCTTTGGCCCGATCTCCGACAACGCGCAAGGCGTGTTTGAAATGTCGAAGGCGGGGCACGGCAACGAGCGGGCCAGCAAGGCCGTACAGCGACTCGACGCCGCGGGCAACACCACGAAGGCGTTGACCAAGGGCTTCGCAATCGCTACGGCGGTCGTGGCCGCGGTCGCGCTGTTCCACTCCTATATCGAAGAAGCGCAGCTTGCGAGCGCGGGTCTTCGACTGGAGATGCCGGAGATATTCCTCGGCCTCTTGATCGGTGGCGCAGCGCCATTCCTGTTCTCTGCGTTCTCCATCAACGCCGTGGGGCGGGCCGCCTTCTTCCTCATCAACGAGGTGCGAAGGCAGTTCAAGGCCGATCCAGGAATCATGAAGGGCACGAGCAAGCCGGACTACGGCAAGTGCGTGGCCATCGTTACCGAAGCGGCGCAGAAGGAACTGCTCGGTCCGGGCATCCTCGCGATCGCCCTGCCGATGGCCGTTGCGTTCGGATTCTCGATCGGCAAGGAGCCCGTTCTCATCGGGGGCGTCGAATACAATCTCACCGGGGCGCAGGCTCTCGGTGGATTCCTTGCCGGCGCGATCCTCAGCGGGCAGCTCATGGCGGTCCTCCTGGCGAACGCCGGCGGAATCTGGGACAACGCGAAGAAGCTGATCGAGGACGGCCTGTACGGAGGCAAGGGAACCGAGGCCCACAAGGCGGGCGTGGTCTGCGATACCGTCGGTGATCCTTTCAAGGACACCGCAGGACCTGCGCTCAACCCGCTCATCAAGGTCATGAACCTGGTGGCCCTGCTCCTTGCGCCCGTAGTCATTCAGGTTCGGTCCGAAGCCGCCCAAATCGGCATCACCGTAGCTTGTGTGCTCGCTCTTGCTTTCTCGATCTGGTGGTCGAAGCGGGGTTCGATGCTCGATGCGCTCGTTGGCTCCACTGAGGACGCCGACGCGATCGCTCCGAGCGCCCCCGTTGCGCCGCCAGCAGCCAAGAAGCGAATCACCGTCGAGGACGAACCCTCTTCGGAGGAAGAGTCCAGCAAAGAGTGACGGCCGCTTGACCACACGCCCTGGGGCTCGTTGAGCCCTGGGGCGTTTTTTTATTGTGCCTTGACGCAATTTTCCTGGACAAAGCACGAATTCGCAAAACGTCCTATACAATATCAATGAGGGGGTGGCCATGGCTGATCCTCGAGATATTGAAGCCACGAAATACGCGCGACGCGAGTTCATCAAGCATCGGCTCGACGTGACGATGGCGGAGATCCGTGTGAGTCACGGGGTCGTGTACATTCGGGGTATCGTTCGCCGCGATCCCCAAGCTCACTACGACAACGTGAGCAACGAGACCGAGCGCGTGGGGCGGTTGCTCAAGCAGCGTCCTGAGATTCGGGACGTTGTGGTTGAAGCTAAGTTCCTGTAGAACCGGTACTCAGGCCGAAGCATGGATGGCCCGCGCTTCCCGCTCCCGAAGCGACCTACCTACTTCTCCCACCAGGTAGAAGCTACCTGTGACCAAGAGGACGCCGCCTTCGGGCGTCTCCTGCAGCGATTGATCCAAAGCGCTTACGAGGTCGGAATGAGCGGAGCAAGGAACACCGGCCCTGGTGGCGCACTCAGCGACCAGCAAGGGGGGCATCGCTCGGAAGAAGTCGATCGGAGCCGCGTGGCCCCGCCCGACCCGCCCGACGAGCGGTTCGAAAAACGCGGCGCAATCGTGCCCACTGAGCATCCCCACAAGGAGCACAACGGGGAGGCCGGAGAACTCCTCATCGAGAGTGCCCCGTAGCTCCCTCGCCGAGTCTGCATTGTGGGCGCCGTCGAGGACGATTCGCTTTCCAGCATGCTCACGCACTTCGAATCGACCCGGCAGCCGGGTTCGAGCGAGCGCCTCGCAAGCCGCGCTGGGGTCTTCAATCGCCTGAGAAGCCTCGGCAGCAGCCAGCGCGAGCGCAGCGTTGTCGATCTGGTGAGGGCCCTTCATGCCGGGAACAACCGGCGAGAAACGTCTCGTCGGAGTCTGGACCACGTAAGCGCCCTTCCCATCCCGCTCGGCAACGACTTCACGTCCCACTCGCCACAACGGGCAACCCCGCTCTTGGGCGACCTTCAGGACGACCTCCATCGCCGGGACTGGAAGGTTGCCGACGACTGCAGGAACTCCCGGCTTGAGAATGCCCGCCTTTGCCTTTGCAATGTTCTGAAGCGTGGGCCCAAGGATCTCTCCATGGTCCAATCCGATGCTTGCGATCACGCTGCAATCTGGGGCGATTACGTTGGTGGCGTCGAGTTCGCCGCCAAGACCCACTTCAAGGGCCACCCAATCGCACCCTGCGTCCCCCCAGCACCTAAGACCCATCGCCGTCTTAAACTCGAACTCGGTTACGGGGCCCAGTTCGGACTCGTCCATGCTCGTTGCGACAGGGATCAGGGCCTCCACAAGCCGCGCGAACTCGTCGTCGGAAATCGGCTCCCCTCCCAGTTGAATCCGCTCGGTGACGTGGTACACATACGGACTGAAGTAGCCCCCGACCCGGAATCCCTGACTCATCAATACCGACTGCACGTAAGCCGTTGTGGAGCCTTTGCCGTTCGTACCTGCCACATGGATGAACCGGGGAGCCAAATCCCCTTCGATTGAGTTCAAGAGCCCCGCACGAACGACGAACTCCCGCATCCGGTCGAGCCCAAGACGCCACCCTCGGTGCTGCAGCCCGGAAACGAACTCAAGGGCTTGTTCGAATGTCAGCGGCATCTTGGCTCGCCTATCGCACCAGGTCCGGGATTAGGCCCGACGCGGCGATCCTTTGAACGACCTCAGCGAACCGCTCGCCTTCCCGATCTCCCTTGAGCGTAAGAGACATCCGCAGGTAGCCTTCCCCTTCGCTCCCGTAGCCGCTTCCCGGGATGGCGACGACGTTGGCCCTCCTCAGCAGTTCGGCACAGAATTCCGCGCTCGACATGTCCCCGCGCGGAACCCGAGTCCAGATGTAGAAAGTGGCTTTGGGTTTCGGGACGTTCCAGCCGATCGACCTCAGGCCGTCGCACAGGAGGTCGCGTCTTCGCTGATAAAGCGCCAGCGTCGACGAGTTATCGACCGATTCGAGCGCCACTGCTCCGGCTTCGGCGACGGCGGGGAACTGCTTGCTGTCCAGATTCGACTTCAGCGCCGCGAGGTTCTGAACCGCGTCTGGATTCCCCACGGCGAACCCGAGCCGCCATCCGGTCATATTGAACATCTTGCTGAGCGAATGGAACTCGAGCGAAACCTCCTTGGCTCCAGACACCTGAAGCACCGTGGGATTCCGGAAGCCGTCGTAGGTTACCGTCGCGTACGCCATGTCGTTGACGAGGAGAATGTCGTACGTTCGGCAAAACTCCACGAGGTCTCGGTAGAACTCGGGCGTGGCCACGGCGCCGGTCGGGTTGTGAGGATAGCAGACGAAAAACAGCTTAGCGCGTTTGGCGACGTCTGAAGGAATCTCATCCAGTCGCGGAAGGAACCCATTTCCCTCTTTGAGCGGCGTTTCGTACACCTGGCCGCCCGCAAAAAGCCCGTTCACCTTGTAGACCGTGTATCCAGGGTTCGGAACGATCACGTAGTCGCTGGGATCGACATAGGCCCAGCAGAGGTGGGCGAGCCCCTCCTTGCTTCCGATCAATTGAACGAGTTCGGCCGCCGGGTCGACCGCCACCCCAAACTCACGCTGGTACCAGGACGCGGCGGCGTCGAGGAACCTGCGCCACCCGCGCGGCGTCTCATCGTAGCGGTGGGTCTCAGGGTTCCGTGCGGCTTGGCCTAGCGCGTCGATCACCGGTTGGGGCGTGGGGAGATCGGGGTCGCCGATGCCGAGGTCGATGACGTCGGCGCCAGAAGCGACCGCCTCGGCCTTGATTCGCGCGATTTCGGCGAACAGATAGGGAGGTACCAGGTCGAGGCGATGAGCTCTGGCCGGCATTTCGGACTGAATTGTACCTACGACGCCCGATTCCAGGTACCCTCCGATTCGCCTTTCGTCGGGGCGTGGCGCAGTTTGGTAGCGCGCCTGCTTTGGGAGCAGGAGGCCCCCGGTTCAAGTCCGGGCGCCCCGACCAGTTTTCAGAGGGTGGGTTCGTTTCGGGCCTGGTCACCGTGCCTGAACTGAAGCGCAGAAGGGGTAGTAGCTACTTCGTTTCGCGAGACCCGGTAGGAATACTGGGTCGTATTCCTGAAAGCTGTGTTACTATGGAAGGGAATCAAGTGCCTCGGTGCTTGAATGTCAAGTTCAAAGGAGAAACAAAAGATGCGTATTCGTACAATGGCGCAGGTTGCTGCTTGCGCTCTTCTCACCACCGCCGCGACGACTTCGTTTGCGGTCCTCGTCGACTTTGAGGGTCAAGGCCACGGCGTTTCCCTTACAGATGGTTATGGCGGTCTGGATTGGACCGATAACTCCTGGACGCTGGACGGGTCGTTGATGCCCGCGGGCTGCGGCTACGATATTGGCCGGGTGTCCGGCAACAACGTGGGGTATAGCGCCTATGAAGTCGACTTTGGCTTTGCGACTTCCGACGGTGCCAACTTCCAGTCGTTGTCCTTCTGGATGGTTCCCGCGTGGAATGACGGCGTGTCCGTCCACATTGATGCTTACGAAGGCGGCTTCGGGGGCACGCTGGTGGTGTCGCAGGACTTTACGGCGAGCCTCTCCGACGGCGTGGCCCAATACACGATGAGCGCGCCCTATGCGGGACTGACGGACGCTTGGGTGTTCACCATGAGCGGCGGCACTAACGTCCATACTGGCGGCAGCGGCTCCCATCTTTCGTTCGATGACATCGAGTACAGCACGGTGCCTGAGCCGACTTCGATGGCTGCTCTCGGTCTGGGCGCTGCTGCGCTCCTTCGCCGACGGCGCAAGTAAGTTAATCTGCCGCAAGGCTACGAAGGGCGCGGGCCATCGGGTCCGTGCCCTTTTTCTATTCTGGATCGGCACTAACCTAACCGCCCAGCCGAAGAAACACACCTCGCCTTCGCCCCTCCTGGCTCCACCGGGCGGTTTGCCGTGCCGTTTGTCCCATAGGGTTGAGGGCATTTGGTATGGATCGACAGAAGAACGTCCCCGCGCCTGACCCGCAGAGCCTGGCGGGGAGGGAGCGCCTCCACCTAGACGCTCTCAGGGAAGGGCCAGGAGGGAAGCGTTCGCTTCAGCGGCCGATCCTCCCGATAGCCCAACTCGTACTCCGCTTGAAGGATCGTGTGAATCTCGTGGGTCCCCTCATAGATCATCGCGCCCCGCGAGTTGCGGAAGTAGCGCTCGACCGGGAACTCGTCGCAATAGCCGTACGCGCCATGAATCTCAACCGCCTTGTGGGCCGCGTCGAAGGCCGCGGCGCAGTTCGTCCACTTCGCCAGCGAAACCTCGCGCGTGTGGCGTGCGCCCGCATTCTTCATCCACCCGACCTGATAGTAAAGAAGCCTGCCGATATCCCGGCCTTGGACCATGGAAGCGATCATCTGCTGCACGAGTTGCTTCTTTCCAATGGGTTCGCCGCCCACCTTGCGGTCGTTCGCGTAGGGCACGCAAGCGTCGAGGCAGGCCTGAATGATCCCCACCGCGCCCGAAGCGACCGTGTACCGGCCATGATCGAGCGCAGACATGGCCACTCGAAAACCGTCGCCGTCGTCGCCGAGCCTGTTTTCTGCGGGGACTCGGACGTTATCGAAGAAGATCTGCCCCGTGTTGCCCGCGCGAACGCCAAGTTTGCCCTTGAGTGGCCTTGACGAGAACCCCGGCATGTCTCGCTCGACGATAAGCGCGACGTGGCCTCCTCCTTCGAGCCGGGCGATCACAAGAAACTGATGAGCGTAGTCGCTCAGGCTGATCCAAGTCTTCTCGCCGGTCAAGAGGTAGTCGCTTCCCTCTTTCGCGGCGCGGGTCTGAATGTTGATCGCGTCCGACCCCGCGTTCGGCTCGGTGAGTCCAAAGCCGCCGATTCGAGTTCCTTTGGCGAGCAGCGGAAGCCACCGGCGCTTTTGTTCGTTGGTGCCCCACTGCAAAAGAGTCAGGCTGTGGAGGCCGCTATGGACGCTCATCACGACCCTCGCGCTGGTGTCCACCCGCTCGAACTCCTCGCAGACGATGCCCAGCGAGATGTAGTCGGTATCCATGCCTCCGTACTTCGCGGGGAGGCTGACGCCGGCAAACCCACCCTCGCCGAGGCGCTCGAGGAATTCAGGCGAGGGATCTGCGTTGGCGTCCCGCTCGCGGAGTCCGGGCAAGACCGCGTCGAGCGCGAACTTCCTGGCAGACTCGCGGATCAAGGCGTGTTCGGGTGTGGGAGAGAAGTCCATCGGGAGGTCTATTGTACCGTGGGGTGTTGGTCCTCCGTGGTCGCTACGAGAAGGCGACGTGCATGCCCCCTCGCCGGACTGGTACTGGCAAGGAACCGGCTCCAATTAACGTGCCTTTCGAACTCGGGTGCACGCCGGCTGTTCATCACCGACGGATTCCATTGATTGTTGAAACGTTCGGGTAGTCTTGCGCAAAAATGTTGTATAGTCTCCATTGATGGGGATATCTCAGCGATGATACAGGTTCGCGTTAAGTTCGCTTGTTTCGTCACCCTCTTGTCGGTCGTTTGCCAATCGTTGGGTCAGGCGCCTCCACCGTCTCCGGGAGGGGGCCAAGGGTATTTTGAGGTGACGTACTCGGGTGGTGCCTGGTCCTCGACCGGGGAGGCAGGGACTGTTGTGGGCACGTATGGCCCGGAGCAACAGGAAAATTGGGGGGGGGGGGGCTTCAACGGGCGGCGGAGCCGGGGATCCTCCGGTTATGGTCTTGGGACCTGGCTTCGCGAGTTGCTCTGGAACGATCACCGCTACTTTCACTTGGAACAACGAAGGGAATCCGGCTAACGTCCCCCCGCCCGTGGCCATAGTCCGTCAGGTTTCCACAGCCAGTTGGTTCGGAGACTCTGGGAGTTGTGCGAACGGGTTGGGCCATCCAGCCATTTTCGGTGAGTCCGGGGAGATGTCGACAGGCGTCAAGTGGTCGATTAGGGAAAACCCTGGAACAAGTTTCACGGTCACGTGTGATCCTTCAGCCGAAGCTTTCCTCGAAGAGGGATGGCTTCCAGGCGCAATAGCTGGCGGCGTGAATGTTACTTATAGCGCTAGGGCATTTGCTTGCAGAATTCGACTCGTCGGCGTGCAAAATCCGGTCGTCGACAAGCGTCTCTTAATCGGTCAGAAGTTACGTGCAACTGTAGACCTTGGCGGCCTGCCAGTAACTGGAGCAACGCAGTTCTCGTGGGATGTCAAGGGTGGAGCGCCATTCCTGTCGTACACGGCCTCAATTGATGCGGCATCGTACGTGGGTTGGTCGGCAACGTCAGAGCCCACAGGCTCAATTAACTTTCACTTGGCAAGGCCACAATCGACGACGATATCATGCTCTATTCAACTGGGTTCGCCCGATATGGTCCTCAACCTTGAGGAGTCGGCCCTTGCGGAGGCCCCAGTACGCTTTCATGAGATACAATCAATCGGACAAATGACGCTTTTGCGCAATAATGGAAATCAGTCCTATGTGGTAGACCCGGTCAATCCCGATTCATTCGCCCTTTGGGGAGCGACTTACCCGCCCAATATCCTATGGGGGATGTTCTACGACCTTTGGGTTGAGACGACTGCTCCATTCGCTCCTCCAGACTATGGGAACTTTGCGTTTGTTCAGCTTATGGAGAATCGAAGCTCGTATGTTGACGCCTCCGGTTTGCACGAGCACGCTCCTGGATGGGGCCTCGATAGTGTCTATCCGCATTCGCCTCCAGGTTGGGTGGCAGCAGTTTCTCACCAGACTTCCGGCGGAAGCCGATGGGCACTCTTTTCTGATAAGCCCGGATTCCACAACATTGAAGGAGCAACTCAACTCAATCAAGATGCGGACTTCAAGCTCTATGATTTCTATGTCCCACCCGACAATGCCGCTGGCACAAGTGCAGTCGTACCCCTACACCTTTTAACCTGGAGGGCCAAGGGGACGGCTTCTTGGAGCGGTGCGCAATGGGAGGCTGTTGACACCGGTTCCGCGCTCGGCACAATGCTTAGCTATCCGCTGCATCCAATATGGACTCAAGTCCACAATTAAGGGGATCAATCCATGAAGTATCTGAGTATTCTCGTTATCTCTTCCGCGACGATGGTGTTGAACTCAACCGTCAACACTGCCCAAAGTACGTGGCCGGAGGCGTTGTGCGCGAAGGCGAAGAAGGCGAATCAGACTCGGTCGGAGGCGGTACCAAACCAGGTTAGTGACCAGCAGGGACGAGGCAGCGACATCTACGCTCTGATCCTCCGATCTGCCGACCCTAAAGAACTCACGCAGGCACAGGAAGAGATGCTGCGCCAGTACCACGCTGGGTTTGCCCGTGACATCAAACGGGCCGAAGCACTGATCGATCAGGGAAGCTCAGCCGAGGGCAGGTTGCTTCTCGAAGGACGGCTTGCGGCGTTTCCGTGGGAAGGGCTAACCGCAATCAGATTGGCGGACGCACACTTCCAACTGGAGCAAAACCAAGCGGCATACGACCTTCTTGCTCCAAGGGCTACCAGCTACGCTGCTGAGGGGCTGCTGCTGCGCGCCTCGCTGGCTGCGGCTCGGCGTGGGGAAGTATATCCGGGCCAGCGCCAATACTGCCTCGACCGAATCCTTCCACAGGATTGGGCAGAAATGAAGGGGGCGCTACTTGAAAGCTCGGTCCCTTCCGAAAACACGCCTCGAAGCGTCGAGCTATTGTCGTCCCTTGCGATAGCTCTTTCGGAATCCAGCGTGCGCGAGCCACACGTTCTCTACCACCTCGCCAACGTCCTTCGGATAGATCCGACAAACCCGCTCGCTAGCTGGAGAATCGGCGACATCCACCTACGGAACCGCCGCTATGCCGATGCTGCCAGGAGTTATGAGAGGGCGCAATCCAGGGCTCGAGGGCCGATGGTGACCATCGTCAAGAGGCAGCTCGAAATTGCCAAGTACCTTAGGGATAACTAACCTGGCGGTGTCCTAGGACCTGAGCTTCGTTCCAGCCTGAAAGCTTAAGCAAATCCGGCATTCTGGTACAATCTCCCCGTTACGCTTCACGTCGGAATTTCGAGCTTCAGTACCCGGCCTCGAGCCTGTTCCTGAGTTGATATCGAGCCTTGAATCGGAACAGATCAAGCGGCCCCAGCGCCGCAAAAGGAGGCCAACATGGCTACAAAAACACTCTACGTGGGCAATTTGCCCTACTCCCTCACCGAAACTGACCTGACCAGCGCATTCGCGAACTTCGGCGGCCGAAACGCCCGCATCATCGAGGGACGAGGCTTCGGCTTCGTCGACATCGAGTCCGAGCAAATGGAAGCAGCAGTTTCCGCGATGAACGGAAAGGAGATGTCCGGAAGGACGCTCACCGTCAACGAAGCGCGGCCCAAGGAGGATCGACCCCGTGACAACTACCGCTCCGGCGGCGGTGGCGGCGGCGGATACTCCAGTGGAAACCGCGGCGGGGGTGGCGGAGGCAAACGAAGGAGCTGGTAGCGGCTTCAGAACGCATCTCCAGAGGGGTGGGGGACTTCGGGTCCCCTGCCCCTTCCTTTATTTTGATGCGCGCACCGCTAACCTGTTTGCGCCTTCCGCGTATCCTTTCTTGTTCGTCCATTCGTCCCTACTTCGCGCCCTCGGGCCGTAAGGCAAAACCGTGTCTGATCATCCTCATTCCGAATCGCACCAGCCTCATGAAGTCCAGTTTGGACCGTTCCTGTTTTGGACTTCGCTCCAAGTCGTCGCAGCGTTCTTGATCTTCCGCTTTGCTTTTCCCGCAAGCTGCTTTGCAGAGATCAGCCAGCCATGGGCAATCTTGGTTTGGACGGTGGCGCTGGGGATTCCTCTCAGCCTGTTCGAATACCTCTACCACCGTTATCTTCTCCATTCCGCAGTGCTGCCGTTCCTGGGCTCGATGCACCGCGCTCACAGCCATCACCATGGACTGACGAAGGTCAAAGCGCCCGTAACTCCCAAGACTCCCGACAAGCTGGTGACCGTCGAGAGCGACTATCCGATCGAGTACGAGCATCAGGCTGAGTCGATGATGTTCCCGACCTATTCGATCTCGATCTTCTTCGCGTTGTTCCTCGTCCTCCTGGCCCTTCCCTTGAAACTACTGTTTCCGGGCGCGCCCGTCATCACGGCGGTGCTCATCACGGTTACCCTCAGCTACTCCCTGTATGAGGCATGGCACGCGGTCATGCACCTGCCGATGGACCGTTTCTGGAGCAAGCTGCTGAACCACAGACGGATCGGGCGCGTCGCCAAGCACGTCTACAGCTTCCACCTGATGCATCATTGGAGGCCGACGTGCAACTTAGCCGTCGTGGGCTTCTGGGGATTTGCGATCTGGGACCACCTGTTCCGAACTCATCGCAGGCCGCGGAGGTTGCCCGTGGATGGCGCGGAGGTGAGCTACACCGACGTTAGTTTGCGGCAACCGCTTTGGCCGATCCGAGTATTGGATAAGGTCGGCGCGCGGCTTTACAAGGGGTCGAGGAAGGTAGAGGACTTCTTCCGAAGAACCCTTCTTCGAAGACCTGCGAGAGGTTAGGCGGTCTCTTCGCCTTCCTGAAAAGAGCGGCGAGACGCTGCCGACTCCACAGGACCGATCGTTCAAGACCCCAAAACAGACGAGCCTCGAAGCGAACGCTTCGAGGCTCGTCCGTTTCGGGAACGAGAACTCAGTTCTTACTTGCGTCGGCGTCGAGCCAAGAACGCAAAGCCAGCGCCGAGAATCGCCATGGTGGCGGGCTCGGGCACTGCGGTTCCATTGATCGCGAATGGCATGTCGTGCGGGCCGGTGAAGGTGCCGCTGTCGACGGCGTTTGCCCAACCAGCAGCCGTGAACTGCATCGCGTTGGACCCTGGCTTGTTGGGCTGGCCAAGGATCGTCACGTGCGGCTGCCAAGGGCCGCTCGAAAGGGTGCCACCGAACTGCCAAGCCACCCAATAGGTGCCAGGGCCGAGGACCCAGCCCAGGTTGCTCGATTGCACGTCCATCACGGGACGGTTCGTGGCCAAAAGGTTGGTATCGATGACTCGATAAATCCCAGACCACGCCGTGCTCCCAAGCACGTTCGTTGCCGTACTTCCAAACGCGGGCGCTCCAAAACCTGTTCCGGCCGGTTGCGCGTTGAAGATCACAACCCGCAGATCATTGATCGTAGACGTCGTGGTGGAACCGGTTTGGTAGGCCATGAAGTCGAACGTATCGATCGTCCATTGGTCGCCAGCGCCGATCGTGAAGTCGTCGGCCATCCAGTTGCCAGCGCTCACTTGGGCGCCGTATCCGTAGATGTTATTTCCCAAGCCGGTCTGAAGCGAACTGGCGTCCGCGCCGCCGAAACCGCCAGCCGGATGGGTGACGATGCCGCCGTTGTCGTAGATGACTGCCGCTGCCGCGAAGCTCGAGGCAACCGCAAGCGAAGAGATAAGCAATGCTCTGTGTTTCAACACCAATTTCCTCCTGAAGCGAATGTGGTCCGTCTCCGGTCCCGGAAGCCTCCGAAACCGAGCCAGACGATCACCAGTTCTCCGCAGCCCTACCGGGTACGGATTACTTGCTCCTACGATATCAGGGTTTTCAGGGGTTTGTGACGATTATTTTCGTTCTGCGCGAGAATCCGGCAAAACTACCTGGTAGCGAGCCTTTCCATCGAAGCGGGCGAGTCGAAATCCCTCGTGCCCGCAAGGCCGCTGGCCGTTTTTTGTCGCGACCGACCCTCGTTCGGTATACTGCCCGAACTCAACACGGATCGAGGAACTCGACTTGCAGTCTCGCAGTTATATCTTTCTTCTCATCGTACTGGGGCTCGCTGCCCTGTCTGGATGGATTTTCAGTCGCGAACAGGTCAAGTACGGCCTCGACGTGCAAGGGGGCGTTAGGTTCACCTACGAAATGGACCTTTCGAGCCTCACCCAGGACCAGCGGCAAAGCCTGGACCTCGTTCGGGCGAACACCATTCGGATCATGAACTCCCGCGTCTCTTCGGCGCTCGGCGTCGTCGAAGGGACCGTTCAACCCAAGGGCCTCGACCAGATCATCGTCGAACTTCCGGGTGAGACCGACATCGCCAAGGCGCGCGGAGTTCTCAGCACGACGGCTTCGATCGAGTTCTATTGGGCCAAGACGGTCGCTACGCGCACGGCTGGATTCCGCAAATACACCGGCGGCGAAATCGGCACCTACAACGGCAGCCCTGGAATCTACTTCTCGCTTCGAGCCAACGCGGAAAAGCTCATCGAACCGGGCGCGCCCGAGTACCTTGAGATGATTCGGAGTTGGGGCGAGCCGATCCTACAAGGCGGAGACCTCAAAAGGGCTAGCGCTCAGCAGGTCGGGGGTGGCTACCAGCCCTACATGGAGTTCACGGCGGAGGGCGCGCGCAAACTCAAGTCATGGAGCCAAAGGGTGCTGAATCGAGGCGAGCATCTGGCCGCCGTTCTCGATAACGTCGTCATCAGCATCGCGCCGGTCAAGGATGGAGTGGTCCTTTCGGACAACGCCATCATCGACGGAACCTTCGATACTGGCTACGTGAAGACCTTGGTGGACCTTCTGAATGCGGGCGCGCTTCCAGTGACGCTGAAGGAGATCCAAAGTGAGAAGGTCGATCCGACCATCGGCAAGCAAGCGCTGAGCATGATCTATCAGGCTGGAATGTGGGCGTTCGGATTCACGATCGCATTCTTGCTGATTTACTACGTCTTCCCCGGCTTCGTCGCGATGTTGGCGCTGGCGCTGTACGCACTGTTCACGATCACCGCTTTGAAGCTGATCGGCGCGACGTTCTCGCTTGCTGCCATCGCAGGCTTCATCCTTTCGGTGGGCATGGCGGTCGACGCGAACATCCTAGTCTTCGAACGTCTGAAAGAGGAGTTGCGAGGGGGGAAAACGCTCGCCGCCGCGATCGAACTCGGGTTCAAACGGGCCTTACCGGCCATTGTGGACTCGAACGCCTGTACGATCCTTACGTCTTTGGTGCTGATGATTCTCGGAACGGGCCCGGTAAAGGGCTTCGCCACGACCCTCATCATCGGCGTCGCGATTTCGCTGTTTACCGCGGTCACGATCACCCGATCCTTGCTCAAGTTCTTCGTGGGATCGGGTTTGGGAGCCAACGAAAAGTGGTATGGCCTTTCGAGGCAGTGGTTTGGAGAAAAGCTCGAAGCCGAGGCGGATCGAAGGCAGATGCCGATCGTCCAGAAGCGAAACGTGTTCTTCCTGATTTCGGGCTTGGTGATCTTGCCGGGTCTGATCGCGGTGGGCATGGGAGGCATCAAACGCAACGTCGAGTTCCTTGGCGGATACGAAGTTTCTGTTCGGATGGGCGACCGGCAAGAGACAACGGCCCAACTCGTGGCGAACCTGGAAAAGGCGGGGATATCGGGCGGCAACGTCAAGCTCGCGGGCGAGGGCTCGAACCGGCTCGCTTATATCACGGTTGGCGAGGTGAAGGGGACTGACGATGTCGAGGCCGCCAAGATCAAGATCGCCGAAGCGGCAGGATTCACAGCGGGGGACGTCGCCGGAGGGCAAAATGTCGGCCCGACGATTCAGCAAGAGATGGTTCGAAACGCGATCTTGGGCGGGATCATCAGCTCGATCCTTATCGTGCTGTACCTTGCGATCCGTTTCGGATTCGCGCTCGGCGGGTTTCCGGTCGGGCTTCGGTTCAGTTTCGCCGTCATCATGGCCTTGCTTCACGACGTGCTACTCGTCGTTGGGCTCGCGGCGATCTTCGGATTCGCTTTGGGCTGGGAAATCAGCGGCCTTTTCGTTACGGCGATGCTCACGGTGATCGGCTTCTCGACCCACGACTCGATCGTTATCTTCGACCGTATTCGAGAAAACCTGAGGCGGCACATCCCGGGCGAGGACATCGGCACCCTCATCAATCGATCGGTCACCCAGTCGATCGCGCGGTCGATCAACACGTCCGGCGTCGTGATCGTTTCGCTGATCCTGCTGATCGCCATAGGTTCCGCGACACCCGATCTCAAGTTCTTCAACACCGTGATGCTGTGCGGCATCGTTGCGGGCACCTATTCGTCCATTTGGAACGCCGCGCCGATCCTGTACGTCTTGGACCGGTGGTTTGCCAAGTCTCGCGGAGAACACGCGACGCTACTCGGTATCACGGCGCAGGAACTCAAGGCCCAGCGCATCCTCTCCCAAACCGCCCGTCCGGCGGGGCAGGCTTCGGAGCCGACAGAAGACACGGGATACGGCCAGGTCCGACGCCGAAAGGCCAAACCCACGGGCGAGCAAGAGATCGAGGATTAGTCCGGCCCGCCGAAGAGGGCAAGCGCCGCGGGGCTTCCGGGGCGAAATCCGGCCGCGGAACACGCCTCTACGGCGAGGCGAGCGCCTTGCCGCAATTCCTCCTCGCCAGTCCGGTCGAGAGGCACGAACTCGTCGTCCGTTGCCGTCGCCTGAAGTTCGGACTCGAGCAGACGGGCCGCGCGCAAAGCCTCATTGAGCACTTCGAGCGGGGCCGGACTGGTAGGGAGATTGAAACCCAGGCCAATGACCCGATGCCGAACGCCTTGGGTGACATTCCCCAGTCGAAAAATCTCATTTGGTTCCCAACTCGCCAGGGCCAAGAGGTCATGCGGCCAGTGGGGAGCGCGCCAGACGAACTCGCCCTCCGGCGAAAGATCGAAGCCCATGCGAGCCGCTTGAACCCAAACATCCCGTTCGGGGATTCCCCCCTCAGGACCCACCAGGCCTATGGAAACGCCGACGTCGAGCGATTCCCTCCTCTCAAGCAGTTCGGCCACCTTGGGGTCGATCATGTCGGGGGTCGGGAGCGGCATCGGGATGCGCTCGAGCCGCTCGGCGATGGGTCGGACTCGCTCCAGAAGTTGGGCTGCCGAACCCGAGGAGAGAGTGCCTCTCGAACTGACGACGTCCCAGCAGAGGGCGATCGAGTCGTAGGAGGGCCTAGAGTCGGAAGGAGTCAGGGGGGCCCAGCTCACGTCGGCAAGCCCAAGAACGAAGACGCTCGGGTTCCCCAACGCCCCGAGCGCGGAAGGCGAAAGCAGCGAGCGGGTGGTCTCCCCTCGGGAGGTTCGGGGTCCGACGAGTTCGATGACGTACTGCGTTGCGTGCACGGGGCCGACCCCGATCTCTGGGAACGCGATTTGGGCTATGTCGAGCGCAACCTGCGGATCGCGCGATAGGACTGCTCCAAAGACGCCTTGAACGTTGTCTGAGTCCACCGTTACTCCATGTATTCAAGCTCGCGGAGGACGCGAGGCGACATTCGCCAATTCTCACGAACTCCTACGTGAAGGTCGAGGTATACGTGTCGTCCCAGGAGGGCCTCAATCTCCGCCCGCGCTTCTTGCCCCACGGCCTTGATGAAGGCCCCATGCTTGCCGATGAGGATTCCTTTCTGGCTCGCTCGCTCGACGAGAAGGCTCGCGCCGATGCGGAGCAAGTTCGGTTCTTCCTCCCATTGCTCGATCAGGACTGCCGTCGCGTAGGGGATTTCCTGGCGCGATTTGAGCAAGACCTTCTCCCGAATCAGCTCGCTCACCAGGAACCGGGCCGACTGGTCGGTGAAGTCCTCGTCGCCAAAGAGCGGGGGCTGCTCGGGAAGCTCGCCCACGATGAGGCCGCCGAGTTTGGCGAGGTTGTCGCCCGTCGTTGCCCGGGTGAGCATATACTTCTCAGTCCTAAAGAGCTGGCAATAGAGTTCGACGTGCGCCTGTACGTGTTCGGCTCTGAGCCGGTCCATCTTGTTCAGGCACAGGATCACCGGGGTCTCCTTCAAGGACTGCGAGCCGAGAAGCTCCGCGAGGCTTTGGTCGAGCGCGTCGGGCTTGCTGGAGGAGTCCACGACGACGACGATGACATCGACGTCCTGCACCGCGGACTTCGCCTGGTCCACCATCGCCTTGCCCAGTTGCGTGTGAGGTTCGTGGATGCCGGGAGTATCGACGAGCCCGAACTGAAAGTTGGGGCCGTGGACGATCCCAAGGGCGCGCCGCCGCGTCGTCTGGGGACGGGACCCCACGATCGAGACCTTCTGCCCCACGAGGGCGTTCGTGAGCGTGCTCTTGCCCACGTTCGGCTTGCCCATCAGCGCCACGATTCCGGAGCGAAAAGCCATCGCCTAGTCCCGCTTTCGGAACATCACCCCGAGTCCAAGCTCGTCGAACCCCTCAGGGGCATTGGACTTCCCGCGGCCGCCGTTGGAATCCATGGGCCGTCGCCTGCTTCGTCGCCGCCGGCCCACCTTTCCGGGTTCTTCGGTAGCGGGCTCTTCAAAGGGCGCTTCCTCGAACGGTTCGGAGGCGAGAGGTTTGAGGAACCACTCGTCGGAGATCTCTTCGGGAACTCCGCCTTCGATCCATTCCCCTAGCTGCACGATCGACACGTCGAGCGTATCGAGGTCGAACCGCGTCGTGTTTTCGGGGCGCGTCGGAATGTCCTCCATGCGGAGCGCATCTTCGGGGGATACGGCGAGCAGCGCCTGGAGTTCCTCGCGCAATCCGACGAGGAACAGGTGCGTCGAGCCGTCCAGTGCGTTGAAGCGCAGAGTTGCGGACTCAATCGTGCTCCAATCGCCTTTGAGCAGATCGTACGCGGAGAAGTTCGCCGGAAGCGCGAGCGCGCGCTGGCCTTCGCCGGTGCAGTGAATCGTCAAGAACGGGGGCCGAACGTGGACAACGTCGTTGTGGAAATTCCAGACGTGCGCGCCGGCATATTGCCCCAGCGAGCGAATCAGTCCGGAACTCACCGAGGGCTCGCCCAAGAACACGCTCGTCCAGTTGTTTTCCGGGCTGCTAGGGTCGCGAAACTCCTTCACCACGAAGCTGGGCAGTCCGGTTTGCGAGTATTCGCCAAGCACGGTCGCTTCTTCGGGGATGGCAAAGTAGCTCGGCACCATCGTGCCCCCTCCCACGACCCCGCGGTCGGGGAACGCTTCGCAAAGGGGATGCCGTCGGTTGAGGATCGTGGTTCCGGTCCGGCTGTGGAAAGGCTGAGGCTTGAGGGCGATTCCCGTGACCTCACGCGCCCGTTCCAGACTCTCTCGCCCTGCGTCGAAAAGCCCCGCCGCATACAGCCAGAACAGCACCTTGCCCGACTTCTGAAGCCTCGCCTTGATCGCCGCCCGATGCTCACTCCTCATGTCCCATGCGTTGAGGAAGATGTACACCTTGCTTTCGGGGAACTGTTCGCGGTGGGCGAGATCGCTCAACAAGTAAAAGCCTGCGCTCAGCCCGGAACGGAGCACGGATTCCCGCACGTTTTGCACGAGTTGCGCGAAGGACTCCTTATCGACCAAGTAGGCGAGCGCGCGTTCGTCGATGAATACGGCGACGTCCGGACCGCCGAGGGGGGCCGACATCCGCTGAATGAACTTGCTCAGGGCTTGCGTCCCTCGGTTCCAGATGGTCGATGTCTTGAGCCAACCGTTGCCCCAAAGGTCCATCCAGCAAACGCCCGACGCGTGGGCGAGAGCGGCCCCGATCCCTCTCCAATGGACGCATTCCAGGGCCTGGGGAGTCTTGATGACGGGGTTGAAGTCGTCGGACTCGGCGTAGGAACTGATCGCGGTCTTGTAGTCTTCCTCGCTGATGTAGAGCTTCCCATTCAGCGGAAAGCTGTCGACCGGGCAAGGGAAGGGCGCGGCTCCACCCGGCTCTCGATTTCGGTAGCTGGGGGGACCGGCCACGAAGTCGATCTCGGGAGTTCGGAGGATCTTGCCGAGTGAGAGGTGGCCGCTGGCAGGGTGAGCCCACTCGAAGGTGTACCCATAGCTCACTCCCGCAAGGAAGTAGCCCGCGCTCGCTTCCTTGACGGCGTAGGCGAGGTCCGCCACGCGGCTTGCCGTCGCATCGCTCAGGAATAGGTGGTAATCCACCCACGGCCGTTCCTTCCGGCTCAGACGCACAAAACTCACGTCCTCAGCTTTCGGGGTTTGGAACGGCGGGATCTCCAGGTTGGCGAAGCTCGCCTGCCCGTTGAACCATGCCGCCCTCAGCGAAACCTCATCCCCGTTGTAGCGGGTTCGAGCCCAATCGCGAAACTTCCTCGTGGCGGCTCGGGAGGTGTCATATCCGACGCCATCTGCGATGAACCACTCGCCCCGCTCAAGGTGAATCCCGATGAGGTGTTGGCTAACTGCGGACTTGCGGATCTGCTTGATGAAGTCGATGAGGCACTTGCGAGCTTCGTCCCAGTACTCGTCGTCGGCCACGCTCGGCTCGGCAAGCCTCCCTGACTGATCGCTGTAGACCGCGTCGGGGTAGGACGACTCCCAGCCGGTCGGAGACACGAACACAAGCCGAAGGATCACTTGAGCCTCGGGGTCTGCTTCCGCCGCCTTCGAGATGAGGTAGGAAGCGATCGCCACAGATTCCGACACCGCGGCGCGGTCGACTTCGAGTTCCGTGAGCAAGAAGTGCAGGTGTACTCCCGCAGCGCCCGCCATGTGAATCTCCTCGAACACGATCGCCGAACGCTCTTCCGTGGTCGGGCTGCCAAAAAAGGCCAGCGGGGGGATGACCTTGCCCTCCCTGACCAGCGTTGGAATCCCATCCCGCACTACGATCTGGGGCGCGTCGGCGGGAATCGGGATCAGCGGTTTCGGCTCCGGCTTCTTCGGCTCCTCGACGACTGTTTGGGGCTCGGGGGCGGTGGCTTCGGGAGTTCGATCTTTCGCGGACGTTCGGGTTTGCCGAGTCCTTGGCTGAACGGCTGCCGCCGCGGTGATTTCGAGGTCCTGGTGCTCTCGTCTCCTTCGATCGCGGCTCTTGCGGGGTACCGATCCACGAGCTTCCGGGCTTTGGCTGCGGGGAGGGCGGGGCTCGATGGCGCGGAACGAAAACGTAGGGAAGCCCACGGAGAACTCCTCAAGGGGATCAACCGTTGCTGGCTCGTCCTTGACCTTCGATCGCGTGCGCCTAGGCTTTCGCTGAGGCTCGACGGGCTCCGGCGCGTCCTTTGCCATGTTCGGCTCGGGGGTGGCTTCGGCAGAAACGTCCGGCTTCTTTCGCCTCCTCGATCCGCGCGGGGCAGCGGGAGGGTCGCTTGTTTTGGGGGCGGCCTCGTTCGCAGGCGGATCGCCCTCTACGTCGAAGGCGAGCTGCTTTGCGTCCGGGTCTTCATCGGCGGCCTTGCGCCTTCGCCCGCGGGTGGAGGCTTTCGGCGCAGGCTTGCTCTGGCTTTCCGAACTTGCCTCGACGGGGGAAGCGGGCTCTGCGGACGAATCAGCAGGAGCCTCGGTTATGTCGTCAGACTGTTTTTTTCTTCGCATGTGCGGTTGTTTTTCGGACGCCGGAGATTCGAATCGGCACGGGGTAGGGTGCGGGCTCCGGCGCGATAGGGCAATTGAAATTGGTCTTTGTCGCTTGGGTCTTCACTTCGATGCGTTGGGCGAATTTAGGTGGGTCTCATGACAGGCATCTCGCTCTCCGAACAAGAACCGTCTAACGCAGCTTACGATGGCCTTTCGCGAATCGCAAGTGAGTATGGCAGATACCTACGCTTCGGGACCCAAAGCGCGCGCGTCCCCTAGGATTTTCGCCGGGTGTTACCGAGGATTCAAACGAGGCCCGCAACGGGCCAAGAACGACAATGAACCCAATATCGCTCAACTTAGGTCCTGTCGCGGCGCACCCGAGCGGCGCAGCAGGGCGAATCCAATCCGAGCCGAACGGGAAGCGTCGAAACGACAAGGCACACCCGCCGCCTGGCGGACTGGGTCCACCTGGCGCGGCATCGCGGACGGGAGGAGAAGCAAGAGACAGAGGGCCGATCGCCCCGTCGAAACAGCCGGACTCCGAACCCCAAAACCCCGCGAAGCCCGCAAACGCCGACGCCGAAACGGCTCCCTCGAAACTCCAAGCGAGCACGGCAGAAGCTGAAGTTCCTCTGGCAGCGCCTTCTTGGGGTGTCCCTGAGAACTTTCAGTCGCTTGTGGTCTCCGTTATGGGAGGCACACAGCCAATCATCGCCGAGCCCGCTGCGGCTCCGATTCCGGATTCGCTTCGCGCGGAAGCAACGGCCGGAACGGTTCCTTCGGTGGCTCAAGCGGGATCCGTCTCGATCCCAGACTTCGTCCTCGGGGATCGTGCGGGAGATGCGGTTCAACCTGGGGAAGCCCAGGCCGCGGAACTTCCTGTGGAGGACGCACTTGCCGCGGAACTCGTGCCGGGCCCGCTCATTCAGGGCTCAAGCGGCTCCGAATCGCAAAGCGTTGCGGAGGTTCCGGAGCCGATCCTCTCACAGATTTTCGATTCAACTCAACTTGGTAGCGACTCCTCTGGGAATGCCGCTCAGACCCCGCCACAGGTTGCCAAGGCCCCGGCCAAAGCAAGCGAAGCGGCGGAGGTTGCGAGCGCGGCCCCTCTCGTAGAAGGCGAAGGCGCGGCGGCCCAAATCGCCTCTCGAGAAACGGCTCCGGACAGACCCAACGACGAAGCGACAGCAGCACCCTCCGATTCGGTGGGAACACAGCCCGAGTCTTTCACAGGCGGCGAAGGCTCGGTCGGCGCGGAAACTCCCAGTGGCCAAGGCGCCCCTCTCAAGGCAGAGGCCGCTCTTGAGGACGCCGCAGGCGCGGAAGCGCAGCCCCTCGACGCTATTAGGGCCGCCAGTGTTCAGACGACACCGCTAACGCGTGTTCGATCTGAGCCCTCCGAACTGACGAGCCTTTCTGCGGACGTTCGCAACCGCGTCGTGGCCCAAGTTGCCGACCATATCGAGTCGATCCTTGCCGTCCGACCCCGCAACGGTGTCGTGTTGCGGCTCGAACCCCACGACCTTGGGGTGGTCGAAATCGGCCTGAAGGCAACGGAGGGCGGCGTCGAAGCGAAGCTCGCTGCGAGTCACGCGAGCGTTCACGCCGCTCTCGAACAGAGTAAGGCGCAACTCGGCGCGGCTCTGGAAGCGAAAGGGCTGACGCTGGTTGCGCTGACGATCGAGTCCCAGTCCGACCTCGGAAGCCAGACCCATCAGCAGGCACAGCCCGACTCGGGCCAGCCCCAAAACGCCTCACTTCGAGGCCAGGGTCTGCACCGAGCTTCGGAACCGGGAACGAATCTGACCTTCTATGATGCGCGGCGGCAATCAGCCCGCGTCGACATCTGGATCTAACGGAGAACAACGATGAACCCGATCACACCCTTCAATCCGAACGATTACTACGGGGTTACGCTCCCGACTCCGAAGTCGGAGTTGAACATGGAGACGTTCCTGCGGCTCCTGACCGTTCAACTCTCGCACCAGAACCCTTTGGAGCCGATGAACGACAGGGACTTCTTTGCGCAACTCGCCCAACTCGGGCAGGTCCAAGGAATGTCGCAGATGCAGGAAGCCGTGAACGCAACGCAGGCCAACTCCCTGCTGGGCAAGCGAGTGTCCGCACTCTACACCGAGCCGGGAAGCGGGCTTACGGACCTCGTCACAGGCACGGCGACTCGATTGATCGCCAATAACGGCAAGTATGAGGTCGTTATCCGGACCGACAACGGCTTCGAGTTGACGGTGCCGACTTCCTCGATTCAGACCGTTGAACTTACCAACCCTTAGGAGACGCAAGAGATGAGCAATCGAATCGACAACGCGCAGGTCGCAGAACTCCTGAGTCGTCAAGTCGCCCCGGTTTCGCCGCGGCCGACCGAGAAAACGACGGAGTTTCAAGACCTCCTGGGTTCAAGGCTCAAGCTCAGCGGACACGCCCAGACGAGGATGCAAAGCCGGAACATCCAGCTTGAGGCCTCGCAGTGGGATCGCGTCATGAGCGGAGTCGAACGCGCTGCGGAAAAAGGGGGGCGCGAGTCGCTCCTGATGATCGACGATGTGGCGCTCATTGTGAGCATCAAGAATCGCACGATCATTACGGCAGTCGACAAGGCCCATCTTTCCGAGAGCGTTTTCACGAACATCGACAGCGCGGTCATCGTTTGACCCCACGACCCCACGACACCCAATCGAAACCAACAAACAAAGCTCAGCGCGAAACACCGGACAGGATCGAGGTGAAACACCGAGAATGTCCTCGCGGCATCCCGATTGGATGACGCCCCAGCCCTGAGCGAACGGAGGACAACACACAATGCTACAGGCACTACTCGCAGGAGTTGCGAGCATCAAAGCGCAGCAAACGCGCATCAACGTCATCGGCAACAATCTTGCCAACGTGAACACCGTGGCCTTCAAAGGCTCACGCGTGACATTCAAAGACATGATCGCCCAAACGATGAGAGGGGCGAGCGGACCCACCGGAAATCGTGGCGGCCAGAACGCGCTGCAGTTCGGATTGGGAGTTCTCGTAGCCGGCACGGATGTCAACAACGAGCAAGGATCGCTCAACGCTACGAACCGCCCCACCGACATCGCCGTCCAAGGAAACGGCTATCTCATCGTCGGCAATGGGAGTCGGATGCTCTACACCCGCGATGGAGCTTTCGACCTCGATGCCAACGGCGACCTCGTCCACCGCTCGACGGGGGAAAAGCTGTTGGGCTGGAGCGCAGACGCCGACGGGGTAATCGATACGAGCGCCCCGGTAACGGCAGCGTCCTCCATCCGCATCCCGATCGGGCAGCTTTCCGCAGTTCAAGTCACGACGAAGGTCGAATTCGCGGGCAACCTCAACGCGAACGCCCTTCCGGCCGACGAGTGGCAAACTCAGTTCGCCGTGTACGACACCTTGGGAGGAAAGCACGATCTTCAGATGAGGCTCTTCAACCGCGTGGCTAATCCCACCGGGGCTGGAGTGCCCGCGGGCGCGATCAGCGCGTGGTCTTGGGAGGTGACGGAACCCCCTTCGGCTACGGTGATCGGAACTTCGGACGGCGCGACTCCCACCGGCGAGCCCCTCTACTTCGATGCCAACGGGCGGCTGCTGAACACTTCGGCGGTCCAGGGCGTCACTGTCGCTGCGTCCAACGCACCCGCCTTCACGTTCAACCTGAACTTCTCAGACGTGAACCAATTGGCCAGCGAGACCCAAGTGCAGGCGAGCAGCCAAAACGGGTACCCGCCTGGATCGCTGCAGGGACTCGCAATCGGCGCAGATGGCGAGATTTTGGGCCTGTTCACGAACGGCATCACTCGTTCCCTCGGCAGGATCGCTATGGCGGTCTTTTCCAACCCGGCAGGGCTTCAGATTTCGGGGAGCAACACCTGGAGAATGACCGACAACTCCGGCATTCCGGTCATCGGAACGGCCGCGACGGGCGGGCGAGGAACCCTGAACGCCGGCTTTCTGGAGCAGTCGAACATCGACATCGGATCGGAGTTCACCGACCTGATCGTCACCCAGCGAGGGTTCCAAGCGAACACCCGCGTGGTGACGACCGTCGATGAGATGATGCAGGACCTGCTGAATATGAGGCGGTAGGTAAGTTAGGCTAGCGCAGAGCAGGGCGGCACGGGGAAACCCGCGGCCGCCCTTCTTGCTGCTACCGAGTTGGGATTAGCTACTCTTCTTCGGTGGCGGCGTGTTCGCGAAGTCGCAGAGTGATGCCTCCATGAACCGCGCTTACGTCGAGCGAGCCCGCTCCCGATCCCAACCGACCCGTAATGTGCTGGTCCATTCGAGCCTCGTCTTCGAGGACGATATCGCACAGGACGTCTCCCCGGAGGGTGGACAAGGACACGCGGCAGTCCGAACCGTCGGAGATCGCGAGTACGGCGTCGCCATCGACCGTGCGAACGCTTACTGTGCCGGAGATCGGTTCTTCGAGGTCGAGGTTGACCGCGCCGGAAACAGATTCGATGGAGAGGGTGCGACCGGAACATCCTTGCAGCGTAACGTCGCCACGTGCCGTTCGGGCGTTGATGTTGCCCTTGACGTCAGACAAGACGATGTCTCCCGATTTGCTCTCCAGACGGACCGACGGAGATTCGATTCGTTCCAACTTCATATCGCCAGCCTGCGAGGAGACCTCGACAGGTCCTGATAGACCCGAGATCTTCACGTCCCCGCTTTGCACCGACAGGCGACAACCCGGCCCCGTATCGCGCACGTCCACGTCGCCCGCCTGCGTCTTGACCTCGACCACCAAGGGCAGGGCGAGGGTGACTTCGATATCGACCGAAAGGTCCGGAATGTCGGGCTGGCGGATGAGAACTTGGTGATCGCTCTCTTCGACGACGATCGTGTAGGCGTCCGCGTTCTCCCGTGCCTCGTACTCGTCCGCGCCCCGTACCTTCGCGATTGCTTTCACGACACTCTCGGCCGAACCACCGACTACGCTCACGTCGCCGCAAGGGTTTTCGATCCGCAGGACCTTCGTCTCCGCGACCTTGAGAGGAAGGGTGACCTCCCTCACTTCGTAGGCTCCGAACCAGCCCAGGCGCAGCTTGCCTTTCTTGACCTTGTCGATCGCGCCTTGCAAGCCCTCATAGCCCTTCTTCGCCCCGGTGCGAACCTGCCGGGCGACGTCTTGCCAATCGACCGCAGTCGAGACCTCCCGGCCCAAGCCCTCCATGAAGTCGACGAAGGACTTCATCGGGTCGGTGGCCTTTGCCGAACCCTCCTCAGCGGAAGCAGCGTCGGATTCGCCTTCAGATTCCTTGGACTCGGTCTCGCCCGCGTCCTGTTCGGGAGCGTTGAACGCGTCGATCAACTCCGCTGCATCCTCGGGGCTGAGCTTGCCCTCTTGGACGAGCTGCATGATTCTTCGAATCTCTTCCTTCACTTTCTGACTCCTTCGCGAATTCGTTTCTTGGCTTCCTCGGGCGTGATCTCGCCGCGTTCAAGCTGCTCGATGATCTTCTTGGTTCTTTCGGATCGGTCTCGTTTGGGGCTTTCGTCGCGCGCGGGCGGGAGGCCCAGGGCTTCGAGCAATGCGTCGAGCCGGTTTCGAACGGTTGGATAGCTGATCCCGAGTTCTCGCTCGACGCAACTCAAGACCCCGCGGCACCGAAGAAAAGCCTCCAGAAACGCCGCTTGTTCGGGCTCGAGCCGGGAGTATTTGGGAATGGCAAACCTCCCTCGAATCACGACCCCACTGTCATCGCAGGTGAGTTCGCTCACGTAGAGGCTCTGGCCCGACACCGGGTCCTTATGAGGAATGTCGTGCAGAGGTCGCTCGCTCATGACATAGGAGCATACTTGAATTATTGAAGTGAGGTTTCACATTTTGGGATGTTTGATTGCAGAACAATTAGAAAACACAAGTTTCAGGTTTCGGATCGTGATGTTCTGCCGCATCCATTCGTCCGCGAGAAAGGTATAGTTGGCGCATGACAGCTTCCTTGGAATCTCTGGAGTCCCGTTTCGCCGACATCAAGGCCCTGCAGGCCGCCATCGCGATGATGGAGTGGGACCAACAGACCTATATGCCGCGGGGTGGGTCGCCGGCTCGGGCCTCACACTTGGGGTCTCTCAGCCGAATTGCCCACGAGATGTTCGTGTCAGAAGAGATCGGGGCGCTCCTTGGCAGAGCGAAATCGGAGGTGGACCCGGAGTCCGAAGAGGGCGCGCTCGTTCGGGTCGCCCAGAGGGAATACGACCTCGCTACGAAGGTCCCGGCGGAGCTCGTTTCAAGGAAAGTCCAGCTTGCGGCGGAGGGCCACGAGGTTTGGATGGCGGCCCGGGCCAACAATGATTTCGAACGATTCCGCCCCTACCTCGAGCAGATGTTCGAGATCGCCCGCCAGGAGGCCACCTATCTTGGGTATCGCGATCACATCTACGATGCCTTGTTCGATCAATACGAGGAGGGGGCGAAGGCGGCGGACGCGACCCGGCTGTTCGAGACCCTCAAGGCGCCCTTGGTCGAACTCGTTCGTCAGATCGCAGAAAGTCAAAACGACCCCGACGACAGCTTCCTCACGGGCGAGTGGCCGGAATCCAAGCAGCGCGAGTTCACGGAGTTCTTGGTCAAGGAGATCGGCTTCGACATGAACCGAGGTCGGCAAGACGTCGCCCCGCATCCGTTTTGCACCGGATGGTCGGTGGGCGACATCCGATTGACGACTCGATTCAAGCCGTACCTTGCATCGTCGATCTTCGCCTCGCTCCATGAGGCGGGGCACGGGATGTATGAGCAAGGTTCGCCGGCAGCTTGGGACCTGAAGTTTCCGATGCTGGTCGGAGGCGTGTCACTGGGAGTTCATGAGAGCCAATCCCGTCTGTGGGAGAACATCGTCGGCCGTTCGCGCCCGTTCTGGAAGAGGCACCTGCCCGAACTGGCCCGCCGCTTCCCTGAGTTCTCCGAAGTCCCGCTCGACACGTTCTATCGGGCCGTGAACAAGGTCCAGCCTTCGCTCATTCGCGTTGAGGCGGACGAAGTCACCTACAACCTCCATATCCTCGTGCGATTCGAACTCGAATGCGACCTTCTCACCGGCGACCTGAAGGCCAAGGACCTTCCCGCCGCGTGGAACGCCAAGTACAAGGAGTATTTGGGAATCGAACCGGAAACGGACTCCGACGGATGCCTCCAGGACGTCCACTGGTCGAGCGGACTTATCGGCTACTTTCCGACGTACAGCATGGGCAACTTGCTCAGCTACCAGATATGGAACGCCTTGCGGAAGGACCTCGGCGACACCGACGCGCTCATCGAGCGAGGCGAGTTCCGTCCGATCCTGAGCTGGCTTCAAGACAACATCTATCGCCACGGAAAGCGCTACCAGCCGCAGGACCTGATCGAACGCGCGACCGGCAGGCCGATGGAAGCCAACGACTACCTTACGGGCATCCGCGCCAAGTACACGGAACTTTACGGGCTGTGAGATCTCTGCATTCGACGATTGCAGGTTGAGGTGAGAAAGCGGTAAAGAACGGTCGCGAAGGCGGGCCTCGCGTGGTGATCGCCGGGGCGGGTTTTGGGGGGTTGCAGGCCGCTCGCAGCCTCAAGCGGGCGCCAGTCGAAGTCCTCGTCATCGACCGCCAGAACCACCACCTGTTTCAACCGTTGCTCTACCAAGTGGCGACCGCTGGACTCTCGCCCGCCGACATCGCGGTTCCGATTCGGAGGCTTCTGCGAGGCCAAGAAAACGCGGAGGTCCTGATGGCGGAGGTTCGGGAGGTCGATGCCCAACAAAGCATCGTTCGCCATTCGATGGGCGAGGTCCGTTACGATTATCTCGTTCTAGCGACGGGCGTTCGCCACGCCTATTTCGGGAACGACGCATGGGAAGCCGACGCGCCGGGACTCAAGACGCTCGATGACGCGGTGGCGATCCGCCGGAAAGTGCTCGTCGCTTTTGAGAGGGCCGAGGCTTCGACCGACCCCTCCGAGCGGGCGGGATGGCTGACCTTCGTCATCGTAGGCGGAGGCGCAACGGGGGTCGAACTTGCGGGTTCCCTCGCCGAACTCTCGCGCAGGGCGCTGTCATGGGATTTCCGCAGGATCGATCCGGCAGCAGCGCGAATCGTCCTCATCGAGGCCGGGGACCGGGTTATGGCGTCGTTCGACCCGAAGCTATCCCGCTTTACTTTGGAAGCACTTGAGTCGTTGGGGGTGGAGACAAGGCTTGGAGCAAAAGTAACCGACGTTCACCCCGACGGAGTCGAGACCACCGAAGGCCGCATCGAAGCTCGAACGGTCATTTGGGCCGCAGGCGTCCAAGCCACTCGCGCTACGGGGTGGTTGGACGCGCCGCGGGACCGGGTCGGGCGCATCCGAGTGCTTCCCGATTGCCGGATTCCAGGGCTTCCAAACCTCTTCGCCATCGGCGACGCGATGACCCTTAGGGGCTCTGAGGGGGAGCCCCTGCCGGGGGTTGCCCAAGTCGCGATGCAGCAAGGGAAGTTTGTTGCAGGGGTGATCGCGCGCGAGGTTCGCGGACAGCGTCCGGCTGAGGCGTTTCGCTATAAGGACAAGGGCAATATGGCGACGATCGGCCGCCGCCTAGCCATCGCCGAACTCGGTTCGTTGCGACTCAAGGGCGCTCTTGCGTGGCTGATTTGGGTCTTCGTCCACATTTGGTACCTGATCGACTTTCAGAACCGCGTTCTGGTCTTCCTGAAGTGGATTTGGGCCTACGCCACCTTTCATCGGGGCGCGCGCCTGATTACGGGGGTGGACGCCGAGAGAGACCCGAACCTCAGTAATCCACAGGACGAAGGTAATAGTCGCCGATCGAACTCGAACTGAGCATGGCGACCGTGGGGGGCCTGCGCTTCCAATGCGTCGCGTCGACCCAACGATCGACTTGAGTGACTTTTCGCTCCTCGAACCCCGCTTCGACGAGCAGCCTGGCGGGAAACCCCTTCATCCGGTAATGGAGGATCCGATCTGCCTCTTCGTAGGTGATCCCGAGGTCGCCTTCGTCGGTTTGGTCAGGCTCCAAGTCGGCGGTCGGCAGCTTCTTGCGGATGGGCTCGGGAACCTGTAGGTGTTCCGCCAACTGCCGCACCTGGGTCTTGAAAAGGTCGCCCAGCGGGTTGATTGGGGGAGAATCGTCGGCGTGCCATGTGAAATACCCGAACATCCTCTCGGTCTTGTTGCCCGTGCCGATGGGGAGCGCTCCCAGCTTGGCGGAGAGGTCGAAAAGCACGATCATCCGGGCTCGCGCGCAGACGTTGCCCAGCCTGCGAGGCGTCAGCGCTTCCCAATCCGCGTACCCGTCGACCATTCCTGTTATGTCCACGGTGAGCGCCTGCAAGCCCAGATGGTCGATCACGAGTTGCGCGTGGGTCAAGCTGTCCGGTGAAGAGGTCTTGTACGGCATTCGAACGGCAACGACATTGTCGGGCCCAAACGCCTGAGCGCAAAGGTACGCGGTTACGGCGCTGTCGATCCCACCCGAAAGCCCGATAACCGCTTGGGTGATACCCCGCCTCCTGATGCACTCGTCTCGGAGGAACTGCACGAGCCACGTCGAAACGAGCTCGGCGTTGAGGCGCAAAGGCTCGCTGGAGTGAGGGTCGATCTTCGAACTCCAAAAAACGGGCACGGCCATGAACGAGATGGTACTTCGACCCGTCCGAGTTTGCAACTTGCGGCCAACTGAGCAAACCGCTGGGAGGGCACAAAGTCCCCCCTCTGCAAGACAATCTGAACGGCGGACCAATATGTGCAGTACATTTAGAAAGACCTCTCGCGGCCCCGTCCCATTCGCCGAAGGCGTCGCGACCAAGGAGAAACCGAATGTCTGGTAGCTTGAAACTCGGTGTAGTCCTCATTCTCGGAGTGATCGGCGTTGCCCTCGCGATCAGCGTCCTCAAGAGCTTGATAAACCTGATCATGCCCATCGCGATCGTCGCGGGCGTGGGCTTGATCCTTTACGGCCTGATCAATCGCAAGGCCCTCGGCGGGTCAGGTCGGCGCTACCTGCCTTAGCGAATCGCCTTCTAACGTCACTTCACGCCTTGGCCCGAGGGTAAAACTCGGACCATGCTTGTCTCCCTGATCTCCGCGGCGCTCTCCCTTTCGGGGATCGCGCAAGACGCCACTCCCATCGAGCGCGACACGTACGGAGTCCCCCACATCTATTCGTCCTCGCTCGAGGAAGCCTTCTTCTATGCAGGTTTTGCTTGCGCGGAAGACCGCCTATGGCAGATGGAAATGAGCCGGAGGCTTGCGAGGGGGAGTCTCGCCGAAGTATTGGGCGCTTCTCGCGCCGCTGCCGACCAGACGGCGGCTGCCTCGCGGTACACCGACGAAGAGCTCAAAGAGCAATTCGACCAACTCTCTCAACGCGCTCAGACGATCTTTGAGAGCTACGCCAAGGGGGTCAACGCCTACATTCAGCTCGCCCGCTCGTCGGACACCTTGCCCCCAGACTACGGCGCCAATGGGTTCGAGCCCGCGCCTTGGACCGTAGAGGATTCTGCCGCCATCGCCATTCGACTCTTTCAGATGTTCGGACGCCGAGACCCGGGTGAGTTGAGGGCGCTGGCCCTCCTTACGTACCTCAAGACCCAACCCGTCAAGGACCAACTTCCCGACGTGCTCGATGACTTCCTCTGGCAAAACGAACCTACCTCGCCCACAACGGTGCAGGCCGAGGACGACCCGCTCGCCAAGGACCCTCCGAAGCTGTTCTCCTTCACGCGCAAGGACACCGAAAGGCACCTCGCAGCCTTACCCAACGTGAGCCTCTTGGAGTTGCTTCCCGCAGTACTCGCCCAAGACGAGCGGGAGCTTCTTGCCGTGGCCCAAGAGCTTGCCGTTCCCTACAAGACGGGCAGTTACGCGGTCGCAGTTGCCCCGAAGCGGTCGGCGACGCGCTCGCCCCTTCTCCTTTCTGGGCCCCAGATGGGGTTTCAAACCCCCTCCATCGTTCACGAAATGTCGATTTCCGCGCCCGGCTATATGGCCGCAGGGATGGACGTCCCGGGCGTGCCGGGAATTGCCGTGGGCCATTCTCCTTCGGCTGCGTGGGGTCTAACCACCGGCGTAGCGGACACGGACGACATCTTCTACTTCGAGTCTCCCCAAACCGGGAAGTACCTATTCGAGGGCGAGGAGAGGACGATCGAGGAGGTTCCGATGCCGATTAAGGTGAAGGACCAGCCTGACCTTTCGACCGTCCAGAAGCGCACGATGTGGGGGCCGGTCGTGCTCGAATCCCGCAGCACCAAGACGGTGTTCTGCAGGAGATCGGCGAGTTGGATGAAGGAGTTGCTTTCCGTCGACGCCATGCTCGCCGCGGCGTCGGCAAAGAAGCCCGAGGACCTCGACTCCCTAGCGGAGTCCGCAACCGTCAACTTCAACCTGATCGCCGCGTTTGCGACGGGCGATATCTCGTATCGGTACGTGGGGTACGTGCCGGTAAGAAAGCCCGGCTGGGATTCACGGTTGCCCCTGCCTGCGAGCCGCTCCACGGATTGGAGCGGCAGGCTTCAAGCGACCCAAATGCCTCGGGTCGACAACCCGGCGTCGGGCTTGATCGTGAACTGGAATAACAAACCCATAGCTTGGTGGCCCAACGGCGATACCCCCGCGTGGGGGAGGCTCTTCCGAGTGAGCGCGCTCCAGCGCAGGCTGAGCGCCCCTTCGTTAAGCGTGTCCGATCTCGAACTTGCGGTCTTCATGGTCGCGCGGGAAGACCCCGACTGGACCGAACTTGCGAAGCTCCTCCTACCAGCGCTCCGCGAGGCGGCGTATTCAGGCACGCTATCTGACGCTGCAAACTACTTGCAGGGCTGGAACGGCTTGACGATCTCCGGTTCGCAGGGCGCGAGCCTCTACTCGGCCTTGCTCGATGCGCTTCGGCCCGCGATCGTGTCCCCGAAAGCGGGCAGGTTCATGACGCCGGACTTGATGCGACTGGCGGTTCAACCCTCGGTGCTGCTGAAGGCCCTGGAGCGCTCCACTCGGGTCGACTACCTGGGGGAAAAGTCCGGCAACGAGATTGTGCGGGAGGCTTTTGAGAAGGTGGTGCAGACCCTTTCCACCCAACGGGGTCCCGACCCCGGCCTCTGGGGATTTCGGCCGGGAGGCATCGCTCTAAGGACGGAACCCCCGATTCCTTATGGCAACCGAGGGACGTTCCTCCAGATCGTCGAAGTGCGGAATCGGCCCGTGGGAAGAAGCGTTCTGCCGCCGGGGAACGCCGAGTCGGGCGAACACAGCTCCGATCAAATCCCGCTGGCGAGAGCGTGGACCTATAAGCCCATGAGAATACGGCCCGCTCAGGCCGGTGGAGGTCCCGCAGGAGGGCGCTGAATCGCGCGGTTTGGAGTCGATTTGGGTAGACTGAACCCTCTGAGCGGTCCCGTCGTCTAGCGGTTAGGACATCGCCCTCTCAAGGCGAAGGTCGCGGGTTCGAATCCCGTCGGGACTACCAATGTTTCAACCTACGAAGCCGGCGAGCCCCACAAGGGAGCCGCCGGCTTCTGGCATGTCAGTCTTGCGTTTGTCGTTCTATCTCAGGTCTGCCGCCGTCGCGTCCTTATAAAGGCGCCAAGCGCCTACGGCCGATGCGACAGCCAAGATCAGGGCGATCCAGTGGTACAACATTCCCCCTCCTATCCCACGTCTCGCGTTGTCTTACACTCGCTATTTGCCTTGAAAACGGAGGGAGTTCCCTGGCATTCCGAACGGGAGAAGGGAAGTCTGGCACCCTTGCTGTCGGCGAAGTTGCCAGCCAGCAAAACAGGGGAGCCAATAGGACCCTGAAATCGAAACCGACGCAATCCGGCAGCGCCGGAGCGGGCCGCTACTCGCCGGATGCGGTCTTGTTCACGAGCTTGGCGATGCGGGACTTGCGCCGCGCCGCCTGGTTCTTGTGGATGATGCCGTGCTCAGAGGCCTTGTCGAGCATCCGAGCAGCGGCCTGTAGCGCCTTCTGCATCGCTTCGGGGTCGCCACCCTCGGCGGCCTTTCGGACGTTCTTCACATAGGTCTTCAGAGCGCTTTTCGCCGACAGATTCCGGGCCCGGCGCTTGGCCGACCTCCGAAGGTCCTTTTTCGATGATTTCAGATTAGCCATGGTTGCTGCGAATGCGAGTTATACCCGACGTGGGCCTCACTTCTTGATGAACTTCTTCTTCGTCTTGTCGAATCCGAGATCGACCTTCTTGCCGTCGTAGTGCCAGACCGGCGATCCCGAACGCTGATAGAAGCATTGGTAGCTGCTGAGGAGGGAAGCCACCAGCCGACGGGTCGAACGGCGAATCACGTTGACCTCGGCGAGAATCGTCAGGAAGTCCGCGCCCTTGTGCCAGTGCGCCATCACTTCAATGAGCACGTCCTTGGTACTCATGCCGTCGCTCCTCGATTGGATTTCGCGAAGCTGTTCCATTCGCTGCGGGCTGATGAAGAGCAGCGGGTCGGCTTGGTCTTCCCATGCGAACTCGAACACGTTGGGGCGATCGGTCTTGGTGATGTTGAACACCGCGCCGCTCTCCACGGGCTGCTCGAACCACCAGTCGATCAAGTTGTAAAGGAGTCGAGCTTCGAGGTTGGCCCAAGCCTGAAGTTCGCGGCCTTGGGTGTCGATGAAGATCAGCTCTTGAATCTTCGGCTCAGCTCCGAGAAAACCCGTCGGCATCTGGCACAGGGGGAACGTCCCCAGTTCACGATGAATCGACTTCAGCACGAGCCTAAGCGTGGCGGGCATCGTTTTCGGCGCAGGGAGCGAGTCCTCGTCGAGAACGTCGGTCGCAAGCGGGTGCGTGAGCAGTTTGCGAAGAGAGGTGCTGAGGCCCTCGTCGGTGAGTTCGACGTCGATCGGCTCGCCTTCCTCATCGACTGCGCTGCTCACGACGAATTGGAACGGGTCAGGAACCGAGTAAATGAAGTCGGGCGCGGATTCCGGCTTGCGGAATCGATCGCCCCCGACCCACCAGACCTTTCCGCTCTCGCGCAAGGCGTCGACCACGTTCGCCATATCGTCGGGGAACGTCTTGCTCATCGGTGTGATCTCATAGGTCTCTTCGAGGAGCTTGGTCACCGTAATGGATTCGGGCGCGCCGAGGATCTTCGCGGTCATCTCCTTAATGTCCGCCGCCTTGACTTCAATCGGCGCAGCGTCTTCGAGCTGAACCGACGGGGCCAACTTCTGGGCCACCTTCGTCGCGGAAGTGATCCAACCCTTGACGTCCGATTCCGCGTGCATGACGCCGTCGCCCCCATAGACGAACCCGGGGGCTGCGATAAGCCGAGAGAAGAACTCTCGCGCATCGTAGAGCCTGTGGGCTTTCGGGTCTTGAGGGTTGAGAGAAAGCCAAGCGACCGCTCCCAGAATCTTCGCGCTCATCGGGGCGGCAGCCTTGAGGGCCTGAACGGCGCAGTCCTTGGCGCGCCAATCGACGCCAGACAGCTTCTTAGCGGCCGCCTCCACGTCCTTGGCGTCAACCTGATTGAGGGCATAGGCCCGTTCGAGCGTCTCACCGCTCGCTTGAAAGGCCCACTCCGCCAAAGCGACCTGGTCGTCATCGGTGTACAGGAACAGCGCGCTTCCCTTGATGATGCGAATCAGCCGCTCGGGCGACCAGTCTTGCGATTCGGGCCGAATCCAAGAAAGCTCTTGCGCTAGGCTCTCGATCGGCATCGGGCCGCCAAATCGTTCGAGCGTGACTTGAATTGCGCGAACGAACGGGGCCTCGGCCGACTCGATGCGCGACGTCGGGATCCACTTTCGGTCGTGATAAGCGAAGCGCTCCGAGTTCGTCGCAAGCAACGATTTCAGCGCATCGAGGCCCAGACCATGAGGGCCCAGCTTCTCGGCAAGCTCACCCAGCCGGACAGCGCCCTCCATCGTCGTTAGCTCTTGGAGGATCAGCCGATCGGCATACGATCGCGCGCTCAATTCTTCGGGACGTAAGGAAGTCGGATTCGCCACGGTGTAACCTCGCGTCAATACCATAGACGCAAAGCGAAATTATGGCACATTCGCGGTCCTGAACGTCTACAACAAGTTTTGAGGTAGCATCTGAACCGCAGGGCGCACTGAATCATGAGGCCGCGCGGGTTCACACTGGTCGAGATTCTCGTGGTGATTGGCATTATCGCCATTGTGTCCGCCATCGTGTTTCCCGCGGTGATCCGAGCCAAGCGCTCCGCGTCGCAAGCCCACTGCATCTCGAACCTCGGGCAGGCGGGCAAGTCCATGATGATGTACATGTCCGACTTCGACGATCAGTTTCCGAACGGCGTCGATTGCGTGGATAAGTACCGCCCTGAGATATGGGCGCCCTACCCTCAATGGCAAGCCCTCATCACCGTCCTGCCGCTCATGCATCAACTGCTCCAGCCTTACGTGAAGAGCTTCGAGATCTTTCGCTGCCCGAACGACCTCGGCACAAAGGTCGTGGACAACCACTATGACCTGGAGTTTCTGAGTTCGCCCTCTCTGTATGCGACTTATGGGTCCAGCTACTTCTACCGCACCGAACTCACGTTCCGACGTATCCCGCACACCGCCCTCCAAAACCCGGCCGCGATCAACATGCTGTTCGACGCGGCGGGCCATTGGCATTCCGGAGAACGAGAGCTGCGCCTCGGCATGAGCATGGAGGACTACCGGTCTACGGTCAACAAATTCCGCTACAACATCCTTTTCGCCGACATGCACGTCAAGTCATCGACCTTCGGAGACCTTCAGAGAGCTTGGTCGATCGACGTTCAGTAGCGCGGCCGTACGGCGTGGTCATCGGGGGCGAGCTGCACCTTGGTGTTGAGCCTGTATTCGAGAACGGCGTTCTCACCCGCTTGCGCCCCCACGCAGGGGTCCCCGAGCCGTTCGTCCTATCTGCGCCCTTCGTCAACGCGCACTCCCACTTCGAATACCGCGGGCTAATGGGGCGGGTCGAGGAGCGAGACTTCTTCGGTTGGATTCGCAGGCTCGTCCAACTCAAGGGCGAGCAAACGGAGGACGAGGTTCGATGCGACGTCTGGATCGCCGCCCGCGAGAATCGCGCCTCGGGCATCGCGCTCGTCGGCGAACACTTCGACCGGCCCCATTCACCTGCCGCCGTTCGCGAGTTTGGCCTGATGGGCCGGCTCTTCGCCGAAGTGATCACGTTTTTGGAGCACGAAACGCCCCAAGAGAAGCTCGAAACGGTTTCGAGGAAGGCCGCCGAAGCGACCAGGGCCTCCGGGCTTCCCGCCTACGTGAACCCGCACGCCCTCTACACCGTCGACGAACCCTCGCTCAGGTGGATCGCGCAGCAAGGTACGCCGCTCAGCTTGCACCTAGCGGAGTCGAGGGAGGAAGCGGACCTCTTTCGCTTTGGTACGGGTCCGTTCGCTGAATTGATGACTTCGGTCGGTTTCCCGCTACCCCCGACGGGTATCACGCCTGTGGAGTTCGCCGCTGCCCTTGGGCTGCTTCGCGCGAACGCCCAATTGGTGCATTGCTGCGAGGTTTCCGAATCCGATATCGCCCAGATCGCAGCTTCCGGGGCCTCAGTGGCGCATTGCCCGCGCTCGAATGAAGCTCTATCGTGTCCCATCGCCCCGATCCGAAGGATGCTGCGGTCGGGGATCACGGTCGGATTGGGGCTCGATTCAGCCGCCAGTTCGGGGCCGGTGGATATGTTCGCTGAAATGAGCGCTGCCATGCGGTTGTCGCACGAAAAAGGAGAACCGATCTCGCCTGAAGAATGCTGGCAGATTGCAACCGAGGGTGGCGCTCGTTCACTGGGCATGGATTCGTGGGTTTTGGGTGAGGGCTGGAGCGGCCCGCTTCTCGAAATCCATGTTCCTGATGCCCTCGGCGTCGAGGATCTGATCGAGGGAGGTTCGGCGGATAAGGTCGTGTGGAGGAACCCCACCGACTTATGAAGGCTCATTCGGGGTTGGACGAGTTGTGGGACCTCGTTCGGGCGATCCCGGCAGGCAAATGCGCCTCGTACGGCGACCTGGGACGGATGCTCCACAATCCGGCTTCGGGATTCATGGTGGGGCGATGGATGGCGCAGGCGCCGCCCGACCTCCCTTGGTGGCGGGTCGTCGCGAAAGACGGGCGACTGCCGATCCACAAACGAGACCCTCGCCTGGCCGAAGAGCAGCGCCTGAAGCTGGAGCGCGAGGGGGTCGAGATCGGGGAACGGATCGACATGGGACGCTTCGGCTGGCGCTGAACCCGCCCTTGCCCCTCAGATACAATGGGGCTCATGCCCGATCGATACGACCCGACGACGTTTGAGTCCAAATGGCGCGAGCGCTGGAGGAGCGCCGACCTCTTTCGGACTCGCGAAGACCCCGAGCGGCCCAAGTTCTACGGGCTCGACTTCTTTCCGTATCCTTCGGGCGCGGGCTTGAGCGTCGGCCACTGCCGCAACTACATCCCGACCGATGTCCTTTGCCGCATGAAGTTCATGCAGGGCTACAACGTGCTGCACCCGATGGGGTTCGACGCGTTCGGGCTTCCAGCGGAGAACGAGGCGATCGCGAAGAAGACGCACCCTGCTCCGATGGTGAAGAGCTACGGCGAGAATTACCGCAGGCAAATGGACCTCATCGGGATCAGTTACGACTGGAGCCGCAGCTTCTATTCGAGCGATCCTGAGTACTACCGTTGGACCCAGTGGATCTTCGAGCTTCTCTATAGGAAAGGCCTTGCCTACCGGCGGCCCGCAACGGTCAATTGGTGCCCGAAAGACCTCACCGTTCTTGCGGACGAAGAGGTCGAAGGAGGGCTGTGCTGGCGGTGCGGCTCGAAGGTCGAAAGGAAGCAAATCCCCCAGTGGTTCTTCAAGATCACCGCGTACGCCGACAGGCTCCTGGAGGACCTCGATTCCCTGGATTGGCCCGAAGGCATCAAGGAGATGCAGCGGAACTGGATCGGGCGATCCGAAGGCGTTGAGTTCGAGATGAAGGTGGTTCTCCCGGATTCGGGCGCAGCCGACGATCCGAACGAGTTCCGGGTGCTCAACCGCGAGCGGCAGCCCACGTTCAGGGTGTTCACCACGCGAATCGACACCGTGTTCGGAATGACGTTTTGCGTCCTGGCGCCCGAGCACGAGCTTGTCCCTTTCTTCTTGGGCTCGACCGAGCACGCAAGCGATCCTGAGATTGCCGAACGAGCGAGGGAAGTCGCCGATTACGTCGAGCGAGCCAGGTCGATGAGCGAAGCCGCGCGCACCGCCGGCGACCGTGAGAAGACGGGGGTGTTTTCGGGGTTTTACGCGCTGAACCCGGCTACGGGACGCCGCGTGCCGATTTGGATCGCGGATTATGTCGTCGCGAGCTACGGTACTGGGGCGATCATGGCCGTACCCGGACACGACGAGCGCGACTTCGAGTTCGCCCAGAAGTACGGGATCGAGATCGTCGAAGTCGTCCGCCCTCTGGATGAGGGCTCCCCCCACGAGGGCAAAGTGTTTACGGGCAAGGCGGGAGTGCTCACCAACTCGGGAGAGTACAACGGCCAAACCGTCGAGGAAGCTCAGAAGAACCTCACACAATGGGTTACGGCACTAGGGATGGGCGAGGCGAAAGTTACTTATCGCCTTCGCGATTGGCTCATTTCGCGCCAGAGGTATTGGGGCTGTCCGATCCCCGTCATCCTCGACTCAGAAGGCGGCACGCACTTGGTGTCGGAAGACTGCTTGCCCGTGATGCTGCCCGAAGTCGAGCGCTACGAGCCGTCGCCCGACGGCAAGTCGCCGCTCGCCGGCATTCCCGACTTCGTGAACGTGACGGGCCCCGAAGGCGACCTCGCCCAGCGGGAAACCGACACAATGGGAGGCTTCGCCTGTTCGTCGTGGTACTTCCTGCGGTTTTGCGACCCCTGGAACGATGATCGGGCTTGGGACCTGGAGAAGGTGCGGCAATGGATGCCGGTGGATTGTTACGTCGGAGGGGCGGAGCACGCCGTCATGCACCTGCTCTACGCCAGGTTCTGGACCAAGGTGCTTTACGACGAGGGCCTCGTTCCCGTCGAAGAGCCGTTCCAGAGGCTGATGAACCAGGGACAGGTACTCGCCCTCACGCCATACCGAAAGCCGCGCGAGAGCGAATCGCTCGATGTGGGCCAGGAAGGGATTCTGGTTTCGTTCGAGGAGGCTCGGAGTCTCCCTGAATCGGAAGCCCTCTGGAGGTGGGCTCGGATGAGCAAGTCGAAAGGCAACGTCGTGACGCCCGATGAGGTCGTGGAGAGCCACGGAGCCGACGCGCTGCGCGTGGGCGAGCTCTTCGTAGCGCCTTTCGACGCCGACGTGAACTGGTCCGACGACATCGTGGTTGCTGCGGAGAGGTTCTTGAACCGGGTGTTCCGGCTGGCCGCTCGGCTCTCCCCCACGCACGACCGAACCTGGCGAAGCGGGGTTCCCTCGGCATCCGAGGCCTCTGCCGAGGTGAGGGAAATCCGCCGAGCGACCCACCGCTGCATCGCAAAATCGACCGAGGACATCGAGCGCTTCGCGTTCAACACCTACATCGCGGCTCTGATGACGTTCGTCAATGAGATCAACGACGCCCTGAAGTCGAACCCGTCCGAATCGGACAAGGAACTTGCGTACGCCTACAGCGAAGCGCTCGAATCGCTGATCCTCCTGCTTGCCCCTGCCGCGCCGTTTTCAGGCGACGAACTGTGGGAATCGCTCGGGTATGAGGGGTTTACCTATCAGGCCGGTTGGCCCGTCGCCGACCCTGAACTCCTGAGGGCCGACCTGGTGACGATAGCCGTGCAAGTCAATGGGAAGCTACGTGACACGTTGGAGATGCCTGCGGGCGCCTCTCAAGGCGAACTGGAGCAGGCGGCTCTCGCCTCGGAGCGGGTCCAAGCCCACCTCGCAGGAAAGACCGTTCGCCGGGTCATCGTTGTACCTGGGAGGCTCGTTAACGTGGTCGCGCCATGAACCGGCTCGCCCAAGCCGCCCTGCTTGGGCTCTGTGCGCTTGGGTGATCTGCTGGGCAACTCCAATCACTGCTGAAGACCTCGGCCTCAGGTTGAGCTGCCCAGCGGTTTTTTGCGGATTTCTGCCCAAGGCCGCGGGTAGTCGGTGGGCGTCGTTACGATCTTCCGGTAGACGGGGCAAACCCTCGCCGCTTCCTCGACCGGCAAGGTTCTGCGCTCGATTCGGACAAGCTCCAACCCCAACACGCGCGGATCGAACGCCTCGATGGCCGGAACGTCGGACGCAGTCCGCAGTGGCAGGACCCAACCCCCCAAAGCACACGGGGACGCACTGAGTTCGAGTTGGATGGCTAGCGGAGCCAGCGCTCTACCGGTCACAACGTCGAACGACTCAGAGACGCCCAATTCCTCTGCCCTCCCTTGGAGAACTTCGAGGTTGGGAAGAGCTTGCGACCGCAAGAAAGCGAGCGGTTTGCCCGAGGAGTCGAGAGCCGTCACATGCAGGTCATGGCGAGCCCACGCCAAGGGCCAAGCAGGAAACCCGGGTCCCGTGCCCAGATCGAGCACCCGCGAACCCGAACGGAAGAGGTCCTGAAACAGCAGCGAATCGACCACATGCCGGACGAAGAACCGCTCACGGGGGACCCGCGTCAGGTTCACCCGTTGGTTCCACTCATAGAGTCCAGCTTCGAACCCTGCCAGCAGGTCCCAGTCGACAGAATCCGGATCGATGCCGGTCGAAAGGAGCAGTTGCGGACGGGTGGGTTCCATCGAGTGTGCTTCGCTATCTTACACGCAAGCGGCGGCACTCAACCCAGCCACGCCTGGCGAGTGAAGTATCCTTGCGCTCATGGCTTTTCCAAGAGAAGCTGCCCTAGCAGAGGGAGCAATCGACTCGAAGAAGATCGCGAAGTTTCAGGACCAGTTTGAGTCTGACGCCCGCTACCTGCAATCCATGAACGCCGTCGCCGGGACCCCGGTCAGCAAGGTGGCCTTGAACCGCAGGAAGGCGAGCAAGGTCAGCCATGCGTTCAGCGTTCATCTTCCCGAGAACAAGGCCACCGCCCAAATGTCCAGCGGGCGGTGCTGGTTGTTCGCGGCTCTGAACGTGTTTCGACCTCGCGCGATCAAGGCGATGAACGTGGGCGACGATTTCGAGTTCAGCCAAAACTACGTGCTGTTTTGGGACAAGTTCGAAAAGGCCAACTACTTTCTGGAAGCGATCCTCAGCACCCTCGACGAGCCCGTAGGCAGTCGGCTTCTCGACCACCTCTTGATGGCCCCTGTGCAGGACGGCGGGCAATGGCACATGTTCGTCAACCTCGTGCGGAAGTATGGGGTGATCCCGAAGTCCGTCATGCCCGAAACGGAGTCCAGTTCGAGTACGGGACAAATGAGCTTCCAAATCACGGGCAAGCTACGCGAATACGCTTGCCGACTGCGGGATAGGGCGGCCTCAGGCGATCCCGAATCCGACCTTCGGGAAGAGAAAGAGAGGTTCCTCGGCGAGATCTATCGGATGCTGTGCATTCACCTGGGCGAGCCTCCGTCGGAGTTTCTTTGGCAATGGAGGGACAAGGACAAGAAGTTCACCCGCGCCGGGCATCTTACGCCCCAAGAGTTCTATGAAAAGTTTGTCGGGATCGACCTCTCGGAGTACGTGTGCCTCATTCACGATCCGAGGCCGCAGCACGAATTCAACCGAACGTACACCGTCCAGTTCCTCGGCAACGTCGTCGAGGGCGAGCCGATCCTTTACCTGAACGTCGATATCGACGTGATGAAGAAGGCCGCAATCGCCCAACTCCAAGAAGGCGAGCCCGTGTGGTTCGGGTGCGACGTAGGGAAGTACCTCGACCGCGACCTCGGAGTCATGGACCCCGAACTCTTCAACTTCGACCTGGTCTACGGCGCCACCCATCAAATGAACAAAGCCGAGAGGCTTATGTACGGGCACTCCGCCATGACTCACGCGATGGTCTTTACGGGGGTCGATTTGGACGACTCGGACTTGCCCCTCAAGTGGAGGGTCGAAAACTCCTGGTCCGAAAAGCCGGGCGACAAGGGGTTCTTCCAGATGTCGGATCGGTGGTTTGACGAGTTCAATTACGAGGCGGTCGTTCGGAAGGAGTTCGTTCCGGAGGAGACCCTTCGCGCACTGGAAGAGCCACCCGTCGAGCTTGATCCTTGGGACCCTATGGGCAGCTTGGCGTAGAGGTCTCTTTGCGGGGAGGTCCAAGACTCTGCTCCCGGCGCCCCACTCGGCCTCAGGTTCACCCGGTCTGCTCTGCGAGTCAGACCGGGGCACCCGACGGCGACCCAAAACCTCCCCGTCTCCCCTCCAGGGGAGAAGGGGATCGAGGGGATGAGGGGCTCATCCCAGGGGGCCGGGTCAGAGTCGGAACTGAACCTCGGCCGCTGGCGACGCTCTGTGGGTGGTCAACCAATGGAGTTGATCTACTTCCCCCGGGGTCCACCCCAAACTCGTTTTGGGGTGCTGTGGGGCTAGGGTTGAAAGCGGCGGGTGGCTTTGCACGGGTGCCACCCCAAACTCGTTTTGGGGTGCTCTGGGGCTAGGGTTGAAAGCGATTGGCTGGCTTTACACGGGTGCCACCCCAAACTCGCTTTGGGGTGCTCCGGGGCTGGCGGGTGCAAAGCGATTGGCTGTCTTTACACAGGTGCCACCCCAAACTTGTTTTGGGGTGCTCTGGGGCTAGGGTGCAAAGCGCGGAGCAAGCTTCGCGCACTCAATAGCGGGACGCACCGGGAAAGATGTTGCCTCGTTGAAGCAAGAGAACCCCACAGGGAGCCCTTCCGGCGGACGCCTTCGTTCGGCACCGGCGACGGGATTCAGATCCTTCCCGGCGGCATTTTTCATCTATCGAAAAAGCTCGGTTAGGTTGATTCCGCCAGGCGAAAGCTCATTAAGAGGATCCACGTGGACCGAACCATCCCAGTATAAGCGGCTGACCAAGCCAGTCTCAATGGTAAGGCTCCCCAATTGCAGTGGTTTTGTGCCATGTAGTAGGCACACCAGAACGGCCGCAAAGTCGTCGTGCGGAAGGGTCACAGCACTACCTGGTCCCAACTCGCTGAAGAAGTATCCATAGGAAGTTTTCGGCTCGCAAGTCTTCGAAACGCCGATGTCTAGCGTCATCGCACACCAAAGCCCCTCCGCTCGTTCATCTCGTGGGCACCTAAAAACTGGTCCGGCCACGTAGGGGCTCACTCCGGCTAAACTTGGCGGGTAATAACCATCAGCATTGTCCACGTACATTGACAAAGCCAACTGTATCTGATGAAGTTGAGACATGCAGCTTGTCTTCTGCCCACTCTTTCTTGCGCCCACCAAAGCGGGCACTATCAGAGCGGCCAATACAACAATGATCGCGATGGCAACCAATATCTCAACTAGGGTAAATCCCTTCTTATACACTTGCGAATTTCCTTGACGCTGTGAAGTTCCCAGCCCAATGTCTTCCCCATGTGCCATATCGATAGCCCGGAAGCTACATAGATCAGACTCATGACAATCGGTTGCGCGCCATACCAATACACTCCCCAATGGAAGCCGGTGCGGACGACGGTTGAAGGCAGGCTCATGATCGCCCAGAGACTGCCAAAGGTGATGAACGAGAGAAGAACGATAGGTAGGGGCCGCAGCCTCCAAATGAGGATAGCTGCGGCTACGAATGGCCAAGGCGTTACCGCTTGTTGCCGGATCATGGCCGAAATGCTACTGAAGAAGCCAATATGGAACAACATGCCGTACAGACCCCAGAGAGCCAAGTGCAACATCGTACCAATTGTCGCCGCCACGACAGCAAACGCAAGCTTGTTGGCCATAATCTAAGGACAGTAACTGGGCGGAGGAGGAGGAGGGTTCGCGACGCCTCCCGCGCAGCACGTATCTCCTGGATACTCTTGACCGCATTGATACCACAATACGTACTTAGAACCTCCAGAGGGATAACAGCACTTTACAGTGCAGACCCGCCAGTACCACCGGTCTTGCGCCCACGGCGGACAATCCAATGTGTCCTTGCAGTAGTACACTCGTCCGTAAAACTGCTGAGTGCCTTGTCCTGGCGGACAGTCCGGCACGGGGGGACCGGCGATGGAGATCGTGCCGAGCAGACTAAGTACAGTCAAGCAGCCAAGTGCTTGAACGATGACATCGTTGCGTTTCATTCAGTTCACCTCCACTCCCGTTCCGGGAGGACACGTTAAGAATCCTGAAACAGTAATTAGAAACACGTAGCGTCGAGTGTGTGCAACCAGGCGCTCAAGCGCGGATCGCTCAGACTCTTCCAAGCGGAACGATGATGCGTCATAAGTGCGACATGCGAATTCGTAGCGTCCTCCATTCGTGGCTGACACGCTAACGATGAGCGGCGCAGAGGTCCTGAGTCTTTTAAGCGCTATCATTGCCGGAGCATCTGGACTAAGCACGTACGCATATCCGATGTTGTCTCTGCCAAAGCTCCAGTACCTGAATTCAGTCGTTTCGCCGTTGAGAAACGCAAGGAGGTTCTCTCGCGTGGCGAAACCCCAACCAATCATTGAAGCAATCACTGTATGGTCAACCACGATAAACGCTGCAGGCGTAAGTTGTAGCGGGTTCAAATGTTGGGCTTTCGTTTGAGTTCGAACGTTGCGAACTGATACGCTAAGGGATGTGCTATCGGTTCGCATGTATTGAACGTCATCAAGGATTGGTCCGCACAGTGAACAGGTGGGACTTGTGTCCACGATCAGGCGGGCTCTTTCCCCCATTGTATTCGGCAGATCGACAAGTGTTCCCTCTGGCGCCAGTGCTGCATTCTCGGATTGTTCGAGTTGGGACCAATTTGACGGGATCAGTACGACAGCGGCGATTGCGCCTGCAACTGCAAGGGGCGCCCTCGAAGGACGCGGAAGGCAGATGGGTGCACTGAACGCGCCGATTAGGACTGCCATACCTGCAACGAAGCATGGAGCGCATAGGGGAATCAGTCCGCCGAACTGGGCAATCAAAGAAAGACCACCACCGACAATGCTTGCCGCTCTGGCCGACGGGAACATCGCGGGCAACCATGCAACTAACAATGCTCCGAGAGCTAAAACGGATAGCGCCACAGGAGCGCCAAGCGAGGGACCCGTCGAGCAGGTGGGGCAAGTTCCGACCGCTTTGTATGCGATTGCGGCAAAGGCGACAGCAAACGCTATTACGCACAGAATTGGGGCCGGTGAAGCTGCCCTAAACCACAGCCATAGGACTGTGACCGCCGCTAGGAATCCGACCACCGGACCTGGACTAATCCGTAAAGTCTGTCCTGCGCGATTCGAGTCGTTCGATCGGCCCAGATCAGAAGCGGCTTGGGCTACGCCCCTTGCCCCAGTAAAGACCGCACCGTTTCGGAGGCAGATTGCTGGCAAACCACTTGGCACGTTTACCCCGGCAGAAAGTAGTCGATCTCGCACGCCTTCAGTGTCGGGCAAGTACACCAAGAGGACCGCATGGTTTTGGGCAACCGCCGCAAGCATGGGTTCAACTTCCCGGCACTGGGGGCATTCCCGGGAAGTGAACACTACTGCTTCATACCTCGAATAGTCGGGCGGCAACGGCTTGCCATCGCCGCCTTGCGCAAGTAACACGAAGGCCAGGGTCATGAGGATTGACGCTGTCACGAGCGACAGCGTCCCCCGATTTCCGTGAACTGCGCTATGTGGCAATTCGTTGTTCAGTCTCACAAGCACACCTAACTGCGGCGAGAGTCCTAATGAGGATGAGAGCCGTCTCCCACAAATCCTCTGATCCCTATCATGGGTCCCGGATTTACCGGCGCGTTGCCCTTTGATACTGCGACAATCTGTGCGAGACGCCCGTCGATGCCAACAGGCATAGGCCTGTGACAAGGCAAGAGCCGACCGAATCGAGGCACCCTCATGTGTCGGATCCCTCCCCTGAGGCTGGGCCAGCGTTTGCCTTCGGCGCACTTTCCCTGGCGCGTCATCTGCCCCCTCGGCCCTGCCGACTTTGGCTCGTTCCTACGAAAGACGTACAGCACTATGGGGCATTGTATCAGGCTTCTTGCCAGGAAATCACGAAAAAGAAGTAAAGTATTTACCGGGGGGCCGGGTCAGAGTCGGAACTGAACCTCGGCCGCTGGAGATGCGCTCTGGAGCCTCTTTCTCCGCACCAGCCAATAGAGTCCGGCGAAAGGAGGAAGCCACAACGGGCTGTAGACCGCGATCGCGACTGCGCCCGATCCTACCTCGCGAAGAACCGACGAGAGGCCCACGACGCTCGACGCCCACGACTCGGACAGCCAGTTGGTGTCCTTGGAAGCGAGATACCCCGGTTTCGCGCTTTGCTCCAGGTCGATCTGAATCCGCGAGAACGTTACGCTATCCGAAAGAGCCTTGCGCTGGGCGGCTAGCGCTTCGATCTCTCCGCGCACTTGAGCGAGCTTCTCCCGTATGGCAATTGTTTGGTCGAGGTTGCCAGGTCGGCCGAGAAGGGTTCGAATGCTCTCCTCGGTGGCTCTAAGAGTAGCCAGACGAGCCTCCATGTCGAAAAGGCTCCCGGTCACGTCCTCGGTGGTGATTTGGAGTCCAAGCAAAGTGCCGACCTCCCGGATCGCTTCGAGCGCCTTATCGAACTTGGCGGAGGGCACGCGCACCTCCAATCGAGCTTGGGGGTTCTCCGACCCCAAACTTCCGAGCGTCGAGGCGGAAACGTAGCCTCCCATCGAAGCGACCTTCGAGGAGAGCGCCCTTGAGGCAACCTCGACCTCATCCACGCGAAGCGACACGTTGGCCTGCCGCACGATGGAGCGGCTTGGGATCGAGTAGCTCGCGCCGGTCGATGTTGGCGTCGCCGATGCGCCCGAAGGCCCTGCCGAACCGGAGTACGACGAGGGAGCCGAGTCCATTTCGTCTTTGGCAGAACACCCCGCAACCAACAGACCCAAGCTCACGACGATGACGAACCCAATGTTGCGTTTCAACCACATGGTTCACCTCCTGTTGCAGCAAGCAACCACTGCGTTCCTTCGGGGCGTTCCTGGGTCCTAGGCGCGTGATTTCTGAACCTCTGAGGTTCCTGGCGGCCGGGCAGATCGCTATACTAAACGGGATGGACTTGGGACCTCTCTTGGAGCTTTGCGAACAGGGCGTGCGCGACGGCGTGTTTCCGGGAGCAGCGTTTGCGGTGGGCACGGCGCAGAAAACGGAGGTCGGCTGTGTGGGTCGACAGCGCTACAAGCCATCCGCGCCGGAAATCACTCCGGCGACCCTCTTCGACATGGCGTCAGTGACCAAGGTCTTCGCCACAACGACCGCCGCCATGCTCTTGCACGACGACGGCAAGCTCGACATCGCCGCCCCCGTTGCTCGTTACCTACCCCAGTTCGCGGCCGAGGGCAAGAAGGAGATCACCGTTCGAAACCTGCTCGTCCACGATTCCGGCCTGCCCGCGTACGCGAACTACCAAGGCAAGCTGACGACCTGCGAGGCGGTGCGCCAGGCTCTGCTCGAAGAGAAGCCCATCAATCCTGTAGGGAAGACCACGGTCTACAGTTGCCTGAACGCCATCAGCCTTCAAAGGGTGATCGAGGCCCTCGCTGGTGTCCGCTTGGATCGTTTTCTTTCGCAGCGGGTGTTCGGGCCGCTCGGGCTTACTTCGACTCTTTTCTGTCCGCCCGAAGCCGACTGGAGCCTCGCCGCGCCGACCGAAAAGATGGCCCGTTGGCGGCTCTCCTTCCGAAAGGAACCCCCGACCCAACCCGAAGACATCGAGCGCGCGCTCGGGGCTTGGATTCAAGGCGAGGTGCATGATCCTTTGGCCTATATGCAGGGCGGGGTCTCGGGCAATGCGGGGCTGTTCTCGACGGTCGGCGACACCGCCAAGTTCCTGCGGATGATGCTGGAAAAGGGGAGCGGTTCGGGAAAGCAGATCGTTTGCTCGGGCACGGTGGAGGAGTGGACTCGAAGGCAGGGCAGCGAGAGTTCTCGTTCGCTCGGATGGGACACCAAGTCGGCGAAGGGCTCGTCGGCGGGTTCGAAGTTCTCGATGCGGAGCTTCGGGCACACGGGGTTCACAGGCACCTGCGTGTGGGTCGATCCAGAAAACGAGTTGTTCGCCGTACTCTTGACCAACCGCGTGCATCCGACTTCAGAAAACTCGAAGATCACGCAGTTTCGTCCGAAGTTCCACGATCTCGTGTTTCGCCTAGCCAAGGGGTAGAACCGAGGTCGAAACCGATAGAATGGCTGAGGATGAGTCGAACTCAAGCAGGCCATAAACGCCGCCAATCCGAAGACCTTCGGGCTTTGCCTCGCGTCGTCGTCGAGGGCTTCTTGCCCGGCGAGCCGGCTGAGCTTCCTCAAGCGGAGTTGGATAAGCTCCGAAAGGTGCTCCGCCTTTCCACCGGAGACCCCCTGTTGATCGTGCCCGGCGATGGGACCGTGGTGCGTTGCCGGTTGGAGGGACGCCGAGTCGTGCCGATGGAGACCCTCCATCCCCAAACCGAACCCGCGCTGAAGGTGACTCTCGCTCAAGCCTTGCCGAAAGGGGACCGCATCGAAACGATCGTTCGGACTTGTACCGAAATTGGGGTGGCGAAGTTCTGGTTTTTCCCGGCGGCTCGGAGCGTCGTGCGGTGGGACCCTGGCAAGCGTGAGCACAAGCTACGGCGGCTTGTGGTCATCGCCCGCGAGGCCGTCGAGCAGTGTTTTCGAACCCAGGTCCCGACGATTGAGTTCCTTGAGGGGCTGTCCGAGGTGCTGGAGCGCGAACCCGGTGCGGTCGTGCTTTCGGAGTCGGAGGGGTTGGCGACCGGACTCCGCGAAGCCACCGCCCCCAAGCGGGGAAGCGGCGTTACGTTGGTGGTGGGCCCAGAAGGGGGATGGACGCAGTCCGAACTTGCGAAGATCGGGCCAAGGGGGGTGACTCTGGGCCCTCGCGTACTGCGAACGGACACGGCCGGCCCCGCTGCGGCCGCGATCCTGCTGCTCGGCGGAGAATGAACTGGAATCAGGCTCGAAAAGGTATTCTCCGAGGCGCATGAGAAACGATTCCCGCAAGCCGGGCGACCTTCGTCCGACCTCGCTGCAGAGAGGGTTTGCCAAGTTCGCCGAAGGTTCTTGCCTCATCAAACAAGGAGACACCCATGTCCTTGTCACGGCGACCGTCGAGGACCGCGTGCCCCCATTTCTGAAGAACTCAGGTAAGGGCTGGGTGACAGCGGAGTATTCGATGCTGCCCCGATCGGGACGGCAGCGCAACCAAAGGGACACGGGACGCCCGAACGGCCGCTCTCTTGAAATCCAGCGGCTCATCGGGAGATCGTTGAGGAGCGTAGTGAACCTGGACGGGCTCGGCGAAAGAACTATCACGCTCGATTGCGATGCGATCCAGGCCGACGGGGGAACGCGTTGCGCTTCGATCACCGCGGCCTACGTTGCGCTCCACGACGCCATCTCCTGGATGAAGAAGGAGCGGATGGTCCGCAGTGAGCTTCTCACCACCCCGCTTGCAGCGGTGAGCGTGGGCATCTATCGCAACCAAGAGCTGCTCGACCTGAATTACGAAGAGGACAAGGACGCCGCGACCGACATGAATGTGGTGATGACTGGCACGGGCAAGTTCGTCGAGATTCAGGGAACTGCGGAACAGGAGCCGTTTTCCGTCGAGACGATGGGACGGATGCTCAGCCTTGCGAAGTCCGGCATCGACAAGTTGATCGAACTCCAGCAAGCGGCGTTAGAGTCGAGCCAGGGGTTCGTCGAATGGTGTCCGTGATCGCAAAGCTGGTCCTTGCGACCTTCAATCCTGCGAAGGCGCGTGAGATGCGACAGATTCTGTCCCGCTGCGCTCCGGCGATCGAGTTCCTCGTTCTGAGCGACTTTCCAGGGGCGATCGAAGCCGATGAGACCGGATCGACGTATGCCGAGAACGCTCTGATCAAGGCCCGAGCCGCCGCCGCTTTCACCGGGGAGTGGGCCGTTTCAGACGACGCCGGGCTCGAAATCGACGCCCTCGAAGGCGCGCCGGGGCTGCACTCCAAGAGATTCGAAGGGGTCGAAACCGATTTCCCGAGCAAAATGCGCAGAATCCTCGAGTTGATGGAGGGCGTGCCCGAAGACGAGCGAGCCGCGCGCTTCCGCTGCTGCGTTGCCCTTTGTGCTCCGACCGCGGTTTCCCAAGTGTGCGAGGTTTTCGAGGCCGTTTGCGAGGGCCGAATCGCAAGGCAAACGAAGGGGGATTATGGATTCGGGTATGACCCGATCTTCTACTTGCCGGAACTGAACGCTCACATGGCAGAACTTCCTCCCGAAAAGAAACACAAGGTCAGTCATCGAGGCAAAGTGCTCGCGATGCTCTGCGCCCGTCTGGCGCGTCCCAACGAATAGGCGACCTGCAAGCGCGAAGTTTCCGGCGATCGGAGAGGAACCACGAAGTCGCTGGCGAACTGGCCAGAGGGAGGAACCCAAAGGGATGAGATCGGCCGACTACGGGATTGACGCTCCAAACATGCAGCGCGCGCTGTGGATTCTCGGCGCCCTTGGGGTCGCGCTGGCTTTCGCCTATCCGCCGTTGGGTCAGTACACCGTGTACGTCGGCGCGGCGTTCCTCGCCTCCGCTCTCGTCATGTTTTGGGGCAGTAAGGTCGGCAAACTCAAAGCCGTAGAACGAATGTTGAACGAATTCCCATGGACCGGCAACGAACGCGTGCTGGACGTGGGTTGCGGCAGAGGGCTTCCGCTGATCTCGGTGGCCCGTCGGCTCATCAAAGGGCGAGCGACAGGCGTCGACGTTTGGCGGGATGTGGACCTTGCCAACAACCGGATGGAGCGAACGCTCGAGAACATCTCTATCGAGCGAGTGGGGAACCGAGCGGATGTTCGGGACGGCGATGCCCGAGAGCTTCCTTTCGAAGACGAGACCTTCGATGCGGTCGTGTCGAGTTGGGCCGTCCATAACATCGCGGTGCGGTCGGGGCGAATGCAAGCGATCCGCGAAATGGTTCGGGTGCTTCGTCCCGGAGGTTGGATCGGCATTCTCGATATCGAAGACACGAAGGATTACGTCAGCGAATTGCGGGCACTGGGGATGCTGTCCGTGACGCGAAAGGGTCCCAGCTTCTTGTTCTTGATCCCCACCTACCAGGTCACCGCATGGAAACCCGAGCCCGAACGAACTGGGGAAGAAGAAGCGGCGAAGGAAGAGGCCGTACCCGTGATGGCTTAGCCCTTAAAGAGGGCCTTGACGATGAACAATAGGTTGGCAGGACGTTCAGCGAGTCGCCGCGTGAAGTAGGGGTACCAACTCTCCCCAAACGGAACGTACACCCGCACGTTGTAGCCTTCGGAGAGCAACTTGGCCTGAAGGTCCCGGCGAATTCCGTAGAGCATTTGAAACTCGAAAACGCGCTTGTCGATCCCCTTCTCGGCAATGAACTTGAGGAGCGATTCGATGACCTTCGCATCGTGGGTGGCGATCGCCGGGTACTTGCCCTCGAGGAGCAGCTTCTTCGATTGTTCTTCGAACGCCCGATCGACTTCAGCCTTGTCGGTGATCGCCACGCTGGCAGGTTCGAGGTAGGCACCCTTGACCAACCGCAGACGTATTCCTTGCCGGACGCACCGATCGAGGTCCTCGCCGGTTCGGTGCAGGTAGGACTGAAGCACGGTGCCGGTGCAGGGAAACTCGGCGAAGACCTTTTCAACGAGTTGGAGCGTTCGTTCGGTATACGCCGAGTGCTCCATATCGACTCGGACAAAGGTCTGCAGCTCGGCTGCGAGCCTTGTGACGCTGCGATAGTGTTCGAGCGCGACGTCGTCTCCAAGGTCGAGGCCGCATTGAGTGAGCTTGATGGAGATGTTCCCGCGTTCGACGGGCGACTCTCCTTCGGCGCCGAGGTAGCAGGCTCGATCTACGGGCGTGGGCCCGCTCGCGCAACTGGCGCTGAGTCTACGGAGCATCGCTTGAAATGTGAGTGCCGCAGCTTCCGCTTCTTCCCGCGAACGAACGTTCTCCCCCAGATAGTCGAGGGTCACCCAATAGCCCTCGGAAGTGAGTCTCTGGGCGATCTCAATCGCAGATTCGAGGCTTTCGCCCGCAATGAAACGGCGCACGAGCGGCCGGAGCAGAAAGGTCTTGCGAACGAGCCACTCCGTGAATCTCCAGGAAGCGATTTTGAGGGTGAGGGAGCGGACCAGCATGGGGCGGCGAGAGTTTACACCGCAGCCCCAATTCCGGGCGACGGATCGGGGCACGCCTTCGCGAAAGTCTCAAGCACATCGCGAAACTCTTCGAGCGAGCTGCATGTGGTGAGCCTTGCGCGAGCCTGAGATGCGCCAGGGTAGCCCTTGATGTAGAGTGGAATCTGACCCCTCAGTCTCCGACAAGCCCGGCGCTCCGCGTCTTCGACGGTGGGTTGAGGGATGGCTTCGACCTCATCCCACTCGGCCACTCCCGCCTCAAAGGCGATGAGCCAGCGAAGGTGTTGCAGCGCGACTTCGATGCGCTCTCGCAGACTCGGAGGACGCGGGATTTGGCGACCCTCGACCGCGGCGACGATCTCCGCCAATCGCCACGGGTTGGAAATCGCGGCGCGTCCCACCATGACCCCGTCACAACCGGTTTCGGTAAACATCCGCAGCGCATCGCTACCCGACCGGATGTCCCCGTTGCCCACCAAGGGGATCTGGATCGCCTCGCGGAGCCGCCGGATCAGGTTCCAGTCGGCCTCGCCCTCGAAACCCTGCTTTGCGAACCTCGCATGGAGCGTCAGCATTCTCGCCCCCGCCGATTCAAACCGTTGGGCCAATTCCGGCGCGGCGAACTCGGAGTAGTCCCAGCCCGCTCGAACCTTGACGGTCACCGGAATCCGGACGGCCTTGACGACGGCCCCGACGATCCGCTCGGCCGTCGAAGCGTCCTTGAGCAGCGCGGCCCCCGAACCCGTGCGGCAGACTTTGGGCACCCAGCATCCCATGTTGATGTCCACCAGGTCGGCGCCCGCCTCTTCCACGACCCGTGCCGTCTCCGCCATCACCTCCGGATCGCCGCCGAAGATCTGGACTCCAATGGGCCGCTCGTCGGGATGGACCCTCAGTTTCTGAAACGACTTCGCCGCGCCATAGTGGAGGGCCATCGCGCTGACGAACTCGGTCACCACCAGCCCGGGCCGGCCGATTCTCTTCGCAATGCGGCGAAACGGCTGGTTCGTGACCTCTTCCATCGGCGCGAGCACCACGGGCGGATCGATCTCGATCGCGCCCACGCGAATCGGCTGGGGTGATTTGAGTCTACTCATGCGTCAAAAGGCCAGTACTTTTGCTAGACCTGTACGATTCGTCGGCCGTACAACGGCCCAGGTTGTCGTATCATAGCTTCAATGATCCCGGAGTTTGCCGGGCAATTCGGGCGTTTGGTACGCCACTTGCTGAGGAGAAGGGTAATGGTGATGAAGAGAAGTTTCGCCGTGATGGCTATGGTCGCGGCGGTTTCGTCGGTGTTCGCTGTCTACGGGCGTCTTACGGGCCCCAGCGATTCTGATTCGACTTTCACTTGGGTCGGCCGTGTCGGAAACGCCTCGGGCACGGTCATTGCCCCCAACTGGGTTCTGACGGCCCGCCACGTTTCGGGCACATTCAACTTGAACGGCACGGACATCGCTCACGACGCGAGGTTCGAGCACCCCACTTCCGACTTGGCTCTGCTGCGGTTCTCGACTCCGTTCGCGGGGTTCCATCCGCTGTTCAACGGTTCGGCATTGGGCCGGGAAGCGTCGATCGTCGGCTTTGGCAACTCGGGAACGCCCCGAACGAACCTGACGGGCTATAACTGGGTAACGGCCGCGGGGACCCGTAGAGCCGTTACGAACAACGTCGGTCTGACCCAAACTCTGGCCGTCAACTACGGCGGCAGCATCGGGGTTCTCAACGTGGCGATGTACCTCGCCGATCTGGATTCGCACGATCCGGGAACTCCCGCGCCGTACGACCGGGATTGGTTTGGTGACGGCGGGGCAACTTCGAACGAAGGCAACGTCAGCGTGGGCGACTCGGGTGGGAGTTGGCTCGTCGACGATGGGGGAGTCTGGAAAGTGGCCGGAGTGACTTCGGTACGTTTTTTTGCCGACCCGCTGCCCGCCGGAGCCACAGGCGATCCGGACCCGTTCATGGCGTTTGGAGTCAGCGGCTCGGGAGCGGTCAACCTCAACGACCCGAACAACTGGAACTGGATTCAGGCAACGATGGTCCCTGAACCCGCCACACTAGTCGCCTTGGGCCTCGGGATCGCCGCGACCCTTCGCCGACGCCGAAAGTAACGCTCGCCTCCCGGCGGGTTCTTGCAGGCTCTCGCCCCAGTGGGCGAGGGCCTTTTGCTTGACAAGCGGAACGGACCGAACCCAAAATCCTCAGCAATCGCCGGGGGATCGAAAATGGCAAAGCGAGTACTTAATGTTGGGTTGATCGGCTACCAGTTCATGGGCAAAGCCCACAGCAACATGTACCGGCAGGTCGGCCGCTACTTCGACCTCGACATCGAAGTGAACATGCACACGCTTTGCGGTCGAACCGCCCACGCGGTAGAGGCAGCAGCCGAGAAGCTCGGCTGGGCGAACGTGGCCACGGATTGGCGAGCCGTCGTCGAGAATCCTGAGATCGACGTCATCGATGTCTCGACTCCAGGGGACAGCCATTGCGAAATCTCCTGCGCCGCCGCCGAAGCGGGCAAGATAGTGTTCTGCGAGAAGCCGATCGGAAACACGCTCAGACAAGCCAAGGACATGCTCGAAGCCGTCCGGCTGAACGGCGTTCCCAATTTGGTGTTTCACAACTACCGCGCTGCGCCGGCGGTCGCGCTCGCAAAGAGCATGATCGATTCGGGCCGTCTGGGGACGATCTATCACATGAGGGCGACCTACCTTCAGGATTGGATCGCGGACCCTCAGTTTCCCCTTGTATGGCGGTTGCAGAAGGAGCGGGCCGGGAGCGGGGCCCTTGGTGACATTCATTCCCACATCATCGACTTGGGGCGGTTTCTGTTGGGCGAGTTCGAGTCGGTGGTAGGGAAGCTACATACCTTCATCGAAGAGCGGCCTCTTGTGGCGGCGACGGACGACAAGCTGGGCGCGAAGGCCTCGGAGCAAATGGGGAAGGTGACCGTGGACGACGCCTCGATGTGCCTCGCCAAGTTTCGGTGCGGTGCGCTCGGCACGTTTGAGGCCTCTCGCTTTGCGGTAGGGCGTAAGAACTACAACCGCTTTGAAATCAACGGCTCGAAGGGCTCGGTGGTATTCAACCTCGAACGGATGAACGAACTGGAGTATTACAACGCCGCCGACCCGGACGGAGAGCAGGGATTTCGGCTGATCCAAGCGACCGAAGCGGCGCATCCCTACGCTGGCCATTACTGGCCTCCGGGCCACATCATCGGCTACGAGCACACCTTCATCAACCTGATGGCCGATGCGCTCTCCGCGATTTCCGAGGGGAAACGGTGCTCGCCCGACTTCCAAGATGGCTACGAAAACCAGAGGGTCCTCGACGCCATCGAGCGGAGTTCGCTCTCGGGAAGCTGGGTGAATCTCTGAGGATTTCGCAAAAAAGCGCGCTCGCTGCTGTAACTTCTGCGGTGCTGGGGAGTCTTTACAAGCATAGGGGGCGGATTTCCCGTACGGATTCCGGAACGCACGGATGCGACGGCACAGTACGAAATACATCGGAAAGCACAAAAAAGGGCACGAAATTCGCGCTCGCGGTATAGCTTCTTCCACCAGTTCGACTAAAATACACAGTGGAGATCGTATGTCTCGACGTTGGATTGTATTGGCGATAGGAGCGGTGACAGCGGCCGCTAGCTGGGCTGAGGCCCAGACGCCATTCAACGCCGGTACGGAAGCCACCTCTACCCTTGCCGAAGCCGCCTCGATCGGTGGCACTCCCACGATCGATATGATCACGCTCGATGGTGCGAGCCTCGGCGTTCCTCTTCGGTTCGCGGGAATCGTCGCAGGTTCGGAGCGTGTCGAACTCGACGGTCGCAAGCTCGTCCGCGGAGTCGATTACCGGATCGACCATGCCGCCGGTGTGCTTTACCTTGGATTTGAAGCTCGTGCAGGAAGTCGGCTGATCGCGGCGTACCGCCACGACAAGGCCCTCGCAACGACCGCCCAGAAGGGGCTCGCCGGCGCGGGCGCGTTCAGTTTCCAGTTGGTGCCAGGTGGGCTGAACATGGTCGTGGGACTTGGCATGACCGAACGCACGGGCGACGGCAACGTGTTGAGTTCCAACATTTTTGGCTGGAACAACTCCTTCTCGTTCGGCGCGGGCAAGCTCAGCGGGCTGTTTCTCGTTGGGGATCGTCAACGCGTGCAAGCGCAGTCCCTGTACGAGTACGAGAAGCCTCAGGACAACGTGGACGTCGGGCGGTCGCAGTTCCTCGTTCAAGAAGCCGCGGCGAACTTGGGCGGCGGCTCGGTTTCGGCCAGCTACCAAGACATCAGCAAGAATTTCACCGGCTTCAGCGCCGTCGAAGGGGCCGGGTATGACGCTAAGCTCGTGCAGCAGTTCCAGAAGGAGCGCGGCCTCAAGAGGTTTGGGATGGGGCTTTCCCAGGTCGGACTGGGCGACCTCAAGCTCTCCTCCAGCTTCAAGACCGTCGGCGAAGGCTCGGAATCGATCGATTGGCGCAGCCTGAACGTTGCGGCGGGCGCCTTCAGCGCCGAATACTCATCGCAACGCGTCGGTTCCGGCTTCACGCGCTTCAAGGACCTGGCCGAGGAAGATCGCGGCCAACTCGCCAAGGAGCGAGGCATGTCCCGCGAGCGGATGGCGTTCCAATACAAGCCGAAGGGCGTCGAATTGTCGTTCTCGGATAGCCGGATCGGCGACGGCAACGAAAAGTCGATCGCGAATCGGGATTTCAGCCTGAAGTCCGGCGCTTTCGCGCTCAGCACTGGGACGCAATCGGTCGATGAAGGATTCTCGCGCATCGGAAGCCTGCTCGGCCCTGAGCAGCAGCGTCTGGCGCGGGAGGTGGGTGCATCGAGGTCTTGGACGAGCCTGGAGTGGGGTGCCATTCCCGGATTGAAGGAGCCCCTGAAGTACACGCGAAAGTCTCTCGTCAAGGGAGAGAGCTCCTTCGAGTCGACCGACGTCCGCCTCGCCGGCTCCAACTGGACGTTCGAATCGACGAAGATGGGTTCGGACGACGGCTTTGTGGGGATGGGCGCGATGCAAGATGCCGAACGCGCCGAGTACGTGAAATCCGCCGCTGGACTCTACGGTCCGAACCTTCAGTACAAGCCCGACGACGTGCAGAGGTTCCTGCAAGGCGCAGGGATTGATCGATCTGGGACGCGGTTGAGCCTGACCCCTTCGAAGAGCACGAGCTTCTCGCTTTCTGAGACTCGCGTGGGATCGAGCACGGGTGGGGCGAAGCTTCAACAGGCGAGCCTCTCAGTCGGGGCGCTGGGGCTGTCGTTCCGAAAGCAAACGATGGACGACGGGTTCAGTGATCTGTCCCGTCTGATGCATTTCGAGCGGATGCAGTGGGGAACCCTCCAGGGCCTCGACCGCACCGACTGGGCAGCAGGTGGCAAGTTCGGTGGGTCTCAGTTCTCGTTCACCAGTCTGACGGCGTCCGCGCCTTCGGGCGACGCCTCGCATCAGGCGCTCAAGGTTTCGAGCGGGCCCTTTGAACTCGAAGCGCATCAACGCGATGTCGATGCCTCGTTCTCGGACGTTCGCCAACTCCTCGACCCGGACAAGGACAACCTATTCGCCCTTCGAGGCTATAAGGAGAGGGACGTACGCGCCAGTTGGGCGATCCTTCCTAACCTTAAGCTGAACGCGTTTCTGCAAGACGGCAAGGCGATCGATTCGGACGAAGAGAAGTACCTGAGAGACTTCCGCCTGTCTTGGACCCCTGACGCCAACAGCCAAGTCGGGTTCAACGATTTTTCGCAACGAGACGACGATCCGCTGAGGCTGCTTTTTGGCAATAACACGCAGCTTCTCACGCTTACGCGGAAGTTCGGGAGCCTAGGCACCTTCCGCTATGCGCGGGAGACCAAGGACTACGATGGCGAACTGACCGACCTGCCCGATTCGAAGCGCGAGTATGTGGCCGTCGAGACCAAGCTCGACCCCAAGACGACGCTCCTCTCCGAGCAGACCAACACGACCTTTGAGAACGGCGGGAAGGAGAGCGTCAGCACGAACACCGTCAGCACTGAGATCTCGAAGCGTGTGGGGGTCAGCATCAGCGACGTTCAGGTCGAACGAAACGGCGAGCAGCCCGACGAGACCAAGCGGAACTACGGCATGTGGCTCGACTTTGGCCGAGGCATCCGCCTGAGTTACGGCTACATTCGTAACCTTGCCGACGAGCAGGCCGGAACCCAGCAACAGCAACTCCAGATCACGCCGGGAACCGTTGGCGGCATTACAGTCGGCCAAGGCCAATACGTGGAGCAGCGATGGGACGGTTTGCGAACCAAGTCGCAGGGCGGAGTCCAGGTGTCCGCATCCAAGCCCTTTAGCTTGGGGCCGCTTGCGATCAACACGATGAAATTCGGCTTCGACAGCGCTGCGGATCGAGGAACGTGGCTCAAGGAAGACAAGAGTTTCCAACTCCAAGGGAACCTCTTCAAGAACACGTTTGGCGTCGAGTATCGCGGCCGGATGCACCCGAGCGGCATCCGCGCGATCGACCGCTTGTTCACGTTCGCCACCGATCAGAGCGAAACGCAGAAGGTTCGAGCCACCCTCGCCTACAAGGTCAGGACCCTGCCGGACGATGAGAACATCATGATCCGGAACTTCAACATCGTCGCCAAGCCGTTCAAAGACTTCGAGGTGAGCCACCAACTCCTCACCAATCCCGAAGTCGCCAAGGGCGACGCGTTGCTGGGGACGATCACGCAAGCCTCGCAAGTGAGCGCGTGGAAGCTGGACTATAAGCGCAGCAAGGACTTCACGATCGGAGCCGAGTGGAAGGAGATCATGGACCCCAAGCGGCCCCTCCTCCGGACCGCCGGCATCAATCTCGGGCTGTTCGGCTCGAGCGGCTCGCCGCTGTACCTCTACTATGGCCTCGAACAAGCCGACCTGAACGCGGACACCCGCCGAACGACCCACAGGTATCACCTGAGGTTCGATCAGAAGCCTGGACCGAACCAGATGTTCAGCTTCTTCATCGGAAACGTCAGCTATCAGCACAGCATCATCGATGGCCAGCCGCGCTCCAACTGGACGCTTCGCCTCGATTACCAACTCCGATTCTAACGGCGCCAAGGCCATAATCCCTGAATCGGTTCGGAAACGGTTTCGGCATGGTTTTCCGCGAGTACGGTTCGTTTGGCAAGTGTTGGGTCGTCGATCTTGGCGAGGCAGAGGCGCTCGTCACGCTCGAATTCGGCCCGAGGGTCATTCGATTGGGTCCCAAGGGCGGCCCCAACCTCTTCAAGGAGTTTGCGGGCGGAGATTCGGTGGGCGACCTCGGCTTCCGACTCTACGGCGGGCACCGTCTCTGGTCAGGCCCCGAGGTTCCTACGACTTGCTATTTGCCCGACAACGAGCCTGTAACCGCAGTTCAGGTCCCTGATGGTGTCCGATTCACTTCGCCCGCCAATGCGGCCGGGATAGAGAAGTCGCTCGATTTGAGGGGCATCGGAGATCGCTCCGTGACCCTCACGCATCGGCTCACCAATCGCTCGGATGCTCCGCTCGAGCTTTTCCCTTGGGCGCTTTCAGCGATGGCGCCTGGGGGCGTCTGCTACGTCCCGCTGCCCGAGTTCCGCGCGCACACCGAGGACCTTCTGCCTGCGACTCCCCTCGTGGCGTGGCGGTATACGGACTTTTCGGACCCTCGGTGGCGATTCACCCCAGGGTCGCTCTCGTTGAGCCAGACGGAAAGCCCATCGCCGCAGAAAGCCGGCCTTTGGGTCGAGCAGGGCCTCGCAGCTTACGTCCTTGAAGGCTGGGTATTTCTCAAGCGGTTTGAGCCGCATCGACCCGAAGACTGCCCGGACTTCGGGTGCAATTTCGAGATGTTCACGAACGGGGAGATGCTGGAAATCGAGTCCGTCGGCCCGATTCGGTCGCTCCAGTCTGGCGAATCGCTCGATCACTTCGAGACTTGGTACGTTCGCCAAACGTCAGAGTTTCACGCTCTCCGATCAGGCAGTCGGGAGTGGCTGAACGAAGCGGCTGCAACCTGCCCCCTCAGGGCCGTGGAGCCTCGCGTGAGCGGATAGCGAGGGAAAACGGCGTTACAATGAAGGGAGAACGGAGCCGGGGCAAAGTTTCGTAGGGAGAATAGAACCCATGCTGAATGCACTCCTATTGTCGATATCTCTCGCGCCGCAAGGGCCAAGCTACACGGACCTGAACCGCGTTTTCGCCAAGGGCGAGAAGTCGGAGTATGAGGTTCGCGCGAGTCTCACGACCGAGCGGCGGGTGATTGGACTTGAGACTTGGATGCCGGAGGACCTCGACATTCGCTACAAGTTCAAGTATGAAGTCGTCGAGATGAAGGCGGACGGGATCTGCGACCTGAAGTACCTGCGCCCCTCGATGACGATCACCGAGGGAGAAACCTACGACTCGCCTCCCAAGGAGACCGTCGAAAAGGTCGATCTGAACTTCCTGCTCACGATGTCGCCCGTCAACGACCTCATCGGGATGAAGGACCTCAACCCTCCCAAGCCCGAAAAGCCCCCCGGCGCGAGAGTGCGTTCCATGAGTCCCTGGGCCGGGGTCCTACAGGAGACGACCCTTCAGGCCTTCGTCGGGCAATTTGCGGGTGAAATCTACCGGCTGGCGCTGTTCGCGGGTTCGATGGATGCGAGCTTGGACTTCGCGCCGAAACTGCCTTACGACGAAGTCAAGGTGGGGGACAAATGGAAGCGGACCGTGGGCTATTCCCCTCAGAAGCTCGCTGGGAAGAGCGGAAAGCTCGCCGTTCAGCGACTGGACTACACCTTCGAATACGTCGGGATGGCCGAGACCGCCGGAAAACCGTACCACAGGGTAACCGCGAGTCTGGAACTCAAAACCGACCTCGCGGAGTTCATCCACCAGTCGTTCAACGTCAAGCCCTCGGAGACGGGCCTCAAAGAGATTCCGCTTCAACTGAAGGCGTCGGTCGAGTTCGACCTCGACCCCGCAACCCGCAAGACGATTGCGGCGAGGGCCCAGTCCGAGGGCGGGTTCAGCATCGTGATCACGAGATTCCCCGATCGCCCCATTCAAGAGGAGCGGTTCAAAGGCCGGGCCACCCTAAAGTTGCTCTCCGGATAAACCCCGCGTTCGCATGGCGTAGGTAAGATTGCCGCTGTGCGGGCATTGGCGCGGCACCGACAGACGTTGCTGGCAGCAGTTCTCGTCGCCCTCGGTGCGGCAGCGGCCGCCTACGCCCCAACCGAGCGGCTCCTCAACTACGATAACGCCGACTTTCTGGTGTTCTGGCTTTGCGCGCTGGTATGCAAGGGCCTCGGGGGCAAATCCGGCGGGCATGCTTATGAAGGCGCGTTCGTCGCTGGAATGATCGTAAGCGGTGGGCCGATTACCGCGCTGTGCGGGGACGTATTGGCTGCGCTCCTAGTAGCGGCAACTTCGCCTTCCAACGGGGGCAGACGGTTCCGCGCTTCGGTTGCGGCCGCGTCGGGCGCGACGGGACTTGCGAGCTTGGCTTTGCTCGCGCCGCTGACTTCCGAACTCTGGCACATCCCGCCCATGGCGCTCTTTTACGCCGCTTTCGCGCTGGCGATCCGGGAGGCGTTCCGCAGAATCGGCGCAGGGAAGACCCCCCATTTTCAGCGTCGCGACCTTGGGGTTGAATTCGCTCTCGGCCTATCTGTGGCCCTCGCGCTCTCGCTTTGCTTGGCCCTGATTTGGGGCCCTTCTGAGGTGTTCCTGTCGCCCATACTTCTGCTTCCCGTTGCCCTACTGACGAAAACCACAAGGCTCCACGACGAGTTGATTCAGCACGATCACTCCGTCATTGCCGCCCTCACGCTCATGCTGCAACGGGTCCACCCGTATTCGGCGGGGCACTTGGAGCGGGTGGCGAGTATTGCCGAAGAAGTTGGCTTGGCGTTGGGGCTGCCGCCCCGCCGAGCGCGGATGCTGCACCTTGCCGCGCTCTTGCACGATGTGGGCAAGATCGCGATCGACGAAGAGCTATTGGACCGTCCAGGACCCCTCAGCGACGAGGAGATGGCCGAGGTCCGCAAGCACGCGCAATACGGCGCGGAGATCCTCGGGAGGGTCCGAAGGTTCGAGCAAATCATCCCTTGGGTTCGCTCGCATCACGAAAGGCCAGACTCGAAGGGTTACCCGGAAGGGCTCTCAGGCGGCCAGATTCCTCTTGAGTCGAAGATCATCTCGGTCGTCGACGCCTTCGACGCGATGACTGGCGAAGCGCTCAGCGGCGAGGCGAGAAAGTACCGGAAGCCTATGAGCATCCCGGAGGCTTTCGCCGAACTCAGCGGCCACGCCGGTTCGCAGTTCGATGCGACGGTGGTCGAGGCGTTCTGCAAGATCGCTCAGGAGAGATGGGCTTGATCTCCAGCTACTCCCTCGTGGCGCTCTTGATCGCAGCGGCGGTGAGCGGCGTGGCGTGGCTCGCGCTCAAGGTGATTCTCCCCTCGCAGTTCGAGGCCAGAATCACAGAGGCCTGCCGAGCTTTTGCCACAGCGATCGAATTGAGGTTTCCCAGCCATTCCGGGCTGACCTCGCGGGCGGCCTCTCTTTGCGTCTTGGTCGCTGACCGGCTGGGATTCTCGAAGGAGCAGATTCGGGACATCGAGCGCGCCTGCCTTCTGCGCGACATCGGGCACTGCGCCACGCCCTATGCGCTTGTCAATCGCAAAGCGTTCGACGACTGGAGCGCCGAGGAAAGACGGACGTACTTGAAACACGCGGGGGCGAGCGGCGCGATGCTCGAACTCGTGCCCTCGCTCAGGTCCCTTGCGGGCGCCGTCCGTTTTCACCATCGCCCATGGCAGGGCAAAGATGCTCAAGGCAGCGCGGACATGCCGCAGGCGGCTCGCATTCTCAAGGCGGTCGTCGACTTCGTTTGGAAGGAGCGCTTCGAGGGTTACGAGGTCGCGCTAAAGTCGATTGAGGTGGGAGCCGGCGACGAGTACGAGTTAGAAGCTGCCAAGGCGCTGTTGGCCGTGCTAACATCCATTCGTGACGGAAGCTCCGGAGGACCGCCGAATCCCTAGCGCCTTCGTGGCTCGCGTCTCGTGGATCGTCTTCTCGTTCGCCCTTTTCCTTCGGCTGATCGGCATCGGTTGGGGCCTGCCCGACGACCTCCACCATTTCTCATACCACCCAGACGAGACCGTCAACGTTCTGGTCGCTCAGCAGATCGAGCCCGCCAAGTTGGATTTCGATCCTGATTTCTACAACTACGGCACGGTGTACCTCACAGTGCTCAGCGTGGGCAGTTCGCTGGCCGGGGCGCTCATGGGAAGCGGGACCGAGGACCCTACTGCGGTTTACGGATTCTTGGGGAAGTCGATCTTGATGGGTCGGCTGGCTTCGAGCCTTGCGGGCGCGGGTTCGGTCGTCGTGGTGTTCCTTCTGTTGCGGCGATGGGTCCGGATTCGTTTTGCGTTTGCGGGCGCGCTGTTGCTTGCCGTTGCTCCAGCGCACGTCGTGCATTCAAGGTTCGCCACAGTCGACATCTTGGCCGCGTTGTTCGTCGCCTTGTGCCTTCATTTTTCGCTGAAGCTGCTTCGCGCTCCCTCCGAACCCGAAAGGGACGAGGTTTTCAACCGGAAACAGGTTCTGCTGGCCGCATTGTTCGCCGGGTTGGCTGCAGGGACGAAGTACAACGCGGGTTTGGTTGTGCTGGCGATCCTCGCGGCAATCTGGCTCGCCAAACCTAAACGCCCGGCCATGCTGACGGCCCAGGTGATTGGGGTCGCCGCGGTGGCTTTCGCGCTGAGCACGCCCGGAGTTTTCACGAATTCCGAAGCCTTCTGGCGCGACTTCAGTTACGAACTGTCCCACGCCCGCGAGGGCCACGGCCTTGTGTTTGTAGGTAGGGGACCGGGCTTCCTTTACCACCTACTCAACCTCGCCGTGGGGTTTGGGCTGATCGCCTCGCTTTTCGGCGCGGTGGGGCTTGTCACGCCGCGCCCCGAATACCGCAGGGTGGCCTGGATCGTGCTGGCGTTTGCCGCGCCCTATTACGTTCTCATGGGCGGCTCGAACGTGATGTTCCTTCGATACACGTTTCCTCTGATGGCCGTCTTGTCGGTGGGCGCAGGGCTACTGCTCGACCGCTGGAAGGACGCTCCTCGCGCGAACGCGGCGGCCGTTGCGATTTGGTTCTTGGCGTTTGCGGGGATCGACGGCACCGGGCTGATGCAGGCGGCGCGAACGAGCGTTTGGATGAATGGCCCCGACCCAAGAGACACTACCGCCCGGCTTCTGATCGAGAACATGAAAAAGGAGCCCGGTACGACGGTAGGGCTGGCCTCCGACCCGTGGTACTACACCCCACCTCTGGAGCCTTCGGTGGGGATGCCTCGCCCGGCGTTTTTGCGAAGCGGCGCGGAGTACATGGCGGGCTTGGCGCAGCAAGGGATTTTCCGCTGCGCGCCAGCGGACTTCTCTCAGCGGATCGACTTCGATGACCGATTGCTTTCCGAAATGAACCCGACCTATGTCGTTTTCTCGAGTTTTGAGGCCTCCGACCTCGACAGGCTGAGCCGTCAACGCGAGTTGCCTGAAAAGTTCCGAGGCCAGGTCGAGCAGTACCGTCGTTTCATGGACCAGTTGAAGGAGGGTTATGAGCCTTTCGTCGCGGTGGGTGGAGGAGTGCCGCAGGTGCACGACCTCGAGTACATCCGTCCTACGATATGGGTCTGGAAGCGAAAGTGAACGGGTTTACTGAAGAAATCGAGTCGTTCTTAGACTATCTGAGCGTGCAGCGTGGAGCGAGCCCCCATACCGTGGCGGCGTACCGCAACGATCTGACCCGGGCCCGCGGCCACTTCTTGGAGCTCGGGTTGGACTCGGCGCGGATGCTGGACCGTGTATCGGTGGCGAAGTACTCGACAGCGCTCGCCAAGGAGTTCTCGCCTTCCACATGCCAGCGCAATCTAAGCTCCCTGCGATCGTTCCTGAAGTACCTCAAACGTACCTCCGCAGGACCGGAGATCGAACTCCCCAGCACCGGGGGGTTCCGAAAGCCGAAACTCCTTCCCAAGGCGCTGACTTTCGAGACGGTTTCGAGGCTTCTCGAAGCCCCAGACACTTCGTCTCCCCTCGGACTTCGCGACCGCGCGCTGCTCGAACTGCTTTACGGCGCGGGACTCCGAATCAGCGAAGCCATCGAACTCGAACTCCACGGACTCGATCTGGAGCGCGGCATGTTGTCCGTTACGGGCAAGCGGGGAAAGACCCGTTGGGTGCCTCTGCCGAAGGAAACGGTGGAATGGCTGGCTAAGTACCTCGAGTTCGGACGGCCTCACCTTCTCAGGCGGCCGACCCGGCGCGTGTTCGTCTCCGCCCGGGGCCTTCATTGGAGGCGGACAAGCGCGGCCAAGAGGATTCAGGACTATTGCCGACAGGCTGGGATCGCCGAAATCAGCCCCCACGCCTTGCGGCACTCTTACGCAGTCCACCTTCTGAAAGGCGGAGCGGACCTGCGGGCGGTACAAGAACTCCTGGGCCATGAATCGATCGCGACGACTCAGGTGTACACTCAACTCGACATCGACGAGTTGCGCAGAAGGTTCCTTGCAGCCCATCCAAGGCGGTAAGGCTCAGGACTCAACCGGGCCGGGAAGGGGCGCGGTGGACTCAGGCTCGGCCTCCCAGCCGCTGCGCTGCCCGGCGGCCAATCGCCACGAGCCCGCGAGCGCGATCATGGCCGCGTTATCCGTGCAGTACTCCGCGCGGGGCGTCCGAAACCTCCAGCCTCTGCGCTCGCACTCCTTAGCAAGGGACTGGCGAAGGCGCTCGTTCGCGGCCACGCCACCCGCCAGCGTGAGACAATCGACGCCCTCTCGCTCGGTGGCCTGCATGCCTCTCAGGACCAGAGCGCGCGCGATCGCGTGTTGGATCGAAGCGGCGGCATCTGGCTTGTCCAGCGATGCTCCCTCCGACTCCACCAACCGAAGAACCGCTGTCTTCAGGCCGCTAAAGCTCAAATCGAGCGTCTCCTCCTTCTCCAAGGCGACGGGCAACGGGTAGCGCTCGGGGTTCGCCCCCTGGGCAAGCTCCTGAATCGCCGCACCTCCCGGATAACCCAACCCAAGAAGCCGCGCGGTCTTGTCGAACGCCTCACCCGCCGCGTCGTCGCGGGTCTGCGCCAATAGCCGGTAGGCCCCTACGCCTTCGAGTCGCACGATCTCTGTATGCCCGCCCGAGACCAGAAGGCAGACGTGCGGAAATCGGAGGTCGGGATCGTCAAGAAGCGGGCTCAAGAGGTGGCCTTCGAGGTGGTGGACCGCAACGAACGGAACCTCCAGCGCATACGCCAGCCCCTTCGCGGCGGTGAGCCCCACGTTGAGCGCGCCGACGAGACCCGGCCGGTTCGTAACCGAGATCGCCGTGATGTCGCTCAGGTTCATGCCCGACTCCGAAAGGGCTTGCTCCATCGCCGGGAGGAACGCTTCTACGTGCGCCCTCGACGCCGCTTCGGGAACGATCCCGCCCCATTGCTCGTGCAACTTGGCCTGACTCGAAACCACGTTGGCGCGAACCGAGAGTCCCTCGAGTACGGCCACGCTGGTTTCGTCGCAACTCGTCTCGATCCCGAGCACGGGTCCATCCCAAAGCCGCAAAGCATCCGGGCTCACGCTCGTTTCCTTTTCCCGCTCGTCGGCTCGACCTGCGGGATGTCGAGGTCTTCGAGCCACATGACGGTCGCGTCGTCGTTGTTGGGGTAGTAACGCTTGCGCGTGGCGGTCTGCCGATATCCAAGGCTCTCATAGAGTTCGATAGCGGGTTCGTTTTGGCTGCGGACCTCGAGGGTCGAGCATGTCATCCCGGCTTGCTTTGCCCTAGAAAGCAGCTCGTTCATCAGGAGCCTCCCGACGCCGGATCGCCGGTAGTCGGGGTGAACAGCAAGGGTCGTGACGTGGGCCTCGTCCACCACGAGCCAGATCCCCCCAAAGCCGACCGCTTCCGAACCCGAGAGCGCGACAAGGAACACGCTTTGGGGGTTTGCGAGTTCGGATCGGAAGCTCTCAACCGACCAAGGCGAAGGGTTGCTGAGCCGCTCAATAGCCATAACGGCGTCGATGTGTTCCGGCGCGAACGGGGCAACGCGAACCTTCATGCGCCTACCCTCCGAGATAGGCTTCCTTGACTTTCGGGTTGGCGAGCAGGTTTTTGCCTGTGTCCGCCAACACGATCGAACCCGTTTCGAGAACGTAGGCCCGGTGGGCGATGTCGAGCGCCCGGTGCGCGTTTTGTTCGACCAGCAGCACCGTCGTGCCTTCGCCGTTGATCGTGGTGACGATATCGAAAATCTCGCTGACCAAATTGGGGGCAAGCCCAAGGCTGGGCTCGTCCAGAAGGAGCAGCTTCGGACGCGACATCAGCGCCCTGCCGATCGCCAGCATCTGTTGCTCCCCTCCGCTGAGCGTCCCCGCGCTTTGAGAGATTCGTTCCTTGAGGCGAGGAAAGCGCTTCATCACGCCTTCGAGGTCCGCGCTCACCCCGGAGTCCTTTCGCGTGAATGCGCCCAGCAACAGGTTCTCCATGACCGTCATATTCGTGAAGATGCGTCGGCCCTCTGGCGCCTGGCTGATCCCGCGCTTGACGATCTCGTGGGCGGGCATCGCCTCGATGTTCTCGCCCTGAAACACGATTGTGCCCTGGCGGGCGCGGTTCAGGCCGCTGATGGCGCGGAGCAACGTGCTCTTTCCCGCGCCGTTCGACCCAATGATGGCGACGATTTCGCGCTCTTCCACGCGGATGCCGACGTTCTTCAGCGCATGGATCGCGCCGTAGTACACATCGAGTCCGGAGATTTCGAGCATGGCGCTCAGTTCTACCCCAAAATACCGCCGATCTCATGCGAAGGCGCACCAGCATTCCGACCTGGACCCCAGTAATCGAGGAAGTAGTGGCCCTCAGTTGAAGTGCCAAGCACAGGAAGGCGCGATGATCTCAGAGCGGTGTCACGAACCGTCGCGCCTGGGGGTGGATTGGCAACGTTTCCCCAGCAGTACAGTATCGACGGGGCAGGTATTTTTGCTGGTTATTCAGCATTTGGTTGTGGTGCCTCACCCCCCCCGGGGTAACGTGTGACCTTACGAGGTGATGTATGCGAAGGCTCAATCGATTAAGCGTCCCGTACCTGTCAAGCGTTGCTGCATCAGGCTTACTGGGATGGCTCCTAACCTTGACATTTCTCGTTTCACCAACCTATGGTGTTGCTGACGTACCGAGTCCCGGTCCCGGGTGCTACCCGGCGGGTACGGAAGCCTGTGATACAGGTTGCCGCAACGTCATGGGCGGTGCAAGTCAGTTCGTTTTCGCGAGCGGGAAACGTCGTTGCAACGATTCGCCCTCCAATTGCTACACAATCAATTGTGTGACTCGCGACTATCTTACATCGCAGAACTGTTCCGGCGATTATGAGCCTGGCGCCAAGACCGCGCTCCACTGTGGAAAGAGCACGAACTAGGACCCGAGCGGCGACCGTCAAGGAGTTGCTCATTGTTTCGGCCGTCATTGCCCTCCTTGTGGCAACGACCACAGTCGTGTACTTTGGGTTGACTCGCAAGGCCCGCGCCGCGACGTGCGTCGACAATCTCCGCCAAATCGGGAGCGCGCTGCATCTCTACGCAGCGGACCATGACGACTGTATCCCTCCCTATTTCACCTTCGACCCTCTCCCGACGGGCGAGCCGACAGCCTTGCAACTCGGGGAGCTTCATCCTGCGAGGCGCTGGAAAGAGAGCTTAATTCCCTACACTCGGAACGATGGCGTCTTCTTCTGCCCCGACGACCGGTTCGCAAGGACCACCAGCGGGCCCCCCGTCCCCAACGGGCTGATCCGACTTCACACGAGTTACGAGCACGCCCTTCAAGTAAAAGGGGCCTTTCGGGACGCTCAAGGGGGAAAACACTGGGCGATCGGGACGGTCGCCGATCCCGCGTCGGCCCCCTACTGTCACGATTCCCCCATCGGAGAAGTTCGGAACCAACAGGGCATCTACGAGCCGGTGTCCCCTCACGGAGCCGTTGCGAACCTTCTGTACCTCGATGGCCATGTTTCGGCTAGACCCGTAAATTGACCGCTCAAGGTCGCCATTCCTGAAGCAACGAGAATCCTGAGGATGAGCCTTGGGCGCTCGTCCGACAATGCGGAAGGGTCGACTTACGTCAGAAGTGAGCGAACGGACGCTAGCCCTGGGTATTTTCTTGGGGTTGTCCGACAACTATCATGCGGCCATGAAGCATCCCAAGTACTCGCATTCGTTCGAAGTGACGTCGGAACTGCCGGAGGAGCTTCACCCTCTCAAGCGGCTTGCGTTCAACCTTCGCTGGACCTGGCACGAACCCACTCAGGAGCTTTTCCGGCAGGTCGACCGGCAGTTGTGGGAGGAGGTTGAGCACAACCCGGTGCAACTGCTCAACGGCCTGCCCGCCAAGCGAATCCAGGCTCTCTGCAACGATGCCGCCTTTCTCGCGAGCCTCAAGGTGTGCGCCGACGACCTCGATCAGTACCTCGAAGGGAAGACCTGGTTTGGCGAGACCTTCCCCGAACAGGTGGGTCGGACCCTGGTCGCGTATTTCTGCGCTGAGTTCGGGATCTCCGAAACGCTTCCGATCTATAGCGGAGGGCTCGGCGTTCTTGCGGGCGACCACCTTAAGGCCGCGAGCGATCTCGGCGTGCCGCTGGTCGGTGTTGGGCTCCTTTATTCCCGAGGATACTTCCGCCAAATCCTCACCTCTGACGGCTGGCAACAGGAGCACTATCCGAAGTACGACTTTTATCAATATCCGCTCCAACTCATGCGCGGTGAGGACCAGCAACCGCTGCGGGTCGAAGTCGAACTCCCCGACCGCACCATCATCTGCCAGGTCTGGAAGTGCGACGTTGGACGAATTCAGTTGGTTCTGCTGGACAGCAACGTCCTTGAAAACGCGCCTGTCGATCAGGAGATCACCGACACGCTTTATGGCGGCGACCAAGAGATGCGGATTCGCCAGGAGCTGATCTTGGGCGTTGGGGGCATGCGAGCGCTCGATACGTTGGGGATTCGCCCCACGGTCTGCCACATGAACGAGGGCCATTCGGCGTTCCTTTCGCTCGAACGCATTCGGCAGTTCGTCAAGCAGCGCGGCTGCGACTTCCGGTTGGCGCGGAAGGTGGTCGTGGCGGGGAACGTGTTTACGACGCACACGCCGGTCCCTGCCGGGTTCGACCTTTTTCCTCCGGACGTGCTCGAGCGGTACGCGTCGAGCCTAGCGCAAGAGATCGGGCTCAAGATGGACGACCTGATCCGACTCGGGCGCATCGACCCCGAAAACGACGGAGAGCCGTTCAACATGGCCGTGTTCGCGATGGAAAACTCGAACTATGTGAACGGAGTCTCAGAGCTTCACGCCCGCGTGACGAGGCAGATGTTTCACGCCCGATGGCCCGATTACCCCGAAGACGAAGTGCCTGTGTCGGCGATTACGAACGGCGTCCACACGTTGAGTTGGACGGGCCCCCGAATGGCCAAACTGTTCGACACCTATCTGGGTTCGGAGTGGCGCGAACGCCCCGACGACCCCGAAACGTGGGCTCAGGTGCATGCGATCCCCGATCGCGAGCTGTGGGAGGTTCGGGAGAACATGCGCGGCGACTTCGTTCGCTTCGTCCGCAAGCGAGTTCAGCGCGACCTCGTGCGCCGAGGGCACACCCGTTCCGACGCAAGCCAAGCGGAGACGATCTTGGACCCGCGGATATTGACGATCGGCTTCGCCCGGCGGTTCGCGACCTACAAACGCGCCACGCTCCTCCTTTCCGATCCCGAGCGGCTGCGCTCGCTGCTCTTCCATTCCGATCGCCCGATTCAAATCGTCATCGCCGGAAAGAGCCATCCCAAAGATGATGAAGGCAAGAGACTGATCCAACAAATCGTCACTTTTGTGGAGTCAGAGTCGGCGATGCAGAGGATCGTGTTTCTCGAGGACTACGACATCAGCGTCGCGAAGATGATGGTCCAGGGCATCGATCTCTGGCTCAATAACCCCCGAAGACCGATGGAGGCGAGCGGAACGAGCGGCATGAAGGTGGTGCCGAACGGGGGCCTGAATTGCTCCGCGCTCGACGGCTGGTGGGATGAAGGCTTCGACCCAGGCGTGGGCTGGGCGATCGGAAGCCGGAACGACTATGCCGATACCGGGTTCCAAGACTGGGTCGACAGCCGGTCGCTGTACGTAGCGCTCGAAGGAGAAGTGTCGAACAAGTTCTACACTCGCTCCAACGGCGATCCTCCGACCGGATGGGTCGAGATGATCAAGCAAAGCATGGCGAAGCTTGCGCCCCGGTTTTCGACGGCGCGAATGGTTCGCGATTATGCAGAGAAGTTCTATCTGCCTGCTTCGGTGTCGTTCCAAGCGATGGAATCGAATGGCTTGGGCCGCGCGAAAGAGGCGCTCGCTTGGCGCGATAAGGTGCGGGCGGCTTGGCCCAAAGTGCGAGTCGATTCGGTTTCCGATACGCTGCAGAGCCGGAATCTCGTGGGATCGACGTTTTCGATCCGCGTGACAGCCGAACTCGACGGTTTGATGCCGGAAGAGGCCCGCGTTCAGGCTGTCGTCGGACGAGTCGGCTCCAATCGAGAGCTTCAAGACGTTTGGCATGTGGACCTGACGCACGTTGGCTCCGAGAACGGGATGCACTCGTTTGAAGGAGAAGTGCCTTGCCGGCAGGCCGGGCACCTCGGCTATACCGTGCGAATCGTGCCTTCGAGCCCCGACGTCGTGATCCCCAGCGAACTCAACCTAGTGCGTTGGGAAAGGGACTAAAACTCGCTGCGGTCCGTCCTTCGCCGAATAGCGAATTCGGAGAGAAGGCCGATCAGAATCAGCGAAACGGGCAGCCAGAACCCCGCCCAGTGCGCGATCATGATCTTCTGGCCGCGTCCCCGCAGCAGGTCCTTGTAGGCAATCGCCTCGAAGCTGCCGCCCACCACGTTATAGAAAGGGCCAAACCCGGCGTAGGCGCCCAGGATCAGGATGAGGAGGCCAACGTACTTCCAATACGGTTTGCCGCCCTGCAGTTGAGTTCGTAATCCCAAGATGAACGCGAGCGCTCCAAACAAACACGCGAGTCCAGGTAGCAAAAGTACATCGACCCATGAGGCAGGTGGAAGCATGGCGAGCAACATCGATAACCCTCTCTTTTCGGGACGTGGGAGCAACTATTGTGCCACATTGGGGAGTCGAATGAAAAGCACCCGCTCCGCGCGGGGAGAATCCGGTGGAATCCGAGGCGGCCTGCGGCCACGCCCCTTGCCTTCAGCTGGGATGCATCGCGTCAGCATCGCAGACGGTGGGCGACAATGAGCGCTTCTACTCGCAGTCGGACTCCGAAGGTTCCGTCCGGCGGCGCGAGAGAACCCTTTGAAAGGTCGACGGTTTGCTTGCGCCTACTCGAACTCGGGATGTTGGAGCGCCGTAGAATGCGGAAGGCCCCTCAGCTTCCCGATCACCGCGCCAGTCCAAAGTTCGCCCGTATCGGCCCGGACGTCGATGTGGTCAAATATCCTCGATCCCTGAAGGGGTTCGTCAGCAAGTTCTTTGGCTCTCCTCGACTTGGTTGGACACAATTGAGAACTGCAGATGGTGTTCTCCGTCAAGACCAACAAAGCGCGAACTTTCCGAAGCATGTAAGTTGCCCAGTGGGTCCCCAAGGCTGGCCTGTCTCACCTCTCTCCGAAGATTTTCCGCCTATTCTCGCTTTTCTGTGATACAATGCCAATTAGGCTCATAGAGGGGTACTGGGGACGAAGTACTTTAGTAATTCCTTTGTGAGCGAGGGCAGGTCTTGACGGGACTTTGGCTGGCATTGGGCATTGGGCATTGGGCATTGGGCCCAGTTTGGATGCCTGCGTTTTCGGTGCCCGAGGATGGGAAGCCCGATTTGATCGAGTCTATATAGACGCCTGCACTATTAATCGCGGTCGTGGCGAAGTCACCAAGTTCCGATACCGAGACTGGCCTGGTCGTTACGATTTGCAATCCGAAGCCGGAGACGGTTGGTCTCGGGTTTCAATTGTTGGTGGCAGCGTTTTGACCCTAAGCGGCCGAGGACAACGAAGCACAGGAATTGCCACCGTCTATGGTACGGAGTTGGTGGACGTTGCAGAGACACTTCGTGCGGACGCTAGGATACTCCTCTTCACCCTCGGAGTTCTGGTGTACGGCGATGTTACGCTCTCTCAGGCATTGACCCGTGGCAAGGATCGATCGCTGAATGCTGTCGGCAAGGAACTGGTCGACATTCGATTCACATTGAATGAGGGTTCGACGGTTAATGGGCGGATCCACATCCTGTTCAATTGGGTTAGGGGATTTCCCGTGCAAATAACAATGCTGGGTCCTTCCGAGCCAATTCTTCGTAGGAGTTTCTCGCCGGCATCCTGTGACCCCTCGACTTGGACTCCCATGGTGGTGAAGACTCAGGTGTGGGAGACTGGCAAAGGCCGGACACAAGGGACGTCTGTTCGCTTCAACAGAGTTTTGCCATTAACGTCACCCCCAGTTGCCCTATCCCTTCCAGCAGGCGCAACGATTGACGATCAGGCCACCGGCTTGAAGCGTCTGATCGGTGCCCCGAAACCTCTGACAGAAAGAGACGCGGCAATCACGCTGAGGTACGCCAGCAGAGCGCAAGGGCGAGAGCGAAAAGGTGATCCCTCAGGCCCAACCTGCGGTCCAGAGTCCCTTTACTATCTTTCCCGTCTATCGGGAGTAACCACAACTCCCTCCGCCGTCTTGGGAGCTTTCAGAAAAGTCGAGGATGGTGTCAGCATGCTGGACATCAAGTCAGTTGGTGCACAACTTGGAATGAGGCTGGAAGCAACCAAGTCACCCAACCTCAACTTGCAGAGCATCCGCTTTCCCAGCATCTTGTCGACGCGTGAAAGTCACTTTGTTGTCGTTGTGCGCAAGCGCAGTTCAGACTGGGTAGTGATTGACCCTCCGTACGGCGTCAAGGTTTATACAGATGCAGCGCTTCGAACACGATGGACAGGATATGCGCTTTCTCCTGAAGGAGCAAGCCAATGAAGTGGCGGTTGTCTGCGTTTCTGCTAATCGGCATTGCGCTATTCGTTGTTTTCCAAATGACGCGATCACAGGCCAGCTTTTCAGGCGAAACAACTTGGGACTTTGGAAATGTGCGGCCAAGCGAACAATTGGAAGTGCGTTTTGCAGTGACCAACCGCGAGAACGCTCTGGCTGTTTATGGTGGATTCGAGCAGGCGTGTGGCGTAAGGCCAGCGTTTTCGAATAATGGAGTCCTGCAAGGGAATGAAAGCGGCGTGCTTACGCTGATCTCTCGAGCGACTAGAAGGCGGGGTCCGGGCGGAGCTTCATTCGTCCTTACTGAGACGATTCGAGGAATGGTCAGGGAGAGAACATATCGTCTGACGTGGAACGTTGTTGGCGGACCCTGGCTCGATGTGTCTGAACTCTGGATCGATCCCACAACCGATCTACCATCGGTCCGTGTCAGGAACGCCAGTTCAGGGGTGGCCATTTCTGTTGTTGAAGCACCGCGTGGACTACTTGCGAAGGTCACCAAGGATACAATCACCCTCGAATTTGCGAGTCAGCCCATGTTACTCGAAGGCAAAGAATCGCTGGTCTTGGCGGTGACAGATCGAGGGAAGCGATATAGTTTTCGGATTCCCGTCTATGCTTGTGACAGGGGTGGCCCACGTATTTACCCCTCATTGTCAACCGTGACAAGTGATGGTCTCCGGAACGACATTCCTGTGGGCCGCGTTGTTGGAGGGGTTCCGGAGGGATGGAGCGTAAGCTGCGATAAGGAGATGGGTCGCGTACACTTGAAACCTGATGGCCAAATTGTTTTTCTTCCGGATGGCGCTGGGGTGGCACTCAAGGCGGGCCTGATCCGAGTTCACTTGCTTAAGAGTTTGCTGAAGAACCTAGGAATTCCTGCTCGGATCGGTTTGGGGGGAGATTGGAGGGTCGGTTGGGCGCATCCCGGCCGAGTTTCGGGCTGAGATGCGGGCGTTTTGCAGCCCGTTTTGCAGGCC
>WBZY01000095.1_pt1 | contig 93737 bp, 105 predicted proteins | sample 5204191 | NCBI WGS metagenome assembly WBZY01 (sample SAMN12344363, study PRJNA552823) | activated sludge metagenome | biome: Activated sludge suspended growth; feature: Anammox Sidestream; material: Wastewater; isolation source: activated sludge from anammox sidestream of wastewater treatment... | reverse complement strand
TGCGATGGGCGGTTTTCGAGTGCATTACGCGCGCGCACATGTAAGGGCCTCAAGCGTAGGCAGCGTAGGCATGTACAGCCCGTAGGGCTCGCGGCGTAGGCATCATGCGTAGGCAAGCGTAGGCATGGGCGTTCATGCGTAGGCATCACGCGGGGACCCCCAGCGCGCGCTCGAAGGCGAAAAAACAGCGGGTCATCCAGCGGGCCTTGGTCTCCCCGGGCTCCTGCAGCAGCGGGCGCTGGACCTCCGCGTTGGCGATGACGCTCTCGCGCATGGCCGCTTCGGACGGTACGACGAGCTTGCGGCCGATGTAGCTTCCGGCATCGGCCTCCCGCAGGCTCGGGTGCGTACGCTCGGGACTCCCAGCGCGCCAGCCAGGCAGCTTCTTCGCCAGACCGATCAGGTCCTGCGCCTTTCTCTTGCGTTCGCCGTTGCGCTCGCACCATTGCGCGTACGCGACGTAGAGGTGCGAACCCAGGCAGGGACAAAACGGCAGCGGCTCAGCATCCTGCCCTTCGAGCTCGAGGGCACGCCATTCGCGGATGAAGCGCTCTTCGTTCGACAGACCGAGCGCGATGAGGTCTTCCTTCGCGTCGGTCATGGGCGGGCGCGTCCAAGGCTTGAAGTCGCCGAGGTCCAGCTCGAGCAGGTAGTGGTACAGCGCCTCGACGCCGCCGTCGTCGAGCTCGCGGTTGACTTCGTCGAAGAACGTGTCGCCGAGCTTCGGCGGAACCCAGATCACGAGGTGACGACGATCGTCGTTCTCCAGCACCAGCGGCTGGCGCTCGTTCGATAAGAACACCAGGTTCATTTGGTTCCGCTCGTTGTGGGCAGCGATGTTCTTCGGGTTCACGCGAATGGTGTCGCCGGTGATGAACCCCTTCAGCCGGTTCTTGATGTGGTAGAGCTCCTGCCGCGCGAGCACTTCGTCGGCGAGGATGAACAGCTTTGCCTGCGCCCAGTCGGCGTTGAACTTGTCCTCGAGCGCCTCCTGCCCAAGCACACGGCCATAGGGGCCGAAGATCTTCGCGTAGGCCTCGAAAAAGCGGGACTTGCCGGTGCCCTGTGGCCCGTGCACGACGATCGCGCTGTGCATCTTCGCCCCCGGGTGCTGCAGCGGGTAGGCGAGCCACTTCAGAATCCACTGGTACACGGGCTCGCGGTTGTCTTCTCCGCTGCATAGGTATTCGAGCAGGCTCAGCAATGCCGTGCATTTGCCCGGCTTCGGCGATATGGGCCAGCCGCCGAAGAGATTGCAGAGCACGTTCGGATCCTTTTCAGTCGGGTCGAACCCGACCTGCCAGTCGTGCGCCACGCGCCAGGCCGGGTGATCTTTGAGCGTATCCCAACCGTGGCGCGGCAGCAGATTCAGCAGGTCCTTCTTATGCACGAGTCGGCGCGCGACCTCGTCGAACAACAGGTCACCGCCGAAGCCGTATGTACCCCAGTAGCGCGCCACTGCATCCTCGATCGAGATGCGAGGAACCATGCGGCCGCATTCCCCGCCCCCCTCGCGGGAGAACACCCCGCGCGGAGATGCCACGCGCCACCCAAGCTCGTCGAGCTTCGCCTCTATCTGCGCTCGCACCAGGTGGAGGCCTGCCCCGTCGAACTGCTGCAGATCGTTGAAGTCGGTCAGCTTCCGTCCGCCGCGATCGGCCGGGAACACCGGCGCAACACTCGCGCCGCCCACCTGCAACGCGGCCGCGCCGGCTTCGCGCGTACCGGCGTTCTCGCAGCCGTGCTGTTCGCCGCAATGCTGGCACTGTTCCTGCGCAACGAGTGTGGGCTGGCGACAGTGGCGACACTTCTGGACGTAGTCGTCATCGGCGCAAATCAGGATCTTGCTGGTCGAGCGGGCCTTCTTGATGGCCGCCGCGACGTGGCGCAAATTGCCGGCGTCGAATGCAACCGCCACGGGCAAGCCGGTGGCCGCGTGCAGGGTCGCCGCAGTGGCGTAGCCCTCGGCCACCAAGCAAACGCCGCCGTGCGCGACCATGCCGATCTGGAACCAATGGGCCTGCTTCTGCAGCCCGGCAGGCCAGTATTCCTTGTCGCGCCCAGTCTTGCGCCGGCGCGGATGGTTGGCCGGAAGAATGAACTGCAAGCCGTGGATCGTGTTGCGGGCGTCGTGCATCGGAACGACGAGCGCGCCGGATTCGGTGTAGCGCAAGCCGTAGGACTGGACGTCCTTGCGCTCGAGGTAGTCGACGACGCCGGTGGTCGGCGGCGATGTCAGCGCCTGGCGCCAGGCGCCCTCGGCACGCCGAGCGGCCGCTTCGGCCTCGCGGGCACGATCGGCGCTGGCGCGCTTGCGGTCCTCGGCCATGCGCGCGCGCATCGCTGCCTTCTCTGCGTCGCTGATCTGCACGCCCTTCAGCTTGACCTTGGTGGCACCGTTGTCGTTGCCGAGCCACACGCCGTAGCTGCCGACGCAGTACAGCTCGCCGTCGTTGCCGCGCCACTCGTGCAGGCAGTACCAGCCGCGGTTCTCGCGGTCGAGCCCATCGACCCTGCACCGGTGCATCTTGCCGTCGACGGCGAGGTGCTGGACCAGCAGGCCGGCGTCGCGCAGCTGCACGAGGACGTCGTCGTAGTTGATCATCGCGCGGTTTCCATCGCCCTCGCCCAGCGTTTCGCGAACGCCGGTTCGAACTCCCGGCGCACGATCCGTGCGCCGAACTCGTCCAGGTCGAAGAGCTTCCGGTAGTGGGCGCGATGCACGACGATGAAGATCGCCTTGACGCCGCCGCCCTTCGCAACCCATATCCCGCGCGGCAACCGCGTCGTGCCGCTCCGGATCGCAACGGGCTCGCCGTTCTTCACCGTGTAGCCGGTGACACCGCCGCTCGCCCCGAAGGACCAGAAGATGCGACCGGCCCGCGCGACGCTGCGCCGGCTGCGGGCGCTGCCCGACGACCACGACGACGGGTCATTGCCGAGCTTGAGCTGGCTCATGATCTGCGCGATCTGCCCGCGACTCACGTTGCCATACGAGTCGATCCGCGCACCGGCCCCGGGCACGAGGAACTCGCCCGGCTTCATCAGGCCGCGGCTCTGCAGGTACATTTCGAGGCCCTTTCGGCTGCGCGAGCCACCGAAGAAGTGGTGGTGCAGCTTCTTGTCCGGGCCGCCGAGGCCGATCCGGCCGCCACCTAGGTAATCGCTCAGCCCGACGGAGACCACCAGATCATCGCGCGTCGCGCGCTTTCGGACGTACCACGACCTCATCGTCCACGGTGTCGGCCGGTCGAAGATCTCGCGCATCTTGTCGCGGCCCTGGCGCATCACGGAGAAGGCGACGTCGTTCAACGAGTCGGACGTAGCGAAGCGTACTTGCCTCTCGGCGCTCTTCAGCGTCCGGGTGAGCGCGTCAAGCCCTTCGATCTTAACGGTTACCTGCATGTTGCCTATGCCCCGACCTTGCAGCCTAGCGACAGAGCGGGCCTCGCATGACCCGAGAGCAGAGGTTCCCAGGGAGGACCCGCGACCTGGTGATGGCTGTTGCGGGTGCTGCTGAGGTCGTTGCGCGCACCGCAACGTCGAGGGGGGCACGCCGCTGTTATGCTGATGGGGGGCGGGGATTCCCTCCGTCCACGCGATGAGGCGAACGGCATGAAGATGAACGGCGGCGACCTGGAAACGCTGAACGTGGTGCAGGTTGTACTGCGCCATTTGATGGTGTCTCTCGTGGCTGCCAGCAAAGCCGACATGGCCCAACTCGGCGAAATGCTTGAGATCGCCGCCACCAACGACGCTATCGACCCGATCGCACGCAGCATGCTGGCCGATCTCGCGTCAGGCGCCACAGGGCTCGGCGCTCTCGAAGTTCGCAAACAGTGATCGGCAGAGCCATTCCCGCGTCTGGGGCCCGATCTCGATTACGCGGAGGCCGCCGCGCCCCGTATCGAGCAGATCATCGTTTGCGCGCCGAAGTATCGTGATGGCCTCCGACAGCTCCGCGTTCTTGCGTCGCTCAATGTCGAGCATCACGCTCCAGAAATGCAGCGCGCCCGGCCTGTTGGGGATATTCGTCAGCACCAACGCATCGTCGGGGAGCGGGCCGAGGACGTAGTCATCGACGACCCGTGTCAAGCCGAAGTGCGCCCGCAACTCCTCGGCGTGCCGCGTCTTTCCACAGCCCTGCGGGCCATACACGATGATGCTCATACGGACTCCCCTTCGTAGTTCTTGGCCGGCGCTTGCAGGGGCCGGTGCTTGCCGCGGCATGGCGGTGATCAACGTTGTCCGTCACCCTGACTCAACGACCCTTTTCAGGGCCTCCAAACTGACGATGCGGCCGGCTTTCAGCTCGCGCCGATAGCGTTTCCGCATCTCCGCGCGCAGCAGTGCGGTGGCCGCGTCAGCCGGTGACAGGTCAGGAAAGGCCCGCTTCAGGGCCTCCAGTTCGGCAGCGGTGAGGTGTAGCGTGATATCCGACATGCGCAGCTACGCCAACATCAGTTGCGGGCCGCGCGAGGACTGCGCCTCGACGCTGCGAATCGCCTCCAGCAGCAGGTCACGCGCGAACGCGGCACGCTGCGAGCGGTTGTATTCGCTCAGCGCGTCGAGGAGGCGCATCTCCTCCTCGTTCAGGCGCACCTTCACAACGTGGTCCCGAATGTGCTTAGGATCGGCGTACATGCATAGCCTCCCTCACGAATTGGAGGTCTCGCCCCACGTGGTAGGCTGTGGTCGTCACACACGCCAACCCACACAGCACGGAGGAGACCATGAAACATGCGATCACGCTGAGCGACGACACCGGCAGCGCATCGATCACGACATCCGGCCCGCTGAGCGCGTCGGATGTGGAGTCCCTCATCGCAGATCTGGCATCGCTGCGCTCACGCATGACGCCGCCCGTTGCGATGAGCACGCCAGGTTCGCGCGAATTCGATTCCAATCTTCCGAAAACGAGCAAACAGAACGACCCAGAAATTGCGGCGGCGCGCTTGCACGATGGCAGCATTCGCCTCTGGATCCGCAACGTCGGGCTGGGCTGGCTCGCGTTCGACATGCCCCACGCCAAAGCCCGAGCCATTGCGGATTACATCGTGGCCAATACTCCGCTGGGTTCCGGGAACTTCCTCACGGAGGACAGCGGAAATCGGAGCCGCAAGAAGCACTGAGGGCCGCTGGCTTTCGATTACCAGAATGGTGCCGACAAACTCCATCACACCGCCTCACTGCCGGTGGCGCCGTCAGGCGCCGGCCCGAACACGTCCGGGCGCAGCTCGTAAGGGCGGCCTGCCCCTTGCCGGTATACTCGGTAGCGCAACCAACCGAGCGCCGACAAGGAGCAGACCATGACGACCTTAGCCAAGGGCGACACCCTCACCATCACCAACCCGAATCCGGTGGCCGCGACCTATTGCGTCCAGTTCGGCGCAGCGGGAGCAGTACGACTCACCGTTGCGCCCGGCGGCGAGTTCCAGATCATCGGCGGCGAACTCAGCGTCGATGTGCATCTCGAGGAGATTTCTCCGCCCGGGCTCCGTCCCGCCTGACATCTCCCGCAGGTGATAGCCGGCGGGTAGACAAATCCTCACCTCAGCCATCACCCCGCCTCCCGCAGCGGCGCGCCGTCGGGCGCCTCGCCGAAGATGTCTGGGCGCAGTTCGTAGCGCGTCACAACGCCATCTGTCACCTGCTCGATCGCGCCGCAACGTTCAACGGGCACGCGGCCCCGCGCGCGCCATTCCGAGATCGAGGGCGAGCGGATGCCGAGCGCAGCAGCGAGCGCCTGTTGGGTGCCGAGACAGTCGATTGCACGGGTGAGAGCGTCCATGCACCAAATATTAGGCCTGTCCTTATTTTTCGTCAACAGGGCAAACCTAATCGTACTTTCGGGAATCATTAGGGCATGCCTAAAGCAGAAGTCGACGAGGAAAATGCGAGGTTTGCCGAACGACTGGTGGCGCTGCTGCTGGCGGCGGGCCATCGTCGGCGCGGTGCTGGCGCGTACCTCGCCCGCCGCTACAGTGTATCGACTGTCACGGCGAATGCGTGGCTGAATGGCGAGCACAAGCCAACCGTGCGCCTCGCAAAAAAGATCGCGGCCGACCACGCGGGCAGGTTTGACGACCTTTACTGGGGACCGGAGCAAGCCACCCCTGCGTCGCCACCCCGCGCGACAACCGCACAGCCACACAACACGCACTCAACCCAGGCGACGCCTTTACCCGCCCTCACTACTTGGGACCGCGATTTCCTCGCCCGCCTTCAGAACCTGCGTGACCGCGACGGCAAGGCCGCCGGGCTGGTCCAGCGCCAGCTCGAGTCGGTGCTGCAACACGCGCTGGACGAATTCGCAAAGAGCCAGGGACGGGCGGGAGGGACGAAGCGCCGCGCGCGGGCGCGGTAATCCTCGATTTCTGCGCGTGGCGCGCACACATCGACGCGCATCCGGCATAAGGAGGTGGATCATGAAACTCGCTCGCATGTACAACCGCGCCCGGCTCGATGATCGCCTGGTCAACGAGCTGATCGGCTTGTGCCACGGCCTGCTGGCCGACGGGACCATCGACCAGAGCGAATCGCAGTTCCTGCTGCGCTGGGTAGAGTCGAACCGCCTGGTGACCGAGAACCCACTGGTCAATGCGATCTACCGGCGCCTCACCGACATGCTCATGGACGGAAAACTCGACGATGAGGAGCAAAAGGAGCTGGTCGAGTCGATCGTGGCGTTCGTTGGAGGCGCACCGATGCCGGACGGCATCAACTACGCCACCACCCTACCGATCACCAAGCCGGAGCCGACCATCACGGTGCCCGGCGCTCGATTTTGCTTCACTGGCACCTTCGCCTTCGGCACCCGAAGTGAGTGCGAGGCGGCCGTGACCGCGCAAGGAGCCAGCGCAGGCGCGCTCACCAAGGCCACCGACTACCTTGTGATCGGCATCTACGCGACGGACAGCTGGGCCCACAGTAGCTACGGACGCAAGATCGAGAAGGCGGTGGACATGCGGAACGAGGGGCACCGCATAGCAATCATTGATGAGCGTCACTGGACGGGCCAACTGCGATGACGCTGCGCCGGCCGCGCATCTAAGAACGGACAGACGCATGAATCAACATACAGTGGCCACAAGCCAGCGATATATACTATGATATATATGTGTATGGCTGCGGCTCTTCGTGACGATCTCAGTCAGATTGCGTCCACGGATCGCCGCGCAGCAGCCAAGCTGCTAGTGCTACTGGAAGAGATTGCAGCCAACCAAAAGATCATTGAGGATCTCGTCACCAATGGGGCCACAGTGGACACGTTACCGTCGTTTCGGGAGACGACGGTCAAGCGCATCAGCACCGCCGCCAAGAATCACGGCGTCCCGCTATGGCGGCTGTCATGTATCGATCTGATGGGCTGGTCCATCCCGTATCGGATTCTGTATTTGTACGAGCAAGCCAGAGCACCAGCGTGGAAGCCAACGCTGCATGTCATCGCGGCAGCGCGGAGGAGTGAGATTGATTATGACGATCCTGAAAACACATACATCGCCCGCGCCTACGATTATTGGCGGTCCCTCTGAGGCCCGGCAGAACCGCACGGCCGGACAGTTGCTTGAACTCGCATTCCCTGAGCCGAAAGCCGGTCCAGGAGCAATCGACGTCACCACCTTCGTCCGGTCATTCTCGGATACTCACGACTTGGCGGACGAAATTCGGGCCGCGAGAAAAGAACTTGCCGCCATCACCAGCAACCCGCTCGCGGCGATGCGACTCGAGCGCGGCCTTTCGCAACGAGATCTCGCTCAACGTGCGACAACGAGTCAGGCATACATCAGCCAGCTCGAGGGCGGCGGCCGCGATCCCGGCACCGACATGATCCAACGCTTGGCTGCCGCGCTTAGCCAGGCGCCGGAAGCAATACTCCATGCAGTTATTTGCGTTCGCCGTGCACACGGAGCATGGGGCGATGAGTAGCCGCAAAATCATGGCTCATGTCACATTCTGTGACGACGTCCGGCGGGAAAACACGGGCAAGCTGATGTTGATCGGATGCTACCGTCACGTCCTGCTGACGCCGTCGATGCCAGCAACATTTCCCATGTGCATGGTGATGAGCATCGTTACGCCGCGGGATCCACACATCGCATCGCTCACGATACGAGTCCTGGACGGAGATCGGGCAGTGATCGAATCCACGCCTGAGCCGGAGCAAATACAGGCGGCCTACAAAGACGCAGCAGATTCGCCCGACACGGGCGTCGCACTTGAGCCACTGATGTGCTTCGATTCGATCATGAAAATCGAATCGATCACGCTCGATAAACCAACGACGCTTCGCGTCATGGTCATCGTCGACGGCGAGGAGCTCGAGGCCGGGAGACTGCACATGCTCCCTGGCGCCAACGGAGAAGCCGCCCCCGCTTAGCAAACGGCGGCGAGCATCATCGGGCGTCGTCACGCCCGCCGCATCTCATCCAGCGCGGCACGGGCGAGGAACCCGCTGCGGGTCTCCCCCGAGCGCTTCGCGGCGCGGTCGATAGCGTGCAGCACGCGGCGCGGGAGCGTGATGTTGACCCGCTCGATCGCATCGTCGAGCTTCGCAATGTCCACGTCCACCACGCCCCACATCCAGCCGCGATAGGCCTTGCTCCGTTGATGCCGTAGCAGGTCGCCAGCAACTGGGATCGGCTCGCCGCGATCCAGCGCGGTCTCGATCCATACCTCGATCGCCTCCACTGCGTTGGCGTAGGCCTCCTCGAGCGTATCGCCTGCCGAAAAGCACCCCGGCAGATCCGGCACCACCACCCCGAAGGCCGTGGTGGCCGTGCCCGGTTCGATCACAATCGGAAATTTCATCGTCCACACCTCATTTCAACCCCGCCTGCCGGCGGATGGCGCTGACCAGCCCCGCGCCCAGGTCCTTGCGCGGGTGCGGAACCGTGACATGCCCCGCCTTCACCGGATGCGTGAACACATGGTGCGAGCCGCGCACCCGATCGAGCACCCATCCGTCACGTTCGAGTTCTTTGATCAGGGCTGCGCTTTTCATGGTGTGTATCGTACACACTGCGGCACGAATTGCAAGGTCCGCCACACCACTATTCTGGGGCGGATAGGGCAACGGCGGCGGAACCGTCGCATGCGCACGAGTTGTATTATTAGGACTGTCCTATTGACAGCCACATAAGGGCGCACCTAATATTTAGGCGTCAGCACCCTACCGAGCCACCACACCTATGAACATCGAGCTCAACGCGCGCCGTAGGCCTCCGTCCTTCAGCTCCGAGACGAGGGCCGCGCTGTGATCCGCTTGCCATGCTCTCGCGCCGAACTCGAAGAGGCCCATGAGTTCTTGCACCTGCTCGCGGCGGAGATCGGCGCGACGGTCCAGGCGGGCAAGCCATTTGTCTCGAGCCGCAGCCCAGCTGCGGTACAGCAAAAGCTAAGGGCGGTTGCGCAGATGATCCTGCGAGAACACCTGCTGATGACCATGCAGAAGCGGTCACGCGGGAGCGATCAGGAGGCTGGCATGAAGCCCCTGCATCACCGAGCAGGCCCGGTGATCGCTCGCGGATTGGCCCCGAGCTACATCGAAGCAACGGCGCGCTGCGCGACGAGGGCAAGGGGTGACGATGGGTCAACCCAGCGCATCGGCGTCGCCTTCGATCTATGCGACGGGACGATCACGCGACTGTCATTGAGCGTTGATGACGCCATCTGGCTCGTGGGCGGGATTCAGGAAAACCTGATCGGCTCCCAATCGTCAATGTCATCCGGTATGCCGAGCTTCGAGGGGTCATGCCCTGACGACGGGAACGCGCTATGACCACCAGCGAGATCATCGAGAGCGCGTTGCGGCGAGCCATACGGGCCATCGAATTCCTCATCCTCGAAAAAGAGGCGCCACTCGCCGCGCTTGAACACGATGAAAAATGCCCCGATGCGTGTGCGCCATCGATAGCCGTTCGCCATGGGGGAGCCCCCTGCCGCATTGGTTTCGTCGTGGCTACCGAGTGTAGCAGGACCAGGCTCCCCCACCCATTTGCGACAGAGGCAGCACGCGCATGACCCCGACCAATCTCGTCAACGGCAGTTGGGACAACGACCGCCACTGGCCCGCGTGCTACCGCTCGCAGGCTGAGGCCAGGCTGCCGGCCGGAGAGTTGCACGCGCCGCAGGAGAGCGTCACCGCCACGCGCTGGCAGTGGTTCTGCTTTGGACTGCTGTTCGGGCTGCTGATCCTCGGGCCGGCGGTTGCTGACGCCGTTGCCGGTGCGCTGCTGTGAGTGCGCTGGCAATGCAGCCCGAGCTGCACCCCTATGAGTACCACGTCGTCATCGTCACCAACGACTTCGGGGACGTGGTCGGCTACCGCCTGCGCACCGCGAATCTGCGCCGCCAATCCCGCCTGTACCTGTCGCGGGAAGACGCACTGCAGGCGTGGATCGACAGATCAATCGAATGGGAGTGGCCGACATGACGATTACCGAGATTGATCAGCTCGCCGCCATCGTCGAGCGGTTGGAAGTTGGACTGGAGCGCGCCGAGGCCGTGCCCGCAGACGCCCATCCGACCGACCGAAGCATGGAGTTCGCGCGGCTCATGGAGCGCGTGTCGCTCGCGGTGATCGACCTCAAGTGCGCGCTGGAGCGTATCGAGGCCGGTATCCCGCTGGAGGGCTCCGACCATGCGGGCTGATGAGATTCTCGAGGCAGCCGCACAAGTGCTGGTGCAGCGTGGACTGCAGCGGGACCAGCCCGAGGGCGAACGCAGCATGCCTGCTGTAGTGGTAGCGTTTGAGGCGCTCACCGGGCACGCGCTGACCGAGCAGCAGGGATGGCTGTTCATGGCGTTGGTCAAGGTCAAACGCAGCCAGACCGGCACCCCCGACCTCGACCACTACGTCGACGGTGCCAACTACCTCGCGCTCGCCGGCGAAGCAGCGCTGCGCGGCGGGAACCGCCCGCATGACTGACGCCGACATCACCCGGCTGCTCGCGTCCGGCATCACCACCGATGAGGTGTGGTGTGCCCTCGACGCGCCAGGACCGTGGATGCTGAGCCTCACGGAGGCATGACCATGCCCGCCCAGATGGAGCTGTTCGCCGATGACATCGATCTGGAGGCTGTCAAAGGGCGACCGCAGGCCAAGGCACTACGCCTACGCGCTGTTGCGCGCCGACCAGCCCGAAGCCGCCCGGCTGTGGGCCGATGCCCCCCCGGACTGGCACGCGCTTATTGCGACGCACTGCGAGATCTTCTCGCAGCGCCCACCACGCCCACCACGGAGGAAACGCGATGAGTAACCTCGCTGAGCACCGCCCGAACACGCACTGGATCGCCGCCCGCTGGCGACCGCGCGGTGAGCGCGCCGCCCTCGGCACGGTCGCCGTTATCGCGTGGATCGACGAGGCCGAAGGCACGCCGTACCTGCTGCCGGACATGTACCGGTACAACGGGCTGGACTGGCGCGACGAGATCACCGGGCACCTGCTGCGCCCCGGCGCGTGCTACTGGATGCCGGAGAAGGAGCTGCTCGCATGTCTGAACTGACCGCTGAGTACACCGTCACGATCAGGCCGTGGACCGACGAGGAGGTGCGCATCCTGCGCGCGCACTACGCGGACTGGAGCAACGAACGCATCGCACGCAAGCTCCGGCGCAGCCGAAAGGCGGTGCAGCAGAAGGCCCAGACGCTCGGCCTGCGTCGGCCCACGCGCGTTGCATTCGAGCGCGCAGTGAAACCAACAACCGCCCGCCGCGTGCCCCTGCCCGCGCACGTGCCCGCCCCGCTGGCTAGCGCATGGCGGCTGGTACGCAGCGCCGAGCCGCTCGCCCGCCGCACCACCGCCCGCACCATCACCGAGGCGCTGGACGCCCAGGGCGTCGAGCAGGCCGAGCTGGTCGCGGACCTGATCTGCCGCGGCCTGGTGCCGCACACCTATGCCCTCATCGAACGAACAGGTAGCACATCATGAACACCGCTGAGAACCGCCCGATGGATCCGCTCGCGGTCGCCACGCTGGAGGCCGAGTACTACCGCGCGAGGGCACAGGTGGCCGAGCAGAAGCTGGAGCGCGCGCAGACACTGATCGCGGAGCTGCGCCGGCTGTGCGCGGTGCGGCGGCGGGATCCGCGGCGGCTTGAGACGGGCGGCAAGGAGTGAGTGATGATTTTCGACATATGCAAGTGCGGTGCAGAGTTTCGCGTCGCGTACACAGGGCTGCACGCAGCCACTGATGAGCGGTTTGCTCATTCCGAGTGGCTGGCTGCACACGCATCATGCAGGGTGGTGGCACAAGAGCAAGAGCACAAGATGGCTACTGTGTCGCAGTTAAACGAATCGTTAGGCGAGCGATCAACCTAGGAGAACAACATGGAAAGTCTGGCGATTGAACTCCCCCGCGAACAACAGCGCGTGCGCGACCTGCTGCCGCTGTATGACGCGATTCCTACTGGCGTGTTCGCCGCGACCCTGATGCGGCAAGCGTTGACACGCGCCGAGCAAGCCGCTGCGACTGGTGACGTGATTGGGATGCTGCGCAGCTACGAAGAATTGAAGGGCTTCACCGACTAACGTGCCAGTGAGCGGACCCCACCGGCGCTGATGACCTACGAAGACGCGACGCGGCCGCCCGCCGGTGAGGGTCCGCTCGACTGGCGTGTTCTACCGCGCCGAAAGGATGCTTGATGAACCACCTACGTGAGCTGATGGACAAGCCGGCAAAAAGCTGGCTGATACCTGGCGACATTGCAGACCAAGATGCCTTTGCTATCTGGGGCGACGTGCAGAAGTTCGGCACCCAGGCCCAATGCTTTTGGCTGGGCGAAGTGGAGGACACCGACGGCCTGCAGGTGATACCGGAGTTGTGCCGCCTGCCCTACGACGTGTGCTGGTTCGAGGTTGCCTGCACTACCGACGCGCGGCACTGGACTGTGGGTGCGCTGATTGTCGCCACGCCCACCACGACCCGGATGATTGGCTTCCGCAAGCTGGCGGGCACATGGGAGTTGCGGTACGTGACCGACATGGAAAAGTTCAGCGCCGGCCAGATGTGGACGCTGCCAGCCGAACAGCGGGCGGCTGATGAGGCCAAAGCAGTGCGGCTGAAGATCGCGGCTTTTCTCTCGGCGTTGCACTGCTCGAACGTGCGACGACAAGAACACGCGCCCGATGCGAAGCTGCAGAAGGCCCGCGCGAAGCGCGGCAAGGCGCCCCTGTTCTCGTACTGGACGCTACAGCTTGACGGCAAGAGCGAGCGCGGCGCAGACCAGGGCGGAACACATGCCAGCCCGCGCGTGCACCTGCGGCGGGGCCACCCGCGACAGTACGCGCCGGGCAAGTGGACATGGGTGCAGGCGCACGCTGTGGGCAACAAGGCCAGCGGCGTGGTGCACAAGGATTACAGCGCCGGCCCCGCCCTGGTGGCGGCAGCGCGGTAGAACAGTGATTGTACCGACACCGGCCACCTATCCAACACGAGGTAGGCGCATGACCGTGCAGATGGGGGTATAAGCATGAAGCCCAAAATTATTCGACTGGCGCGCGGCGAGCGAGTGATTGCGGTCGTGCCGGAGCGGTGCAGCGGGCCGGGATGGAGCAACGCACCCACGTGGGTGTACATAGCTTCCGAAGACAGGAAGCTCCGGGTCGAGTGCATCCAGCCAGAGGAGCGCACGCCGCAACTGCACGCGCTCTACCACGCCGGCGAGGCCATGTGCGCGGCGCTGCCGGGGTCGGTTCCGCAGCGCAGGGTTAAACCGCCTAAATCTATCCGCCTATCAGGCAGCAAGAAGCGAGTGATGGACATCCTGAAACGCATGAACGCGGCCCGGTCTGCCGCCGTGACGTGCTCGGCGAGCAGGCACGCTGCCGAGGTGGGCGAGCGGCTGGTGGAGTACGGCAAATTTCAGTTGGACGCGGACCCGGTTGCGGCGCGGGAAGCCGGCGAATCAATCGCCGCCACCGTCGCGGCGCTGTGGGAGGCGCGGGCAGAAATCGAGCGGCTGCGTGAGGCCGTCAGGCTGGCCGACATCGATGCCGCACTGACCACGGCCGAGGTGAATGACCTCACTACCGAGGTCCAAAGGCTGCGCGCCGACGCCGCCCGGCTCGACTGGCTCGCCGATCCCGGCAACCACATCGGCAACGTGCAGTTGCCGACCGAATGCGTGCTCGCGCACCCCGGGTCCATGCGCGCGGCGATTGATGCGGCGATGAGGATGGGTGCCGATGCGACATGACGAGATGATCATCGACAGCTTCGCCGGCGGCGGCGGGGCGAGCACGGGGATCGAGTGGGCGCTTGGCAGGTCGCCAGACGTGGCCATCAACCACTCGCCCGAGGCGATCGCCATGCACCAGCTGAACCACCCGGACACGCGGCACTACTGCGAGGACGTCTGGAAGGTCGACCCGCTGGAGGCCACCGGAGGGCGGCCGGTCGGCCTTGCGTGGTTCAGCCCGGACTGCACGCACTTTTCAAAAGCGAAGGGCGGCAAACCGCGGTCGCAGAAAATCCGCGGCCTCGCGTGGGTCGTCTACCACTGGGCGAAGGCGGTGCGCCCGCGCGTGATCTGCCTTGAGAACGTCGAGGAGTTCGCCGACTGGGGGCCGCTGCTCGCGGACGGCAAGCCCTGCCCGCTGCGCAAGGGCCTGACCTTCCGCCGCTGGTGGCGCCAGCTCGAGAACCTCGGCTACCAGGTCGACGCGCGCGAGCTGCGGGCGTGCGACTTCGGTGCGCCGACCTCGCGCAAGCGCCTGTTCGTGGTCGCGCGGTGCGATGGCCGGCCGATCCGCTGGCCGGAGCCCACGCACGGCCCCGGGCGCCTGCCGTACCGCACGGCGGGCGAGTGCATCGACTGGTCGATCCCGTGCCCATCGATCTTCGAGCGCAAGAAGCCGCTCGCGGACGCCACGCTGCGCCGGGTCGCGGCCGGCGTCACGAAGTACGTCGTCAACGCCCGGCAGCCGTACCTGGTCATGACGATCGACCACCAGAGCGCCGGCGCGGGCGGAGGCCTCGCCGGCGGCCAGAAGCACGCGCTCGTCGCGGCGTTCATCGCGAAGCACTACACGGGCGTGGTCGGCCAGAATCTGCGCCAGCCGCTTGGCACGGTCACGGCAATCGATCACCACTCGCTGGTGCAGGCCTTGCTCGTCGCCTACTACGGCAACGAGCGCGACGGCCGCAGCCTGCACGAGCCGATGGGCACGATCGTCAGCCGGGATCGCTTCGGCTTGGTGACGGTGCAGGGCCAGCCGCACCACATTGCCGACATCGGCCTGCGCATGCTCACGCCACGCGAGCTCTTCCGCGCGCAGGGCTTCGCTGAGGACATCTGCCTGCTCGGCACCGCAACGGCGCAGGTCCGCCTGTGCGGAAACAGTGTGCCCCCGCAGTTGGCCGCCGCGATCGTGCGCGCGAACGTGGGCACGGAGGCGGTTGCCGACCTCACCGGCGAGCTGCGGTTTACGGCATGACCTGCATCAGGAGGGCGTGACGCCATGACATGGGTACTCCAGCACGGGACGCAGGACTGATCGCCATGCTGATCAGCGCCCGCACCTGGATTCGCGAAACCTTCGAGCGGGGCTCCCGGCCGACGCTCGCGGAGGTGGCCGCGTGGATTCAGGCCGGCGAGGTTCCTGGGCGCGTGCTGGGCGAGCGGGTGTATGTGGACGCTGACCGCTTTGCGGTGGCAGACTCCATGCCCCCGCCGCGCCCCTCGGGCGCGGAGCTGCTGCTGTGAGGCACGACATGGGCAGACCACCGAAACCGCGCGCTGTCGAGGGAGTGCAGCTTACCGAGCACCTGTACCGCGACCCGCGCGGCCGGCCCGGATACTGGCGCTACCAGCGCCCGGACGGCAGCTGGAAGACCTTTCGTGCCAGCGGCGTGGACGAGGCGAACAGGCTGGCCGACGAGGCGAACGCCGTGCGGCGCCATTTGCCAGCCGGCGGCACGGACAGGCTCGACCGCACAGCCATCGTCTACCACGTCGAGCGGTACATCCTGCGCCGCGAACAGCGTGACCCGACGCTACCCGGCAAAGAGAACTGGAGGAACCGCAGGGGCGCGCTCATGGCGTTCGCTGCCACGTTCGCCCGCACCCCTATCCACCGGCTTACCCGGCAGCAAATCGCCGCCTGGTGGGACTCCCTGACCTACCATCAACAGGGACTGCGCCACACCGAGCTGCGACGATTCTTCAACGAGATGGCCGGCGAGGGGATGACGCCCCATCTCGAGTACAACCCGTTCACGCTGTCTGACGATCGGCCCCGCCTGTACCGGTCCGCGGCGCCAGCCGTCGCCCGCGAACGGCTGACTGTCGACGCCTTCTGGCGCATCTATCGGAGCGCCGGAGACCTCGCCCTGCCGGGGCTACAGGTGGCGATGGGCATATCCCTGCTGACCACCCTGCGACGCTCCGACGTGTGCGCCCTGCGCCTCGACACACACGTCCAGGGCGACGTGCTGCGGCAAATCGTGGGCAAGAGCGCCGCGCAGCGTGGGGACGTGCATGCCGCCCGTCTGGAGTGGGAGCTGCGCGAGCACCCTGCCCTCGCCACGCTGATCCAGCGCGCGCGCGAGCTGAGCCTGCGGCACTACCGCTGCCCGTTCGTGGTGAGCTTCCGCCCGGCGAAGAAGCGCGCGGGCAAGACGAAGGACCATAAGTGCCAGGTCACGCCGGACATGCTCGACGTGATGTTCCGTCGAGCGCGGGATGCGACAGGTCTGTACGCGGATCTGCCGGCCGGCAGGACGCCTCCGACCTTCCACGAGATCCGCGCTCTGAGCAGTGCGATGTTCGGGCGCGCAGGCTACGACGTGAGCCAGATCCAAGCTCTCATGGCGCACACCGACGAAGCTGTGACCCGGCTGTACCAGAGCGGGCAGGAGTTACCGTACCTGCGGATCGAGATGCAGTTGCCGGGCGACGTGCTGGGAGGTGGATTCTGAGCAGATCGGAGTTCTTGTTCAGTTCTTGTTCGCACAAGAACTCGCCCACTCCGACGATGACCTAACCTACTGATTCCGCTAGGGAATTGGTAGGCCCGACTGGGGTCGAACCAGCGACCTCTACCATGTCAAGGTAGCGCTCTAACCAACTGAGCTACGGGCCTGCGAACAGGCGCGCATTATACCCGCCGCCCCGGGTCCCGCAAGCCGGAATCTGCGCTGTTCCGCCGTCCGGGCTGTGCCCGGCCATTGTTCGGCCACAGGCCGAACCTACACGGACAGCTGTTCGGCCAGAGGCCGAACCTACGGGGCCGCGAAGAGGCGCTGCTTCAATGCCACCAGGCGGTCGCGCACGCGCGCCGCTTCCTCGAACTCCAGGTTCTTCGCGTGGCGGTACATCTGCTCCTCCAGACGCGCGATCTCGCGGTGCACCTCGGCGGGCCGCATGTCCTCGGCGTGGCGGTAGTCGGCCTTGGGCTCCGCCGCTTCGCGCAGCCGCCCGCGTCCGCGCTGCGGGCCGCCGTAGGCGCCTTCCAGGATGTCGGCCACGTCCTTCTTCACGCCCACCGGAACGATGCCGTGCTCGGCGTTGTGCAGCAGCTGCTTCTCGCGCCGGCGTTCAGTCTCGTCGAGCGCGCGCTGCATCGAACCGGTGATCCTGTCCGCATAGAGGATCGCCGCGCCGTTGAGGTTGCGCGCCGCGCGACCGATGGTCTGGATCAGCGAGCGCTCGGAACGCAGGAAACCCTCCTTGTCGGCGTCGAGGATCGCGACCAGCGCCACCTCGGGCATGTCCAGGCCCTCGCGCAGAAGGTTGATGCCGACCAGCACGTCGAACTCGCCTAGCCGCAGATCCCGGATGATCTCCACGCGCTCTACCGTCTCCACGTCGGAGTGCAGATAGCGCACGCGCACGCCGTGCTCGTCGAGGTACTCGGTGAGATCCTCGGCCATGCGCTTGGTGAGCACCGTGACCAGCACGCGCTCGTTGCGCGCCACGCGCAGGCGGATCTCCGACAGCAGGTCGTCGACCTGCGACGAGGCCGGACGCACGATCACCTGCGGATCGACCAGCCCGGTGGGGCGCACCACCTGCTCGACCACACGCCCCGCGTGTTCCATCTCGTACGGGCCTGGCGTGGCGGAGACGAAGATCAGCTGCGGCACGCGCCGCTCCCACTCCTCGAAGCGCAACGGGCGGTTGTCGAGCGCCGAGGGCAACCGGAAGCCGTACTCGACCAGCGTTTCCTTGCGCGATCGGTCGCCGCGATACATGCCGCCGAGCTGCGGAATCGTCACGTGGGATTCGTCGACGACGACCAGCGCATCGGGCGGGATGTAGTCGAACAGCGTCGGCGGCGGCTCGCCCGGACCGCGCCCCGAGAGGTGACGCGAGTAGTTCTCGATGCCGGTGCAATAGCCGAGCTCGCGGATCATCTCCATGTCGTAGCGTGTGCGCTGCTCGAGGCGCTGCGCCTCGACGAGCTTGTCGGCCGCGCGCAGTTCGGCGAGGCGCTCGGCAAGCTCGGCCTCGATCTTCTCCACCGCGCCGAGCAGCGTCTCGCGCGGCGTGACGTAATGCGATTTCGGGTAGATCGTCACCCGCGGCAGGCTGCGCCGCACCGCGCCGGTCAGCGGATCGAACACCGAGATCTGCTCGACCTGGTCGTCGAACAGCTCGATGCGCACGGCCTCCTGCTCGGATTCGGCCGGAAACACGTCGATCACGTCGCCGCGCACGCGGTAGGTGCCGCGCTGGAAATCGACGTCGTTGCGCTGGTATTGCAGCTCCGCGAGCCGCAGCAGCAGCGCACGCTGGTCGACGCGGTCACCGCGATCGACGTGCACCACCATCTTCAGGTACGACTGCGGGTCGCCAAGGCCGTAGATCGCCGACACCGTAGCGACCACGATCGCGTCCTCGCGCTCGAGCAGCGCCTTGGTCGCCGACAGGCGCATCTGCTCGATGTGCTCGTTCACCGACGCGTCCTTCTCGATGAAGGTATCGGACGACGGCACGTAGGCCTCGGGCTGGTAGTAGTCGTAATACGAGACGAAGTACTCGACCGCGTTGTCGGGAAAGAACTCGCGGAACTCGCCGTAGAGCTGCGCGGCCAGCGTCTTGTTCGGCGCGAGCACGATCGTGGGACGCTGGATGTGCTCGATCACGTGCGCGATGGTGAAGGTCTTGCCCGAACCGGTGACGCCGAGCAACACCTGCGCGAGCAGCCCTGCCTCGATGCCCTCGACGAGACCGGCAATCGCCTGCGGCTGGTCGCCCGACGGCGAGAACGCGGAGTGGATCGTGAAACGCTTCATCAGGCTGGGTCCGGCACTGGCGCCGCGAGACGTCCCGGCGGCCACGAAAAACCGGCTGATTCTACGCCCACCGGACCCCCGTGGATCGACGTGCGGCGTGGTGCCGGGCGACGTGCATTTGCCCCCAAGCTTTCGTATTGACCTCGCAGGAGGGCCTCACTAACATACGCGGCCTCGACGAAGACCGTTTCATTCCGCCTTAGCTCAGCAGGTAGAGCAGCTGACTGTTAATCAGCGGGTCGTTGGTTCGAGCCCAACAGGCGGAGCCACTTTCGAAGTGGAACATCAGGGGGTTGCAGCAATGCGGCCCCCTTTTTGTATTCGGGTGTAACGTGTGCGCGGCAACGCCTTGACGCACCGCCCGCCCATGTGACCCTCGACCCGATCCCCCCAATATCGACCAGCCCCTAGAACCGCCCCTGCCGGAGTTCCTCCAGCATCGCGGAGAGTTCCGCCATCAAGCGGCCGCTGCTGTAGTGCTGGTGATCGACCACCGCCTGCGCACTGAGGCCGGCGACGCGCGCGAGCAGCCGCTCGGCGACGATGGACAGGTCGGGCGGCTCCGGCATCTGTCCCAGCGCAACGGCCCTGGCGATGTCATCGCGAAAAAGACGTCGTGTTTCGCCGAGCCGTGCCCGCTGCACCGCCTGGACCAAAGGATCGTTGGAACTCCAGAAGCGAAGGCGCAAACGCCACTCCCGCCGTGCGACCGCGCTGACCGGAAGGAAGCAGCGGATCCTCGCCTCCAGCGCGTCCAGCCCTTCCTTGCCCTGGCGAACCTTCCGTTCCCGGCGGAGATAGCGTCGATTGAGCCAGTCCAGCGCGCTCTCGATGACTTCGGCCTTGTTGCGGAAGTGGTGCTCCACCAGTCCCCGCGTGGCCCCGGCCCGGCGGGCGATCTCGCGAATGGTGGCGCGCTCGATGCCGTCGCTGGCAATCACTTCCGCAGCGATCCGGGCGATGAACTCGCGACGCTCGTCGCTATCGACGATTTTCGGCATGACGCTCTCCGGATGACTTGCGGTGACCGTGGCGAATTACGTAGCATGCTTCCATTACATGACTAGTGTCATGCATAAGGCACGCGCAACATCGCATCAGGATAGACCATGAACGAAGGCCGGGAAGACGGAATCGGGGAGCTGGGCAAAGCCTGGGACGAGTTCTGTGATCGCCTGAAGGAGGCCGGGCGCATTCCTCTGCGCCCCGACGTCCCGGATCGCCCCCTGGATCGGGCGGCAGGCTTCCTGCAGCTGATGCGCAACCTTTCCCTCGCCTGGCAGTTCCATTACGAGTATCGCGACCCGCTCTTCCCGGAACTGGCCCGCTATTTCGATCCGACCCGCAAGCAGGGCGGGGACAATTCCGACTGCGTCTACGTCGGCGCCCAGGTCAACGGCACCGACACCTACCGCATCTGCGGTGACCGCGGCAGTTCCCGGTACTTCTCCGTGGTGGCAGTGGAAACCGGCCTGACCCCCTGGGGTGGCCGTGTCGCCGACGTTCTCTTCGGGCACCAGATCGAGACCGCAGCAGACGGCAGCTTCGAGCTCTGGATCGGCCCCGAGCGTCCGCCCGGATGCGGCGCGGGCAACTGGCTGAAAACCACGCCCGACACCTTCCGTATCACCTTCCGTCAGTATTTCGCCGATTGGGAGGCAGAGCGGCCGATGCGGGCGCAGATCGACCGCGTCTCGGGACCGCACACTCCTCCCCCCTGCCCGTCCCCGGCCGCCCTCGCGCAGGGCCTCACCGACTCCGTGCGCTGGCTCAAGGAATCCGTCGAGTACTGGCCGGAAATGCTGGCCCGCTGGAAACCCTACCGCAACCAGTTCCTGTCCTACTGGCAACTGGAGAAGAACCGCATCGACGCCACGCCGGGCGGCGACCCCATGGTCTGCTATTGGGAACTGCCGCCGGACCAGGCCCTGGTCATCCGTGTCAGACCGCCGGAGAAGTGCGTGTATTGGGGCGTGGAATTCGGCAATTCGTGGTGGGAGACGGTCGACTACCGCTACCGGCTATCGAATACCAACATGCACTACGCGGTGCGCGAGGACGATGGCGAACTTGTCGTGGTGGTGGCCCACGAAGATCCCGGCGTACCCAACTGGCTCGATTGTTCCGGATTTTCGGCCGGCTACGTCACCTTCCGCTGGATGCTCTCGGATGAGCAGCCGGTACCCCAGGCAACCCAGGTGGCCCTGGCCGAACTTTTTGCGCAGCTCCCCGGCAACGTCAAGCGCATCGGCCACGACGAACGCCGCGAGCAGCTGGCTGCCCGACGCCGGGGCGTGACCCGGCGCTTCGGTTATTGAGCTCTCCCCATCTTCAATGGAGCACCGACGATGAGCGACGGCACCCTGAGCTGGCAGCCCCCGCCACGGCCCGAGTGGCTGGCCCGGTTCAACGCCGAAGGCCGATATACGGACCTGCGCAGCCTGGTGCCATTGCAAGCGGACGAACTGATCGCCACGGCCTGCCGCGCGACGGGTCTGTCCGACTTCGGCGACGACCGCTGGCGGGAACCTTTCGAGGTTCTTTTGAAGTCGCTGGACGAAGAGGCCGAACTGCATTATTTCGGCCGCCTGATGACCCGCAACGAGATCCTGATCTGGCTGCAGGCGCTGCTCGGCGTCCAGGCGGCCTTCACGGCGCATCCCGAGATCGCCGGGGAACAGATCGATCGCCCGGTAATCATTGCCGGACTGTCCCGTTCCGGCACCTCCATACTTTTCGAACTGCTCTCCCAGGATCCGCGCTTCGGTTCGCCGCGCCACTGGGAAATGATGTTCCCCTACCCCCCGCCCGAGCGCGCCACCTACGACAGCGACCCGCGCATCGAGCGCTGCCAGCACCTGATCACCCAATGGAACCGCGTCACGCCCACCTATGCCACCATGCACGAGATGGACGCACGCCTGCCCAACGAATGCATCATTGCCCAGGCCTGCACCTTCGTCAGCGAATACATTCCCTTCCTGTTCCAGGTACCCAGCTACATGGAATGGCTCGGCACCCGTGCCGACTGGGAATATCCCTATCGCTTCTACCGGAAGATGCTGCAGCTGTGGCAATGGCGCAATCCGCGCCGGCACTGGCTGCTGAAGGCACCGTCGCACCTCAACTACCTGCCCACCCTGTTCAAGGTCTTTCCCGACGCCCGCGTGCTGCTCACCCACCGCGACCCGCTCAAGGCCCAGGCGTCGGTGACCAATCTGGCCGGCACCTTCTACTGGATGCGCAGCGACAAGCCTCTCGATGTCACTTCCTTCGAGAGCCTGCTCTCTGCGGAGCACATGGCGGCGCGGCTGGAACGGGTCATCGACTGGCTCGAAGACGGCACCATTCCCCGCGCGCAGTGCGCCAATTCCCGTTATGCCGATCTGATCGACGACCCCCTGGCGGCCTTGCGCAAGGTCTACCGGCAGATCGACCTGCCCCTCGACGTCGAGGTGGAGGCGCATATGGCCCGGTATCTGGAAGGCAAGCCCCAGGGCAAGTTCGGCGCGCACCAGTACGATGTGGGCGAGGACGACGCGGCGCACCAGAAACGCCAGTGCTTCCGCCGGTATCAACGCTATTTCGACGTACCGGACGAACTCTGACCCGCAAGCTCTGGCCGGTGTTGCAGGTCACGGTGAAACCGGCCTGCAACACCGGGATTGCACGTGAATGAGCGCGGCCGCATTGACGCACACCCCTGTCCTCGCTACGATCCCTCCTGCATCGAGACGGGGTCAGCCCCACCAACCTGCAGCGTCCCTGCAAGGTGGTGTGCTCGCAAGAGCAGATGCGGCCTGCGGGCAACCAAGCGGACGCTGACCCCGCCTTGCTGCGGGGTTTTTCGTTTCTGTATCTGGCATCACGAGAGGGCTTGACGCCCCGCCAACCTGCCCGCCTGGGCAAGGTGGTGTCCTCGCAAGAGGGATGCGGCCGGCCGGCAACCAAGCAGGCACCCATCGCGTCACGTCTCCCGGATGCCCTTCGAGGGCAAACAGGAGGACTCATGTCGATCATCACCCCGTCCCTCGTGGACGTATTCCACCACCGCAGCGCAACACCGCACTGCAGCGGCGTGCTGCGGGTATTCGTCGACGGCTTCGGCCACGACGTGCCGTTCCACGAATACCCGGCCGGCAGCGGCCAGCTCATCGTCCAGTTGCATGCGATCGAGCTCGGGTTCGCCGAACTCGAGGCCGTGCTGATGGCGCTGCGCGACGAGGAAATCCGGTTGGCTGCCGATCGGCGCCTCGGCGACGACGCCACGCGATCGCCCGCGCACACTCCGGGTTCAGGCAACCACGCGGAGGACTGCGCATGAACGTGCTGACCGGTACCGGTCCGGTACACGCGTCCAGGTGATCCCGCACCGTACGCACTCCGCCCTCGCCTCCGGTGTCGTGCGGCTGCACGCACCCGGCGCGATGCTCGATCTGCCGTACCGCGAGCACGTGCGCCGGCACGCAGGCGCTCGCGTTGCATGGCGGATGAACGGGCCCCCAGGTCGCTACCGGCTGAACCGTCGCTGCACGTGTGCGCGCCGCGCGCGCAACTGCCCGGCGCGCTCCTCGGGCGCCACCATCGTGAAGCCCGGGATGTGACGCTCGAGCTCGGCGAGCGGCAGCAGTTGCGCCGAAGGCCACTGGTTCGCGGGCAGTTCACCGCGCACGCCGTCATAGCGCAGCAACAGCACACCGCGCTGCAGTCCACCGGTGCCCAGCCAGTTGTGGTAGCCCGGATCCTCGGCGCTGATCACATGGTAGTACGCACCATCGGCCGCCAGGCGCGACTGGGCCGCCGTGAAACTCGCGGTGCCGTTGGCGTATTCCAGCGAGGCGAACCAGAGATCGGCGATCTGCAGCGCCTGGTAGTGCGCCGCGGTCGGCACGGTGCGCACCACCAGCGCCTGTCCGGCGGGGATCTCGAAATGCCCGCTCGCCATCCAGCGTCCTTGCACGCCACCCAGGCGCGAGGTGTCCGCCGGTGGCGTCAGCGTGTTGGCCGGCAGTGCACGCACATAGCGCTGCTGCACGAAATCGGGCCACACCTGCACCGACTGCGCAAGGATGCGTGCGGTCTCGCGCAGTCGCCGCCCCACCTCCTCGCTCGATGCCGGTGCACGCGGCACGCCCTCGAAGCCCACGCGATCGATGTGCACGTGCCCGGGATCGGCCACCTGCCAGCGACTGTAGATCTGGCGCACGACCACCGTCGTGCTGTCGCCGGGATTCCCGAGCCGGTTGCGGCCCGGCGACGCATCCGGAGCGACCAGCTCGATGCTGAATTCCCCGCCGGCGCCGATATCGATCTGTTCGAAGCCCAGATAACCCGCCGAGCGGCCGCTGCCGGCCCACGGCTCACCGGCATAGAGCTGCACTTCCAGTCGGTCCGCGCTGCCGAGCTGTCCGTGGATGCGGTACGCCTGGCCGCCGCGAACCGGCGCGAACAGATAGCGCTGGTCCGGGTTGTCGCCACCCTCGCGGATATGCAGGTCCATGACGCGGAAGAACGGGAAATCCACATCCTGCACCATCTCCTGCTCGACCGCCTTCAGCACCATCCGCGACAGGTGCAGATAGCCCGCCGCGCGCTCGGTGTCGCTGCCGTAGGCCGGACTGCCGCGCACGTTGCGCTCCGCGTCGACCAGGCTGCGCAGGAACTCGGTGAACGCACCGTGCAGCGGATCCGACGCATCCGCGGACGGTGCATCGGCCGGCAGTTCCGTGACCTGGCGCGCGAGCAGTCGCCAGCCCGCCGGCTCTTCGTGCACCCAGACATGCAGATAACGCGAACGCAGCGGCGGCTCGCCGACCGGCGTGGCCACCATCACCCCGTCGGTGAGCACCGCGGTGCCCGTGGCGCGCTCGCGCACCTCTTCCACGCGCACGTCCGCGAGCCGGTTGGCGTCCCCGGCCAGCCAGGCACGCAGCTGCTCGCCGTCGAGCCGGGTGCCGCGCGAGGTGTTGTAGGAGAAATCCCGCGCCAGCAGCCGCTCCATGCCTTCGCCACCCGCGCGGATCGCCAGCGCGAAACAGTCGTCGAGCGCCGGGTCGAAGCGTTGCGCGCGTGCGAGCAGTGCGCAGTCCGCTGCCGTCGCGCTCGCCAGCGCCAGCTGGGCCGAGGCAAGCAGTGGCAACGCGAGCAGGCAGCGCAGGGCCATCGCGAACCCGGCGCTCACGGCGACCACCGCCGGTGTGCGTGCGCGCGTCGCAGCGCGATCTGCTGCGCACGCTGCGCCGCGTCGATCCTGGCCGCATCCCGCGGCATCGCGGCATCCAGCGCGCCGCGTTTCAGCAGTCGCACGGCCGGCAACGGTGCGTTGCGGCTGTTCTGGAAGCGGTACATCATCGCCCCCTCGCGGTGCCCGCCGGTATCCAGCCAGTTCGCGTAACCGGGGTCCCGGTCCGCGACCACGATCCGGTAGCGGCCGTCGCCGTCGGCGATCGCCTGATCCCCGTTGATGCTGCCGGTGCGGTGGATGTAATCGAGCGATTCCCACCACCTGTTGCCGAGCTGCAGGCTCCACAGCGCGGCCTGCGGCGAATCGAATTCGATCAGCAGCACCTCGTCGTCGGCGAGCCTGAACCAGCCTTCGCCGTAGACGTTGTTCGCGAGTCCCTGCCCGCCCGGACCCAGCGGCACCAACGTGTTCGTGGAGCGCTCGCGCGTGCGCTCGAGCCACGGCATCCAGATGTGCAGCCGGTGCTCGAAGCGCGCCTGGACGTTCGCGAGCGATGCGGCTGCGCCCGCCAGATCCGGCAGCGGCGCCGGCGTCGCCGCGGTGTCGAGCCGCTCCAGCCGCCAGTGCGCCGGGGACTCCGATGCCCAGTCACCGAAGTACTCCCGGATCACCAGCCGGTTGGCCTGCGCGGGTAGCGGCAACCACGCCCCTTGCCAGTCGGCCGGCCGCTCGGGGGCGAGCAGTACCGACACCTCGCTACCCGGCGTCCCGAGCGCCGCATCCGACAGCGAGCCGTGTGCCGCGTAGACCGGATGGTCGGTGACGACCTGCACTGCAGTGAGCCGGGCCGTTCCCAGTTGCCCGGACAAACGGTAGCGTCCCGCCGGATCGAGCGCGGCGCCGAGGTAGCGCGCATCGGCGCCGTCGAGCCCCCACTTGCCGATATTGGTCGCGCCGAGGCGCAGCAGCGGCAGGTCACGGTCCTGGTCGGCGAGCGTCAGCTGGACGCTGCCGGCCAATTGCTGGCTCAGGTACAGCAGCGCCTCGGCGCGGTCGGACTGCTCGCCCTGCGGATACCGGCGCAGGAACTCGCTGCCGGCGTCGCGCGCGGCGTTCATGAACGCCTCCCAGGCGCGGATGTCGGCGCCCGGCCCATCATCGCCTCGCTGCTCGCCGAACGCCGTCATCGACGATACACCCAGCAGCACCGCGACAGCGCATGCATACCCTGCTCTGGACATCACCTCACTCCTGCTCGCTGGCCACCGGCCACAGCTTGCAGGCTGGCGATCCGCCGTGCAACGATCCGCGTGCCCCGATGGTATCGGCCGCACCGTTCCGGAAGCGCGGCAGCGAGACCGGCGCGCGGCGCTGCGCAACCCGTGCCGAAAAGACAATGGCGATCGATATTGCACTGCTGGCATTCCTGATCCTGCTGAACGCGGTATTCGCGATGTGCGAGATCGCGGTCGTGTCCTCGCGCAAGGCGCGGCTGCAGCGCCTGGCGGATTCGGGACGCCCTGGCGCGCCGGCCGCACTCGCGCTCCACGAGGAGCCGTCGCGTTTCCTGTCCACGATCCAGGTGGGGATCACCTCGATCGGCATCCTCAGCGGTGCGGTCGGCGAAGCCGCGCTGGCGGACCCGCTGCGCGACTGGTTGCGCACCGTGCCGGCCATCGAACCGTGGGCGAGCAGCGTCGCGCTGACCGTGGTGGTGGTCGCCCTGACCTACGTTTCGGTCGTGGTAGGCGAACTGGTGCCCAAGCGTCTGGGCCTGCTCGCCCCGGAGGCGATCGCCTCGCTGGTGGCACGCCCCATGAACGCGTTGTCCTGCGTTGCACGGCCGCTGGTGTGGCTGCTGTCGGCCTCCTCGGACCTGATCCTGCGGATCACCGGAGCGAGGCGCCGCGAGGAACACCCGGTCACCGACGAGGAGATCAAGGTCCTGATGCTGCACGGCGCGGAGTCCGGCGTCTTCCACGAGAGCGAACGCGAGATCGTCGCCAATGTGCTGCGGCTCGACGAACAGCGCGTCGGTTCGATCATGACGCCGCGGCTCGAGGTGTACCGCGTCGATCTGAACGCGGCCGAGGCAGTCGTCCGGCAACGATTGCTCGAATGTCCACACGAACACATCGTCGTCTGTCGCGGCAGCGCCGAGCAGGTCGCCGGCATCCTGCGCCGGGCCGATCTGCTGGTTCCCGCACTGCAGGGACTCCCGCTCGACCTGACGTCCCGGTTGCACACGCCGCTCTACGTCACCGAGAGCCTGACCCTGTTCCAGTTGCTCGACAATTTCCGTCGCGCGCGGGCGCACATCGCGCTGGTCGTCGACGAGTACGGTGCACTGCAGGGACTGGTGACGCTGGGCGACATGCTGCGCGCCATCGTCGGCGAGCGACTGCTGCCGGAGGAACCGGAAGACGCCGAGTTCGCGCGCCGCGAGGACGGCGCGCTGCTGATCGAGGGCACGGCATCGATGGACCGCGTGAAACAGGTGCTGGAACGCGAGGAGGACCCGCCGGGCCGGGACGTCTACGGCTTCAACACCATCGCGGGATTCGTGATGCACAGCCTGGAGCGCATACCGGTCGCGGGCGATCACGTCGACTGGGACGGGCTGCGCTTCGAGGTCGCCGCGATGGAGGGCAACCGGATCGCGCAAGTCCTGGTGACGCCGGCCGCGCGGCGCCCACCCCCGATCAGCGACCGCTCGCGTCCGCAATGAGCTGCAGCGCCGGCAGCACCGGCCCCAGGCGCACGAACAGATCGCGCTGGCGGGGCTGCAAGGCCGCATACGGCGGGCCGAACACCACGTTGACCGCATCGACCAGTCCGCCGTAGCGTTCGGCGAGCTTCTGCGGCAATTCGTCGAGCAGGCCGACGATCGCGAAGGTCTCGAGCATCGCGTCGCTGACCAGCGCCGGCATCTCGTCCCAGCGACCTTCGCGCGACAGCGCGATTAGCCGCTCGCCGACGCCGTCCCAGCCGTGGTGGCGCATCACGGCCGCATATGAGGCCGTCGCGGCGTAGAACGAGATGTGCTTGCGGATCAACTCGACCGACTGCGCCAGTTCGGTCGCGTCGCTGCCGGTGGCGAAGAACGGGTTGATCGCGAACTCGATGTCCGCCAGCGATCGGCCCGCCGCCGCCGCGCCCGCGGCCACGGCCGGGCGGATCACGTCACGCAGATAGTCCGGTGTGTTCAGCGGATGCATGCGGATGCCGTCGCCCAGCTCGCCGGCGAGCCGGCAGTTGTAGGGGTTCACCGCCGCCACGTGAATCGGCACCGCGCCCACGCCCGCGATCGGGCCGGGATTGAAGAAAGGGTTGCTCAGCGTGAACTGGTAGTACTGGCCGCGGAAATCCGGCTTTGCCCCGGTGCGGAAGTGTTCGTGGATCGCCTTCACGCACAGGATGTATTCGCGCAGCCGTGGCCCCGGGGGCGACGGCCACGGCGTCGAGTAGCGGCGTTCGTTGTGCGCCCGCACCTGGGTGCCCAGACCCAGCACGAAACGCCCGCGCGAGAAGCGCTGCAGGTCCCACGCGAGCTGTGCGGTCACGAACGGGCTGCGCGGAAACGAGATCGCGATGCCGGTGCCGATGCGCGCGCGGCGCGTGTGCTCGGCCAGGATCATCTGGGAGAGGTAGGGATCGTGACCGGCCTCGGGCACCAGCAGGCTGTCGTAACCGAGCCGATCGAGTTCGCGCGCGTGGGCGGCGAGTTCCTCGATGCTGTCCGGGGCGGTGATCGTGGCTTCGATTCTCATCGGTGGTCTCCGGCTGCGGGTCTGGCGGGGACGGCGATTATCGGGAATGCGCGCGCCCCCGTATACTCGCCGCCACGACTCTACCGCAGGAACCCCGCGCCGGCGGCGCCATGCCAGCACCTGATTCCCCCCCGCGCCTCGGCGTGATCAGTAATCCACACAGCGGCCACAACCGGCGCGGGCTCGAGGCCGTCAGCGCGTTGCTCGCCGGTGCGCACGGCGTTCATCACGTGGTCACGCGGGATCCGGAGCAGTTGGCCGCGACGCTGGCCCAATTCGCCCGCGACGGGGTAGACACGCTGGCGGTGAACGGCGGCGACGGCAGCCTGGCGCGCGTGGTCGGCCTGCTGGTCGAACGCTCGCCGTTCACCAGCATGCCGATCGTCTGTGCGCTGCCCGGCGGCACCTCGAACGTGACCGCCGCCGACACCGGGATGCGTGGCGGACTGCCCGACGCGCTCGCACGCTTGCTGGCGTGGCGGCGCGGCGAAGCCGGCGAGGTGCGCCGGATCGTGCGCCCGGTGATCGGCGTGCGCGGCGCGGACGGCCGCGCACTGGGGCACGGCTTCATCTTCGGCGCCGGCGCCGTGGTCGATGGCATCGAATACTGGAACCGCCGCGTGAAGGCGCACGGTCCGCGCGGTGACGCCGGTCCGGGGCTGGCGCTCGCACGCACGCTGTGGGGAATGCTGCGCGGCCATGAGGGTTTCGCGGAGCCGCTGCGCGCGCGCATCACCGAGGCCAGCGGCGCGCCGCTCGACGGCGAGTTCCGCCTGATCGTGGCCAGCGCGCTCGAACGGCTGTTCCTCGGCATCCACCCGTTCTGCGACGAAGGCACCGGGAGGCTGCTGTTCACCGCCGTCGAGCGTCGTGCGCCGCATTTCCTGCGTTCCCTGCCGCCGCTGCTCGCCGGGCGCCGCACCCACCGCATGACACCGGTCAACGGCTACCACAGCCACCGCATCGACGCGCTCGGGCTCGACTTCGACGGCGTGTTCACGCTCGACGGCGAACTCTACCGCAGCACCGACGCACCCCGCCCGCTGCACCTCGCGGTGGCCGGCGAAGTGCGCCTGCTGGGATTGCCGCGATGACGGTCTTCGGTCCGCTGTACACGCCTTCCGGCAGCGCGCAGGGCGCGCTCGATGCACTGCTTGCCGCGCTGCGCGCGCGCCACGGCGAGGCGATCGACGCGGTGCTGTTCTACGGCTCCTGCCTGCGCAGCGGCGAGCTGCTCGACGGTCTCGTCGACCTGTACGTGATCGTGCGCGATCACCGCGCGGCGCACGCCGGCACGCTGGAGGCACTGGCGAACCGCGCGCTGGCGCCCAACGTCTACTACCTGCAGGCGGCATCCGCGGCCGGCACCGTGCGCAGCAAGTACGGCGTGTGGTCGCTCGGCGAACTGCAACGCGCCGTGTCGCCGGCATGGTTCGAATCCTACGGCTGGGGCCGGCTCTGCCAACCGGTTGCGGTGGTGTACCACCGCGACGCGCAATCACTGGAGCGGGTGCGCGCGGCACTGCGCCGGGCCGCGATCACCTTCCTCGACCGCACCTTGCCGGCGCTGCCGGCCAGCGCCCCGCTGCCCGAACTGTGGGCGCAGGCGCTCGCGCTCAGCTATGCGACCGAGCTGCGCGTCGAGGGCGGCGGTCGCGCCGCGACGCTGGTCGAGGCGAACCGCGCTTTCTTCGAGGCGGCGACGCGCGAGGTGCGCGCGGCGCTGCGCTGGCCGCTGGAACTCGACGGCGTGCGCGTGCGCAGCCAGGTGCCGCAGGCCGCACGACGCCGCGCGCGGATCGCGTGGCGGCTGCGCCGCGTGCAGGGCAAGCTGCTGTCGATCGCGCGGCTGCTGAAGGCGCTGGCGACCTTCGAGGGTGGCTTCGACTACATCGCGTGGAAACTCGAGCGCCACAGCGGACACCGGATCGAGATCCCCGAGCGCGTGCGCCGTCACCCGCTGCTCTTCGTCTGGGCCCTGCTGTGGCGCCTGTGGCGTGACGGGGTGCTGCGATGAGGCCGCGCATCCTCGACTGCACGCTGCGCGACGGCGGCTACCACACCGGCTGGCGCTTCGATGCCGGTCTGGTCACGACGTATCTGCACACGCTCGCGGCGGTCGGTGTGGACATCGTAGAGCCCGGTTTCCGCGCGCTGCGCGAGCTGCCGGGCGCCGGCCCGTTCGCCCACGCGAGCGACGCCCTGCTCGACACCCTCGACATCCCGCCCGCGCTGGACGTGGCGGTGATGGTCGATGCCGACGACGCGCTGGCCGCAGCCGACGATCCCGGCGCCGCGATCGTGCGCGCCTTCGCGCCGCGTGCCGCCTCGCGGGTGGCGCTGGTGCGCATCGCGGTGCGGCTCGCCGACCTCGGGCGCAGCCGCGCGATCGCCGAGGCGCTGGCTCGCCTCGGCTATGGCGTGGGGTTGAACCTGATGCAGGTCGCGGGCATCGCGCCGGCGCGGCTCGCACAGGCGGCGCGCGACGTCGCCGGCTGGGGTTGCGTGCAGATCCTCTGCCTCGCGGATTCCTTCGGTGCGCTGGATCCGGCCGCGACCGCGCGCGCCTGTGCGGCGGTGAGGACGCAGTGGCGCGGCGAGCTCGGCTTCCACGCGCACGACAACCGCTCGCTGGCGGTGGCCAACACCCTGGCGGCGATCGCGCACGGCGCGTGCGTGGCCGATTGCACGGTCGCCGGCATGGGGCGCGGCGCCGGCAACGCGGCGCTCGAACTGCTGCTCTGCGAGCTCGACACCGGCGGCGCGCACGACGAGCGGTTGCGGGAGCTGCAGCGTCTGTGCGAGCGGTATTTCGTGCCCCTGCGCCGCCGCCACGGTTGGGGACCGGGTTTCTACTACCACTACTGCGCGTTGCGCGGCATCCATCCGATGTTCGCGCAGACGCTGATCGGTGATCCGCGCTATTCACCCGAGGAGCGCTTCGCGGCGCTGCGCGCGCTCGCGGCGCGCGATGCGAGCCGCTTCAGCCGCAGCGAGATCGCGCTGACCATGCACGCCTTCGCGCCTGCGGCGCCGCCCGCCGCGGCCCGCGCCGCACCGGATCTGGGCCGCTTCGCCGGCGCCGAGGTACTGCTGATCGGCGCCGGCGACGGGGCGCGCCGGCGCGTACGCGAGCTTGGCGACTACATACGCGCCCGGCGGCCGCTGGTGCTCGCGCTCAACCGCCAGGACGCGCTCGACCCGCACCTGGTCGATGCCTTCGTCTGCATCGATGCCTTGCGACTGCTGTGCGAGGCGAGCCACCTGGCTGCCAGCGGCAAGCCGGTATGGACGCCGCGGCGCCTGCACGACGCACAGACCCGCGCGACGCTGCGCGACGCCACCGTGCTCGACTACGACTGCGAGCTGCGCGAACACTGCTTCGAGGCGCGTCGCGACGGCTGCGTGCTGCCGGCGCCGCTCGCCTGCGCATACGCGCTCGCGCTGTGCGTGGCCGGCGGCGCCCGCCGCGTGCTGCTGGCCGGCTTCGACGGCTTCGCGGCCGGTGATCCGCGCCAGCAGGAGATGCTCGAACTGCTGGCGCTGGCACGCCCGGCGCTGGAGCGCACGGGCCTCACGCTCGCCGCCGCGACCCCGACCAGCTACCCCGTTGACCAGGGTGAACTGCATGCCGTCGCCAGCTGAGTTCGCGATCGTGATCCCGGCCCGTTTCGCCTCGTCGCGTTTCCCGGGCAAGCCGCTCGCCGACATCCACGGCAAGCCGATGATCCACCACGTCTGGGAGCGCTGCTGCGCTGCCGCCACGCGCGATCGCGTGTTCGTCGCGACCGACGACGCGCGCATCCGCGCGACCTGCGCGTCCTTTGGCGCCCGCGTGATCATGACGCCGCCCGACTGCGCCACCGGCACCGATCGCGTGGCCCGCGCCGCCGCACGGATCGAGAGCGGCTTCATCGTGAACGTGCAGGGCGACGAGCCGCTGATCGATCCGCAGGACATCGTGCGCGTCGCCGACACTTTCCGCCGCCTGGGCGCGCGGGCGGTGGTGAACGCCATGACCGCGATCACCGACGAGCGCGAGTTCCGGTCCCGCGACGTGCCGAAGGTCGCGGCCGCGCGCGACGGCCGGCTGCTCTACATGAGCCGGGCCGCGATCCCGTGCAGCAAGAGCGGCGCCTTTGCCGGCGCGCACAAGCAGGTCTGCATCTACGCCTTCTCGCGCCAGCAGCTGGCGGCTTTCGTCGCCGCCGGCGAGCGTCCGCCGCTCGAGCGGGTCGAGGACATCGAGATCCTGCGCTTCCTGGATCTCGGCATCGAGGTGCACATGCTCGCCCTGGCGACCGCGAGCATCGCGGTCGACACCCCGGCGGACCTCGAGCGGGTGCGCGCGACGCTCGGCTGAAGCGCGGCGAACGGCCGGTGCCAGAGCCGGGCCGCTTCTTTACAATGGCGCCCTCGACGTCCACCCCTGCCCACCCCGAACTGGACCGCGCATGCTGATCGAGCGCTACCTCACCTCCGAGATCCTGCGGCCCTTCGCCGCCGGGCTCGCGATGCTGGCCACCGTGTCGGTCGCCTTCAGCACGGCCGTGCGTCTGTCGGAGGCGGCGAGCGGGGAAATCGCCGCACCGGTGGTCGCCGAGCTGATCTTCCTGAACACGCTGGTGTCGCTGGAGGTACTGATTCCGACCACGCTGTTCCTCGCCGTGCTGCTCGCGGTCGGGCGTCTGCACCGCGAGTCCGAGATGGCAGCGATGCAGTCCGCCGGCATCGGCGAGGTCCGCGTGCTGTGGGCAGTGGGCAAGCTCGCGCTGCTCTGCGCGCTGCTGGTGGGATGGATCTCGACCCAGGTGCGCCCGTGGGTCTACACGCGCAGCTACGAACTCGAACAGCGCAGCATCAGCCGCTTCGACATCTCGAACATCCGTCCGGGCACCTTCGTGGACATGGGCAACGGCGGCTACGTGCTGTACGCACAGGAAGTCGATGCCGCGGCCGGCGAACTGCGCGACGTGTTCGTGCAGGTCGATCAGGGCCCGCGCTCGCAGGTGATCGCGGCCACGAGCGCGCGCATCCATGACATGGACGAGGAGGGATCGCGTTCGGTGGAGTTCTTCGACGGCTACTCGTACCTGCTCGAGCGCGACGGCCCGCGCGACGTGGAGATGCGCTTCGGCAGCTTCCTGATCCGCTTCCCGCAGGAGGAGCGCATCGAGCGTTTCCGCCGCAAGTCGGCGGCCACCGCGGTGCTGGCCGCTTCCACTGAACCGAAGGAGATCGCGGAGTACCAGTGGCGTCTCAGCACACCGCTGTCGACCCTGATGCTGGGACTGCTCGCGGTGCCGCTCGCCCGCGCGAACCCGCGCCAGCCGAGAGCGAGCACGCTGGCGGTTGCTATCGGTGCCTATCTGCTGCTGTTCGCCATCCTGAGCGGCGTGCGCAACTCGCTGGAGAACGGTGACGTCCCGGCATTCCCCGGCCTGCTGCTCGCGTACCTGCCGCCGCTGGCGCTGCTCGCGATGCTGCTCGGCTGGCCGCGGCTGCGGCTCGCGAGGGCGCGCGGGTGATCATCGCGCGTTTCGTCGCCGGACATCTGGTCCGCGGCTGGCTGATCGTGTTCACGGTGCTGGCGGCACTGTTCAGCCTGCTCGCGCTGGTCAGCGAGCTCGACAACCTCGGTGACCGCTACCATTTCACGCACGCGCTGCAGTACGTGCTCTTGACCACGCCGCAGCGCGTGCTGGAACTCGCGCCGGTGATAACGGCGCTCGGCACCGTGCTCGCGCTCGCGAACCTCAGCCGCTCGAGCGAACTGGTAGTGATCCGCGGTGCCGGCGTCTCGCTCAGGCAACTGCTCGCGATCGCCGCGCTGCCGACGCTGCTGGTGGTCGCGGGGCTGTACGCGGCCGGCGAATGGCTGGTCGCACCGATGCTGCAGAAGGCGGAGTCCGAACGCGTGGTGCGGCGCACCGGCAACCTCGACCTGCTCGCCGGCCAGGGGCTGTGGTCGCGCAGCGGCGGGCGCTTCTTCAACGTGCGCCACCTGCGCGACGGGCACATCCCGGAAGGAATCGCGCTGTACGAGTTCGGACCCGATCACCGTCTGCGGCGCGTGATCGGCGCGACGTCGGCCGAGGTGCCGCAGACCCGCGCCTGGACGCTGCGCGAGGTGCGCTTCAAGGAATGGCAGCCGCAGGGCATCGAGATGCGCACGCTGGAGCGCCTCGAGCTGGGGCCGTTCTGGTCCGCCGACGAACTCCCGGCGCTGGGGCGCTCGCTGGCCGCGATGTCCCCGAGCGCGCTGCTCGCGTACGCGGACCACCTGCGCGCCACCGGCCAGGACGATGCGCAGGTGCGCATGGCCTTCTGGCAGAAAGCCACGTTGCCCCTGTCGGCTGCGGTGATGGTGCTGTTCGCGGTGGTGATCGGCTGGCACTTCGGCAGCGCGCGCAGCGCGGGCTTCGGCTGGCGGGTGCTCGGCGGCGCGGTGGCCGGCGTCGGTTTCTACCTGTTCACGCAGATCCTGCACACCGGCGGGCAGCTGCTCGGGCTGCGCCAGGGCATCGTGGTGCTGGTGCCGATCTGCATCGCGGCGGCGATCGCGCTGGCGATCGCGGCAGCCTCGCACCGCCCGCGCTAGCGCACTCGCTTCCGGTGCGCTTCAGCGGCGCTCATCGAGCAGCGCCCTCACGCGCGCGACCGCGCGTTCGATGTCGGGCGACGGATTCAGGTCCTGCGGTTCGCGCCCCTCGCCCAGCCACGCGACGCGCCCGGCCGCGAGCAGTCGATCGTGCACCAGCGTGATGTCGCGCCCCAACCGGCGCGGCCCCCAGCGCAGCAGGGCGCGGTAGCCGAGCGCGCGCGGACTGTGCTCGACCGCGGGCGCCGCGTCACCGCCGTGCGCGCGTTGCGGATCGAACAGGTACACGGGCTTGCCGGTAGCGCAGGCCTCCGAGATCATCGCGATGCTGTCGAAGCTCACGATCAGCCTCTCGGCGCAGGCGAGATACGCGTAATACGGATTCCCGGCATCGCCGGCGCGCCACGCGTAGAACTCGTGCGGCACCTCGATTGCCTCGCACAGCGCACGCACCGCCGGCGCCGGCGTGCGCGAACTGGTGCTGACCAGCAGGCTGCCACCCAGCGCGTGCGCGTGCGCCGACGCCTCGCGTGCGAGCCGCGCCGCGCCGCGCGCGCCGAAGTGGAACGGTCCGCTCGGGCCGCCGACGATCAGCGCGATGCGCGGCGACGGCAGCCGCGCGAGGCGCTCGCCGTGCACTGCGTGGGCCTCGGCCAGCCGCGCCGGCGTGACACGGTGCAGCGTCAAGGTGTTCTGCAACACGTTCGGCGCCGGCGGCAGGCGGTACTGCGGCGTGGTGACCACGAGGTCGAAAGCGGCGAGCGGCGCCCACGGACGCCCGATGTGCACGATGCGCGTGCGCCCGCCCGAGGCGTGGCGGATCCAGCGGCACACCGGCTCGTTGCGCATCCCGGCCGCGATCACCACCTCGGGCCACGGCGGCGCGAGCGCATCGGAGCGCGCGCGATCGATGCCACACAGTCCGTTCGCGCGCGTCACGTCGTACAGCGCGCCGGCGCGCCGGTGGCGCAGCCGCTTGACCTCGTACGGCCACCCGAGCGCCTCGGCGAGCGCGAGCAACTGGCTCTGTTCGCCGGCGCGGTACGCGGCGATGATCCAGACCAAGGGAGGCGAAGCACCGGGGATGACTGACACGTACCTGAAAATCACCAACATTGGCGCGGCGGCGGGAGGTGCGGCGCGCAACCGCCCCAGTATAATCGCCCGCGTTGGCGCGACACGCCGCGCCGCTCGGGAAAAACGCACGATGGCAAGCTACGATTCCTGCCTCACGCGGGTGCTCGAACTGCTCGCGGCACCCGGCAAGACCTCGCGGCCGATCACGGCCGACAGCGATCTCGCCGGCGAACTGGGACTGTCGTCGATCGACGTGATGGAGGTCATCGAACAGATCGAGGACGAATTCGACCTGTCGTTCCCGCTCAACGCCCTGTCCGGGATCCGCACCGCCGGCGACCTGGCGCGCACCGTCGCGGATCTCACCGGATGAACCGGCTGCTACAGAAGTTCACCCCGATGGCGGAGGTGCGCGCCGAACTCGACGCGCTCGGCATCCGTCCGTTCGGCGCCGTGACCGAGAAGATCCTTTCCTCCACCGAGGCGATCGTCGATGGCCGCCGCGTGATACTCGCGGGCACCAACAACTACCTCGGGCTGACCTTCGACCCGGAATGCATCGCCGCCGCGCAGCGCGCACTGGCCGAACAGGGCACCGGCACCACCGGCTCGCGGATGGCCAACGGCACCTTCGCCGACCACGTGGCGCTGGAGCAGGAACTCGCGGCCTTCTATGGCCGGCGCCACGCGATCGTGTTCTCCACCGGCTTCAGCGCGACCATGGGCATGGGCGCGACCCTCGCCGGCCCCGGCGACGTGGTGCTGCTCGACGCCGACAGCCACGCCAGCATCTACGACGGCGTGCGCCTGGGCGGCGCCGAGGTGATCCGCTTCCGCCACAGCGATGCCGCGAACCTCGAGCGCCGGCTCGAGCGGCTGGGCGAGCGCGCGGCGGACGCACTGGTGATCGTCGAGGGCATCTACAGCATGCTCGGCGACCGCGCGCCACTCGCCGAGATCGCCCGGCTCAAGGAGCGCCACGATTTCTGCCTGATGGTCGACGAGGCGCATTCGCTGGGCGTGCTGGGCGCACACGGCCGCGGGCTCGCCGAGGCCGCGGGCGTCGAGGACGCGGTGGACTTCGTGGTCGGCACGTTCAGCAAGAGCCTGGGCTCGATCGGGGGATACTGCGTCAGCAACCGGCCCGAGCTCGAGGCGATCCGCTTCTCGATCCGCTCCTACATCTTCACCGCCTCGCCGTCGCCGTCGGTGATCGCCTCTACCCGCGTGGCACTGCGCCACCTGCGCGAGCGCCCGCACCTGCGCGAACAGTTGTGGCGCAACGCCGAGCGGCTCTACGCCGGGCTCGCGGGACTGGGTTTCACGCTGGGGCCGGAGCCGGGTCCGGTGGTCGCGGTGCGCCTCGAGGATCGCGCCACGGCGCTGCGCTGGTGGCCCGAACTGCTCGAGCGCGGTGTCTACGTGAACCTGGTGGTTCCGCCCGCCTCGCCGTCGACGTTCAGCCTGCTGCGCTGCAGTGTCGGCGCGGCGCACACCGACGACCAGATCGACCGCATCGTCGACGCCTTCGCCTCGCTGCGGAACGGCGCGTGAGTTCCGGCGCCCACGGAGCATTCCGTTTCGCGCACCTGTCCGATCCGCACCTCTCGGATCTGTCGGCGGTGCGCTGGCGGCGCCTGGCGAGCAAGCGCGTGCTGGGCTACCTGTCGTGGCAACGCCGGCGTCGCCACGAGCACCGCCCGGAGATGCTGGACGCGCTGCGCGCCGACCTGCTCGCGCTGGCGCCGGACCACACCGTCGTCACCGGCGACCTCACGAACATCGCCTTGCCCGAGGAATTCGCCTCCGCCCGCCGCTGGCTGCAGACGATCGGCAGCCCGGACCGCGTGACCGTGGTGCCCGGCAACCATGACCGCTATGTGCGCGGCACGTGGGAGGAATCCTGCGGCCAGTGGAGCGAGTTCATGCGTTCCGACGCGCCTCCCGACGGACGCCGCGCGGACGATCCGTTCCCGCTGCTGCGCGTGCGCGGCGCGGTGGCGTTCATCGGGCTGGACAGCGCGATCGCCTCGCCGCCGTTCATGGCGATCGGGCGCATCGGCGCCACGCAGCTCGCGCGGCTCGAATCCCTGCTCGAGGGACTGCGCGGTCGCGGGTTGCTGCGCGTGCTGCTGCTGCACCATCCGCCGGTGCCGGGCGAGGAGAAGTGGCGCAAGCGGCTCATCGATGCCGCGGCGCTGTGCGCGCTGCTGCGCCGCGCGCCGGTCGACCTGGTGCTGCACGGGCACCGTCACCGCGCGCTGCAGAGCCTGATCCGCGTCCCCGGCAGCGCGATTCCGGTGTTCGGCATCCCGTCGGCTTCGGCCGCGGGCGTGCTGTCCGCCCACGCCGCCGAATACAATGTCTGCACCGTCACGCCGGGCACGGGCGGCTGGCAGGTGCGCATCGACGCACGCCGCCAAGACGCCGCGTCGGGAACGTTCGTACAGCGACCGCTCGCGAGCTTCGAGGTGTCGCGTACGGCCTGAGGCCCGCGGCGGCGAGACGGCGCACCCCCATCACACAGGAGCCATGCATGAGCAGCAGAACGATCATCGTCGCCGGCGCGTCCGGTCTGGTAGGCAGCGCCGCCGTGCGTTACTTCGGCGCCCGCGAGGACTGGAACGTGATCGCGGTGTCGCGGCGCCCGCCGCTCGCGATGCCGGCGCGCGTGCGCCACGTGGCGGTGGATCTGGCCGACGAGCGCGCCTGCGCTGCGGCCTTCGGCGCGATGAGCGAGGTCACGCACGTGGTGTACACGGCGGTCGCCGAGAAACTCGACGACATCTATGGCGGCTGGTCCGATCCGGTGCAGATCGCCAAGAACGCCGCGATGCTGCGCAACCTGATGGAACCGCTGGTCGCGGTCGCCAAGGGCTTGCGGCACGTGTCGCTGGTGCACGGCGCCAAGGCCTACGGCTGCCACCTGCCGGATGCCCACGTGCCGATCCCGATGCGCGAATGCCTGCCGCGGCCGGTGCACCCGAACTTCTATCACGAGCAGGAAGACTACATCCGCGCGCGCCAGCACGGGCAGGGCTGGCACTGGACCGTGTGGCGCCCGGTCGGCATCGCCGGCGCGGCGATCGGCTCGCCGATGAACGCCTTCCTGATGTTGCCCCTGTACGCCGCGCTGCGGCGCGAGGCCGGGCTCGACCTGCCGCTGCCCGCCGGTGTCTGCATGGTCAACGAGGCCACCGACGCCGACCTCATCGCCGAGGCGCTCGCCTGGGCCGCGGACGCGCCGGCGGCGCGCGACGAGACCTTCAACATCTCCAACGGCGACGTGGTATCGCATCGGGAACGCTTTCCGGTGGTCGCCGACTGCTTCGGCATGGCGCTCGGCGAACCGCGCCGGGTGAACGCCGCGCAGGAGGTGCGCGAGATGGCCGGGATGTGGCCCGCGATGGTCAGGCGCTACGGCCTGCACGCTCCCGAGGACGTGACCGAACTGTTCAGCGGCTCGCTGGAGATGAGCAACGTGATGGACCTGCCCGCCGGCAGCGATCCGCTGCGCTGGGGTCTGGTCAGCACGATCAAGCTGCGCAAGGCGGGCTTCCACGGTTGCGAGGATTCGCTGGACATGGTGCGCAAGTACGTGCGCCTCTACCAGCAAATGCGCATCCTGCCCGTCTGAGCGCCGGAGCCCGGCGCCGCTCGCTCAGGCGGCGCCGCGCAGCGCGCGCAGGCGTTGTTCGACCAGCGTGAAGTCCGCGGGCGAATCGACGTCGACCGCGGCATCGCCGAACGGCAGCGTGACCGCTGCGATCGCGATCCCGGTGCGCCGCGACAGCGCCTGCGCGGCACCGTCCAGCGACAACCACCCCATCCGGTAGCGCAGCACCGACGTCCAGCCGAGCATCCGCATCACCTTCAGCGGCGACTTGCGCTCGGCCTCCACCGCCCGCCACAGATCCGCCATGCGGCGCCCGGCCGGCGTGAGGAACGCGAACAGGTTGCAGCCGCAGTACGCGTCGTCGCTGAATCGCAGCACGGTCTTGCGCATGGTCGGGAAGTTCGCGCACACCAGCGCATACGGCGCGAGTCCCACCGCGACGTCGGCGCCGCTCGCCAGCGCGGCGGCACAGAAATGCTCGACCATCGCCGGCGCGAGCAGCGGATGATCCGCGGTGGTCAGCAGCACCGGTGTGCGCGCGTCGATGCCGGCCAGCGCCTGCGCGGCGCTGGTGCTCGGCGTGGCCTGTGCGGGCACCCATGCGAGTGCGCCATCGGCGAGCCGGCGCTGCAGCAGCGCGTCGGCGGCGACCGCCTCGTGCGCCGGACCGCTCAGCGTGACCGCGCCCACGCTGCGTGAACGCGCCAGTGCGTCCAGCACGCGCAGCAGCATCGGCGTGCCGTCGATCGCCAGCAGCGCCTTGGCGCCGCGTCCGGACGCCGCGACCAGCGGGTCGGCGGCGGAGCGGTCGCCGGCGAGCACGATGGCGGCGAACGACGGGGCGGCGGAGCGGTCGGACATCGTCTAGAGCGCCTTCTCGTAGAGGCGGTACCGCTTGTAGACCGTGCCGCCGATCGCCTCGATGATGCCGCGCATCCCCGCGTTGTCCTCGAGGATCCACGACAGTTCCACTGCGCGCACGCCGCGCGCGCACAGCCCCTTGCGCACGGCATCGATCACCATGAACGCGAGCCCGGGACCGAGGCGCGAGTGCTGGTAGCGGCGGCGCACGCCCATCAGCGGCACGCGCGCGCTCTTCGGGTGGCGCACCTTCACGCCCCACAGCAGCCGCAGCCAGCCGAACGGCAGCAGCCGCCCGTGCAACTTCGCGGTGATCTCGTGGATGTTCGGCATGGCGACGATGAATGCCGCGGGTTCGCCGTCGACCTCGGCGATCTGCACGTAGTCCTCGGGCAGCAGCAGCATCATCAACCGGCCGACCTCGTCGAACTCCTCGACCGTGAACGGCACGAAGCCGTAGTTCTGCGACCACGCGTCGTTGAACACCTCGCGCAGGATCCCGAGGTCGCGTGCCTTGTGCGCGCGACTCAACGGGCGCACGCGCACCTGTCCGGCGAGCGAACCGGCGAGCCGCTGCATCACGCGCGGCGCGGCGAAGTCCGGTGCCACGCGGTAGGCGAGCAGGTCGCGCACCCCGCGCAGCCCGCAACCGGCGAGCAGCGCGTCGTAGTACGGCCGGCCGTGCCCCATCATGATCGACGGCGGCGTATCGAAGCCCGCGACCAGCAGCCCGCACTCCTCGTTGAGCGACAGGTTCAGGGGGCCGCGCAGGCACCGCGCCCCGTGCCCGCGCAGCCACGCGGCGGCCGCCTCGAGCAGCGCCTCGGCGACGCGCGGGTCGTCCTCCGCCTCGAACAGGCCGAAGGAGCCGGCCATGTCGTCGTGGTATTGCTGCTGCAGGCGGTCGAACTGCGCGCTGATCCGCCCCACCGGACGCCCCTCGCGCAACGCCACCCAGGCCTGCACGCTGGCGTGCTGCAGGTACGGATTGCCGCCCCACAGGCGCTGGCGCAGTTCGAACTCGAGCGGCGCGACCCACTGCGGATCCTGCGCGTAGAGCCGGTGCGGCAACTGCAGGAAGACGCGCCGGCGCGCGGCGCTGTCGGCCGCGACGATCTCGACTGCTGCGTGGCTCGCCATGGGGTGTCGCCCGGTCCTTCGATGCGAATGGATTCTCGTTTCAAATCCGCCGATTAGCGACTGTCTCAAAGCGCAAAAATGCGGCTTCCGCGGCCAAATAGTACCACTCGGTGCAGGTTGATTTGGCGGCCATCCAAACGAAAATACGTGAGTGGTCAACGGCTCCCTGCCGGCTCGGCGAGTGCGTGGTGCGCACGGGACCGGGCAGTGGCGCAAGGTCGGCACCCGGCTCACACGGGATTGGAGGCAGCCGTCGCGATGACGAACAACAACGGCGAAGGTAGCGTTTTGCAGACCGAATCGACACCGACCAGTCATTCCCTTCCGTTCCGGGCCGCCGACTTCCAGACGCTCACCGAGGCGCTGGACTATGCGGCGCTCGGGGCGAACGGTGCGAACTTCTACAGCAGCCGCGGCGAACTCTACGCGACGCTTCCCTATGCAGAACTGAGGGTGCAGGCGATCGCACTGGCGCGACGCTTCAGCGGCCTCGGCCTGGAAAAGGGTGACCGGGTCGCGATCGTCGCCGAGACCGGCCCCGATTTCCTGCGCGTATTCTTCGCCTGCCAGTACGCCGGGCTGATCCCGGTCGCGCTGCCGGCGACGATCAACCTCGGCGGCCACCAGAGCTACGTGGCGCAACTGCGCGGCCTGATCGACGCCTGCGGCGCGGCTGTGGCGATCGCCTCGGAGGCGTTCATCCCGTTCGTGGTCGAGGCCACCGAGGGGCTGGCGCTGCGCATGATCGGCGAACCGGAGGAATTCGATGCGCTGGCCGAAGACCCGCGCGAGTTGCCCGCGATCGGCGCCGACGACGTCTCGTACCTGCAGTACACCTCCGGCAGCACGCGCTTCCCGCGCGGCGTGATCATCCGCCACCGCTCGGTGATGGACAACCTCGCCGGCATCATCACGCACGGCGTGGCGATCACGCCGGCCGACCGCTGCTTCTCGTGGCTGCCGTTCTACCACGACATGGGGCTGGTCGGCCTGGTGCTGGTCCCGGTCGCGGCGCAGATCCCGGTCGACTACATGGACACGCGCGACTTCGCGATGCGTCCGCGCCAGTGGCTGAGCCTGATGTCGCAGACGCAGGCGACGATCTCGTTCAGCCCCTCGTTCGGCTACGAGCTCTGCGCGCGGCGCCTGCGCGAGGGCGAGGCCGCCCGTTTCGACCTGAGCCACTGGCGCGTGGCCGGCATCGGCGCCGAGATGATCCGTCCCGAGACGCTCGACCGCTTCGCCGAGGTGCTCGCCCCGGCAGGTTTCGACGCGCGCGCGTTCCTTGCCTGCTACGGCATGGCCGAATGTTCGCTGGCGGTGAGTTTCGCTCCGCTGGCGAGCGGCTACGCCACCGACCGCATCGACCTCGACCATCTGGCCGACCACGGCGAGGCACGTGTCGTGGCGCGCGACGACGCCACGGTGCGGGCGCGCGATTTCGTCGTCTGCGGCACCCCGCTGCCCGGCTACGCGACGGAAATCCGTGGCGACGACGGCGCCGTGCTGCCCGAACGCCGCACCGGCACCATTTTCCTGCGCGGCCCCAGCGTGATGTCCGGCTACTTCCGGCCGCAGGACGACAGCGGGGCGGTGCTCGACGCCGCCGGCTGGCTCGACACCGGCGACATCGGCTACACCATCGACGGCGAGATCGTGATCACCGGCCGCAAGAAGGACCTGATCATCATCAACGGCCGCAACATCTGGCCGCAGGATCTCGAGTACCTGGCCGAGCACCAGGACGAGACGCGGGTCGGCGATGCGCTCGCGTTCTCGGTGTCTGGCCCCGACGACGCCGAGGTCTGCGTGCTGGTGGTGCAGTGCCGCGAGACCAACGCGGTGCGTCGCGCGGCGCTGATCGAGCGCCTGACGCGCCTGGTGCGCGTCGAGATGGGCATCGACTGCTACGTCGAGCTGGTGCCGCCGCACACGCTGCCCCGCACGTCTTCGGGCAAGCTCTCGCGCTCGAAGGCACGCCAGAACTTCATCGACACCCACGACCTCGACGAAATCGCCGCGGTGGCCGCCGGCACGCAACTGCGCCAGGCCTCGGCCTGACCCCTCCCCGGCTGCCGCACGCTCGAATGCTGGTCGCGGTCACCGGAGCCACCGGCTTCATCGGCCGCCGCGTCTGTTCCCTGCTGCGCTCCTCGGGAGTGCGCCTGCGCGTGCTGGCGCGCGATCCGGCCGTCGCCCGGCGCACGGGCGACCCACACATCGCGATCGTCGGCGGCGACCTCGGGTCGGCGCAGGCGCTGCGCGAACTGGTTGCCGGGGCGGACGCCGTGATCCACATCGCCGGTGCCGTGCGCGGCATCACGCGCGCGGACTTCGACGCGGTGAACGTCGACGGTACGGCGCGGCTGCTGGCGGCGCTGGACGCGGCGGCACCGGCGGCGCCGCTGCTGCACTTCTCCTCGCTCGCCGCGCGCGAGCCGCAGCTCTCGCACTACGCCGCGAGCAAGCGTGCCGCCGAGCGCCTGCTCGAGGAACACCGCGGCAAGCGCGCGGTCACGCTGCTGCGCCCGCCGGCCGTGTACGGCCCCGGGGATCGCGAGATGCTGCCGGTGTTCCGCTTCATGGCGCGCACCGGGCTGGCACCCTGCGCCGGCCGTGCCACGGACCGGCTCTCGCTGCTGTTCGTGGACGATCTGGCGCAGGCCGCGTGCCGGTGGTGCACCACGCCTGCGACGGGCCTGTCGACATGGAGCCTGCACGACGGCCGCGACGGCGGCTACGACTGGGCTGCGCTCTGCGCGATCACCGCCGACGTCTGCGGGCGCGCGGTGCGGGTGTGGGAGATCCCGCGCCGGCCGCTCGACCTGCTCGCGCACGCCAACGCCGCGCTCGCCGCGTGGACCGGCCACGCGCCGATGCTGACGCCGCACAAGCTGCGCGAGCTGCGCCACCCGGACTGGAGTTGCGACAACCGCGCCATCGGCGCCGCGCTGGGTTGGGAACCGCGCGTGCAACTCGCCGAGGGGCTCGAGGCGACTCCCGGCTGGCGCGCTCACCGAACGGAATCCTAGACCGCGCGCACGCTCTCCCGGCGCCACTGGAACACGTTCATCTCGATGAACACGAACGCCAGCAGCCACAGCAGCGCATCCCAGAAATCGAGCAAATCGCCGTCCCACGCCCACAACACGACCGCGAGCAGCAGCACCGTGTACAGCAGCAGCTTGCACGCACCGCTGGTCCACCACAGCGTGCCGCGCAACGCGCCGCGCAACTGCAGCCGCACGTCGACCTCCAGCACCAGCACGACCAGGATCCAGGCCGCGGCGTTGACCGCGTCGAGCAACGCGAACCAGCGCGCCTCGGCGAGCACCGCCAGCGAGCTCACCACCTGCCCTCCGTGCAGCCGGAACACCTCCTCGCCGGCCAGCGTGGCGCAGTTGCCCGCGTCGAGCGGGCTGAACTCGTCGAGCGCGTCGAGGCGGAACCAGCCGTCACCGGCGAGCGAACAGACCTCGAGGGTGAGGCGCTCGGCCTCCAGGTAGCCCAGGTACTTGCCGGCGTAACCGGCCAGCGAATTCAGGATCACGAGGGCGCACAGCGCGCGCACCCCGTGCAGCGTCCACTTCACGCGCGGGTGCCGCAAGGTGGCATCCGGCAGCACCGAGGTCTCGAGCTCGAACAGCGCCAGCAGCACCATCCACGCGAAGGTGTCGATGGTCTGCGCGAACACCTCGATCAAGCGCGCCCACGGCGCCGCCGTATCGAGCATGACGACGGCGGCTTGCCAGTCCTCGCGGAAGAACAGCCAGACGTTCAGCGCGAGCGCACCGTAGACCCCATACTTGAACGCGGTGAACGTGTGGTGGGGGTGCAGCAGTTTGTGGATCATCGCTACCCGTGTGTCCGGCCGCGGCGGCCGCCATTGTCCACAGCGCACCGGTTCCGGCACAAGGCCGGCGCTCGCAAGGCGCACCTCGAAGCCCGGAGCCGTTACTCCCCGCCCGGCAGCAGGATTTGTCGATTTTCTTTACAGATCACCGGTAAGGATTGACGATCCGGCCGGAAAACCGTCTGATTCCATGACTGTTTTGCAGCGCGGTACATCTTTTGCTTTAATTGAACCATAGCGACGCAGGCGTCAAGATCGTGATGGACTACTGCCGGGCAGGCGAAACATCCCCGTTCCATTTCCGCTCGGATCGCTTCTGCCAGATCAACGGCCAGTGGTATTTCGTGACCCGCGAGAAGACCCAGGAAGGTCCGTTCCCGAACCGGCTGGAAGCGAACCTGGGCGCCGAGCGCTACGTCGCGCGCGTGCGCGCGCAGACGCAGTCGCAGCGCCCGCAGTAAGCCAGCGAGTGGCCGCCGCGCAAGGCAGGCCTCTGTACGTCCCGATGCCTTCCGACACCGCACCTCCAGACAGTGACCGCTACCGGCAGCGCAAGTCGCGCTTCGGCCGCGCCCTGACCGTCTACGGACGCAAGACCGTGCTCGAGGCGCTGCAGTGCACCGGAGTACGTTGCGAACGCCTGCACCTCGCGCGCAGCAACCGCCCGGCCGCGGTCCTCGACGAGATCGTGGCGCTCGCCAGCGCCCAGGGCGCCGAGATCCGCCACCACGGGCGCGAGGAACTCGCGCGCATCTCGCGCCACGCGCGCGAGGACCAGGGCGTGGCCGCCGACCTGCAGTTGCCCGGTTATCGCCAGCTCGCCGACCTGCTGCCGCTCGCCCCCCGCCCCGGCGCCACGCTGCTCGCGCTCGACGGCATCGGCAACCCGCAGAACCTCGGCATGCTGATCCGCTCGGCGACCGCCGCCGGCTGCGAGGGCATCGTGCTGCCGCGCCAGGGCGGCTGCGACATCTGTCCACTGACCATCAAGGCCAGCGCCGGGACCGTGTTCCGTGCGCCGCTGCTGCGCTGCGATGCGTTGGCGGAGGCGCTCACCGGACTGCGCGGCTGCGGCTGGCGGGTCTGCGTACTCGACGCCGGCGCGTCGCGCAGCCTGTTCGATCCGCTCGACGAGGCGGCGCGCGTGTTCGTGCTGGGCGGGGAGACCAGCGGGGTGGGCAGCGCCGTGCGTGCACTCGCCGACGAGGCGTACGCGATCCCGATGGCCAACGGCGTGGAGTCGCTCAACGTCGCGGTGACCGCCGCGCTGGTGGCGTTCCGCGCGCGGCTTCGCGGCTGAAGCGCGTTCTCAGCGCCCCAGGTACGCCATCGCGTCCTCGAGCCCCTTCAGCGTCATCGGATACATGCGGTCCTCGAGCAGCTGGCGCGTGATGTCGATCGACTGCGTGAACTCCCACTGCTCCTCGGGAGTCGGATTCAGCCAGACGACCTTCGGCCAGTTCTGCGCGATGCGCCGGAACCAGCGTTCGCCCGCCTCCTCGTTCCAGTACTCGACGCTGCCGCCCGGCTGCAGGATCTCGTAGGGCGACATCGCCGCGTCGCCGACGAAGATCACGCGGTAGTCGTGCGGGTAGCGGTGCAGCAGATCGAGCGTGGCCACCGTCTCGTTGCGCCGGCGCGCGTTGTCGCGCCAGACGAAGTCGTAGACGAAGTTGTGGAAGTAGAAGTACTCCATGTGCTTGAACTCGCCGCGCGCGGCCGAGAACAGCTGCTCGCAGGTGCGCACGTGCGGATCCATCGAACCGCCGACGTCGAAGAACAGCAGCACCTTCACCGCGTTGTGGCGCTCGGGTACCAGTTTCAGATCGAGCATGCCGGCGTTCTTCGCGGTCGAGCGGATCGTGTCCGGCATGTCGAGCTCCTCGGCCGCACCGCTGCGCGCGAACTTGCGCAGGCGGCGCAAGGCGAGCTTGATGTTGCGTGTGCCGAGTTCGACCGTGTCGTCGAGGTTGCGGAACTCGCGCTTCTCCCACACCTTCACGGCGCGCTTCTGCCCGCCCTCCGGACCGACCCGCATGCCTTCCGGATGGTAGCCGTGGGCGCCGAACGGCGAGGTGCCGCCGGTGCCGATCCACTTGTTGCCGCCCTGGTGGCGCTCCTTCTGCTCGGCGAGGCGCTTGCGGAACTCCTCGATCAGCTTCTCGAGCCCGCCCAGCGACTCGATCTTCGCCTTCTCCTCCTCGCTCAGCGTCTTCAGGAATTCCTTGCGCAGCCACTCGTCGGGGATCAACGCCCCGATCAGCTCGTCGACCGTCTCGAGGTCGCGGAAATACAGCCCGAACGCGCGGTCGAACTTGTCGAAGTGCTTCTCGTCCTTCACCAGCAGCGCGCGGCTGAGGTAATAGAACGCGTCGGTGTCGGCGAACACGAGGCGCTGCGACAGGGCGCCGAGCAGGTCCAGATACTCGCGTATCGAGACCGGCACGCCGCCGGTGCGCAGGCTGGTGAAGAAGCCGCCGAGCATCGCGCGCCGCCCGCCTAGCGGCGGTTCTCGCGCCGGTGCATGAAGGCCAGCCGCTCGAGCAGGTGCACGTCCTGCTCGTTCTTGACCAGCGCGCCGTAGAGCGGCGGGATCGCGCGCGCCGGGTCGCGGCTCTTCAGGATCTCCTCCGGCAGGTCGTCGGCGAGCAGCAGCTTCAGCCAGTCGATCAGTTCCGAGGTCGACGGCTTCTTCTTCAGTCCGGGCACACTGCGCACGTCGAAGAAGATGTCCAGCGCCTCGGCGACGAGCCGGCGCTTGATGCCGGGGTAGTGCACCTCGACGATGCGCGTCATCGTCTCGCGGTCGGGGAAGCTGATGAAGTGGAAGAAGCAGCGGCGCAGGAACGCGTCCGGCAGTTCCTTCTCGTTGTTGCTGGTGATCACGACGATCGGCCGCTGGCGCGCACGCACCGTCTGCCCGGTCTCGTAGACGTGGAACTCCATGCGGTCGAGTTCGAGCAGCAGGTCGTTCGGGAACTCGATGTCGGCCTTGTCGATCTCGTCGATCAGCAGCACGGCCTGCTCGGACGAATCGAAGGCCTCCCACAGCTTGCCGCGGCGGATGTAGTTCGCGATGTCGTGCACGCGCGGATCGCCGAGCTGCGAGTCGCGCAGGCGCGACACGGCGTCGTACTCGTACAGTCCCTGCTGCGCCTTGGTGGTGGACTTGATGTGCCACTGCAGCAACGGTTTGCCGAGTGCGCGCGCGATCTCCTCGGCGAGCATGGTCTTGCCTGTTCCCGGCTCGCCCTTGATAAGCAGCGGCCGCTGCAGCGTGACGGCGGCGTCGACCGCGATCTGCAGGTCCGCGGTCGCGACGTAGCGCTCGGTGCCTTCGAAATTCATTGCTTCCCGCTCCGCATCGATTTTCCCCCGCGTGCCCCGGCGGCGCGCGCAGCCGCGAGTCTAAACCATAACGGCGCCGCGACGGACTGGCCGCAGCGCTCAGGCGGCGCGGCGAATCCGATCAGGCGCGCTCCGCGTACTCCCCGATGCGTGGACTTGCCGCCGCACCGGTAGTAGCCTGACCACCACGCCGCGCGCGACACCCCGCAGCAGAGAGAGAGGAGTACCCCGACCATGAACATCCATCCCGACAACAGCCACTCGATCGGCAACACGCCGCTGGTACGCCTGAACCGCATCGGCGACGGCAACATCTGCGCCAAGCTAGAGAGTCGCAACCCGGCCTTCTCGGTGAAATGCCGGATCGGCGCGGCGATGGTGTGGGCGGCCGAAAAGGACGGCCTGTTGAAGCCCGGCGTCGAGATCGTCGAACCCACCAGCGGCAACACCGGCATTGCGCTGGCTTTCGTGGCCGCCGCGCGCGGCTACCGCCTGACGCTGACGATGCCGCACACGATGAGCCTGGAGCGCCGGCAGGTCATGGCGGCGCTCGGCGCGAATCTCGTACTGACCGACGGCGCACTCGGCATGAAGGGCGCGATCGCGAAGGCCGGGGAAATCGTCGCCGCCGACCCGGCGCACCACCTGATGCTGCAGCAGTTCGAGAACCCGGCCAATCCGGCGATCCACGAGAGCACCACCGGTCCCGAGATCTGGCGCGACACCGACGGCACGATCGACGTACTTGTGTCCGGAGTCGGCACCGGTGGCACCCTGACCGGTGTCTCGCGCTATATCAAGCACACGATGGGCAAGGCGATCACCACGGTCGCGGTCGAACCGATCTCGTCCCCGGTGATCGCCAACGCGTTGGCCGGCAAGCCGCCCGCGCACGCCCCCCACAAGATCCAGGGCATCGGCGCCGGTTTCGTGCCGCGTAACCTCGATCTCTCGCTGGTCGATCAGGTCGAACAGATCGGCGACCAGGAGGCGATCGAGTACGCGCATCGGCTGATGCGCGAGGAAGGCATCCTGGCGGGGATTTCGTGCGGTGCGGCCGCGGCCGCCGCCGAACGGGTATCACGCCAGCCGCAACACACCGGCAAGACCATCGTCGTGGTGCTGCCCGACTCCGGAGAGCGCTATCTGCGCAGCGCGCTGTTCGAGGGGCGTTTCGGCGAGCGCGAACTGGTGCAGGCGATCAGCTGACGCCACCGGCACGCTGCGCACGGCGGCGCCCGACCAGCAGGTACCACAGCAGCCGCAGCGTCCACGCGGCGAGCACGGCGAGCAGCGCGCCGAGCAGCAGGCGCACGCCGATCACCGCGCCGCCGCCGCCATCGGCGGCGGTGGCGAGTTCGAACGCGGAGACGAACAACGCGGGAGCGTAGTGGCCACGCTCAGGGTCGACCAGTGCCGGCATCGCCAGCACCACGAGCGCGATCGCCCGCAGCGGGTCGCGCAACCACACCGGCAACCATGACGTGAGCCGCCACCACGCCGCCATCACGACCAGCGCGGCCACGGCATAGCCGGTCCAGACCAGCAGGTAGTCGCCGTCGCTCAGCATCGTTCCTCCCCGCCCCGCGCCTGCGGCGCTTCCGGCAACGGCGGCAGTTGCAGGTAGTAGCCGCGTTCGGCGATCGCGCGCATCACCTCGGCGCCGCTGGTGCGCGCCAGCCGACGCCCGGGCGTGAGCACCAGCGTCATCGCACGCTCGGTGCCGCCGAGTTCGCGCAGCAGCTCGGGCGGCACGCGGCGCATCGCCTCGGCGTGGTCGACGTAGAGATAGGTGTCGGGGTTGCGGCGCGCACGGTGGACCGCGCAGATCAGCTTCACGGTCTTCCCTCGCGCGCCAGCGCCAGCAGTTCCTCCCCGATCACCGCCTGCCGCCAGCCGTCCAGAAGCGCCGGCGCCCCCTGCCCTGCGACGCCGTCGACCCAGCGCAGCAGTTCCTCGAAATCGCGCCGGCGCGCGAGCATCTCCGGCGCCACGCCGAGCGCCTCGGCGCGCTCCACGGTGTACGCGCGCAGGCGTTTCAGCCGTTTACCCTGCGGCACGTCCAGCGGCGCAGGCACCGGTGGCGGCAGTTCCCCGGCCGCCAGCGTCAACGCACCGGCCACCGCGGCCAGCAGCGCGCCGCCGTGACGGCGCCGCGTGCCGTCGGGCAGCTCGGCGACGGCCGCGAGATCCGCCTCGCGGCGCGGCTGCAGCTGCGCGAGATCGAGCAGCACCGCATCGGCGAGCAACCAGCTGCGCGGCAGGTCGCGGCTGCGCGCCAGGTCCTCGCGCCAGGCGTGCAGGGCGCGCAGCACCGCGAGCCCGCGCCGGTCCAGCCGCCACGCTCCGCTTACCGCCCGATAGTCGGCCGTGCCGCGGCCGCGGAAACGCGCGAGCGCCGCGGCGCACTCGGCCAGCGCCCACCCGGCGTTGGCGCTCCCCGCGATCCGGTCCGCGAGTTCGTGCCACAGCGGCAGCAGGAACGCCACATCCTCGGCCGCGTAGTGCAGCTGCGCCGGCGACAGCGGCCGCTGCAGCCAGTCGGTGCGCGTCTCGGACTTGTGCAGCTGCACACCGAGTTCAGCGGCTAGGATCTTCTGGTAGCCAACCGACAGCGGATGACCGCTGAAGGCGGCGACGATCTGGGTATCGACCAGTGGTTCGGGCAGTACGCCGAGGCGGCGCTCGCAGACCTCGAGGTCCTCCGAGCAGCTGTGCATGATCTTGGTCACGTGCGGCGCCGCGAGCAGCTCCCCGAGCGGCTGCAGATCATCGATCGCCAGCGGGTCGACCAGGAAGCAGCCGCGGCCGTCGCAGACCTGGAACAGCGCCGCCTGCGCATGGAAGGTGCGTACCCGCATGAACTCGGTGTCGAGCGCGACCGCCACGCAGTCGAGCCAGCCGCGCGCGGCCTCCGCGAGGTCGGCGCGCGTCTCGAGGTAGCACACCGGCATGCCGTTGAAGGTTTCCAGCACCGGCGCACTCATAACGGCTTGCGTCCCTGCAGTGCGTGCAGCAGCGTGCCGCCGTCGACGTACTCGAGTTCGCCGCCGAGCGGCACCCCGTGCGCGATCCGGGTCACCGTGACGCCGGGCTCGCGCAGGCGTTCGGTGATGAAGTACGCCGTCGCTTCGCCTTCGACGGTGGGGTTCGTCGCGAGGATCACCTCACGGATGCCCTCATCGCGCACGCGCCGGATCAGCTGTTCGAGTCCGAGCTCCTCGGGGCCGATGCCGTCGATCGGCGACAGCCGACCCAGCAGCACGAAATAGCGCCCCGCGTAGCCTCCCGCCTGTTCGATCGCCAGCACGTCGGCCGGCGTCTCGACCACGCACAGCGTGGTGGCGTCGCGCCGCGCGCTGGCGCAGATCGGGCACAGCGGCATCTCGCTGAGGTTGCGGCAGCGCTCACAGCGGCCCACGCGCTCGAGTGCGCGCGCGAGCGCCTGCGCCAGGTGTGCGCCCCCCGCGCGATCGCGCTCGAGCAGGTGCAGCGTCATGCGTTGTGCCGAGCGCGGCCCGATGCCGGGCAGGCACTGGAACGCCTCCATCACTTGGTCGATCAGCGGACCGAAGCGCATCGTCACGTCGTCCGGCCCCTCAGAACGGCATCCGGAAGCCGTCGGGCAGCGTGAGCCCCCCGGCGGCGCCGGCCAGGCGCTCGCGCTGCAGCGCCTCGACGCGGCGCACCGCGTCGTTCACGGCCGCGGCGATCAGGTCCTCGATCACCTCGCGGTCCTCGCCGAGCAGCGAGGGCTCCAGATGCACGCGCCGCACGTCGTGGCGCCCGCTCATCGTCACGCGCACCAGTCCGCCGCCGGCTTCGCCGTGCACTTCCTCTTTGGCGATATCCTCCTGCGCCGCGCGCATCTGCTCCTGCAGCTGCTGCGCCTGCGCCATCAGTTCCTTCAGTCCCTTCATCGGTCCTCACTCCCGTCCGTTGCACTGGTGCGCGCGGCGATCGAATCGCGATGCAGCCGCGCCGCGAAGCGCTCCACCAGCAGTCGCACATTGGCGTCGGCATCGATGGCCGCCACCGCCTCGCTGTGGCGCTCGGCGGCGCGCCGGGTGGCGCGCTGCGCCGGCGTCTCGGCCCCCGGCTCGCCGACCCGCAACATCACCGTGACCGCCTCGCCGAAGCGCGCCGCGAGCGCCACCGCGATGCGCTGGTCGATCTGCGGCTGGTGCAGGATCTCGCGTCCGTCCTGCAGCACCAGCTGCAACGTCGATCCGTCGACCCCTTCGGGCACGCAGTGCTCGGCCACCGAACGCGCGATGCCGGGCAATTCGAGTTCGTCCAGCACCCGGTGCCAGTTCGCCGCGCCGACCTCGGCGAGCCGCGTGGCGGGCGCCACGACCGGCGTCGCGCTCGGCGTGGTCGCCGCGGGCGGTGCGGGCACGACCGGCGGCGGACGTGGTTCCACGCGCGGTGCCGGCGGTGCACCGGAGGCGCGCGCGACCTCCGGTTCAGGCTTTTTTGCCGGGACGACCGCCTCCTGCACGGCAGGCGGCACGCGCGTGGCTGGCGGCGCCGCGCCGCTTGCCGGCGCCGTGCGCGCTTCAGCGGTGCGCGCCGGACGGAACGCGAGCATGCGCAGCAGCGCCATCTCGAAACCGCTGCGCATGTCCGGTGCCTGCGCCAGGTCACGCCGGCCGGCAAGGCCGATCTGGTAATACAGTTGCACGTCGGCGGGCGCCGCCTGCTGCGCCCAGCCGGCGATGCGCTCGCGCTCCGTGTGCAGCGCGGCGAGCGTCGCCGGCACTGCCTGCGCCAGTGCGACACGGTGCAGCAGCGCAAGCAGATCGGACAGCGCGCGCTCGAAATCGCTGCCGTGCGCCGCCATCGTCGCGATCACGTCGAGCGCCTGCGCGCCGTCCGCGCCCATCAGCGCATCGACCAGCGCGCGCAGCATCTCGCGATCGACGTGCCCGAGCATCTCGGTCACCGCCGTCGCCTCTACGCGACCCGCGCAGTGCGCGATTGCCTGGTCGGTGAGGCTCAGCGCATCGCGCATGCTGCCTTCGGCGGCCGCCGCCAGTTCCCACAGCGCCGCCTCCTCGAACGCGATGCCCTCCTCCTGCAGCACGTGCGCGAGGTGGCCGGCGATCTGCTCCGGGCTGAGGTTTTTCAGGTGAAACTGCAGGCAGCGCGACAGCACCGTCGCGGGAAGGCGCTGAGGGTCGGTGGTCGCGAGCAGGAACTTGACGTGCGGCGGCGGCTCCTCGAGCGTCTTCAGCAGCGCGTTGAACGAGTGCGTCGACAGCATGTGCACTTCGTCGATCAGGTAGACCTTGAAGCGACCGCGCGCCGGCGCGTACTGCACGTTCTCGAGCAACTCGCGTGTGTCCTCGACCTTGGTGCGCGAGGCGGCGTCGACCTCGAGCAGGTCGACGAAGCGACCTTCCGCGATCTCGCGGCACGCCGCGCACTCGCCGCACGGCGTCGCCGACACGCCGTGCTCGCAATTCAGGCATTTGGCGATCAGCCGCGCCAGCGTCGTCTTGCCGACACCGCGGGTGCCGGTCAGCAGGTAGGCATGGTGCAGTCGCTGGCGCTCGAGCGCGTTGACCAGCGCGCGCAGCACGTGCTCCTGCCCGACCATCTGCGCGAAGGTCTGCGGGCGCCAGCGTCGCGCGAGTACCTGGTATGACATGCGGTCAGGACGTTTCCTGATGGCGTGGACGGACGGGATTATAACCACCCGTCGTGCGAAGGGTGGCAGCCCCGGCCAGCGACACCCCGGCACACGCGTCGACGAGTACCGTTGCTCCCTTCCGGGCCTGGCGGGGTTCCTCATCCAGCGTTGCGAGGGCACCGACCGGGACTGCCATTGAAACGTGGTGGCCGTCCGGGCGAGCGCGGCATTATGCGCGAACACCCCCCCTCCAGCAAGGCCGCCCGGCCCGCCGCACGGGGCGCCGCCGACCGATCCGAGGGGGCTCGGCACAGCGCTTGACATTTGAATTTCCGCATGGGAAGAATGCCGCGCCCCGCGCGCTGGAGCCTGCAATCGTGAGTCCCGTCCATGCCCTTGGCCGCGGCAGTGAAGCCTGCTAATCGAGGTCCCGGATGCCGCCGTTGCCTGTGATCGAGATCGACAAGCGGATCCTCAAGGACGATTACTGCAACTACGACCTGATCGCCCGCTGCTGGAACGACGAGTACCGCGGGCGTGTATGGAAGAACAAGCAGCGCGTGGCCGACTTCGAGGGTTCCGACCTCGACCAGATCATGGTGGAACTGCGCGCGATCGTCGACGGTATCCAGGCCGGGAAGCGCCACCAGCGCGGTCGCCGCAAACCTGCGCCGCGCGAAATCGCCGACGCGATCCTCGCGATCGACTTCAAGCTCTCGCGCGCGCAGAAGATGATGCTCGCGATCCACGCCAAGTCGCCCGGCCACCGCATCACGGTGCGCGCTATCGGTCGCGTGGGCGACTACGCATCGGCCGAGGGCGCCTTCGAGGAGTACGCCGAGATCGCCCGCCGCGTCTGCGACGAACTGGCCTACCAGCCGGGCAGCCGGCGCAAGGACCACTACCCCGGCATCACGCTGCTGTTGGTCGAGGACGTGGGCATCGGCTCGGTGACCCACGACACCGTGCTGACGCTGCGCCCCGAGATCGTGAAGGCACTCGAACTGCTGGCCTGGTGAGCACGCTCAGTCGCGTTGCTGCGGCAGCCAGTTCAGTCTGAGCCCGGCGGCGCCGGCCGGCACCACGAAGCCCTCGCAGACGCACAGATCCGCGACCGCGGCCAGCTCGCCGTCGACGAACAGCAGCGGCAGCCGCGTGCGCAGCCACGGCGGCACACCGTATTCCTGCGCCAGCTGCCCCAACGTCTTGCCCGGCCGGCCCACAGGCCGGCAGCGCAGGGCCGGTGAACCGAAGTCGATCCGGTGCTCGCGGCCCGGGCGCACGCCGGCACCGCTGCAGCGCTGCAACTCGAGCAGTCCGGCGCCCTCGATGCGCGCCGACTCGCCCGGCGCAAGCACGATCCCGGCCACCGGCGGCGACTGGTGCGCCGCCACCGCGTAGATGCGCTCGCGGTAGCGCCGGATCGCGATGTCGCCGAGCACCAGCGCCGGCTGTGCATCGGCGCGCGCCGCAATCACTTCTTCGCGCAGCGTCTGCAGCGCGCGCGCATCGGGCGTGGTGGCCGTGTGCATCGCAAGCCAGGCGCGCAGCAGCGCATCGGCGCGCGCGCCCGACAGCCGTTGCCACGGCGCGAGACCGAGATACGGTTGCCCGTAACGGTCGGTGCCGGCGCAGGCTGCGAGATCCTCGCGCGTACGCTCGGCACAGATATCGGCCGCCTGCGCGAGGTTGTGCGCCGCGCGCGCGATCGCCGCCGCAGCGCCCGGAAAACGCTCGAGCAGGGGCGGCAGCACGCTGAGACGCAGGAAATTGCGGTCGTACTCCAGGCTCGCGTTCGATGGGTCCTCGATCCATTCCAGCCCCTCGGCGAGCGCGTGGCGGCGCAGTTCATCGCGCGGCACCTCGAGCAGCGGCCGGCACAGCCGCGCCTGCCCGCAACCGCGCTCATGCGGCATCGCGGCCAGCCCGGCGACGCCCGCGCCACGCACCAGCCGCAGCAGCACGGTCTCGACCTGGTCATCGCGGTGGTGCGCGAGCAGCAGCAGGTCGCCCGACGCGCAGAAGGCCTCGAACTCGCGGTAGCGCGCCGCGCGCAGCGCTTCCTCCGACGCCGGCGCGACGGTGTCGGACCCGGGCTCGGCACGCCGCGCGAAATACTCGATTCCGAGGCCGGCACACACGCCGGCGCAGTGACGGCTCCACGCCGCCGAGGCCTCGTTCACGCCATGATCGACATGCAACGCGACCACCGGCGGCACGCGCGCATCCGTCGCGCGCAGCCGCACGCATAGATCGAGCAGTACACGGGAATCGAGTCCGCCGCTGTAGGCCACCACCCAGCGCCGCGCCGCGGGATGCTCCCTCAGCAGCGGCAGCAGCGGCGCGGGCTGCATCAGGGCCCCCCGGTCAGCGGCTGCCGTAGGACATCAGGCGCTGGAAGCGCGTCTCGAGCAGTTCGTCGAGCGGGATCGCCCGCAGGCGGCCGACTTCGGCGACCAGGTGCTCGCGGATGCGCTGCGCCGTCGTGTCGACATCGCGGTGCGCGCCGCCCAGCGGCTCCGGGATCGTCGCATCGACGATGCCGAGTTCCTCCAGCACGCTCGAGGTGAGGCCCATCGCCTCGGCCGCCTCGGGCGCCTTCTCCGAGGTCTTCCAGATGATGTTCGCGCAGCCTTCCGGAGAGATCACGAAGTAGGTCGAATACTGCAGCATCGCGAGGTGGTCCCCGACGCCGATGCCGAGCGCGCCGCCCGAACTGCCCTCGCCGATCACCACGCACACGATCGGCGTGCGCAGCCGCGACATCACCGCGAGGTTCTGCGCGATCGCCTCGCTGATGCCGCGCTCCTCCGAGTCGATCCCGGGATATGCGCCAGGCGTGTCGATCAGTGTGACCACCGGAAGCCCGAAACGTTCGGCGAGTTCCATCAGCCGCATCGCCTTGCGGTAACCCTCGGGCTTCGGCATGCCGAAGTTGCGCCGCACCTTCTCGGGGACGCCGCGCCCCTTCTCCTGGCCGATCACCATCACCGGCGTGCCGTCGAGGCGCGCGAGCCCGCCGACGATCGCGTTGTCGTCGGCGAACTTGCGGTCGCCGTGCAGCTCGTCGAAGTCGGTGAACACGCGCTCGATGTAGTCCAGCGTGTACGGGCGACGGGGATGGCGGGCGACCTTCACGACCTGCCACGGTGTGAGGTTCGCGTAGATCTTCTCGGTGAGCCGGTCGCTCTTCAGGCGCAGCTTCTCGATCTCGTCGCCGATGTTGATCTGGTTGTCGTTGCCGACCAGACGCAGCTCCTCGATTTTCGCCTCGAGTTCGGCGATCGGCTGTTCGAAATCGAGATAGTTCGGGTTCATCGGGGGAGTCGTGGCCCGCAGCGTGTCGAAGGGTCGCCAAGCTTAGCAAGGCGACCGTCAAAGTTCCATGTGCCCAGACTCAGCCGTAGCGCAGCTCCACGCGCGCCGCCCCGAAGTGCTCGCGCAGGCGCGCCAGCGACTCCTCGTCGGGCGAGACGCGCCAGGCGGAGCCGAGGCTGAGCTCGGCGCGCACCGCCGGCGCCGTGTACACCACACGTACCGCGCAGCCGTCGGCACCCCGGCCGCCGCCGAGCAGGTGCCCGAGCGTGTCGGGAAAGCCGGTGACGAAATCCCCGGCATCGAGTTGCAGCACGAGTTCGCGGGCGAAGCGACGGCGTGCCTCGGCCAGGGTGTACGCCGCGCTCGCGCGCATGCGCAGCTCACCCGAGACGTCGTCGTTGGATACCACGCCCTCGACGACGAGGATCGCGTCCTTAACCACCTGCTCGCGGCAGCTGCCGTAGCACTCGGCGAACATCGCGACCTCGATGCGCGCGGTGCGATCGTCGAGCTGCACGAACGCGATGTCGTCGCCACGGCGGTTCTTGATCGCGCGCATGCCGACCACCAGTCCGGCGATGCGCTGTGGCTCCTGTTCCGCGCGCAGCTGCGCGATGCGGTTGCGCACGAACTGCGCGATCTCGGCCTCGTGGTCGTCGATCGGGTGACCGGTGATGTAGAGCCCCAGGGTTTCCTTCTCGCCACGCAGCCGCTCGCGCGCACTCCACGGCCGCGCGCGGCGGAATTCGGCGTAGACATCGGCGTCCGCGTCGGGAACGGTCTCGGCGAACATGTCGAGCAACCCGACATCGGCGGCGTGCGCCTGCTGCTCGGCGGCCTTGATCGCCTCGTTCATCGCGGCCATCAGCACCGGCCGCGGCGCGCCCAGGCTGTCCAGCGCGCCGGAGCGGATCAGCGCCTCGACGGCACGCTTGTTGACCTTGCGCGCGTCGGTGCGCCGGCAGAAGTCGAACAGGTCGCGGAACGGACCGCCGTCGGCGCGCGCCGCGACGATGCTCTCGACGGGCCCCTCGCCGATGCCCTTGATCGCGCCGAGCCCGTAGACGATCGCCCCGCGCGCATCGACCGTGAAGCGGAACTCGCTGGCGTTCACGTCGGGCAGCACCAGTGGCAGGCGCATGTACCGGCATTCCTCGACGAACACCACGATCTTGTCGGTGTTGTGCATTTCCGAGGACAGCACCGCCGCCATGAACTCGGCCGGGTAATGGTGCTTCAGCCACGCGGTCTGGTACGACACCAGCGCGTAGGCCGCCGAGTGCGACTTGTTGAACCCGTAGCCGGCGAACTTCTCCATCAGGTCGAAGATCGGGCCGGCCACCTCGTCCGCGATGCCGTTGTCCGCGGCGCCGGCGAGGAAGATCGCGCGCTGCTGCGCCATCTCCTCGGCCTTCTTCTTGCCCATCGCGCGGCGCAGCAGGTCGGCGCCGCCGAGCGTGTAGCCCGCCAGCACCTGCGCGATCTGCATCACCTGCTCCTGGTACAGGATCACGCCGTAGGTGTTTTCGAGCACCGGTTCGAGCAATGGATGCGGGTAACGCACCACCGCGCGGCCGTGCTTGCGGTCGATGAAGTCGCCGACCATCCCGGACTCGAGCGGGCCCGGGCGGTACAGCGCCACCAGCGCCACGATGTCCTCGAAACAGCTCGGCTTCAGGCGCTTGATCAGGTCCTTCATCCCGCGCGATTCGAGCTGGAAGACCGCGGTGGTCTCGGCGCGTGCGAGCAGCGCGTAGACGCCCGGGTCGTCGAGCGGCAGGCGCGTGATGTCGACAGGGTGCTCGCCGGCGGCGGCGCGCTTGCGGTTGATGATCGCCAGCGCCCAGTCGATGATCGTGAGCGTGCGCAGCCCGAGGAAGTCGAACTTCACGAGCCCGACCTTCTCGACGTCGTCCTTGTCGAACTGCGTGACCAGCCCGCCGCCCGAGTCGTCGGCGTACAGCGGCACGAAATCGGTCAGCCACGTCGGCGCGATCACCACGCCGCCGGCGTGCTTGCCCACGTTGCGCGCGAGCCCCTCGAGCTTGAACGCCATCTCCATGATCTCGGCGACTTCCTCGTTCTGGGCCACGAAGTCGCGCAGCTGCTGCTCCTGCTCCATCGCCTTGCCGAGCGTCATCCCGACCTCGAAGGGGATCATCTTCGACAGGCGGTCGGCAAGCGCGTAGGACTTGCCCTGTACGCGCGCCACGTCGCGCACCACGGCCTTCGCCGCCATGGTTCCGAAGGTGATGATCTGCGACACTGCCTCGCGCCCGTAGCGCTCGGCGACGTAGGCAATCACGCGGTCGCGCCCCTCCATGCAGAAGTCGACGTCGAAGTCCGGCATCGACACCCGTTCGGGATTCAGGAAACGCTCGAACAGCAGGTTGTACGGCAGCGGGTCGATGTCGGTGATCCCGAGGGCGTAGGCAACCAGCGAGCCGGCTCCGGAGCCGCGTCCCGGCCCCACCGGCACACCGTTGTCCTTCGCCCAGCGGATGAAGTCCATCACGATCAGGAAGTAGCCAGCGAAGCCCATCGTGTCGATGGTCTGCAGTTCGAAATCCAGCCGCTCGCGATAGCCTTGCTCGCGCGCCGCGCCGTCGTCCATGCGCGCCAGCCGCGCCGTCAGCCCGTCGTGCGCCGCGCGGCGCAGGAAATCACCGATCCGCATGCCCTCGGGCACCGGATAGTCCGGCAGGTACACCTTGCCGAGTTCGAGCTTCAGGTTGCAACGGCGCGCAATCTCGACGCTGTTGGCGAGCGCCTCCGGTATGTCCTCGAACAGTTCGGCCATCTCGGCGGCGCTGCGCAGGTACTGCTCCGGGCTGTAGTTGCGCGGCCGGCGCGGGTCGTCCAGCGTGCGGCTCTCGTGGATGCACACGCGCGCCTCGTGCGCCTCGTAGTCGTCGCGATCGAGGAAACGCACGTCGTTGGTCGCGACCACCGGACAATCGTGGCGCGCCGCCAGCGCGACCGCGAGGTGCAGGTATTCCTCCTCGCGCGCGCGCCCGGTGCGGCTCAGTTCGAGGTAGAAACGGTCCGGGAACGCGTCCATCCACCAGCCGAGCAGTTGCTCGGCCTGCTCGGCGCGCCCGCCGAGCAACGCCTGCCCGAGCTCGCCGTCACGACCGCCGGACAGCGCGATCAGCCCGCCGGCACACTCGGCGACCCAAGCGCGCGGCAGCAGCGGGCGACCGAGCTGCTGCGCCTCGAGCCAGCCGCGCGAGACCAGCCGGATCAGGTTGCGGTAGCCCTCCTGCGAGCAGGCGAGCAGCGTCACGGCCGAGCTTTGGCCGTCGTGCTCGACGCGCACGTCGCACCCGGCGATCGGCTTCAGGCCCGCCGACTGCGCTTCCTTGTAGAACTTGATCAGCGCGAACAGGTTGTCCTGGTCGGTCAGCGCGACCGCCGGCATGCCGAGCGCGGATGCGCGCGCGGCGAGTTCCTCGACGCGCACCATGCCGTCGACCAGCGAGAATTCCGAGTGCAGCCGGAGGTGAACGAATACGGGGCTCATGGACGCCTCAGCAGGAATCGGCGGCGTATTGTGCGGCGGCGGCCCGCACCGGCGCAAAGGACATCCGGTGCACCGGGCTGGCGCCGAGACGCAGCAGCGCCGCCACATGCGCCGCCGTCGGATACCCCTTGTGGCGCGCGAAGCCGTAGCCTGGATAACGCTCGTCGAGCCGGCGCATCTCCTCGTCGCGTGCCACCTTCGCGAGCACCGAGGCGGCGCTGATCGCGGGCACGAGGTCGTCGCCGCCGACCACGGCGACGGCACGCCACTCCCAGGCAGGCAGCCGGTTGCCGTCGACCAGCACCGCCGCCGGCGGCGGCGCGAGCGCCTGCACCGCGCGCCGCATCGCGAGCAGGCTGGCCTGCAGGATGTTCAGCGCGTCGATCTCGGCGACGCTGGCGCGTGCCACCGACCACGCGAGTGCCTCGGCGCGCACCGCCTCGGCCAGCGCCTCACGGCGTGCCGCGCCGAGCTTCTTCGAGTCGCGCAGTCCGGGCAGCGTACAACCGGGCGCAAGGACCACCGCGGCCGCGAACACGTCACCGGCCAGCGGTCCGCGGCCCGCCTCGTCGACGCCCGCCACGCGCAGCCCGCCCGCGAGCAGTTCCCGCCAGTCGTCCATCAGGGCGTGCCGCGTCGTGCGAGCGCGAGCACCGCCTCGGCCGCGCGCTCCGCGGCGCCGCAGCGCAACTGTGCGTGCAGCGCGTCGAAGCGCGCGCGGAGCACGGCGCGCCGTGGCTCGTCGTGCAGCAGCCGCAGCAGTTCGTCGGCCAGCGCGCGCGGTTGCACCGCGTCCTGCAGCAGCTCCGGCACCAGCGCCTCGCCGGCGAGGATGTTCGGCAGCGCGACCCAGCGCGTGCGCAGCATGCGCGAGATCAGCGCGTGCGAGATCCCCGCCATGCGGTAGGCAGTGACCATCGGCAGCTTGAACAGCATCGCCTCGAGCGTCGCGGTGCCGCAGGCGACCAGCGCGAGGTCGGCCGCCTCGAGCGCAGCGTGCGAATCGCCCGCGAGCAGCCTGAACGCGGATCCCGATGGACGGTCGCTGAGCAGCGTGGCGAGCAGTGCACGCGCGCGCTCGTCGACCGCCGGCAGCACGAAACGCAGGGCGGGCACCTCACGCAGGCAGAGCTCACAGGCATCCAGGAACGGCGGCGCGAGCCGCGCGAGTTCGCCGGCGCGCGACCCCGGCAACACCGCGATCACCGGCCCACCCGCTTCCAGCCCGAGACGCGTGCGCGCCGCCGCACGGTCCGGCACCGGCGCGATGCGATCGGCCAGCGGATGCCCCACGTAGCAGGCCTCCACGCCGTGGGTGGCGTACAGTTCCGGTTCGAAGGGGAACAGGGTCAGCATCAGATCGACGCTGCGCCGGATGGTGGCGATCCGCCCGCTGCGCCACGCCCACACCGAGGGGCTCACGTAGTGGGCCACAGGTATGCCGGCCGAGCGCAGGCGGCGTTCCAGACCGAGGTTGAAGTCGGGCGCGTCGATGCCGACGAACACCGCAGGCCGTTCGCGCAGGAATTCGCGTGCCAGCGCGCGGCGCAGGCGGAGCAGCCCCGGCAGCCGTCGCAGCGGCTCGACGAGGCCCATCACCGCGAGCCGCTCGGCAGGCGCGAGGATGTGCATCCCCTGCCGGCGCATGCGCTCGCCACCGACGCCGCGCGCCGCCAGCGCCGGCACGCGCGCTGCCAGCGCCTGCAGCAGATCGACGCCGAGCATGTCTCCGGAGTGTTCGCCGGCGACCAGGCCGACCTGCAGCACCTTGTCCGCGGTCATCCCGCCGCCGCTCAGCGGGCGATTCCGCGCGTGGCCACCGCGATCGAATCCGCGAACACGCGCACCGCCTCGTGTTCCGCCGCCAGTTCGCCGAGCGCGCGCAGCGCCTCGTCGACCTTGAACTTCTGGCGGTAGACGATGCGGTAGGCGAGCCGCAGCGCGGTGATCGCGTTCTGGTCGAAACCGCGCCGGCGCAGGCCTTCCTGGTTGATGCCCTTGGCGCGCGCAGGACTGCCCGAGACGATCACGAACGCCGGCACGTCCTTGCCGATCGCGCTGCCCATCGCCGCGAAGCTGTGGGCGCCGATGTGCACGCGCTGGTGCACCAGCGCGTAGCCGCCGAGGATCGCCCAGTCACCGACCACGACGTGCCCGGCGATCGCCGCGTTGTTGACCAGGATCGCGTGGTTGCCGATCACGCTGTCGTGCCCGACGTGTGCGTAGGCCATCAGCAGGTTGTCGTCGCCGATGGTGGTTTCCGCGCGGTCCTGCACCGTGCCGCGGTGGATGGTCACGCCCTCGCGGATCACGTTGCGGTCGCCGATCACGAGCCGGGTGGGCTCACCGCGGTACTTCTGGTCGGCACTGTCCTCGCCGACCGAGGCGAACTGGAAGATCCGGTTGTCGGCGCCGATGCGCGTCGGCCCCCTGATCACCACGTGCGAGGAGACGACCGTGCGCGGCCCGATCTCGACGCCGGGTCCGATCACGCAGAACGGACCTATCTGCGCGTCGGGCGCGATCTGCGCGCGCGGATCGACGACGGCGCGTGGATCGATCACCGCTTGCGGTCCGCGCACAGGATGGTGGCCTCGCATGCCGTCTGGCCATCGACGCTGGCCCGGCAGGCGAACTTCCAGATGCCGCGCTTCTCGGCCAGGATCGAGGCCTCGAGCTGCAGGCGGTCACCGGGGACCACCGGGCGCTTGAAGCGCAGCTCGTCGGCGCCGACGAAGTAGTAGATCGACCCGTCGGCAGGCTTCTTGTCCATGGTGCGGAAGCCCAGGATGCCCGCCGCCTGCGCCATCGCCTCGACGATCAGCACGCCCGGCATCACCGGCAGGTCCGGAAAGTGGCCCTGGAAGAAACCCTCGTTGCCGGTCACGTTCTTGTAGGCGACGATCGACTTGCCGACGTCGAGCGCGATCACGCGGTCGACCAGCAGAAACGGATAGCGGTGCGGCAGATACTCGCGAATCTCGTTGATGTCCATCAGCATCCGGCCGTATCCTCCGTCTCGTGCCCACCCGACGCGGCGCGCCCCAGCAGGCGCTCCACTCGCCGTAGCCGGCGGTTCATTTCCTCGAGTTCGCCGAAGCGCAGCGCCGAGCGCTTCCAGCGCTGCGACGCCTGCAGCACGGTGCCGGAAGTATAGGTTCCCGGCTCGCCGATCGAGCGCGTGACCAGGCTCATCGGCGTGATCGTCACGCCGTCGGCCACCTCGATGTGCCCGACCAGCCCGGCACCCCCGCCGATGCGGCAGCGGCTGCCGACGCGCACGCTGCCGGCGATCCCGGCACAGCCGGCGATTGCGGTGTGCGCGCCGATGCGCGCGTTGTGCGCGATCTGCACCTGATTGTCGATCTTGACTCCGCGCTCGACGACGGTGTCACCGAGCGTACCGCGGTCGATCGTCGTGCAGGCACCGATCTCGACGTCGTCACCGATCGCGACCCCGCCGATCTGTGCGATCTTCTCCCAGCCCTCAGGGCCGCTCGCGAAGCCGAAGCCGTCGGCGCCGAGCACGGCACCGGCATGCACCGTGACGCGATCGCCGAGGCGCACGCCGTGGTACAGCACCACGTTGGCCCACAGCCGGCAATCGCTGCCGATCCGGCTGCCCGCACCGATGCGGCATCCCGCGCCGATCACGCTGCGTTCCCCGACCTCGGCGCCCGCCTCGATCGTGCACTGCGCGCCGATGCTTGCCGACGCGTGGATCCGCGCCTCCTGCGCGACCACCGCCGTGGCGTGCACGCCGGGCACGGACAGCGGCAGTTCGACGAACAGGCGCGACAACGTCGCGAACGCCCGGTAGGGATCCTCGACGAGCAGGCAGTCGACCGTGCAGTCGTCCGCCACCTCCGCCGTCAGCACGACCGCCCCCGCGCGCGTGGCACCGAGGTGACGACGGTACGCGGGCGAGGCAAGGAACGCGAGCTGATCCGGACGAGCGTGTTCGAGGTCCCCGACACCGCGGATCAGGCGTGCCGGGTCGCCGCGCACCGCGGCGCCGACGAGCGCGGCGAGTTCAGCGAGGCGGTATTCCATCGGGGAGCCCCTGTGGCGTGACTTCCCGCGGCGGCGTCAGGCACGCTTCGCCGCATTTCCTGTGGCGTGTGCGCCGCCGGTTGCGGGTGCCGTCACTTGCCGCCCTGGTTGAGCTTGTCGGTGACCTTCGCGTCGAGCACGAAATCCGGCTCCGCGTACAGCGCCGCCTGGGCGTTGAGCAGCAGGCCGATGCCCTCCGCCTTGATCAGGTCCATGACCACCGTATTGGCACGCGGGCCGAGCTCGCGCATCACGCGCTGTGCGACGCTGGCCTGCGCCTGCTGCAGCTTCTTGGCGACGAACTCGAAATCGGTTTCCACGTCCTTGAGCTTGCGCGCCTGCTCGGCCTCCTGCTCGGCGCTCATCACTTCGCGATTCTTGTTGAACTGCTGGGCGAGGTCCTCGTACTGCTTCTTGAGACGGTCGTATTCCTTCTTGTTGTTCTGGAAATCCGGCGTCTGCCGCAGCGCGTCGAGCTGTTTCTTCGCCTCCTCGGTCTCGAAGATCGCCTTCTCGAGGTTCAGCACCGCGACCTTGCCCTGTGCGAGGGCGAGACCGGGAGCCAGGGAGAGCAGGCAGGCAATCGCAGCGGCACGGCCAAGGCGCATCACGTCGGAACTCCAAGTGTTCTGGTAATCGGAGACAAACCCGTCAAAAGCCCTGACCGAGCGAGAACTGGAAGACCTCGGTCTCGTCCCAGCGCTCGTCGTTGAGCGGCTTGGCGAGGCTGAAGGTGATCGGGCCGAAGCCGGTGATCCACGTCACCCCGAACCCCACCGAATAGCGCAGCTCGCCGAAATCAGGGTCGGAGCATATTACTTGCGTGTCACTGCAATTGGTATCAAAAACATTACCGAAATCGACGAACACGCCGGAACGCACCGAGCGCTGGTCCTTGATGAACGGCAGCGGGAACAGGATCTCGGCGCTGCCCTCGACCAGCAGGTTGCCACCGAAGGAGTTGTAGCGGTCGTAGCCGAGCTCGCTGAAGAAGATCTTCTCGCCTTCCGGTCCGCATTTCGTGTGGGCGGTGTTGGTGTCGTCGGCGCGCGCGCACGTCACGTAGACGTACTTGTCCTTGAAGTCGACGATCTCTCCCTCGCTGTTGTATTCGGGGATGTTGAGGATCGTGTAGCGCAACGCCGGCGTGCTCTGCGGTCCCAGCGTATTGCTCTTGAAGCCGCGCACCGAACGGAAGCCGCCCGAGAAGAAATGCTCGTAGAACGGCAACTCGCTGGTGTCACCCCAGCCGTCGCCGTAACCGAGGTCGGTGCGCAGGCGCAGCGTGAAATCACGCCACAGCGGGATGAAAATCTGGCCGTTGTACATCAGCTTGTAGTATTCGAGGTCGCTGCCGGGCGTGGCGAGCTGCAGCGACAGGCTCTGCGAGTAACCGCGGGTCGCGAGCTGGCCGCGGTTCAGCGCGGATTGCGACCAGCTGCCGGTGACCAGGAAGTTGTCGAAGCTGTCGCCGTGGATGTCGAGGAAGCCTTTAGGGAGGCCGGTCTGGAACACGCTGCCGGGAACCGGCGAACGGATCAGCGCCGGGTCGAACCAGCCGTCGCCGTCGGCGCCGTCGTTCAGATCACTCTGGCTGATGTAGCCGATCGCGTCGTCGATCGGGCGCGGGCTGCCCGAGATCTCCTGCACCGCGCCGATGCCGGCGCCGATGTCGGTGCGGTTCACGCCGAGGCTCAGGCCCAGGCGCTGCGTCTCGCTGATCGGGTAGCCGAAGCTCACCGTCGCGCCGATGGTATCGGTGGTGTAGCTCGCGATGTTGATCTCCTCGAGATCGGTCGAACGGTAGAACACCGAGAAGCCGCGGCTGACGCCGTCCTCGGTGAAATACGGGTTCACGTAGTTGAAACTGTAGAGATCCTGGTACTTGCTCGAGTTCAGTCCGATACCGACCTGCTTGCCGGTACCGAGGAAGTTGTTCTGCTGCAGGTTCGCGCCGAGGATCAGTCCGGCGTCCTGCGCGTAGCCGATGCTCGCGCCGATGCTGCCCGAGGACTGCTCCTCGACCGTGTACTGCACGTCGATCATGTCGTCGGTGCCCGGCACCTCGATGTTCTCGGTCTTCACTTCCTTGAAGAAACCGAGGCGCTCCAGGCGCACGCGCGACTGCTCGATCAACGCCGATGAGGCCGGCGCCGATTCCATCTGGCGCATCTCTCGCCGCAGTACCTCGTCGATGCTCTTGGTGTTGCCGCGGAACTCGATGCGCCGCACGTAGGTGCGCTTGCCCGGGTCGACGAAGAACTTCATTGCCACCGTGCGCCGGGTGTCGTCGATCTCCGGTATGCCGTTGACCTTCGCGAAGGTGTAGCCCTCGACGCCCAGACGCTGCGTGATCATCTCCTCGGTGTTCGTGACCTGCACCTGGGAGAAATCCTGCCCCTCGCGCAGCAACAGGAAGCCGCGCATCTCCTCCTCCGGGATCACGATGTCACCCGAGAGATCGACGCCGGAGACCGTGTACTTCTCGCCCTCGGTGACGTTGACCGTGATGTACACGGCGCTGCGATCGGGCGTGATCGAGACCTGCGTGGAATCGATGTTGAAGCGGATATAGCCGCGGTCCAGGTAGTACGAACTGAGGTTCTCGAGGTCGCCGTTGAGCTTCTCGCGCGAGTACTTGTCGTCGCCGCTAAGCCACGAGAACCAGCCCGAGGTCTTCAGCTCGAACAGCTCGGTGAGGTCGTCGTCTTCGAACACCGAGTTGCCGACCACGTTGATGTGCTTGATGCGCGCGACGCTGCCCTCGGTGACGTCGATGTTGACCGCCACGCGGTTGCGCGCCTGTTCGGCGACCTCGGTCTCGATGCGCGCGTCGTAACGGCCCTGGCTCACGTACTGGCGCTGCAGCTCCACGCGCATCTGCTCGAGCGTGGCGCGCTGGAACACCTGCCCCACGGCGAGGCCGGCACCCTTCAGTCCCTCGAGCAGGTCCTCGGTCTTGATCGCCTTGTTGCCGTCGATGTTGATCTCGCTGATCGACGGACGCTCGACCAGCGTGATCACCAGCACGTCACCATCGCGGCCGATCTGCACGTCGTCGAAGTTGCCCGACCGGAACAGCGCGCGCGCGGTCTCGGCGATCGCAGCCTCGTCGATGCGGTCGTTCACCTTGACCGGGATGTCGTTGAACACACTGCCCGGGGAGATCCGCTGCAGGCCCTCGACGCGGATGTCGGTGACCACGAAGGATTCCGCGGCGGCTGCGGCGGCCAGCGCCAGCCACAGGGAAAGGACGGTGAGATAACGCGTCATTGAGGTGCCCGAGAGTCCTTTGCCGAGTTGAGTGCCCGGATCGCGCCGCCGGTATCAGTTGGCCGCGAGCCGGTTCAGGTCGTTGTACAACGCCAGCAGCATCACGCCGACCAGGATCACCAGGCCCACCTGATAACCCAGCATCTGCGCCCGTTCCGACACCGGACTGCCCTTGACCATCTCGATCAGGTAATAGACGAGGTGTCCGCCGTCGAGTACCGGGATGGGAAACAGGTTCAGCACGCCGAGGCTGATGCTGAGCAGCGCGAGGAAACCGATATAGCTCTCCAAGCCCGAGCGCGCCGAATCGGTCGCCACTTTAGCAATCGTGATAGGTCCGCTCAAGTTCTTCGGGGAGATCATCCCCTCGAACATCTTCCTGACCGAATCGACCGTGAACACCGCCAGCGACCAGGTCTGCGCCAGCGCCGGCCGCCACGCCGCGAACGGACCGTAGCGCTCGGTGCGCCGCAGTTCCTCGGGCCACGGCTGCTCGGCGACGCCGACGCCGACCTGCCCGATCGCGCCGTCCTCGCCACGCGCTACCGCGGCCGGCGTCACGCGCACGCGCACGCGTTCGCCGCCACGCTCGAGATCCACGGCGAGTTCGCGTCCGGGGCTCGCGCGCACCAGCCTCACCCAAGTCTCCCAGGATCCCACCGCCTCGGCGTCGACGGCGACCACCAGGTCGCCGCTGCGCATCCCGGCACGCTCGGCCGGACTGCCCGGCAGCACGCTGCCGATGCGCGGCGCGAGTTCCGGCACCAGGAACGCGATACCGAGTCCATCGAGCAGATCGGGATCGTCCTCGCCGGCCAGCCAGTCCGTGATCGTGGCGGCAGACTCGTAGACCAGCCCGGATTGCGCCACACCGTAGCGCACCGAGAAGCGGAGCTCGCCGCTCTCGCCGAGGCGCTTGAGCAACTGCATCGACACCGCCTGACGTGTCGGTGTCGGCTCGCCGTCGACGGCGACGATCTCCTGCCCGCGCTCCAGCCCGGCCGCCTCCGCGATCGAGGCGGGGGCCACCTCGCCGATCACCGGCGCCAGCCCTGGCACGCCGATCACGTACAGCGCGTAGAACGCGACGATCGCGAGCAGGAAGTTCGCCAGCGGACCGGCGGCGACGATCGCGAACCGCGCGCCCACCGGCTTGCGGTTGAAACTGCGGTGCAGCTCCTCCGGCGCCACCTCGCCCTCGCGCTCGTCGAGCATCTTCACGTAGCCCCCGAGCGGGATCGCTGCCACCACGTATTCGGTGCCGTCACGCCCGGTGCGTTGCCACAACGGTCTCCCGAAACCGATCGAGAAGCGCAGTACCCGCACCCCCGCGCGCCGCGCCACGATGAAGTGTCCGTACTCGTGCACCGCCACCAGGATGCCCAGCGTCACCACCGTGATCAGGACCGTCTGCAACAATTCCATGCGATCTCCCGTCCTCAGCCGCCGTCGATGAGGCGCCACGCTGCCGCGCGCGCCTTGCCGTCGATCGCTTGGACCTCCGCGAGCGAGCCGGGTTCGGTGCTGCCCAGCCGATCGAGCACGGCGCCGATCACCGGCGCGATGCGGGTATAGCCGAGCCGTCCGTCCAGAAAGGCCTGCACGGCGACCTCGTTGGCGGCGTTCAGCACCACCGGCGCCGAACCGCCGGCACGCGCCGCATCCAGCGCCAGCCGCAGGCACGGAAAGCGCGCGAAATCGGGCGCCTCGAAGGCCAGTGCCGTGGCGCGCACCAGATCGAGCGGGGTCGCGCCCGAGGGAATGCGCTCGGGCCAGGCCAGTCCGCAGGCGATCGGCACACGCATATCGGGATTGCCGAGTTGCGCCAGCACCGAGCCGTCGACGAACTCGACCAGCGAATGCACCACGCTCTGCGGGTGGATCAGCACCTCGACCTGCCCGGCCGGCATGCCGAACAGCCAGCAGGCCTCGATCAGTTCGAGCCCCTTGTTCATCATCGTCGCCGAGTCGACCGAGATCTTGCGGCCCATCACCCAGTTCGGATGCGCGACCGCCTGTTCGGGGGTCACGTGCACCAGCGCCTCCGGCGCCATCGCGCGGAACGGCCCGCCGGAGGCAGTCAGCAGCAGGCGGCGCACCAGCGGCGAACGCTCGCCGGCGCGATAGCCTCCGGGAAGGCACTGGAAAATTGCGTTGTGCTCGCTGTCGATCGGCAGCAGCGTTGCGCCACCCGTGGCCACCGCGTCCATGAAGAAGCGCCCGGCCATCACCAGCGCTTCCTTGTTCGCCAGCAACACCCGCTTGCCCGCGCGTGCGGCGGCGATGGTCGGCAGCAGCCCGGCCGCGCCGACGATCGCCGCCATCACCACCTCGGTGTCCGGATGCGCGGCCACGGCCTCGAGCCCCGCCGCGCCGTCCAGCACCTCGATAGCAAGTCCTTCGGCACGCACCGCCGCGCGCAAGGCGTCCGCCGCGGCACGGTCGACGACCACGGCAACGCGCGGGCAGTGCGCGCGGCACTGCGCGAGCAACTCGCGCCAGCGGCTGCCGCAGCCGAGCGCGAACACGCGGTAGCGTTCGGGATTGCGCGCGATCACGTCGAGCGTGCTTTCGCCGATCGAACCGGTCGAGCCGAGCACCGTGACCCGCAGGCGCCCGTCGTTCACGGCACCATCCCGGTCTGCGCGAGCACGAAGGCGAATACCGGCAAGCCGGCACTGAGGCTGTCGAGCCGATCCAGCAGGCCGCCATGCCCCGGCAGCAGCGAGCCGCTGTCCTTCTGGCCGCCGTGGCGCTTGACCATGCTCTCCAGCAGGTCACCGAACACCGAGGCGACCGCCGTCAGTCCGGCCAGCACGCACCACAGTCCGAGTTGCGCGCCGCCGAGCTCGAGCCCGACGCCGACCGCGAACGCGAGCAGGAGGCTGGCACCCAGCCCGCCGGCGAAACCGGCCCAGGTCTTGCCCGGACTGACCCGCGGCATCAGCTTCGGTCCGCCGATCGCACGCCCGGCGAAGAAGGCACCGATATCGGCGCAGGCGACCAGCGCGATCACGTAGACCAGCAGGTACGCGCCCTGCGGCAGCGCGCGCACGAACACCACCGCGAGCCACGGCGGCACCAGCACGAGCAGCCCCACCAGCAGCAGCGTCCAGCGCGAACCCCAGATCCCGGAGCCGGCCGGATACGCCTTAACCGCCAGCGCCGCGAGCGCCCAGAAGGCGAGCACCGGACCGGTCAGTGCGACCAGCCGTCCGCCGTCGGGGTCGGCGACCGTGCCCAGCGCACGCAGGCCGGCCGCCATCGTCACCCCCACGAGCGCGACACACGCCAGGCGCGTCCACCGTGCACCGAAGCCGGCCAGCGCCGACCACTCCCACGCGGCGCCGAGCACCAGCAGGCCGAACAGCGCCGCAGTCGCCTCCGGCGTGGTGCCGAACACCACCCCGAGCACCACGGTGGCGAACACCAGAGCGGTCGCCACACGCTGCTTCAACATGCCGTCACCTGCCCGGTGGCCATCTGCCCCGGCGCCGCAGGCCGGGCGCCGAAACGCCGCTCACGCGCCGCGTAGTCACGCAGCGCCGCCGCGAACTCGCCGGTGTCGAAGTCCGGCCAGTAACATTCCGTGAAATACAGCTCCGTGTAGGCGATCTGCCACAGCAGGAAATTGCTGATGCGATGGTCGCCGCCGGTGCGTATCAGCAAATCGGGCTGCGGCAGGTCTCCCAGACACAGGCGCTGCTGCAACGCGGCAGAGTCGATGCGTTCGGGGTCGAGCCGACCGGCGGCCACATCATGCGCCAGCGCGCGCGCGCCCTGCACGATGTCCCACTGCCCGCCGTAGTCGGCGGCGATGACGAGCGTGGAGGTGGTGTTGGCCGCGGTCTGGCGTTCGGCCTCGTCCATCAGGCGCACGATGCGCGGGCCGAAACGCACCCGGTCCCCGATCACGCGCAGCCGCACACCGCTCGCGTGGAGTTCGCGCACCTCCCTGCGCAGGTAGCGCGCGAACAGCGCCATCAATCCGCGCACTTCCTCGCGCGGGCGCTGCCAGTTCTCGCTGCTGAACGCGAACAGCGTCAGCACCGCGACCCCGTGTTCGCGGCACGCGCCGAGCAGCTTGCGGATCACCTCGACTCCGGCGCGGTGACCGGCCACCGCGGGGAGTCCGCGCGCACGCGCCCAGCGGCCGTTGCCGTCCATGATCACGGCCACGTGCTGCGGCACGCGCGGCGGGACCTCGCCCTCGGACTTCGTGGGGGATTGCATGGGAGCGTCGCGCCGGGCGAGCTCAGATGTCCATCAGGTCCTTTTCCTTGGCCGCGAGCTGATGGTCGATCTCGGCGACGTAGCGGTCGGTGAGCTTCTGCACCTCGTCGAGCGCGCGGCGTTCCTCGTCCTCGGAGATCGCCTTTTCCTTCAACAGGTCCTTCAGGTCCGAGTTCACATCCTTGCGCACATTGCGCACCGCGACGCGCGCCAGCTCCGCCTCGTGCCGCGCCTGCTTGATGTAGCCCTTGCGCGTCTCCTCGGTAAGCGCCGGCATCGGCAGGCGGATCACCTGCCCGGCGCTCGACGGGTTGAGTCCGAGGTCGGACTTGAGGATCGCCTTCTCGACGTCCGGCACCATGCTCTTTTCCCACGGCGTGATCACCAGCATGCGCGCGTCCTCGACGGTGATGTTGGCGACCTGGTTCAGCGGCACCTCGTTGCCGTAGTACGACACGCGCACGGTATCGAGCAGGCTCGGATGCGCGCGGCCGGTACGTATCTTGTTGAACGCGACACCTAGCGCGTCCACGCTCTTGCGCATGCGCGCCTCGGCATCCTTCCTGAGCTCGTTGATCACTTCGTTTCCTCCACGGCTATTCGATCAGGGTGCCTTCGTCGCCGCCCATCACGATGTTCAGCAGCGCGTTCGGCTTGTCCATCGCGAACACGCGCACCGGCATGTGGTGGTCCCGGCACAGGCAGATCGCGGTCAGGTCCATCACGCCGAGCTTGCGATCGAGCACCTCATCGTAGCTCAGGCGATCGAAGCGCACCGCCGACGGATCGGACATCGGATCGCTGGTGTAGACGCCGTCGACCTTGGTCGCTTTCAGCACCAGTTCGGCGTTGACCTCGATGCCGCGCAGGCAGGCCGAGGAGTCGGTGGTGAAGAACGGATTGCCGGTGCCGGCGGCAAAGATCACCACGTCGCCCTGCGCAAGCTGGCGCACGGCCTTGCGGCGGTCGTAGTGGTCGACGACCCCGCTCATCGGGATCGCCGACATGATCGAGGAGGAGATGTTCGAGCGCTCCAGCGCATCGCGCATCGCCAGCGCGTTCATCACGGTCGCGAGCATCCCCATGTGATCGCCGGTGACGCGATCCATGCCGGCCGCGTGCAGCGACGCGCCTCGGAACAGGTTGCCGCCGCCGATCACCAGCCCGACCTGCACCCCGATGCCGACCAGCTGGCCGATCTCGAGCGCCATGCGATCGAGGATCTTCGGGTCGATCCCCAGGCTCTCGCTGCCCATCAGCGCCTCCCCGCTCAGCTTGAGCAGGATGCGCTTGTACTTCTTGTCCTTCTGCTTCTGCATCGCGACGCCCGATCTTGCCCGAAACGCGCCCCAGTCTACAGGCAAGCGGACGCCGCGTCTGCGCAACAATGCCGCGCGCGGCGCGCGTTCAGCCCTTCAGCTGCGCCGCGACCTCGGCGGCGAAATCCTTTTCTTCCTTCTCGATGCCCTCGCCAACCTCGAAGCGCGCGAACCCGGTCAGCTCCGCCCCGGCCTGCTTCAGCAGCTTGCCGACCGTGATCTCCGGATCCTTCACGAAGGGCTGCTCGGACAGGCTGATCTCGGCGAGGAACTTGCGCACCCGGCCCTCGATCATCCTGGCGACGATCTCCGCCGGCTTGCCGCTGTCGGCGGCCTGCGCGACGAGAATCTCGCGCTCCTTCTCGATCACCGCCGGCGGCACCTCGGCCGGGGTGGCGTACTGCGGATTGATCGCGGCGACGTGCATGGCGACGTCACGCGCGAGTTCGCCCGAGCCGCCCTTCAGCCCCACCAGCACGGCGATCTTGGAGTTGCCGTGCACGTAGCTGCCGACCACGCCGCCCGGCGCCGCCAGCGCACGCGCGCGGCGCACCGTGATGTTCTCGCCGATCTTCTGCACCAGCGCCTCGCGCTCGGCCTCGAGGCCGCCCGCCATCAGCGTGGCCACGTCCTCGCAGCGCTGCGCGAGCGCGGCGTCCGCGACCTTCGCCACGAAACCGAGGAAGTTGCCGTCGCGCGCGACGAAATCGGTCTCGCTGTTGACCTCGAGCAGCAGACCGTAGTCCGCACCGGCCACGCGCGCACAGACCACGCCGTCGGCCGCGGTGCGCCCGGCCTTCTTGGCCGCCTTCATGCCGCTCGATTTGCGCAGTTCCTCGACCGCGAGTTCGATGTCGCCGTTCGCCTCGACCAGCGCCTTCTTGCACTCCATCATGCCGAGCCCGGTGCGCTCGCGCAGTTCCTTGACCATCGACGCCGTGATATCAGCCATTGCCGTGTCCTCCAACAACCGGTGTCTTGCAAACAGAAGCGGCGGCCCGGGGCCGCCGCCAGCGATTCGCTGCCGGCCAGCCGGCCGGCAGCGAGCGGATCAACCGTTCTGGGCTTCGCCGCCCAGTTCGACGAACTCGTCACGCGCGGCGATGCCGCCGCCGTCCTGGCGGCCGGCGACGCAGGCATCGGCCACCGCGCCGACGTAGAGCCGGATCGCACGGATCGAGTCGTCGTTGCCGGGGATCAGGTAATCGATGCCATCCGGGTCGCTGTTCGTGTCGCAGATGCCGATCACCGGAATGCCGAGCTTGCGCGCCTCGGTGATCGCGATGCGCTCGTGGTCGACGTCGACCACGAAGATCGCGTCCGGCAAACCGCCCATGTCCTTGATGCCGCCGATGCTCTGCTCGAGCTTGGCCATCTGGCGCGTACGCATCAGCGCTTCCTTCTTGGTCAGGCGCGCGAAGGTGCCGTCCTGGCTCTGTTGCTCGAGTTCGCGCAGGCGCTTGATCGAGGCACGGATCGTCTTGTAGTTGGTCAGCATGCCGCCCAGCCAGCGGTGGCTCACGAAGGGCATGCCGGCGCGCCGCGCCTCTTCCTCGACGATATTGCTGGCCGAGCGCTTGGTGCCGACGAACAGCAGCCGGTTCTTGTTGCCGGCCAGCTGGCGCACGAAGCCGAGCGCCTCGTTGAACGCGACGACCGTGTGCTCGAGGTTGATGATGTGAACCTTGTTGCGGGCGCCGAAGATGTACTGTTTCATCTTCGGGTTCCAGTAGCGGGTCTGGTGTCCGAAATGGACGCCGGCCTGCAGCATTTCCTTCATGGAAACGTGGGTCATGACGGTACCTTCGTTGTCAGGGTTGAGCCTCCACGCACCCCATGGTCCGACCCGTTCGGCAACTGCCGCCCCGGGCACCCCGGACCATGTGCCGGTGCGTGTGTGTCGTTCGGGCCCGCTCGTCCGGCGCCCGGCCGGGTGGCCGGGCCCGCCGCGGCGGCACCCCGCTCCGCCACGGATCGGGTCCGGTACGGAGCGGGCGGCTTTATACCACAGCCCCGGCACGAACAGAAGCCACGCGGTCGGCCGCATCGACTATTGCCGGTTTTGCGGCCGCGCGGCCCCACGTCGGTGGTTTACAATGCGCGCCTACCCAGCCAGCGTCGCGCGATGTCACCCGACCCGCAAGCCGAGAGCAGCATGAAGAGCCAGCCGAACCCGCCGCCGGGATTCATCAAGACGCCGGCCGAGATCGAACGCATGCGCGTCGCCGGCCGCCTCGCCGCCGACGTGATCGAGATGATCGCGCCGCACGTGCAGCCCGGGGTGAGCACCGGCGAACTCGACCGCATCTGCCACGACTTCATCGTGAACGTGCAGCACGCGATCCCGGCACCGCTCGACTACCACGGTTTCCCGAAGTCGATCTGCACCTCGGTGAACCAGGTGGTCTGCCACGGCATCCCCAGCGAACGTCGCATCCTGAAGAACGGCGATATCGTCAACGTCGACGTGACGGTGCTGAAGGACGGCTACCACGGCGACACCAGCGTGATGTTCCTGGTCGGGCGCTGCGAGGCGCACGCCGAACGCCTGGTGCGCGTCACGCACGAGTGTCTGTACCGCGCCATCGAGGTGGTGCACCCGGGCGCACGCCTCGGCGACATCGGCCACGTGATCCAGCAGCACGCCGAAGCGAACTACTACTCGGTGGTACGCGAGTACTGCGGTCACGGCATCGGCAGCCAGTTCCACGAGGAGCCTCAGGTGTTGCACTACGGGCGCCCCGGCACCGGCATGGAACTGGTGGAAGGCATGACGTTCACCATCGAGCCGATGATCAACGCCGGCAAGCGCCACACCAAACTGTCGCAGCGCGACGGCTGGACGGTCGAGACCCGCGACGGGCGCCTCTCGGCGCAGTGGGAACACACGCTGCTGGTGACCGCCGGCGGCTGCGAGGTGCTCACCGCGCGCCGCGGTGAACCGTGGCGCGGGGCCGACTGAGAGCCGATGTCGGAACCGGCACCGCCCTGGAGCGAGGACGAGCTGGCTGCAGCACTCGCCAGCGGCGTCGCGCTGCTGCCCACCGTACGCGAACAGCTCGCGCGCGTGGGCGCCGACCTCGACCGCCGCTTTCTCGCCGAAGAGGACATCCGCACGCTGGTGCGCGAGCGCGCCGCGCGCCTGGACGCCATCCTCCGCTGCCTGTGGACCCACCACCGGCTGGACGCGGATCCACGCATCGCGCTGCTCGCCGTCGGCGGCTACGGGCGCGGCGAGCTGCATCCGCACTCCGACATCGACCTGCTCGTGCTGCTCGCCGACGAATCGGCGCGCGTGCCGCACACCGCCGCACTGGAGGCCTTCATCACCTGCCTGTGGGACACGCGGCTCGCGATCGGCCACAGCGTGCGCACGCTGGCCGAGTGCCGCGAGGTGGCCGCCGCCGACATCACGATCGCCACCGCGCTCATGGAGGCGCGCACGATCCGCGGCGACGACGCGCTGCGCGCGCGGCTCGCGGCGGCCACCGCACCGGAGCAGATCTGGCCGAGTGCCGAATTCTTCCGCGCCAAGTGGGACGAGCAGAAGGCACGTCACCGCAAGTTCAACAACACCGAGTACAACCTGGAGCCGAACATCAAGGGCTGCCCCGGCGGGCTGCGCGACGTGCAGACCGTGGGCTGGGTCGCGAAGCGCCATTTCCACGCCGCCAGCACGCTGGAGCTGGTCGCGCGCGGCTTCCTGAACGAGGCCGAATACCATGCCCTGATGCGCGGACAGGACTTCCTGTGGCGGATCCGCTACGGGCTGCACATGCTCGCGGGGCGCGCCGAGGACCGCCTGCTGTTCGACCATCAGCTCAGTCTTGCACGCCTGTTCGGTTACGCCGACGACGAGCGCGGGCTGGCGGTCGAGCATTTCATGAAGGACTACTTCCGCTGGGTGCTGCGCCTCGGCGTGCTGAACGAGATGCTGACGCAATTGTTCGACGAGGCGATCCTGCGCGCCTGCGAACCGGTGGACATCTACGAGATCAACCAGCGCTTCCGCGTGCGCAACGGCTACCTCGAGGTCGCGCACGACAACGTGTTCCGCCACAGCCCGTGGGCGCTGATCGAGATGTTCACGCTGATGGCGCAGAACGATTTCATCACCGCACCGCGCGCGTCGACCATCCGCCTCGTGCACCAGTCGCGCCGCCTGATCGACGACGCGCTGCGCCGCGACCCGCTCGCCAACCGCCTGTTCCTGCAGCTGCTCGCCTCGCCGTGGCGCGTCGCAACGCAGCTCGACCGCATGAAGCGCTACGGCGTGCTCGGGCGCTTCGTGCCGGAGTTCGGCCGCATCATCGGCCAGACGCAGCACGACCTCTTCCACGTCTATTCGGTGGACTCGCATACGATCCGCGTGGTGCGCAACATGCGCATGTTCCTGCTGCCGCGCGCGCGCGAGGAGTTCCCGACCGCGGCGCACGCGATCAAGCGTCTGCCGCGCCCCGAGCTGCTGTACCTGGCCGGACTGTTCCACGACATCGCCAAGGGCCGCGGCGGCGACCACAGCGAGCTCGGCGCGCTCGACGCGGCGGCGTTCTGCCGGCGCCTCGAACTCAGCCCGCGCGAGACGAACCTGGTCGCCTGGCTGGTGCGCAACCACCTGCAGATGTCGACCACCGCGCAGCGCAAGGACATCTCGGACCCGGAGGTCATCGAAACCTTCGCGCGGCTGGTCGCGGACCAGATGCACCTGGACCACCTGTACACGCTGACCGTGGCCGATATCACCGCAACCAACCCGACCCTGTGGAACAGCTGGCGAGCCAGCCTGCTGCATTCGCTGTACGTGCAGACCAAGCGCGCGCTGCGCCGCGGACTCGAGAACCCGCCCGACCGTGGCGAGCGCATCGCCGAGACGCGCGCCGCGGCGCAGAACCTGCTCGAGGGCCGCGGCGTGCAACCGCAGCGCGTCGAGGCACTGTGGGCGCAGATGGGACCGGATTACTTCCTGCGCGAGACCGCCGTCGACATCGCCTGGCACAGCGAGGCGATCCTCGCGCGCGGCGAACCAGAGACGCCGGTGGTGCTGACCAAGGCGGCCGGCAGCCGCTTCGACCCGGTCACGCAGATCTTCATCTACACGCGTGATCGCGATCACCTGTTCGCCGTGATCACGGCCACCATGGAGCAGCTCGGGCTGAACGTGCACGGCGCGCGGCTGTATTCCTCGGCCGACCACCACACGCTCGACACCTTCTTCGTGCTCGAGCAGGACGGCAGCCCGGTGCCGCCCGACGGCCCGCGCGCGGCGCAGATCCGCCACGCGCTGAGCGAGCACCTGGGCGGCACCGAGCACTACCTCGACGTGGTGCAGCGCCACACGCCGCGCGCGCTGAAACACTTCGCGGCGCCCACCGAGACCCGCCTCGCGACCGATCCCTCCGGCAGCCATTCGATCCTCGAGGTGATGACCCCCGACCGCGCCGGACTGCTCGCGCGCATCGGCCGCGTGTTCCTCGCCTTCGGCATCAAGGTGCGCAACGCGCGCATCACCACCCTCGGCGAACGCGTCGAGGACGTGTTCTTCATCACCGACGCCGCGCACCGTCCGATCGAGGATCCCGCCACCGCGGACGGGCTGCAGCGCGCGATCCGCGAGGCGCTCGACCGCGACGGGAACGCGCCGGCGGCCACCGCCACGAGACGCAGCCCATGAACCCCGACCTCGAACGCCTGCATCCCTATCCGTTCGAGCGCCTCGCGGCGCTGCTCGACGGCGTGCAGCCGGCGGCGCTGGCGCCGATCCCGCTGTCGATCGGCGAGCCGCGCCACGCGGCGCCGCAGTTCGTGCTCGCGGAACTGCAGCGCCACACCGCCGGCTACTCGCAGTACCCGAAGACGGCGGGCACGGAGGAGCTGCGCGCGGCGATCGCCGACTGGCTCGCGGCACGCTACCGGCTGCCGCCCGGAGCGCTGTCGCCGGCGCGCCACGTGCTGCCGGTCAACGGTAGCCGCGAGGCGTTGTTCGCGTTCACGCAGTGCGCCATCGACCGCACGCGCGCGGCGCCGCGGGTCGCGATGCCGAACCCCTTCTACCAGATCTACGAGGGCGCGGCGCTGCTCGCGGGCGCGACACCGCTGTTCCTGCCCGAACAGCCCGGCCGCCCCGGCATTGCGGACCTCGACGCGATCACCGAGGCCGACTGGGCGCACTGCCAGATGCTGGTCGTGTGCTCGCCGGGCAACCCGACCGGCGCCGTGCTGACGCTCGAGGACTGGCGGCGCGTCTTCGCGCTCGCGGACCGCCACGGCTTCGTCATCGCATCCGACGAGTGCTACTCGGAACTGTATCCGCGCGAGGACGCGCCGCCGGTGGGCGTGCTCGAGGCCTGCCGCGTCCACGGCCGCGCCGACTTCCGCGGCTGCATGGCGTTCCACAGCCTCTCGAAGCGCTCCAGCCTGCCGGGAATGCGCTCGGGATTCGTGGCCGGCGACGCCGCGCTGATCCGCTCCTTCCTGCTCTACCGCACCTACCACGGCTCGGCGATGCCGCCGCCGCACCAGGCGGCGAGCACGCTCGCGTGGCGCGACGAGCAGCATGTGCGCGAAAACCGCGCGCTGTACCGCCGCAAGTTCGAGGCCGTGCTCGCCGAGCTCGACGGCTGCCTCGACGTCGCGCTGCCCGACGGCGGCTTCTACCTGTGGCCGCGCACGCCGGGCGACGAGTGCGAGTTCGCGCGCGCGCTGTACCGGCACACCGCCGTGACCGTGCTGCCCGGCAGTTTCCTCAGCCGCCCCGCGGCCGGCGGCGATCCGGGCGCGCACCGCGTGCGCCTCGCGCTGGTGGCGAGCCTCGAGGACTGCGTCGAGGCGGCACGGCGGATCCGGCGCTTCGTCACCGCCGGCTGATCGGCGCCGCGACGCCCGCAGGGTTCACACCCCGGGGACAATGCGGGTATAAATACCGGCCAGATCATGCACAGGCCTTCCGGGTGTCCGCCGCGCACGCGCCAGAGTCCATCATCCTGCGGGATTCCCTCGCCGCCACCGAGCGACTGCTGTCGCAGACGATCGCGCGCGCCGGACGGCTGCAAGCGCACGCGGTGCTGCCCGACCTGGAGAAATGCGCGCTCGCCGCGGCGCGCGCCGCCGACTGCCTCGCCGGGGACTGGCACGGCGAGCGCGGCGAACTGCTGCACGAACTGCGCAACCACATCGGCGCCATGGCCGGCTACCTCGAGCTGCTGCTCGACGAGCGCGACACGCTCGACCGGCGCCTGCTCGAGGACCTCGACGCGCTGCGCGCGCGCGCCGGCGAGCTGCTGGCGGCCACCGCCCCGGAGGCCAACACCGCGCTCACGCGCGCCCCCGCGCTGCCGGCCGGCGAGCGCGGCAGGCTGCTGGTCATCGACGACAACGAACTCAGCCGCGAGTTGCTCGGGCGCTACCTGCACCGCCAGGGCCACACGGTGCTCGCCGCCGCCTCGGGCGCCGAGGCGATGGCGATCCTCGCCGGGCACGCGGTCGACCTGATCTTCCTCGACCTCGTGATGCCCGAGATGAGCGGGCAGGAACTGCTCGCGCGCATCAAGTCCGACGAGCGGCTGCGCGCGGTGCCGGTGATCATCGTCTCGGGAATCGCCGACGGCGAGGGCGTGATCCGCTGCATCGAGGCCGGCGCCGACGACTACCTGACCAAGCCGTTCAACCCGGTGCTGCTGCAGGCGCGCCTGAATGCCGGACTCGAGCGCAAACGCTGGCACGACCGCGAGGAATCCTACCGGCGCGAACTCGAACGCAGCCAGCGTTTCATCCGCAACACCTTCGGCCGTTACCTGTCGGACGAGATCGTCGACGCACTCCTCGAGAGCCCCCAGGGCCTGGACCTCGGGGGCGTGACCTGCAAGGTCACGATCCTGATGGCGGACATCCGCAACTTCAGCCAGATCTGCGAGACCCACACGCCGCAGCAGGTGGTCAGGCTGCTGAACAACTACCTCGGTGCGATGTCCTCGGTGATCATGGCGCACGGCGGCACCGTGGACGAGTTCATCGGCGACGGGATCCTGGCGATCTTCGGTGCGCCGGTCGCCCACGACGACGACGCGCGGCGCGCCACGCGCTGCGCACTGGCGATGCAGCGCGCGATCCACGGCATCAACGAGCGCAACCGCGCCGAGGGGCTGCCGTCGATCGCGATCGGGATCGGGCTGAACACCGGCCTCGTCGTGGCCGGCAACATCGGCTCCGAGCAGCGCAGCAAGTACGGCGTGGTCGGGCACACGGTGAATCTCACCGCGCGCATCGAGTCCTACACCGGCGCCGGCGAGGTGCTGGCCTCGCAGAGCACCGTCGACGAGGCCGGGCCCGGACTGCGCACCGGGCGCAGCTTCCGCGCCCGCCCCAAGGGCATGGCCGCCGAGGTCGCGATCCACGCGATCACCGCGCTCGACGACGACGCTTCCGCCGCACCGCAGTCCCGTGGAGGAACCCCGCCGTGACGCGCGTCCTGCTCGTCGAGGACAACGAGATGAACCGCGACATGCTGTCGCGGCGCCTCGCCCGCAAGGGTTTCGAGGTGCTGCTGGCCATCGACGGCGAGCAGGCGGTCACACTCACGCTGGCCGAGCGCCCCGACGTGGTGCTGCTCGACATGAACCTGCCGCTCAAGGACGGCTGGACCGTGGCGCGCGAGATCCGCGCCGACCAGCGCGGCCGGCAGGTGCCGATCATCGCGCTGACCGCACACGCGATGTCCGACGACCGCGCGCGCGCGCTGGCCGCCGGCTGCGACGACTACGAGACCAAGCCGCTCGACTTCGCCCGCCTGCTCGGCAAGATCGCCGCGCTCGCCGGTGCGCGCGGCGCCCCGCCGTCATGACGCTGCTGCAGCGCCTGACGATCGCGATCTTCGGCGTGCTGCTGCTGTTCGCGATCAACGTGGTGTCGTTCGCCATCGGCAACAACACGATCCGCCAATCGCTGGACGCCGTCAGCGATGCGGTGCAGGGCCAGCTCAACGCCAGCACGCTGCGCCAGTCGCTCGACAACCTGCACAAGCAGCTTCTCGTGCTGGTGACGCTGCGCGAATCCGCGGGCCAGGGCATCTCGGCGGCCGAGGCCGACCGCACGCGGCGCGAGATCGCCGCGCTGCGCGACCTCGTCGAACGCATGGAGCGCAACACCAACGAGGCCTCGCTGCCGGTGCACGGCGTGCTCGAACGCGAGACCGAGTCGCTGTTCCGCGACTGGGAGCGCCTGCTGCTCGACCTGCGCCGCCCGTTGCGCCGCGGGGTCTCGATCGACGAGCTCAAGGCCTCCTACGGCAGCACCGAGCGCGCACTGGCGGCCTTCGAGGCGGCGATGATCGGCGTCTCGCGCAACGAGGGCCAGCAGGTCGAGACCACCGGCAAGGTGATCGGCCGGATCACGATCATCGTGTTCCTGAGCTCTATCTTCTTCACCAGCTTCCTCGGCTTCCTGCTCATACGCCATACCAACGAATCGCTGCGCCGGCTGCGCGAGGGCACGGTGAGGATCGGTGGCGGCGACCTCGACTACCGCATCACGGTGCCCGGCGGCGACGAGTTCGGCCAGCTCGCGCAGGCGTTCAACGACATGTCGGACCAGCTGCGCCGCGCGGTGCAGGAAGTGCACGAGGCCAAGGAACAGGCGGACCGCGCGAACGCGGCCAAGAGCAGCTTCCTCGCCAACATGAGCCACGAATTGCGCACGCCGCTCAACGCGATCATCGGCTACAGCGAGATGATGGTCGAGATGGCCACCGAGGAAGAGGAGCTCGCCGCAGCGGAGCTCACCGGGGACATGCAGCGGATCCTCACCGCGGGCCGCCACCTGCTGTCGCTGATCAACAACGTGCTCGATATCGCCAAGATCGAGACCGGCAAGATGACGCTCTACCGCGAGCCCTTCGACGCCGTCGAGGTGCTGCGCGAGCTCGCCGCCACCATGCACACGCTGGCCGCCCACAACCGCAACACGATCGTGATCGACGTGCCCGAGGGCGCGAGCGCGCGCATCGTCAGCGACCAGACCCGTTTTCGGCAGATCTTCGCGAACCTGCTCAGCAACGCCTGCAAGTTCACCGCGGACGGCACCGTCACGCTCGATATCGCGCCGTTCGTGCGCGGCGGTCTCGACTGGCTGCGGCTGCGCGTGCGCGACACCGGCATCGGCATGACGACCGAACAGTTGCAGAGCGTCTTCGACGCCTTCGTGCAGGCGGATTCCTCCACCACCAAGAAGTACGGCGGCACCGGCCTCGGGCTGGCGCTGTGCCGCGAGTTCTGCACCTTGCTCGGCGGCGGCATCGAGGCCGCCAGCGAACCCGGGCGCGGCAGCGTGTTCACCGTCGAGCTGCCGGTGGACGCCGCAGCGCTGCCGGCGGCCGGGGCCGCGGCGCCGGCGCGCGTCGCCACGCCCGCGCCCGCGCCGGAGCAGACACCACCCGAAGCCGGCGTCCCTACCGTGCTGGTCGTCGACGACGACGCCGACGCGCGCGAGCTGAGCGCACGCGTGCTGCGCGCCGAGGGCTGCCAGGTGCTGGAGGCCGCCGACGGCGACGAGGGACTGCGGGTCGCGCGCGAACGGCTGCCGGACCTGATCGTGCTCGACCTGGTGATGCCGGGCATGGACGGCTGGGAAGTGCTGTCGGTACTCAAGGACAACGAGGAGACACGCGACATCCCGGTGGTGCTGCAATCGATGCTCGACGCGCGCGACCAGGCCTTCGACCGCGGCGCCGCCGAGTTCCTCGACAAGCCGGTCGACAAGCGCCGGCTGGCGGCGACACTGGAGCGGCTCGCTCCGCGCGACCGCAGCGGCCACGTGCTGCTGATCGAAAGCGCCTCGCCGGCACGCGACGTGCTGGTCGAGGGACTGCGCGAGCAGGGCTGGTACGTGAGCAGCACCGAACAGGCCGGCGAGGCGCTCGCGATCGCGCGCCAGTCACCGCCGGACCTGGTGCTGCTGTCGCTCGGGCTGCCGGGCGACGACGTGGTGACGCTCAGCGAGGAAATAGCGCACAGCGCCACGTTGCGCGAGGTGCCGGTGTTCGTGCTCGCTGCGGCGGACGGGGAAGCAGATGCGCGCGAGCGGCTCGCGTCGGCACTGGACCGCCTGGTCGTGCACGATCCGCTCGCGCTGGAGTCGCTGCTGGAGAAGACCGGGCGCCTGGCCCCCGAATCCCCGCTCAACCCCCGTCCACGCTGAGCGCGCGCAGTTTGCGGATGAGGTTCTCGCGCGCCGCGAGTTCGGCGCCCAGCGCGCGGTTCGCCTCGCGCGTGGTCGCGAGGTCGCGCTCGCGCGCGGCCAGCAGGCGCAGCAGTTCCAGCTCGACGGCGAACTCGGTCCGCAGCCCCGCATCGTTCACGTGCTGTTCCAGCCTGGCGACCAGCGCCGCTTCCTCCCGCGGGTCCAGCAGCGCCGACGACGGCAGCACGCGCAGCAGCACCATCCCGAGCAGCGCGTGCGCGACCTCGCGCGTCGAAGTCGACCGCGCCGCAACTTCCTCCCAGGCCCGCAGCGCCGCGGCGTGATCGCCGCGCTCGAAGGCCGCGAGCGCCGCCTGCAGCCCTGCCGGTACCGGCTCCGCGACTGCGGCCACCGGCTCGGGAGCGCCATGTTCGGCTGTCAACTCCGGCTCCTCGACCACTTTGACGCGCGGCGCCTGTGGCTGCGGCACCGGAGCGCTGGCGCACGCGGCCAGCGCGCCCAGCGCACATGCCACGGCGGCCAGGCGCAGACCGCGTGCAGGCCGGGACGGCGCCGCGTGCCCCATCGCTCAGCCCTGCGGCCGCAGGTGCGGGAACAGCAGCACGTCGCGGATCGACGGCGAATCGGTGAGCAGCATCACCAGCCGGTCGATCCCGATGCCCACCCCGGCGGTGGGCGGCATGCCGTATTCCAGCGCCATGATGTAGTCGGCGTCGTAGTGCATTGCCTCGTTGTCGCCACCCTCCTTCATCGCGACCTGCTCGCGGAAACGCGCCGCCTGGTCCTCGGGGTCGTTCAGTTCCGAGAAACCGTTCGCCAGCTCGCGTCCGCCGATGAACAGTTCGAAGCGGTCGGTCACGAACGGGTCCTCGTCGTTGCAGCGCGCCAGCGGCGAGACCTCGGTCGGGTACGCGGTAACGAACGTGGGCTGGCGCAGCCGTGCCTCCACCGTCTTCTCGAAGATCTCGATCTGGATCTTGCCCAGCCCGTAGGCCGGCTTGACCTCGATGCCGAGGTGTTCGGCCACGTGGCGCGCGCGCTCGCGCGAAGCGATGTCGTCGGCGGTGAGCGTCGGGTTGCAACGCAGGATCGAGTCGAACACGCTGATCCGCTCGAACGGCCGGCCGAGGTCGTACTGCTCGCCCTGGTACTCGACCAGCGTGTCGCCGGTGGCGCGCATCGCCGCCTCGCGCAGCATGCCCTCGGTCAGGTCCATCGCCTCGCGGTAGTCCGCGTAGGCCCAGTACAGCTCGAGCATGGTGAACTCGGGGTTGTGCCGCGTGGACAGACCCTCGTTGCGGAAATTGCGCGCGATCTCGAACACGCGCTCGAAGCCGCCGACCACCAGCCGCTTCAGGTACAGCTCCGGCGCGATGCGCAGGAACATCTCGAGCTCGAGCGCGTTGTGGTAGGTCACGAAAGGGCGCGCCGTCGCGCCGCCGGGGATCTGCTGCATCGCGGGCGTCTCGACCTCGAGGAACTCGCGGTCCGTGAGGTAGTCGCGCAGCGCGTCGACCACGCGCGAACGGGTGCGGAACACGCGCCGCGTCTCCTCGCTCATGATCAGGTCCACGTAGCGCTGGCGGTAGCGCTGCTCGCGGTCCGCGAGGCCGTGGTACTTGTCCGGCAGCGGCCGGAGTGACTTGGTCAGCAGCCGCGCCTCGTCCATGTTCACGTACAGATCGCCCTTGCCCGAACGCGCGAGCACGCCGGAGGCGCCGACGATGTCGCCGATGTCCCAGGTCTTGATCTCGGCCAGCGTCGCGACCGGCAGCGTCTCGCGGTTCACGTAGAGCTGGATCTGGCCGCTGACGTCGGCGATCACCAGGAAGGTGCCGCGGATGCGCATGATGCGCCCGGCCACCGTGACCCGCAGGCGCATGCCCTCGAGCTGCTCGCGGTCGTGCGCGGCATGCTCGCGCTGCAGCGCGTCGGCATAGTGTTCGCGCCGGAAATCGTTGGGGAACGCGTTGCGCGCGCGCCGGATCGCGTCGAGCTTGGCGCGGCGCTCGGCGATCAGGCGGTTCTCGTCGCGGGGCTGTCCGGAATCGGTGACTGTCATCGTGGCTGCTCCTCGGAAATCACAGGCCGCTCTTCAGCGACGCCTCGATGAAACGGTCCAGGTCGCCGTCGAGCACGCCCTGCGTGTTGCTGGTCTCGACGCCGGTGCGCAGGTCCTTGATCCGCGACTGGTCGAGCACGTAGGAGCGGATCTGGCTGCCCCAGCCGATGTCGGACTTGCTGTCCTCGAGCGCCTGCAGCGCCGCGTTGCGTTTCTGCAGCTCCATTTCGTAGAGCTTCGCGCGCAACTGCTTCATCGCGAAGTCGCGGTTCGCGTGCTGCGAGCGCTGCGACTGGCACTGCACCACGATGCCGCTCGGCAGGTGCGTGATGCGCACCGCCGAGTCCGTACGATTGACGTGCTGGCCGCCGGCGCCGCTGGCACGGTAGGTATCGACGCGCAGGTCCGCCGGGTTGATCTCGATCTCGATCGAATCGTCGATCTCGGGCGAGACGAACACCGAGGCGAAGGAGGTGTGGCGGCGGTTGCCGGAGTCGAACGGCGACTTGCGCACCAGACGGTGCACGCCGGTCTCGGTGCGCAGCCAGCCGAAAGCGTACTCGCCCTGGAAGTGGATGGTGGCACTCTTGATACCGGCCACCTCGCCCGCGCTGCACTCGATCAGCTCGGTGCTGAAGCCCTTCGACTCGCCCCAGCGCAGGTACATGCGCAGCAGCATCTCGGCCCAGTCCTGCGCCTCGGTGCCGCCCGAGCCGGCCTGGATGTCCACGTACGCGTTCGCGGCATCGTGCTCGCCGGCGAACATGCGACGGAATTCGAGCTCCTCGATATGCCGCGCGATCGAGCGAACGTCGGACTCGAGCGCGGCGAAGGTCTGCTCGTCCTCCTCGGCCGCCGAGAGTTCGAGCAGTTCGGCGGCATCGGCGAGGCCGGCGTCGATCGACTCGAGCGTCTCGACCACCGCGACCAGCGCGGCGCGCTCGCGCCCGAGTTCCTGCGCGCGCTCGGGTTCGTCCCAGACGCTGGGCTCGGCGAGTTCGAGTTCGACTTCCTTCAGCCGGTCCTTCCTGACCGCGTAGTCAAAGATACCCCCTGAGGCTCTGCGCGCGCGCGCCGAGGTCCTTCAACTGGTTCTGCAGCGCGTTGGTTTCCATGAAGACCGCTCCGGATGCTCTGGGGTACTGAAAAACGGGCGGCGTAGTTTAACCGTCGCCCGCCAGCGGCTCCAGTCGCTTTGCACCAGGCGCGCCGCCGAGCGCGCAGATCGCCGAGCCGGCGACCACGGCCAGGCACGCGACGACGGCGAATGCGGTGAGCCGTGCCGGCTCGAACCACGCCGGCAGCACCCTGCCCGCAACCGCCTCGCCGGCCAGCGTGACGATCGGCTGCAACGCGAGCACGGCGCCCACACGCGCGGCATCCCAGTGCTTCAGCGCCTCCGCGAAGGCACCGTAGGCGATCAGCGTGTTCAGCGCCAGGAACGCCAGCAGCAGCAGTTCATCACCGCCGAGCGTGGCCACCACGCCCGGGCTGCTGGCCGGCAGCAGCAGCACGGCGCTCGCCAGGTAGATTCCCATCAGCACCAGTTGCGCCGGCACCTGCAGCAACAGGCGCTTCTGCGCCAGCCCGTAGACCGTCCACGCCAGCGCCGCGACCAGCATCAGCGCCACCCCGGTGCCGAACACCCCGGCCGCAACGCCGGCCACCTGCAACCGGTCAACGCAGAAGGCGGCGATGCCGCCGACCAGCAGCACGAAACCGCCCCACTGCAGCGCGGCGAAGCGTTCACCGAACAGCCACAGGCTGCCGAGCATCAGCAGCACCGGCGCCACCTGCACCACCGTCTGCGCGACTGGCGCGGCAATGAAATGCAGGCTCTGCACGTAGAACACCGAATTCCCCACCAGCCCCGCCACCGCCAGCACGAACGGCGCCGCCACGCCGCGCCACCGCGCCCGCGGCAGGCGCAACCTTCCGCTGGCGGCGAAGAACGCACCCAGCAGCGCCCCGGCGACCGCGAAGCGGAACCAGCTGATCGTCGCCGCATCGACGTGCGCCACCAGCGGCGCCATCGCGAGCGGCACGGCACCCCACAGCAGCGCGGTCGTCGCCGCGAACAGCAGACCGAGCGTGGCGCTACGTCGCGCAGAACTCACACTTCATTCCCGCGCATCGATGACCACACCCCTAGACGGAAAGGTGTTCATGCAGGATCGCCGCGCCGATCGCGATCAACACCACGCCACCCATGATCTCCGCCCGCTTTCCGGCGAGGCTGCCGAGGACACGACCGAGCATGACGCCGAGCGTGACCATCACCAGCGTCGTGAAGCCGATCACCAGCGCCACGATGCCGATACTGACGTCCAGGAAAGCGAGACCGACGCCCACCGCCATCGCGTCGATGCTGGTGGCGAAGCCGGTGGCCGCGAGACTCCAGAAGCCATCCCTGCGCGCAGTGATATCAATAGCCCCCGCCTCGCTTTCCAGCCTCCGCCCGGCATGGATCATGTGCAGGCCGAGCACGCTGAGCAGGACGAAGGCGATCCAGTGGTCCCAGGCCGTGACGTACTTCGATGCGGCCAACCCCATCAGCCACCCGGCCACGGGCGTCAGCCCCTCGATGACGCCGAAAATGACGCCCGCCCGCAGCGCTTCGGCGAAGCGTGGCTGCTGCATGGCGGCGCCCTTGCCGACGGCTGCGGCAAAGGCATCGGTAGACATGGCGAACCCTATGAGGACGATCGAGAGCGGGTGCATGACGTGCTTCGGGACTGGCTTGGCGGCGGCAGGGTATCAGCGGGGGGGCCGGAATGGCAAAGCGCAGCGTCCGGACGTCCGCTCGCGCTGGAGTGCCTCGCCGGGCAAACCGTGCCCCGATAACCTTGCTCGGGAACATCGCGCAATACGACGGGGCCGGCAACGCATCAATCGTAGCCAGCACCCGCGAATGGAAGTGCTCGATCCCCGGCGGTCCCGTACCTGCAGGCCTGCTGAGCTCTCATTTTTCGTTGATCTCGAGAAAGCGAACCGCGTTGTTGTAGAAGATGTCGCGCTTCTCGCTTTCGGTCAGAAACGTGGCCGATTCAATCCCCTCTACCGCCATCCCGATCGCCTGCGGCCAGAACATCTGGTCCGATCCGAAGAGCAAACGCTTCCCGAACCCGGCGCGCATGAGCTCCCGCAGGTAACTGTGGAACTCCTCACGAGGCAAGACCCAGTCGATGACCGAGAGGTCGGCGTAGACCTGTGGGTAAACCGACATGATGGCTTTGGTTTCCTGGAGGTAGGGCGCGCCTCCGTGCATCAGGTACAGCCGAAGCCGCGGATGACGGACCAGCACTTCCTCGACCTGGATCGGATTCCCCAAGGCCACCCGGAAGTGGGGGCAGCACGGCCGATACGGCGTCCCGGACGGCCCGATGCCGGTGTGCAGTCCAACCGGAATATCCAGCTCCTCCGCCAGCGCATAGTACGGTTCCAGGCCAGGGTCGTTCGGTGACATGCCCCGGTACTGGAGGGACAGCTCTCCGAGTACATGTACGCGCCCCGCCCGGATGTCCTCACGCAGGCGAGAGATGTCCGGAAGGGGGTTGTCCTCGTCAACGAACGCCCCGACCAGGATGCGGTCCGGCGCCAAATCGCGCCACTGGGCAACCAGTTCCGCCGGGCCGCTGGTTACAGCCTTCACGATGTTGTATCGCGCGAGCGCAGCCAGTGAGGCGTCGCGAAGTTCCGCTGTCGTGAGAGAGGGGGACGGCCGCCCGGTTACCGGATTGACTGGTGCCTCGCCTCCATCGGGCAGCTGAAACGCGTGCAAGTGCATGTCGATGATGGGCGGCCTCTCGCCGGTCAACGACTGCGCCTCCGCGAGCGGTGACGTCGTCGCCAACAGCAACGTGACTACGGTCATCAGCTTTCGCATGCAACCACCCCTCGGGCGAGCACTACTGCAAGTCTACTCCCCGGGCACCCTGCAAGCCGCCGAACGTTTGAGCCGAGAGGCGGCGACACTCACCAGTCCGCCGCGAAGTACCGGCCTGTCCGAGCCGTCCGCTGGAACGAATCGTCGGACGCGCCCTCTGGCCACGCAGGAGCGATGCGCATACACTATGCGCACTTCGGTGCGCAGGCTTGCCCATGAACACCTCCTATGACCTTCGGGCCCCCAAACGGCCCGCCAACTTGAGCATCAACGCCGACCTCCTGGCCAAAGCAAGGGACCTCAACATCAACCTCTCCGCCACCCTTGAGCACGCCCTCGCTGCAGCCCTTCGGCAGCGCCAGCGCGACCAATGGCTGGCCGAGAACCGGGCGGCGATTGATGCCTACAACCAGCAGGTTGAAGCCAACGGCGCCTTCAGTGACGGCCTGAGGTCCTTTTAATGCCCCAGTTCTCGGTTCACACGAACCCCAACCCCGATTCGAAGGCGAACTATCCCTACCTGCTGGATATACAGAGCGACCTGATGTCGGACCTGGGCACCCGGGTTGTAGTGCCGCTGACACCCGCTGCCGGAATGAAGGGGAAAGCCATCGAGACGTTGATGCCCGCCTTCAAGATTGACGGCAAGAACCATGTGATGGTGACACCGCAATTGGCAGGCATTTCCCGGAAGCAGCTGGGCGCCGTTGTCGATGATCTTTCCGCGCGGCGAGATGAAATCATTTCAGCTCTCGATCTGCTCATCACCGGCATTTGAAGGCACGACTGGCGTTGGAGTGTTATCTGCCAACACTCGCACTATTCGTAGTGCGTCCACATGCGCAGCACCTTCACCACGCGCTCACTCTCAAGCACCTCATACACCAGGCGGTGCTGAATGTTGATGCGACGTGAATACGCGTCCGCAAGATCCCCGACCGACTTTTCATATGGAGGGGGATTTTGAAATGGATTGATTTCTACGACCCGGAGCAATTCCTGTGCCTTCTCTTTGAGTCCGGACGACGCCAGCTTCCTTGCGTCCTTCTGCGCTTGCTTGGTGTAGACGACTTGCCATGTCACCAATCAAGCTCCTTCGCGCAGGAATCTACGGACTCAGCCATGCCTTCCTTGATGGACTCACGCATGCCGGGTACGGAGAGCAGATGGAGGGTCTCTTGTATTGCGTCCCAGTCTTCGGACGAGATAAGAACGGAATTTCCCCTTTTCCCGGCAATGATAATGGGCCGATGTGACTCCGCAGCTTGATCCATGAGCCGATAGAGATTTGCCCGGGCTTCGCTGGCGCTGAGGGTTTGCATGATATGAGCACCTTCGATTGATCGAAAGGGAAGCGTACGCTTTTACGTACGCCCAAGCAATGCCGCCTTGGCAGCTAACATTGGAGTTCAGCCGCAGCGCCCGGTGAGGAGCGAAGCGACGAGCCGGGTGTCGGCTGGAACGACTGGTTGAACGACTGGTTGAACGACTGGTTGAACGACTGGTTGAACGAAGCCGCTTCGCGGCAGGAACAAGAGAACGAGACGCCGAAAC